>Ga0075430_100000685_pt1 | contig 25878 bp, 24 predicted proteins | sample RhiMetdeltSRZDD4_FD_75294 | JGI IMG/M metagenome (GOLD analysis project Ga0075430, IMG submission 75294) | Populus rhizosphere microbial communities from Tennessee, USA - Rhizosphere MetaG P. deltoides SRZDD4 | ecosystem: Host-associated > Plants > Roots > Rhizosphere > Soil | place: USA... | reverse complement strand
CGTTGGTTTTCTACATGCTGTACGTCCCCACGATGTGGCTCTCAATCTCCCACGCGCACCCCTCAACGTCTTCCAGGACCAGGCAATCACTTACCGTCGTCTCGTTTCGTTGATCGATGAGCAGCTGCAAGGTGGAAAGTTGCTGGCTGGACCGGACTGTCCAGAGGTGTATTTCTTGACTGGTCACTTCAACCCGTCGGGCGCAATGTACGACTTTTTTGCGATCGAGCCGGGTGGTTCCTACGTTGACGACGTCAGCCACTGGACGTCAGCGAAGGTCATCGTGATCAACCGAGTTCCGGAGTTCTCGCCACCCGTGACTGACAGCGTCCTGTCGCAGTTGCGAGTGGCGTTTCCTCATGGCGAGCAGGTGGACCGCTTCGAGGTGAGGTGGCAATGATACGACTGCTGGAGCAAGTCCTGGAACATCCCACGATCTACAGCCACTGGCAAGCGCCGTTCGTGGCGCAGAAGTTTGCGCCGGCCGAGCGGCACATGCGCCAGGGGACGGTCCGACGCGTTCTTGATGTGGGCTGCGGTCCCGGAACCAATGCCGCGCGCTTCGGGGCAGCATCTTACGTTGGCGTCGATATCAACGAGCAATACCTCGCCGTCGCCAGGTCGAAGTATTCAGGTCAATTCATTCAAGCTGACCTGGCAACCGCAGATCTTTCGCAGCTCGGTCAATTCGACACCATCCTTGTCAACAGCTTCTTGCACCACCTGCCGGACCCATCGGTGGAACGGTTGCTCGAGCAGCTCGCGACGCTTTTGGAGCCGCGAGGAAAAGTACACATCCTCGAACTGGTACGCCCCGACCGCCCGTCGGTTCCCTCGATCATGGCGAGCCTCGATCGCGGCCGCTACGCGCGGAGCGTGCAGGCCTGGACAAAACACTTCGAACGGCACTTCCACCCAGTAGTCGTTGAGCCTTACACCTTTGGCGCCGGTCTGTGGGCAATGGTGTATTTCCAGGGAATGAGAAGCGATGCGTCTCTCAATCGGCATTCCTGTCTATAACGAAGAAGAAGTCCTGCCGGAGCTGCTCGCGCGACTCACGCGTGTACTCGATCAGCTTCCCGGCGGTCCGCACGAGATCGTGTTCGTCGACGACGGCAGTACCGACAGATCTCGCCAGCTTCTACTGAAAGCAGCAATGCGTGACGTTCGGATCAAAGTCGTGGTGTTGTCACGAAACTTCGGCCATCAGGCTGCTTTGAGTGCGGCACTCGACCATGCATCGGGTGACGCGCTGGTCCTGATGGATGCCGACCTTCAGGACGAACCGGAAGTTATTCCGGAGTTCGTTCGCTTGCACGAGGCAGGTGCGGATGTCGTTTTCGCCCGTCGCGCTTCGCGAAAGGAAGGCTGGCTTCTGCAGTTGGCATACAAAACCTTCTATCGCCTGATCGCGAGGTTGTCAGAGATCGCGCTGCCGCTAGACAGTGGCGATTTCGCCCTGTTGGGTTCACCGGTCGTGGAGGCGATTCGTCGGCTGCCGGAGCAGCAACGGTACCTTCGTGGGCTCAGAGCGTGGGTGGGCTTTACTCAGATAGGCGTGGACGTTCAACGACCTGCCCGGTTTGCCGGGCAGCCGAAATACTCCACCATGCGCTTGATTAAACTCGCGCTGGACGGCATTTGTTCATTCTCGGTTGTCCCCCTTCGAGCCGCCGCCCTCGCTGGCTTGGTGGCGATTCTTGCGGCGAGTATTTTCTCGTTGTATGCCGTATATGTGCGGCTGGTTCAGGGGAGCGTCCCAGAGGGCTTTACTGCGTCGCTATTGGTGATGACGTTCTTGTCCGGCGTTCAACTCTTTTTCGTTGGCGTGATCGGAGAATACGTGGGCAGGGTCTACGGCGAAACGAAAAGACGTCCTGCGTACGTAGTCGCGAACGTTGCCGGTGGGGACGACTGATGGACACGGGATACGCGACAGCTTACATAGGGCTGTATCAGAACCATTGGTGGTGGCGCGCCAGAGAAGCGATTCTCTTGCGCCGGCTTGCTGATGTGATCGACCACGCTCGACCTGCGCGAATCCTTGACGTCGGTTGCGGCGCCGGATTGTTTTTCGACGCCCTGGAACGATTCGGTCACGTCGAGGGAATCGAATCCGATGCCGCACTGGTCGAGCAAAGCGGACCGTGGCGCGACCGGATCGTCGTCGGAGAGCTCGATGATTCGTTTCGACCTGAAGGATCGTTTGACGCGATCCTCATGCTGGACGTTCTCGAGCACGTACCCAACCCCGAGCAGATGTTGAGCTCCGCGAGGCGGATTCTCGCTCCTGGTGGCCGAATCGTCATCACCGTTCCTGCCTTCGAATGTCTGTGGACTTCTCACGACGATTTGAACCATCACCTCAGGCGATACACGCCTCGACGATTGTGCGACACGGTTCGCGAGGCTGGACTGGCAACCGAAAGCGTCGGCTATTTGTTCCAGTCACTGGTCATACCAAAGCTATTCGTGCGGGCTGCTGAAGCCATGAAGGGCGGACCTCCTCGAGTTCCGCGAGTGCCGAGCCCAGCCATCAACACCGTGCTTCGAAAGTGGTTCCAGACCGAGTTTCTCGTAAGCAAGTGGCTGCCATTTGGCACCTCATTGATTGCCATCGTTCGCTCGGACACTCAATGGAATACGTGAGCGCGCCGTCTGTTTTGGAAGGGCGCCGCGCGGCTGGAGGAGTGCTGTCGACCGCCCGCCAACGTATCTTTCAGATCGTGCTTGCCGTCGGAGGGCTGTTACTGGTGTCGGTCTACGCCGTCGCGATAAACGCGCCGGCAACAGGACTGTTTCACGACGATGGAATCTACGTCGTAACAGCGCGTGCACTGGCCGAGGGACAAGGCTACCAAATTATCAGTCTGCCGCAGTCTCTGCCGCAGACGAAGTATCCAATCCTATTTCCATGGCTCCTGTCACTGGTATGGCGAGTCGCGCCGTCATTTCCCGATAACCTTCCCTTGCTGCGCATCGTACCCCTGTTAGCGACGGCAATCTGGTTATGGCTCTCGTGGCGATTGCTTCTGGCATGCGGAGCTTCTCGGGCGGCAGCCCTGGCAGTCGTAGCGTTGACCGCCGTGTCGCCGTGGGTCGTGTTTCTGGGAACGGCACTCCTATCCGAGATGCCGTTCGCGGCGCTGCTTACGGCGTCGCTGCTCCTCTTGACACGCGTGCGCAACCAAACGGCGACCATCGGCCGGCTTTGTGCGTTTGCCGGGCTGCTGGCAGGAGCCTGCTTTCTTACACGCACAGCCGGCGTAGCCGTACTCGCGGGCGGTCTTGCGTGGCTGATAGTGACTCGACGTTGGCTTGGTGCGGCAGCTTACGGAACGGCCGCCGCGGTCATCGTCATCCCATGGGTGGGTTGGGTCCTGTGGAATGCCGCCGACACGGCGTCTTATTACTCCCTGTCGAATTACGGATCGTGGAATGTGGTTTTCCATTACGCGTGGCGCGAGAAGTTTACGGTGATCGCGATCAATGCCTTGAATTGGATTCTTGGATCGTCCTCATTATGGGGTCTTGACGTCACACCATGGCTTGTCGTCCCCGCTGCGCTGTTAGCCGCATGCGCGTTGCGCGGAATGTGGCTGACGCGAAGGCACCCGATCACCTGGTGCGTTATAGCCTACACAGCGATCATCATGGCGTGGGTATGGCCCCCAATTCGATTTCTGGTTCCCGTGATGCCGTTAATGCTATGGCAGGTGTCGGTTGCGATCCGCCGAATACCGGTAATACCAGTCGCGGTTGTTGTGGCAACGCTTATCACCACGTCGTCGGCGATGCTTCTGCGGACAGTCGCTCACGCTAGCAGCGAGGGTGTGATGTGGTTTCGAGCGGAAGGCCCGAAGGACTGGCATCGACTGTCCGACTTATTCGACCGGATTCGCCAGGACACTTCTCCGAACGCGGTGCTGACGGGAAATCTCGACCCAACGTACTTTTTGTACACCGGTAGGAAAGCGGTGCTTGCATTTACAGCCGATCCGTATTTCCTGTTCTATTCCAGCAGCCCCACTGCGGCGAGCGAGCTCAGTTCGATCGACGACTTCCGTCGTCGCCTGTTATCGACAGGAGCGGACTATTGCGTGGTCACCCCGGTGCCGGGTGATCCACCTTATTTCCGCCGCTTGGTCGAGGAGCTCGCTCGTGATGTTCCAGGAAGCCTCACGCTTGCGACGACGGACGTAGCGGCGGGCTACGCGGTCTACCGTATCGACCGCGACAGGCTGGAGGACGCTGAGCGGCGCGACCAGTTCTGAGCCCACTGATGCAGGCAGGCTCGTAATAGGACAAGCACTGCGACCGATACCAAAGAAATGGCACCCGGCGCGCTTCTCTCATTGTTCGCCTTCACACTTTTGCTGGCAGCATCACTGATCTTCTTCGTCGAACCAATGTTCGCGAAGATGGTGCTCCCGCTTCTTGGTGGAAGTCCGGCCGTTTGGAATACCTGCGTGGTGTACTTTCAGGCTGTCCTTCTTGCTGGCTACGTTTACGCACATCTCCTTACCACCAGACTGGCGCATGCACGCCAGGTCTTCATCCATGGATCGTTATTGCTGGTCTGTGCGGTGTCTCTGCCGATCGCTTTGCCTTCGACATGGACTCCCCCAGCCGACGGCTCACCGGTCTTGTGGTTGATCGGTGCACTGACAGTTTCACTCGCGGCGCCCTTCTTCGTCGTCGCCGCAACCGGACCGCTCCTTCAACGCTGGTTCTCCCATAGCGGTCACGCGTCGGCCAGCGACCCCTATTTCTTGTACTCGGCAAGCAATCTCGGCAGTCTCGTGGCGCTGCTTGCCTACCCGTTGTTTATCGAGCGTCGCTGGGCGCTAGACGCCCAAGCTGCGATCTGGACAGTCGGCTACGTCGCTCTAGGGTTCAGCGTGCTCGCCTGTGCAGCTGTTGTATGGAGGCAGCAGGCTCCGGCCAATGCGACGGCGGCAGGAACGACCGAGCCAGCCGAAGTTTTGCCATGGCCACGCCGGCTAAGGTGGATGGCGCTGGCGTTCGTGCCGTCGAGTCTCATGCTCGGCGTCACGACCTATATGTCTACGGACATCGCTGCCGCTCCGTTGCTCTGGGTTGTTCCGCTCGCGCTGTACCTGATGTCATTCGTTGTGGCGTTCGCGCGTCGCCAAATTGTGTCTGACGGCCTGGTGCTCAAGGCGATGGCGGTGGCACTCTTGCCGGTCGTGCTCACTATAGCCGCCGGGTTTGGCGGACCAGCCGCCGTGCTCATTCCACTGCACTTGTGCGCCTTCTTTCTTGCGGCTTTGGCCATCCACACCGAGCTGGCGCGAGATCGGCCCGGCCCGGCATCTTTAACTGAGTTCTACCTATGGGTCGCGTTCGGCGGGGTGTTGGGAGGTCTATTCAACACGCTGGTGGCGCCGGCCGTGTTTTCTACTGGAATTCTCGAGTATCCGATCGCGCTGGTCATAGCCTGCGCGCTGAGACCGACCATGCGCCCTTCCCGTGCCGCCGGTTTCAAGACCGAGTCGATCATGTTAGGAGTCGTGATTGTCTCGGCGATTGTGATGGCTGCTTTCTTGAGGAACGAGATTCAAAGTCAGACGGTCGCGATCATCTTCCTGGCGTTCGCAAGCGTTCCGTACTTTGTGCTGTCGAATCGGCCCGTATGGTTTGCAATGGCTGTGGCACTACTTCTCACAGCCGGTGGGGTGGGCCACACAAAACCTGGTGAGCTCCTTCGAGAGCGTACGTTTTTTGGCGTTTACAAGGTGCGATTAGACGAGCAAGCGAACAGCCATACCATCTATCACGGATCGACATTACACGGCGAGCAGAGTCTCGACCCCGCTGTCGCGCGCAGGCCGTCGTCGTACTACTACTCCGAAGGACCAATCGGCCAAGCATTTCAGGCACTCGGTCCAGGGTTGGATGGGGCCGATATCGGCGTGATCGGACTCGGCGCGGGTGGATTAGCGGGATACGTGCGCCCAACGCAGCATTGGACCTTCTACGAGATCGATCCGGCGGTCCTGCGAATTGCCAGCTCGCCACAGTACTTCACATTCCTTCGTGATTGCGGACATGCATGCGACGTAGTGCTTGGTGATGCCCGACTCTCGCTGAGTCGTGTCAGTCCGAGGCATGACTTTCTCGTGCTTGACGCGTTCAGCTCGGATGCGATTCCGCTGCATCTGATTACTCGAGAAGCCGTCCAGATGTACTTTGGACATCTCGCTGACCATGGGGTCGTTGCGTTTCACATCTCGAACCGTCATCTCAATCTCCGGCCGGTTCTTGGGGCAATCGCAGCCGACCTGGGACTTTCAGCGATTTCCCAATTCGATCGTGTCCCTGAGAAGACGCCGGGACGGCTGTCGTCCGAATGGCTACTGATGGCGCGCTCCGCTGAGTCTTTCAGGGCGTTGAAATCGGATTCGCGATGGGTCATTCCCGAGCGCGCCCCGCGTGTCTGGACGGATGCGTTTGCTGACATATTGAGCGCGCTCAAATAGCCGCGCATCACCTCTGTCTCTTAGAGCGGCACGAGCTTGGCACTTAGGGCAGAGTGAGGCATCGATAGGTTGTAAACGGCGTGCATCTGGCGCGCTTGGGACTTGAGTCTGGGCGCGCCCAGACGACTCCCTCCTGCTGCCTCGTTTTCTGCCGAAAGTGCCGTGCTCTTGCAGTGGCAGGGGAGTTGCCCCGCCATGGGGTCATGCGACCCCTGGTTATCGTCCCGACCTACAACGAGCGCGAGAATCTGCCGAAGCTCATTCAACAGCTCCTCGCGATCGGGAAGCTGCGCGTTCTCATCGTGGACGATGGATCTCCTGATGGGACTGGGGCGCTGGCTGACGATCTCGCAGCGCGAAGCAATGGACGTGTATCGGTCTTGCACAGAACGGGACGGCGAGGGCTGGGGCGAGCTTACCTTGACGGCATCCAAGAAGCCCTTGCGACAGATGCGGATGTGATCTGTCAGATGGATGCCGACCTCTCGCATCGACCAGAGGACCTTGTGGCGATGCTCGCGGCGGCGGAGCAGTCCGATGTCGTCATCGGTTCGCGCTACATTCCGGGCGGACGAATCGTCAATTGGCCGCTGCGGCGCCGGATCCTGAGTGCGGGGGCGAACCGTTATATCCGATTGATCTGCTCGCTGGCGGTTCGCGATTGCACCAGCGGATTCCGCTGCTGGCGGCGAGAGACGCTGGCAGGGTTGCCACTCGCGCGGATTAATGCGGAGGGTTATGCGTTCCTGGTGCAGTTGTTGTGGGAAGCCGTCCGAGCCGGCTGCGCCATCTCGGAGGTCCCGATTACGTTCGTCGAACGAGAATCCGGAGCATCCAAGCTGCGTGCCGCGGTCCTCGTGGAGTCGGCGGTTCTGCCGTGGCGCCTCGCAGTGTCACGTGCCTTCATTCATTCCGCCAGCGAGGCTGCACATCGAAGCGCGCCCTCGCTGGTTCGTTAGACAAGAGTACGTAAGTTGCGCTTACTAAAATCGGTGTGCCGTCGCAGCCCTATGGTCTGCGACGACGATCTGCCGGTCATCTTGACGTTCATCGCCGTGGCAGCCCTGGCCTGCCTGATTCCACCGCAGGCCGACACATTCTTTCACCTCCGGACCGGTCAGAGCATCTGGCAGTCCGGAGCGATTCCGACGACCGAGCTCTTTTCGCACACATTCCAAGGGCACGAATGGTTGAACCATGAGTGGCTCAGCCAGCTGTTGTTCTACGGCCTTCATGCCCTTGGAGGGCCGTTCCTGCTTGCGTTAGTGAGCGGTGCCTGCGTTTTCATCGCGGTGATGGTTTCATGGCAGCTGACCCGCGGTGCGTCCGAAATCCGCCTAATGCTCCTTTTCTCAATCTTCATCGTGACCGCTCCGGCGTGGGCCGTTCGACCGCAGGCACTGAGCCTCGCGCTGTTGATGCTGGCGATGACGCTGGTGATCCGAGAGAAGCTCCAGTGGCTGCCGATACTGATGGTGGTCTGGGCAAACGCGCACGGTGTGGTTCTCCTCGGAGTTGTCATCGCCTGCGTAAATGCGCTGGAAGCGCTGATCTGGTCGCGGCGCAACTTTCGACGTGCGCTCGTCGTCGCTGTGTTGTGCGTAGCAGCGCCGACGGTGACTCCACTCGGATGGCAGTACTGGACGCGCGTGGCACAGACGGTCAGCGAAGCACGCGTGCTCGGATTTCAGGAGTACCGGTCGGCATTTGCCGATGCATCAGGGTTTCCGTTCCTGCTGCTGTTGGCAGTGCTCGTCAGCGTGGTGATCATGTACGCCCGCAGGGTCGCCGAGTGGGATCGTTCCGCCCGTTTGCTCGTCCTCACGAGCCTGGTAATCGGCGCTGCAGCGATTGTTTCGATTCGCAACGCACCGTGGTTCGCGTTAGTGGCAGCGCCCGCGATTTCGCGTCTCGTCCAAGTTTCGAGCGTGCGCAAAACACGTCCGCTGCGGCGGCCGGGGTATGTCGTCCTGGCAATCGCGGTGACGAGCGCATTTGCAGTGGTTGCGTTCCTGTGGCGTGATGGGGGAGCCCGCATCGGGTGGCGGCCGATCTCGCAACCAGCACTGAGCGCCGTTCGGAACTGTACTGGGCCGATCTATAACGAATTGGCACTTGGCGGGACGTTGATCTGGTTCGTTCCCGAGAAGAGAGTATTCGTGGACGGCCGTGTGGAAGCGTATCCGCAGCAATTTCTTCTTCGCGTTCGGGACGCAGACCTTTCAGGGCAATACCAGGAACTGTTTGAGAAGTATGAAATTCGATGCGCCGTTACCGGCACGGACTCGATCCTGGCACGTGCACTTCAAGCGGATCCCGCCATCACCCTGCAATTCCACGACGATCGCTGGTCGGTCTTCCTGACATCCCAGATACGCTGACCCGCCAGGCATTGCTCGAACCGTCTCTCGAGGTGCGGCTATACGGGAAGCGGTCATGGGTGGGGTGGCTTTCTCAACGTCGCGCGCTTCGAAGGGTACGGAAGAGCCGTAAAGCGGTAGACGCTACTTAAGCGTGGCGCCCGCGATGATCCTCCAGCGGCCATCCTGTTTGAGCCAGACTCGCATGAACTTGAGCGTGCCTTTGAACTGAGGGCCCTCGTAGTGGCCTACGCACGTAAGCACGACGGCGTTCCCGTGCTCGACGAACGTGTCATATCGCATCTCGACCGTCGTGAACTTCTGCCCTTCGCCCGACCCGGGGCGATGCGCCTCGACGACTCTGGTCTTGAGCTGGTGTCCGTCCAGCACCACATCGTCAGCGAGGTACTCCTGGAAGTAGCCCGGGTCCGGGCCAAGCTCTGCTTGGCGTAATCGCTCTTCCAGGTGCATGATCTCTTCGCGCGTGCTCATGGGACACCGCCCCTGTCCACGATTGTAGGAGAGGTTATGCGACGACTGCTCTGGACCGTTGTGATCGGACTCAGCCTTGCGGCACCACTCTCGGCCGCGTCGGTAGATGGCCTGTCGATCCACTCATCAACCACGGGAACCGGCACGGCGACAGTGATCTTCATCCATGGCTGGACATGCGACTCTTCGTCATGGGTGTCTCAGGTACCAGCGTTCGCAAAGAAGTACCGGGTGGTGACGCTTGATCTGCCGGGACATGGCCGGAGCGCCTCACCAAAGGATGGAAAGCTCTCGATGGATCTGTTCGCGCGGGCAGTGGAGGCCGTGCGGGCCGAGGCGAAGGCCGACAGGGTCGTGCTGGTCGGGCACAGCATGGGCGCACCAGTCATCCGCCAGTACGCGCGGATGTATCCGCAGCATGTGGCTGGTCTTGTCGCTGTCGATGGTCCTCTCGATCTTCGTGGGTTTCCGCCACCAGAGTTCAAGCAGCCGCCGCCGATGGTCGGAGCGGAAGGCCTCAAAGCGCGCGATAAGATGATTCGCGGCATGTTCATCCCGGAGACGGCGCCGGCGCTCCAGGAGCACGTTCTCAAGATGATGCTCGGCACCTCCGAAGCCACGGCCAACGGCGCCATGGCCGCCGTCTTCGATCCAACACTCTCGAAGACCGACATCATCAAGGCGCCGGCGCTGGCCGTTTATGCCGGCACTGCGAAGCCACCGGATCCGAAGATCGTGAAAGAAGTGCTGCCTAACTACGAGGGGACGCAGGTGCCCGGCACTGGTCACTTCCTGATGATGGAAAAACCGGACGAGTTCAACAGGGCGTTGTCGGGTTTCCTGGACAAGATCAAATACTGATCGCAGACGGATCGAAAAATGTCTCGTCACATCTCGCTGAGCGTCGCGCTGTTCCTGGGTGTCGTGTTGTGGCCTTTAGTGCCTGGGGCACAGTCACCGGTCCAGTCGTGTGACGCTGCGCCAAGGCCGTCATGGTGCAGCGCGGTTGCGGGCGATCGCGCCGAAGGTTGGCTGGCGCAGCGCCGCTCGGAGGTGATGGCGCGCAACGCGATGGTTGCGAGCAGCCAGCCGCTTGCGGTGGAGGCCGGACTCGACGTGCTCCGGCGTGGTGGCAACGCGATCGATGCGGCAGTGACGACGGCCGCGGTGCTGAGTGTCGTGGAACCGATGAACGTCGGACCGGGCGGCGACCTCTTTGCAATCGTCTACATCGCGGCCGAGAACAAGCTGTACGCACTCGATGCCAGCGGGAAGGCGCCCAGCGGGCAGACGCTCGCGCACATGAACGCGGCCGGCTATACGTGGAACTCCATGGATTGGGGACCAGGGTCCGGCATGCCGTCGCGAGGAATCCTCACAGTCACCGTGCCGGGATCCGTCTGGGGTTGGGAAGAGGTCCTGCGCCGCTTTGGAACCATGACGTTCAAGGAGACGCTGCAGCCTGCCATCGACTACGCTGAGCAAGGGTTCCCGATTTCAGAGCGCATCGCATCTGATTGGGTTCTGCCGCGCGCCGTGTCGAGGAATGCAAGCGATCCACGTGGATGTTGTGCCGTGATCGATCAGGATTCCGTCGCCACGTGGTACATCGATGGGCGGCCACCATACGCGAGCAGAATTCATCGAAATCCCAACCTCGCGAAATTGTTTCGCATCCTCCAGGCGCGCGGCCGCGCCGGATTCTACGAGGGTGAGGTCGCGGCGGCGATCGTCAGCAAATCGAAGTCGTTGGGCGGCACGATGACGATGAACGATCTCGCCACGTATTCCGGCGAGTGGGTCGACGTGGCGAGAACGAATTATCACGGCTACGACGTCTCGACATTGCCGCCGCCAGCGCAGACGTGGGCGACCGATGAAATGCTGAACATCCTGGAAAGCTGTGTGCCGGTGTGGGCGCCAGGGCAAACGCTGGCGACACTCGGGCCGGCCAGTCCGAGGTATTGGCACTTCGTCGTCGAAGCGAAGAAGCTCGCGTATCGCGATGTTTTTGCGTACAACGGCGATCCGAAGTTCTCGACAATACCGCTCGAGCGGCTGTTATCGAAGGCCTACGCTGCATCGCTGTGCCGCCAGATCAATCCCGAACGCGCGTCACGCACGGGACCGCCCGGCCGTGCCGACAGCGGCGGCGATACCATCGTTCTCTCCACGGCAGACCGTTCGGGAAACATGGTTGCGTGGGTCAACAGTCTGTATTCGAGTTTCGGATCGGGCCTGACCGTGCCCGGCTATGCCATCACGCTGCACAACCGCGGCGCGCTGTTCACGCTCGACGCGAAAAGCCCGAACGTGATCGCCCCCGGAAAGCGGCCATTCAACACGCTCTCGGCCGGCTTTGTGATGCAGAACAATCGTCCGCTCATGACCGTGACGCTGATGGGCGGGGACATGCAAGCGCAGGGGATCGGCCAGGTGCTCGTCAACGTGCTCGACCTCGGGGCCAACGTCCAGGCCGCGACCGACATGGCGCGCTTCCGACATGGGCAGGTCTCCAATGTCTTGAGCCTGGAATCTCCTCTCTTCAACCTCGTGGGCGCCCGCCTCAAGGCCATGGGGCACGACGTTCGATCGGTTGATGGGGGCATCATGGGCGGATACCAGGCCATCATGTTCACTCCGGATCCGACGGCGGCTGGCGGGTCGAATGGATCGCTCGCCGGCTTTTATCGTGCCGGATCCGATCACCGCAAAGACGGTCACGCGGCCGGATTCTGATGTCTTCCCAAGCGGATTACTGGCCCGACCTTCCACTCGCCGCATGGCGAGACACATTCTCGACGCTGCACCTGTGGACGCAGATCGTCGGGAAGGTCCGCCTCGTGCGGTCGCCGTGGCTCAATCATTCCTGGCACAGCACGCTCTATGTCACCGCGCGAGGACTGACGACGTCGCCCATTCCGTACGAGGAGCGGACATTCGAGTTGGAGTTCGACTTCACGCAGCATCGACTCGACATCCGGTCGAACGACGGCCGGCATGACGAGATCGCGCTCCGTCCTCAGAGTGTCGCGGCCTTTTACCGGCTGTTGATGGAGGCTCTGCGACGGCTTGATTTCGATGTCCGGATCACGAGAAAGCCGTCGGAGGTGGTCGACCCGATTCCGTTTGCCAAAGACGAAGTGCATCGATCGTACGACGCCGAATACGCGCACCGATTCTGGCTGGCCCTTGTCCAGATCGATCGTGTCTTCAAGATCTTTCGAGCACGGTTCATTGGCAAGGCGAGCCCCGTTCACTACTTCTGGGGTGCCGGCGATCTGGCGGTCACGCGCTTCTCGGGTCGCAGAGCCCCGGAGCATCCCGGTGGCATTCCCAATCTTCCGGACTGGGTAACGCGCGAAGCATACTCGCACGAAGTCAGCAGCTGCGGGTTTTGGCCGGGCGGCGGGGCGATCGACTACGCGGCGTTCTATTCCTACGCCTATCCGGCGCCGGCGGGCTTCGCCGAGGCAGGCATCGGGCCAGAGGGCGCGTTCTACAGCAAGGACTACGGCGAGTTCATCCTGCCGTACGATCGCGTGGCGCGGGCGGCGTCGCCGGATGAGACGCTGCTGGAATTTCTTCAGTCGACGTATGAAGCCGCGGCAACCTTGGGCGCTTGGAACCGCGCCGACCTCGAGGGCAATTTCTCCGCAGGCGGTAGACAGTAAGCAGACACCATGAACACGTTCGCGAAACTCAACCTGAAGGACCAGAAGGACATCGTGATCGAGAACGCTCCGGCCAGCTTCGAGCCAGAGATCTCATCCCTCAAAGGTGTGACGGTGCGGCGCTCGATGTCTGACGCGAAGCTGGTCGACTTCTTTCTGATCTTCGCCACGAAGCAGAAGGAAGTCGATTCGCTTGCAAAGACAGTCGGCCGCAAGTCGGCGGGCGATGCGATCGTCTGGATTGCCTATCCGAAGAAGAGCTCGAAGAAGTACACCTGCGAGTTCAATCGCGATAGTGGATGGCCCTCGATGGGTGAAGCCGGTTTCGAACCGGTCCGCATGGTGGCAATCGATGAAGACTGGTCGGCCATACGCTTCCGTCGCGCCGAGTTCATCAAGAACATGACACGGCCGGAAGAGTGGCGGTTCTCCGATCACGCCAAAGCAAAGGCCACGAAGGCTAAAAGATAACGGCCGCTGCGTCGGCTAAGACGACGCTGCGATAGACCGGAAGGAACCATCCCTGCTTCGTGGCCTCGTCCAGGCTTTTCTCGACGCGGCGCACGTAGTCCTTCTTGTCCTTGTAGAGTTTTTTCAGGTCGGCCTGCGAGAACGCCGTCTCGTATCCAGCCAGGCCGCAGAGTTGGTTCTGCGCCGCTTCGCCGCGGACGGCGACGAATGGGTGCGCGTTCTGAATCGGCGGCACGGCACCCTCGTTGCGGACGCCATACTTCTTGACTGGCACGTCGACGTAGACGTTCCTGATGCCGCCACGGGCGTTGCCATGCTCGTCGAGGGACATCAGCGATCCATCGTTGGCCACATTGCGGTCGACGAGGATGCGGTTCGCCCTGGGTGGCGCCGTGCCCTTGTCGACCCACTGCCAGAGGTGATTGAGGGCCACTGACATATAGGCCGCGAGCGGGAATCGGCTGATGGGTAGCTTGCAGGGATTGGGGTAGTAGGCCGCCGCGTCACGCGAATCGATATGCGCCATGCCCGGGAACTCGTAGACGCGGAATTGATCGCCCGGCTCATCCCCGTCCTGACGCGCGGTGGCAGTCCCGCTCATGACCTCCGTCATCGTGGGAACCTGGATCATCGGGACGTCGATCTGCCGAATCGTGGCGCCGGTGCTCGTCGGCAGGAAGCCGTCGTAGATCGGCTTCATGTCGGGAAGGCGCAGGACCATGTGGGCGGGGAGGTAGTTGATGAGAGCCGCGGCCGATGCGGACGTGCCCGCGAGGACCATCTTGCGCACGGGAAGACTCGCCAGCGGATTTCCCTGCTGCTTGGATTTCATCAGCGCGCCCACCTGCGCCAGGATCTCGGGAGCCTGTCCTTGCCCGACGCGGAGGCTCTTATAGCGCTCGCCGTTGAACTCGGCGAACGGCACGCTCGTGCTCGTGAGGATGTCGAGACCGATGTGGCCCGTCGCCATCGAGTAGGCGTGCGTGAAATGGAACATCCACGCGTTGCCGCTCGGATGCATCGACTCGGCCAGCACGAGCCCGCTGAACTTCGCCGCGTCGGCCGGCCTCCGCACGACCATACGCGTCGTGTAGGGCTGGCCGTTTGCGGTTCCCGAGACAAAGTACTCATGCGCCTCGTACTTGAAGTGCGCCATGTCGTCGCCCGGCTTCAGTTCCATCAGCGATTCGAAGATCGGACCCGGCCCGGTGATCTCCGCCGAGATCGTTGGGAGCGGTGTTGCCACGGGGGTTGCGGGCAAATTGATCTCGGGGCCGGCGCCGCCGCCACGGCGACCTTGCCCGCCTTGACCCGCCTGAGCGCCGCGCCCCTCGCGAGTGGGGATGGCCGTCTGCGCCGCGAGGGTCGAAACACTCACGACGGCGACCAGCAGAACGACAACGCTTCGTAGCATGTCTTTACACCTTCAGTACCGAATACCTTTGCCCTTACTTTTGACCTTTGACCTTTGATTTTTGACCTTGCTTGTGCTGCTCCCAAGCCTCAAGCCGTCTCTTGATCTCTTTCTCAAAACCCCTGTCCGTGGGCCGATAGTACGTCTTATCAGCCAATGACGGCGGTAAGCATTCCATCCCGGTCACGGCGTCGGGATCATCGTGCGCGTACTGATACCCCTTGCCGTACTCCAGCTGTTTCATGAGCCTGGTCGGCGCGTTGCGCAGATGCAAAGGCACCGGCTCGGCGGCCTCCGTGTGCGCGTCAGCGGCGGCTGCATTGTACGCAGTGTAGACCGCGTTGCTCTTCGGAGCGGTTGCGAGGTAGATGGCCGCCTGCGCCAGCGCCGTGTTGCCTTCGGGCATGCCGATGAAATGCGCCGCGTCTTTGGCAGCCACGGCAACCGTTAGCGCGTGGGGGTCGGCATTGCCGACGTCTTCAGAGGCGAATCGGATGAGACGACGAGCGATGTACAGCGGATCTTCTCCCGCCTCGAGCATGCGCGCGACCCAATAAACGGCGGCATCCGGATCGCTGTTCCGCATCGACTTGTGGAGCGCCGAGATCAGGTTGTAGTGCTCCTCACCACCTTTGTCGTAGAGCAGCGCCCGGCGCTGAATGGACTGCTCCAACTGCGGCAAGTCGAGCTGTCGTACGCACGTCCCGGGATCCATCGGCGCCGAAGCGGCGGCGAATTCCAGCAGGTTGAGCGCCGCTCGCGCATCCCCGTTCGCGAAGCGCGCGATCGCCCCGATCGCCTCACCGGAGATGTTGATGTCCATAGCGCCCAGTCCACGTTCGCGATCGGCGAGCGCGCGGCGCAGGATCTGTTCGACAGCCTCCATCGTCAGCGGCTGGAGGACGAACACCTTGGAGCGAGAGAGCAGCGCCGCGTTTATCTCGAACGACGGATTCTCCGTCGTCGCGCCGATCAACACGATGTCGCCCGCTTCCACGCGCGGAAGGAACGCATCCTGCTGCGCTTTGTTGAACCGGTGAATCTCGTCGACGAAGACGATCGTGCGACGACCGGCGCGGCGCCGTCGATCCTGTGCCGCCGCCATCACTTCTTTAATTTCCTTGATACCTGAGAGCACCGCGCTGAATGGAACGAAGTGCGCCTCAGTCAATTCGGCGATGATGCGGGCGAGCGTCGTCTTGCCGGTGCCCGGAGGTCCCCACAGGATGATGGACTGCAGCAGGTCGCGCTCGATCGCCTCGCGCAGCGGCTTGCCGGGACCGAGGATCTCATCCTGGCCGACGATTTCGTCGAGCGTTCGTGGGCGGATGCGCTCGGCTAACGGCGTCCCGGCCGCGGGGTCCGGCGCGCGCAACGCACGTGTTGCTCGCTCGTCGTCTTCGTCTGCGAACAGCGATCCTTCGAATTCACTCAACTGCCAATCTCCAATTCCGAGCTCCAACACGCACGCTCAAGCGTGCGCTCTACGAGCGGCGCCTACCGTCCCCGCTGTCGCCTCGCCGCGTAGACGAGAATCGCACCGGCCGCAGCGACGTTCAAGGACTCCACCCGAGCCGCCATCGGAATCGAGGCCAGCCGGTCGCACTGAAAGCTGACCTCGTCTGGAACGCCGGCGCCTTCGCCGCCCACGATCAACGCAACCTTGCCGCGCCAGTCGATGGCGTCCGGGTCCTCGCCGCCGCGTGGCACAGCTGCAACGATCCGGACGCCAGCGCTGCGCAGGCAGGCCATCGCGTCGGCGTTCGTCATGCCGCCGACTACCGGCAGCCGCAGTGCACTTCCCATACTCCCGCGAACGGCCTTCCACGAGAACGGATTTGCTGAAGCGCCAGTCACGAACATGCCGGTCATGCCGCCGGCCTCAGCTGTCCGCATCAGCGCACCAACGTTGCCTGGATCCTGCACATCGATGGCCATGAGCACGAATGCGTCAGGCACGGCGCACATCTCACTCGCGGAGGGGGGACGACGACGCCCGATCGCGACCAGGCCAGATGGGGTGCGCACCGGGCTCATCGCCGCAAAGACCGAATCCGGCGCCTGAATCACTTCCACACCCGCCTGCGCGAGCGATCGTGCGACCTCGGCTTCTTCATTGTCGGACGTGAGTCGCGACGACGAGACGGCGGCGATCTCGAACGAGTGCCCGGAGTCCCGGGCATCCTGGACGAGGTGAACACCGTCGAGGAGTACACGCGAGCCGGTCGGGTCAGGACTGTCGGCGAGGGCGCGGAAGCGCGCGACGACGGGATTCTGTCGGCTGGTGATGGAACGCATCCGATCGGGACCGCTGTGCGGTTGGTTGGCTGGTCGGCGGCCAGCCACTATCCATCATTGTGCTACAGTCTGATTTCAACGATGAAAGACAGGATTCTCAAGCGATTCAGCGATGAAATCGCGGTGCTCGAGCGCGAGTTGAAGGTCGATCTGCCGAAGGAGATTCAGCGCGCCCGCGAGCTGGGTGATCTGCGCGAGAACGCCGAATACAAGGCCGCCAAGGAACGCCAGGAGATCGTCAACGCGCGCATCGCCATGCTCAAGCGAAGGGCGGGTGAGATCGCACTGATGAATCTCGACCGCATCCCGCATGATCGCGCCGGCTTTGGATCAACGGTGGAACTCCGCGCCCCGACGGGAGAGAACATCGTCTATCAGCTCGTCATGCCTGAGGAGGCAGATGTCGAGAAAGGGCTGATCTCGACCTCCTCGCCGATTGGGCGCGCAATCCTCAACAAGGAGGAAGGTGACGAGATCAACGTCACCACGCCGAGCGGCAAGCGGAGCTTCGAGCTCGTCAAACTCACAACGATCCACGATGAATAATCTGTAACGTGCAACCGTATTCCCCCTCACGCCGCACCGCTCTCGTCCTGACGGGAACCGGCGCCCATGGCGCCTACCATGCCGGCGTGCTGCGGGCGATGCAGGAGGCCGGTGTCAAGATTGACGTCGTCGCGGGCCAGGGCGTAGGCGCGGGCGGCGCGGCGTTGGCCGCGATCGATGGCGCGGCACGATTGTGGGATGCCGAAGGGATCTGGCGGTCGCGCGCGGTGCGGCAGTTGTACACATGGCGCCAGCCGCTGCGCGTAGCGGGATGGCTCGGTCTCGTTCTTGTCACGATCCTCCTGGCTCCGGTTTTCGTCCTGCTCGTCGGCCTGCTGGTGTATCTCGTCGGCTTCCTGTTCGAGATGCTGCAGATCGAGGCGGGTCGTGCGCTCGTGTCGAGCTACACGGCCTGGTTACAAGTGGCGTTTGCCGGCGACAACCTCCCGACTTCGGTGCCACGCTTCGCCGTCATCGTCCTCACGGCAATACTGATCGTTCTATCGATGAGCGGCCTCCGTGCCGGTCGCGCAATCGGCTCGCGTCGGGCTGAGCGCCAGTGGTGGTGGCGTGTCGTCGCGGCGCCGTTCGATGCGCATGTCGCGCGGGAGCGTTTTGTCGACGCAGTTTGGGAGCTCATCCGCGGGGCCGCCTCGATCGCCAGGCCGCCTTTGGCCGCATTAGGCCGGCGCTACACGGAAGTGCTCAGTGAAAACCTTGGGCAACCGAGTTTCCGAGAGCTCGTGATCGTGACGACCGATCTCGATGCCCGGCGCGACGTCGTCGCGGCGTTGCTCGCAGAGCCGTATAAGCAGGCGTTTCTCGGTCCTCGACCGGGCCGCGATCGGAGGTCGGAAATCCTGGACCTGTCGGGGGTCGCGCGGGAACACGTGATCGATGTCATCGGAGCCGGCCTCACGCCGTCGCTCCTGTGCGATCCGCACGTGATGACGTTCGCTCCCGATAGTTTCTGGCGTGGCGAGACGCACCGGCTGTGCGACCGTCCGGGTTCTGTTGCGCGCCTGCTGGAAGAGGTCGCCGAGGCCGGCGTTCGGCAGGTCGTTATCGTGACTGCGGTTGCTGCGGCAGCGGCGCCGCATCGCCTGCGGTCGCTTCGACTCGACCTCACCGGGCGCTTCGGCGAATTCCAGAGCGCCGCAGAGGCGGCAGCACTGCGCGACGCCCTCGAGTCGATTGGCCCGCGCTTCGATTCCGTCTACACGATTCAACCTGCCCACAACGCGATCGGTCCGTTCGACCTCGCTGGCGCGTACGACGAAGCATCCGACCGTCACCAGGATCTCTCCGAGTTGGTGGAGCGCGCCTACGAAGACGCCTACCGTCAATTCATCGAGCCTGTCATCGGCGCGAGCGGGGAGCAACTGGCACACGCGGTGGCGCGCGCACGCGCCGTAGGCGTCCGCGAACCGGCCTCTGCCGACGACGTCAACCTTCGCTGACGTGGAAGTGCGCCTGATTGAGTGCGATCGGGCGCGCAGCGCAGAGATCCTTGCGATCCTGAATGAAGCGATTCTGAATTCCACGGCGTTGTACGACTACAAACCACGAACGATGGCGATGATGGACGTCTGGTTCGACGTGAAGATGAAGGGAAACTACCCGGTGATCGGCGCTATCGACCGCGAAGGCCGCTTACTCGGGTTTGCGACGTACGGCGCGTTCCGCGAGAGGCCCGCGTACAGGTACACGGTCGAGCACTCCCTTTACGTGAACCGTGACTTCCGCGGTCGTGGCGTTGGCCGCAGGCTGCTCGACGCTATCATCGAACGGGCGAAGGCCGAGAACTACCATGTGCTGATCGGCGGCATCGACGCCGACAACGCCGTCTCGATCGAGCTGCACAAGAGGTTCGGATTCACTTATTGCGGAGAGATTCGCGAAGCCGGCTTCAAGTTCGGCCGCTGGCTTCACCTGGTCTTCTATCAGTTGATTCTCGATACGCCGGCGCATCCGGCAGATGGGTAAGACGGATCAAGACACCGGGTGTGATTTTCGTCTCGACTCACGCGAAAATCACACCCGGTGTCCTAGGTCTTGCTCGTCTTCGTTTCCTCTTCCAACAGATGCGGCAACGATGTGCCGGCACCTGGCGCTAATAACCCGGTCCGCGCGTACGTCATCAGCTTATCGCGCGTGTCGGCGATGTCGAGGTTTCGCATCGTCAGTTGGCCGATGCGATCCTGCGGTGTGAAGGCCGATTCTCCCTTCTCCATGGTCAACCGCTCGGGTTTGTAGGTCAGGTTCGGGCTGCGCGTATCGAGAATCGAGTAGTCGTTACCGCGCCGCAACACGAGATCGACTTCGCCAGTCACCGCGCGGGCCACCCACGTCTGCGACGTGCGCAGCATCATCGACTGCGAATCGAACCAGCGGCCTTGATAGAGAAGCCTCCCGAGGCGGCGGCCGTTGTCGCGATATTGTTCGATGGTGTCCTCGTTGTGGATGCCGGTGACGAGACGCTCGTACGCGGCAAAGAGCAAGGCCATGCCGGGCGCTTCATAAATGCCACGGCTCTTGGCCTCGATGATCCGGTTCTCGATTTGATCGCTCATGCCGAGGCCATGCCGGCCGCCGATGCGATTGGCCTCGTCCATCAGCAGCACGGGATCGGAGAAGCGCTGACCGTTGAGGGCAACAGGGACGCCTTCTTCGAAAGCGATGGTTACCGGTTCGGCTTTGATCGTCACATCTTCGCGCCAGAAGGCGACGCCCATAATCGGTTCGACGATCGTGATTCCGCTGTTGAGATGCTCGAGATCTTTCGCTTCGTGCGTCGCGCCCAGGATGTTCGAATCGGTGGAGTACGCCTTCTCGGTGCTCATGCGGTAGGCGAGTCCCGCCCGCTGCATGTACTCCGACATCTCTTTGCGGCCGCCCAGCTCGTCGATGAACGTCTGATCCAGCCAGGGCTTGTAAATGCGCAGTGATGGGTTGGCCAACAGGCCGTAGCGATAGAACCGCTCGATGTCATTGCCCTTGTACGTACTCCCATCGCCCCAGATGTGGACGTCATCGTCTTTCATCGCGAGAACGAGCATCGTCCCGGTGACGGCGCGACCGATGGGCGTGGTGTTGAAGTAGGTCACGCCGGCAGTTGATATGTGAAACGCACCGCACTGGAGCGCGGCCAGCCCTTCGGTTACGAGTTGCGCACGGCAGTCGATCAGTCGGGCTTTCTCGGCGCCGTACTGGCGTGCCTTGCGTGGAATGTCGTCGTAGTCCGGTTCGTCAGGCTGCCCCAGGTTGGCCGTGTAGGCAAAAGGGTTCGCGCCTTTCGCGCGCATCCAGTGGAGAGCGGCGCTCGTATCGAGCCCACCCGAAAACGCAATGCCAACTCGCTCACCGACCGGAACACGTTGAAGGATAGTTGCCATTCACTCTTCATCTTAGCCCGTTATGCGGGCTCACATTGGATTCCTGTGCTCGTTGCGACGACGCATAACGGGCTCGGCGCGCGAAGCCGCCAAAGAGACGCTGATAGTCGAGGGCTTCGCCGGGCATTCAGGGCGAGCCTTCGACTATCGTTCGTATAAAATCTCGACCACCTGGAGACTGTGATGAGACTCATCGCCCGCGTCGTTGCGCTCGCAATCGTCGTCTCGACCACTGTTCCCGCCTTCGCGCAGAACGGGCGCGACCCGCACTGGGTTGCGACGTGGGCCACCGCGCTCGTTGCGCGTGCTCAAGGGCAAGGCGGGTTTGGAGGTGGTCGTGGCCCAGTCCCTGCTGCGCCGGCACCGGCGGCGCAGCCGCCAACGGCGGCCGCACCCGTGCCTCCGTCTGGCCCGCCGGCTGCTGCGCCGGCGACGCCTGCTCCTCCTGCAGGTGGCCGCGGCGGATTTCCGGCTCCGGTGACGATCTCGAATCAGACGGTCAGGCAGATCGTCCGTGTCAGCGTGGGCGGCGATCGAGTGCGCGTGGTGTTGAGCAATGCCTTCGGGACAGCGCCGGTTGAGATCGGCGCCGCTCACGTGGCACTTCGCGATCGCGACGCGCTCCTCAAATCGTCATCGGTAAAGCCTTTGACGTTTGGGGGAAGCACCACTGGAAAGATCTTGCCAGGCGCGACGGTGGTCAGCGATGCCGTCAACATCACAGTGCCAGCAGTCAGCGATCTCGTCGTCGACTTGTTCCTTCCCGGAGAGCTCGGCACCGGACCATCACCGGTCACGACCCATAACGGCGCCTCGCAAACGAACTACCTGTCGGCAGCTGGCAATCATTCAGGTGAGCCGGCGATGATGGTTGAGCGCACCGCAGGCGCGTGGTTCCTGATCGCACGCGTTGAGGTGGCGGCGAGCCCGGGTGCGGGAGCGGTCGTCACGTTTGGGGATTCGATCACGGATGGCGCACGCTCGACAGCGGACATGAACAGTCGCTGGCCGGATCACCTGGCGCGCCGGCTCGCGGCGCGAAAAGGCAATCCCGTTGGGGTGCTGAACGCAGGCATCAGTGGCAACCAGGTGCTGGGTGATGGTGCTGGTGTCAGCGCCCTGGCGCGATTCGATCGCGACGTGCTGATGCAGACCGGCGTCACGCACGTCATCATCATGGAAGGCATCAATGACATCGGTCTTGCACGAGCCAACCCGGCACCGAGCGCCGACGATCTCATCGCCGGGCACAAGCAACTCGTCGCCCGCGCGCGTGCGCGTGGTCTCAAGGTGTACGGCGCCACGCTCACACCGTTCGAAGGGGCCGCGTATTGGACCAGCGAAGGCGAAGCCAAACGTCAGGCGTTGAATGAGTGGATCCGGACGAGCGGCGCGTACGACGCCGTGATCGACTTCGACCATCTGACGCGCGATCCGGCAGCGCCGACGAAGTTCCTGCCCGCCTACGATTCCGGCGATCATCTGCACCCGGGCGATGCCGGTTACAAGGCAATGGGCGAGGCAGTGGATCTGAAATTGTTCCCGTAGGCCGGGTCCTGTTCTTGGGGCCCGGCGGGTCTACAAATCAAGACCCGCCCTACGTGACACGGCAAAGGCCTGTTCAAGCGAGCGATTTCGCAAAGTGCGCCCGTGCGCATCGACCGCATGTCCACTCTTGAAGAGGCCGAGCAGGTTGGTCGTCAGGCTGCCGAGAAACTCGGAGCCAGATCGCTTGCCGATCTTCGGATGAAGTCCGCCGAGGAGATTCAGAAAGGATTACCGGGCGGGCGGTCGATTGTCGACGGCTGGTATCTCACAGACGATACGTCGACGCTCATCGCCGAGGGCAAGAGCAACGACGTCGACGTGCTGGTCGGCTCGAATCGCGACGAGGGAGCCTTTCCCTTCTTCGGCGTCCCTCGAGGCAATGCCCAGGAATTCACCGCAGCGGTGCGACAACGCTTCGGCAGTCAGGCAGATGCGTTTCTGAAGCTGTACCCGACGAGCTCAGATGCCGAGTCGAATGCATCGCAACTGGCCGCGTTCCGCGACGAAGTGGCATGGCGTGTCCGATCGTGGGCCGCGGCGCGCGCGCGGAAAGGCAAGGCGTATGAGCAATTCCACGCCCACGTGGACCACTGCGGACCGGGCCCTCGCCGAGACGATGACCAGTTACTGGGTGAACTTTGCAAAAACTGGCGACCCGAACGGTGCCGCTCTGCCCGCGTGGCCGGCGTTCAAGGACGGCGCGAATGCCGAGTTGATGATCTTTGGGCCGACGGTCGAAGCGGGACGAGCTCTCGACCCAGCTCGTATCGCATTGTTCAACGCGTACAACGCGCAGCTGAAATAGGCGGGCGTGGCCTTCGTCGTTACGCTTTGACCAGCTTTCGTTCTGGCGCCTGGTGCTCGTGGAGGAACTCGAGCGCCAGTGCCAGGACCTTGTTGGTGTACTCGTCGGCCTGAAGGTTGCCGAACTTCTCTTTGAAGTTGCGCAGTGGCACCACCGCTTTGGCCATGGCACGATGGCCGCCGGCGCTGCCGATCTCGTTGAAGTACTTCCGCACGAACTCGCCCGCGTTACGCGAGTACCCCAGATTCCGGACCGACATCACCAGCGTGTCGTTGACGATGCCCGAGATGATCGTCCACTGGACGTCCTCGAGCTGCAGGTAGAAATCGGCAACGTAGGGAATGAAGTCCTCGCGCGGTGTCGTGCCGAGGAACGCGCAGAACACCTGCTCCGTCATCCGGCCGTTCTGCCGTGCCCTGAGCACGTAGTCCAGCCGGTCCATCGTGATCTCCGCGCCTTCCATCTTGCGGATGAGCGTGGCGTCGGCAAGCGGATAGAGATACGAGAACGCCTCGATGTCGACGCGATTCGCCTGCCGGTTGAAGAAAAGCGTGTCGGACTTGATCGCGTAAAGCATCGCCGTCGCGGTTCGCTCGGAGATGTTGGCGTCCACGGCGCGAAGATGCTCGGTCAGGATCGTCGAGGTCGAGCCGTAATCGACACGAATGTCCTTGTAGACAGCGGTGTAGCCTGACTGCTCCGGGTGGTGATCGATGACGAGGTCCACCCGGTCGATCTCGCCGCCGAAATAGTGCGGCTGGACGTCGACCATCGCGATGCGGTCGAAATCGTTCACGTGCGCCGCGGTCATGATCTCGATCTGGATGTCGAGGAGGTTCATCATCCGCTGGTTTTCAGGCCGCGTGACCCCCTCGAACGCCGCGATGACAGCCGTCTGCCGGTTGCGGCGCAGCACGTTACGGAGCGCCAGCCCGCTGGCAAGCGCGTCGGGGTCCGGATCGTTGTGCAAGAGGATGAGGACCCGGTCTGCGTCGCTGAAAAACCGCTGGTACTGCTGAACCTTGAGACGGGTGAGGGAGCGGCTGAACTCGGTGAGAAGTGGACCGCCGAAGAGTTCCGAGAGGGCCAGGTAGTTGAGTTCGGGGAACTGCGCCTTGAGCTCTTCCTCGCGCTTGCGCGTATGCGAGGTGCCGACGCCCAGAACGTAGACCAGCGTGCCCCCGGCATCCCAGATCGCTTCGAGAACTTTGCGGAGGCTCTTCCGGCCGTTGTCCTCGACCACGACGCAGGTCCCTGGGGTGAGGTCGGCCTTGAGGTAGGTATCAGTCCGTTTGAGGTCGCCGAACACGACGTTTAGACCACTGTCGTGCAGGCGACGCGCGAGCGGCTTGCTTTCGACCAGGAACTCGACTTCGAAACTGGGTAACAGGATTTCGTCGAGCATCCTGATCGCCAGTTCCGTCTGGCAGGCGGCCAGACACCTCATTCCGTGCTCGTCCCTCGCCGTGGAACCCTAAACATAGGCGACAAACGCCAATTATACGCCCGACGGACAGGGAATATTGCGGGGCCCGGCGGATCCATAAATCAGGACCCGCCCCTTGGTCCGTAGGCCGGGTCTTACTCTGTAGACCCGGCGTCACCACACCTCCGACCCGGCTATCATGTTCCATGGTCAGGAGCGCGATCGGGGTCATTGCCGCCATCCTGGCCACGTCTCTCGCGCACCTCGCGGCCCAGCAGGCCACTTTTCGCGCCGGTACCGAGCTCGTCAGCGTGACAGCGACGGTGACAGACCGCCGCGGGCAGCACATGACCGACCTCACCCGTGAGGACTTTGAGGTCCTCGAAGACGGCAAGCCACAAACCCTCCAGCAGTTCGCCCGCGGAGAGGATCTCGAGACAGGACCGGAGCTGCACATCGGGTTGCTGTTCGACACCAGCGGCAGCATGGACGCCGACATCAAGATGTCCAGATCGGCGGCGATCAAGTTTCTCAACACGATGAACTACGCCCGCGACATGACTCTCGTCGATTTCGATACCGAGGTGCGCGTCACCAAGTTCAGCCAGCAGGACTTTCCTCGACTCGTCGAACGGATCCGTTCGCGCAAGCCAGAGGGATTCACGGCGATGTACGACGCGCTCGGTGTGTATCTCGACGGCGCCGCGGACGTCGCCGGGCGCAAGATTCTTGTGATCTTCACCGACGGCGGTGATACGCGGAGCGCCATCCGCTTCGGTGATGCCATGACGTTGATTCGCGCCTCCGACGTGATGGTCTACGCAATTGGGTTCCTGCAGAATCAGTCCAGCGGCTCGCGGTCGGATCAGCGCCTCCGGCTGACGCAGATGGCGACCGAAAGCGGGGGCAGCGCGTTCTTTCCGACGACGATGAAAGAGATCGAAGA
>Ga0075430_100000684_pt1 | contig 25907 bp, 25 predicted proteins | sample RhiMetdeltSRZDD4_FD_75294 | JGI IMG/M metagenome (GOLD analysis project Ga0075430, IMG submission 75294) | Populus rhizosphere microbial communities from Tennessee, USA - Rhizosphere MetaG P. deltoides SRZDD4 | ecosystem: Host-associated > Plants > Roots > Rhizosphere > Soil | place: USA... | reverse complement strand
GTGTTCCCGGCGTCCAGCGGCTGACGGCTAGGCGACGCCTCGCGACGTTGAGCGCCGCCAGCCGGATCGCGCCAGCGCGAAGCCGCGCTTGACCAGGCGAACTCCCTCGGCCATGCCCCGGTAGAGCACCTTGACCGCGACGCCGTCGTGGTAGGCGAAGTAGCGCGTGCGGCCACGCACCATCAGCCGCCGCTTGCGGTCCGGAGTACTGCTGCGACCGCCGAGATGCACCAGCTCGACGCCCGGCACGTAGACGACTCGGCGCCCCTGCGCCCTGAGGCGACGACAGAGGTCGAGATCCTCGTCGTAGACCGGAAAGCGCTCGTCGAAGATGCCCTGCAGGTGCTCGTCGCGCCGCAGCAGCCAGCAGGTCGCCCACAGGAACTCGGCGTCGTGCTCGGTGCGATCGTCGATCAGATCCTCACGGCGGTGGCGCCGGAGAACGCCGCCGGCGTCGAACACCGGTCGCAGCAGCGGTTCGAGCTTCGTCGCGTGGATCTCGCGGGCGAACTCGAACGCCAGCGTCGGGAACAGCTCGCTCGAGCGCTGCGGCTCCCCGTCCGGATACACCAGGCGCGGCCCAACGACCGCGATCGAGCGATCCGACTCGAGGACGGCGAGCAGCGGCGTGACCAGATCCTCGGTCACGATGGTGTCCGGGTTCATCAGCAGCACGTGGGGCGCCGAGCTGGTCGCCGCCAGCCGGTTGTTGGCTGCGCCGAAGCCGAGGTTGGCCGTCTCACGGATCAGCCGCACCTCCGGGAACTCAGCGGCGACCATGTCGGCGCTGCCGTCGGTCGAGGCGTTGTCGAGCACGCTGATGCGGATCTCCGTGCCGGTGACGGCACCGAGCTCGTCCAGCGCGGACCGCAGACAGGACCGCAAGAGGTCGCGGGTGTTGTACGAGACGATGAGCACGTCGACCGACGCGCCGCCGGTCATTGCGCCTCGTCTCCCAGCAGCGCCGACACCGTCTTGTCGAGCATGTCGCGCTCGGAGTACTTCACGCGCACGAGTTCCCGCGCGGCGCCGGCCATCGCGGCGAGCGCCCGCGGCTGTCGCAACGCCGCCAGCAGCCGGTCGGCGAGATCGCTGGGATCGTCGACGCGGAACGTCGTGCCGGTGACCCCGTCCTCGACGACTTCGGTCAGCACGCCGATGTCGGACGTGACGACCGGCAGCCCGGCCGCCATCGCCTCGAGCAGCGCGAAGCCCCGGCCCTCGGCACGACTGGGAAACAGCAGCAGATCGGAGCCCGCGAGCAGCTCATCGACGTCGTCGCGGTGGCCGAGCAGGTGCACGCGCCGGGCGTGTCCGGCGGCACCGACCGCCGCCTCCATCTCGTCGGCGAGCGGCCCGCTGCCGGCCCAGGCGAAGTGCAGATCCGGCGCCTCGGCGGCCAGGCGATCGAGCGCGGCGACGATCGTCGAGTGCCCCTTCTGCGGCGTCAGGCGCCCGACGGTGAGGGCGATCTTTGCGTCCGCCGCGAGCCCGAGGTCGTCGCGAAGCTTGCGCCGGGCCGCTTCGGCCGGCACCGATGCGGCGGCGCCGACGCCGTTGTCGATGACGTCGATCTCGCGCTCGGGAACGCCGAATGCCGCGGCGATCGTTCGCCGGTTGTCGTGCGAGACGGCGATCCAGCGCGTTCTGCGGCTGCGGCCGGCCGCGTAGATCCGGCGTCGTGCCGGCGAGATCGCCAGGTCCGGGTTCGCCAGGTGGAACACCACACACGTCGGGCGACGGGCCAGCGCGCAGCCGAGCATGATCCCCGGCGACGACTCGGGCGTCGGCAGTGAGATCAGGACCCGCTGCGCGCTCGTGCGCCTGAGCACCCGCATCGTGCCGACGACGTCGGCGGCGATCGAGCGCAGCGCGCCCCAGCGACCGTGGTGACCGACGCCGAGGTTCGCGGGCACGACCGTCACTCCCGCGGCGGTCAGGTCGGCGCACAGCCCGCGCGTCGCGGGAACCGCGGGCAGCGCGCAGCTGACGTCGATGCCGCGAGCGGCGGCGGCAGCGGCAACGGTCCTGAGATAGACCTCGGCGCCGCCGTCCTCGCGCGACGTGGTGAAGAACGACGCACGCGTCATCGCGACGGCCCCGACGGCTGCGGCGCCCGCAGCAGGTCGCCGAGCCACGACCAGCCGCGCGTCGCCCGGGCGACCCCGCACCGCCGGAAGCGCTGCGCGGCGACGTCCCGGAGCTGCAGCTCGAGGTCCTCGACGACGTTCGGCCAGGCGAGCTCCTGCGCTCGGCGGCGGCCGCCGGCGCCGAGCGTCGCGGCGAGCTCGCGATCCTCGAGCAGCCGCACGACGGCGGCGGCGACGGCATCGGGGTCGGTCGAATCGACGAGCAGTCCTGTGCGGCCGTGCAGCACGGCGTCGACGACGCCGGGCACCTCCCCGGCGACCACGGGCAGCCCGTGCGCGTTCGCCTCGAGGTAGACGATGCCGAAGCCCTCGCCGGCGCCGCCCGGCGGCACGCGGGTCGGCATCACGAACACCCACGCCCGGCCGAGCAGGCGGTCCCGCTCCTCGTCCGGCACCGCGCCCGCGAACTCGACTTGCACCGTCAGGCCGGCGTCGCGCACAGCGCGCTCGAGCTCCGGGCGCAGCGTGCCGTCGCCGACGATGACCCAACGCACCCCGGCGACCGCCGAGACGATCGCCGGCATCGCGCGGATAACCACGTCGTGCCCTTTGTAGCGGTCCTCGAGACGCGACACCGTGACGAGCGTCGGCGTCTCCGCGCGGTCGACCTGCTGCCCGCTCGCCGGGCCGACACCGTTGGGGATGATCGTGCAGCGCTCCGGATCGGCCGCGGCGGCGATCGCCAGGTCGCGGCTGTAGCCGCTGACGCAGACGACCGCGCTCGCGCGCTGCACCGCGAACGACGCGAGATCCGGGGTCTCGAGCATCTCCTTGGCGTGGACGTACTGGACCTGGGGAACCCGCCACAGCAGGCTGAGGATTCGCGCGGCCGGGCTGGCCTTCACGTGCATCACGAGGATCACGTCGGGTCGCCGGCGCAGTCCCTCGGCCACCGCACGCGCGTTGAGCACCGCGATCGCCCGCCGGCCGGCGCGCGGGCGGTTGCGCAGGCGCACGACACGAGTCGCGCCGTTGCGCCCCGGCTCGAACGTCGTCGACGGCGGCGCCTGCTCGTCGGGCGCGAGCGCCACCACGCGGACATCGGCCGCGAGGTTGCGCGCGATCTCGCCGCTGAGCGTCTCGATCCCACCCCGAGCAGGCGGATAGACGGGGCTCAGCAGCAACACGCGCAGCGTCCCTGCGTCGTCTCCGGCTCGGGCCGCCTTCGTGCGCAGCACTGGTCAGCTCACCGCCGCCGGGTCGCCGTCCGGGAACAGGACGCGGCTCCAGGCCGGCCAGCGCCGGGGCCACGAGTTGCTCTCGGCCCAACCCAAGCGCGCGGCCGTGGCCTCCGCGTCCGTGACGGCGATGCGCCGGACCGCCGCCGCCATCTCGGCGACGGTGTCCGCGAGCTCGAGACCCGGCGGCCCGTCCTCGGCCAGGTTGTCGGACCAACGGGTCGACACGACCGGGAGCCCACGCGCGGAGTAGTCGTAGAGCTTCATCGAGTCCTGTCCCCCGCTCGGGTCGCGGCGATTAGGCACGAGCCCGACCGTCGCGCCGTCGATCACCTCCGCAAGCCGTTCCCGGGGAACCACGCCGTGCCAGGTCAGCTGTCCGCGATGGTCGTCGAGCAGCTGCCGGAGCTCGCGATCCGGCTCGAGCCCCGCGCCCGGGTACTGACACTGGCCGTAGATGTCGAGCTCCCAGTCCGGAAGCGAGCGGAGTAGGCCTCGGACCAGGTCCGCGTCGAACCGCGGTGACAGCGTGCCGACGTACAGCAGGCGACGAGGCTTCCGCTCGACCATCCGTGGGGCGGCGATCAACGCCGGGTCGACGCCGTTGCGGATCACCGTCACGGGCCGGCCGCCGAAGAGCGCCTGGGCCGCCGGATTCACGGCGATGATCGCGTCTGCCTCACGGGCAACCTTCTCGTAGGTCCTGTGAAACGCCTGCGCTCGCGACGGGATCAGCGTCGCCCAGTCGTCGTCGCACTCGAACACGAGCCGCACGTCGGGGATCGCGCGCGCCGCCGCCCAGAGCCACGGTGTCGTGACGACGACCGTCGCACCCGGCCGAATCGCACCCCTGGCGCGGCGCCGTACCAGCGCCGAGTGGCTCCGCTCCGCAGCGTATGAACGGTGACCGGGAACGACCGTGGCCGTCGGGGTGACTGTGACACGCGGACCGATCGCGATTCGCTCGCGGCCTGCGAGCGCACGGCCCCAGCGCCTGGCTCCCGCAGCCGAACGGAAGGCACGGATGTCGATCGAGCGCTCGAGGAACTCGACCGGATGCCCGTTCGCGCTGGCGAGCCCTGTTAGCGCGTGCTCGCGCCGGATCGCCGGATACCAGGTGCTCTTCGAGCAGAGCACGAGCTGTGCTGGGTCGGCGGTCATGCCCGGTCCACCACTGCGGCCAGCGCGTCGCCGATGAACACGCCGGCGCGCTCCCACGTCTGCCCTGCCGCGAACTCAGCGGCCCCGGCCGACAGCTCGGCGCGACGTGCGGGATCGTCGAGACGGTCCAGCGCCTGCGCCGCCGCCTCCGCGTTGCGGGCGACGGCGTAGCCGGTGCGCTCCGTCAGCAGCGTCTCCGGCAGCCCACCTTCGTCCGAGACGACGACCGGGGTACCGCAGGCCTGGGCTTCCAGCGCGACCAGCCCGAACGGCTCCTCCCGAGCGAGGTACATCACCGCGTGGGCGCTGCGCAGGCACTGCCGGAGCTCCTCGTCGGAGATCGCCACGCGAACGTCGAGCGAGACGCCGGCGGCCTCCGCGATCGCATGCAGCCGCCGCTGCTCGGCCGGGTCGGCACGGGGCGCCACGACCGTGACCGGCCGCCGGGTGCGAGCGACTCCCGCGGCCTGGATCACGAGGTCGTGGCCCTTCGTCGGGATCAAGGCGCCCACGCTCACGACTCGCTCTCCGCTCGGCTCGCCATTCGGGCCGAACGCCGCCGGCACGCCCATCGGCGCCACCTCGGCCTCGCGCCCGTAGGCGCTGAGGATGCGCGCCGCCGAATGGCGCGAATTGGTGCAGAGGTGCGACGCGCGAGCGGTCGAGACGCCGTCCGCGCGGCGTTGCATCGCGTACAGCGGCGCGTACATCGGGACCGTCCCGCGCCTCCGGCTGGAGGCGGCCGCCGCCTCGTGGTCGACACGACGGGGCTCGTCGCAGAAGTAGAGGCTCGGGCGCTCCGTCCAGCGCAGCGCGGGCGGCGCCTGGAAGTACCGACACGGGTTGGCGTAGATCACGTCCGGCTTGACCCGCTCGATCCGGCGCGCCACCTCGCGCCACGCGCGGCTCGCCGCGACGTGGTCGGCGTAGCGGATCGGCGGTCGCAGCAGCCGGTGCAACCGCTCGGCACGTGTCGTCAGCGGCACGACGATCGGATCGCCGGTCACCGGCGACGCGGTCGACGGGCAGATCTCGACCACCTCGTGCCCCATCCAGCGCACGTGCTCCCCCATCCGCCGGCGCGCTCCGCCCGGCGGCAAGTTGTGGATCACCGCGACCCTCATGCCTCTCGGCCTCGGATGCGCGCCTGGCCCGCGATTGCCCCGAGCAGCACGCAGACGACGGCGCCGACCTGGGCGTAGCGAACGGTGTAGTCCGTGAGCCACACCGCGAGCAGGCAGGCGAGCGACCCGGCTGCACCTGCGAGCAGCGCCCGGTTGCGGGAGAAGCCCGAGATCAGGTCTCTCACACCTGCGACGATCACCAGCAACAGGGCGAGCGCGCCCGCAACGCCGGCTTCGGCCAGGAACTGCAGATAGGTCGAGTGGGCGTGGACGGCCGGCACGGCACCCGTCGTGCGCCGCGCGAGCTCGGGTGGCAGCTTGCCGAAGCCGGTGCCGAAGACCGGATGCGCCGCCGCCGTCTCGAGCGCCGCATGCCAGAGGCCCTCGCGCGTGCGGTCGCCGTCGGCGGTCTGGTTGACGCTGCTGGTCGGGTTCTGGATCGAGTCGAAGCGCTGGCGCAGATCCCTGCCGCCGAGGCTGATGCCCATCGCGGCGATCAGCACGATACCCGCGATGACCCCCACGAACGCCTGCCCGCGAATCTTGGAAGGCAGCAGAACGACGGCGACGATCATGCCCAGGGCGGCGCCGATCCAGCTCATGCGCGAGAACGTGAGCACCAGCGCCACGCCGATCACGGTGCCCGCGACCGCGAACGCCGCGCGGACGATCGCGTCTCGCGCGTGACAGGCGAGGACGACCGTCAGCGGCAGCGACAGGGCGAGGACGTTGCCCAGGGAGATCGGGTCCGGCATCGCCGCGGCGGGCCGGTTCAGGTCCCCGAACGAGAAGAACTCGTCCTGCCCGAGGGCACTCGCCCCGCTCGCCTGGTAGAGGTTGAACTTCTGCCCCGTCTTATAGCCCCAGATCGCCAGCAGCGCCTGCACGAACGCCGTGACGACCAGCATCGTCAGCGCGAAGTCCAGGCCACCGGGGCGCTCGGCGATCTTGAACGTGACCCAGCCGGCGACGAGCAGCGTCGTCAGCCAGGTCGCATAGGTCGTCGTCGAGCTACCGAAGGCGATCGGCGCCGCAAGCAGCACCGCCGCTGCGACGGCCGCGGCGCCCAGCGCGGGACGCCGCGGGCTGAGCTCGCCGTTCCAGACGAGGCAGGCCCCACTGGCGCAGAGCAGCGGGATCAGCGGTGAGATCGCAACGCCGTTGAACGTCGCGACGAAGGTGAACGGTGCGGCGACGACGGCCAGCCCGAAGAACCATCGCGCGGGATCGGCCGTGAGCGCGAGGCAGCCGAGGAGCAGCGGCGCCGCGACGGTGATCAGGTACTTGACGTCGTCGGGCTGGGAGAAGAGGCGCCGCGCCGGCATGCCCGTCGCGGACATCGCGACCGCCGCGATCATCAGTCCGACGAATGCGCTCCGGAGGTTCGGCAGGCGGTCAGAACCGTGGGCGGCGGGCAGTGCGATCGGCCGCTGCGCCATGCGATCCGGCTAGGCGGCGCGTGGGCGCTGAGCAGGCGTTGGCGGGGCGGCCGGTGGCTCCCGGCGACGGACCAGCACGAAGGCGATCCGCGCCACGATCAGCAGCGTCGCGATGAACGCGACGAACGCGTACAGCTTCGGCTTCGGCGAGACCTTCGCGGCCGAAGCGGCCATCCCGACGAGCTGGACGTTGGGCTGCGCCGCGACGGCGTCCTGAGCCGCCGACGCGACCGTCTGCTGGCGCTGGGTGATCAGGTTGGCGCGCAGCTGCGCGGCGGCCTGCTGCTGGTCGACGTTTCCGATCAGCAGCGTCTCCTCGACCTCCGCGATCCGCTTGTCGAGCGGCGCGAGCCTGCGGTTCACGGCGCTCACGTACGTGGCGGCCTGCACGCCGGCCAGCTTGTGGGCGTAGCTGCGAAACGCGCTCGTCAGAGCCTTGGCGCGGACGACTGCTTGCTGACCGTCCTCGCTCGACGCCGTGATCGTCATCAGGTTCTGCGCCGCGACGGTGCCGCTCGAGACGTGCCCGTCGAGCTCCGACGCCGGTACGTTCAGCTTGCGCGCGGCGATCCGCTTGACCGCTCCGACATCGACCAGTTGGGCGTACTGCGCCGCAAGGTCATTCGACGCCTTGACCGCTTGGTCCGAGCCGCCGTTCTGTCCTTGTATCTGGACGCGCAGCGTCGACGTCGACTCGTAGGTCGGCGTCAGCCTGCCGCTCGCGGCGTAGACCGCGCCCGCGACGATGAAGGGAATCGCCAGCAGCCCGACCCAGCGGAAGAATCGCCGCACGCGATGGCGCGGCTCATCCTCAACGCGGTGCAGCAACGACGCCAGCGTCTCCTGAGAGTCTTGGGCGACGAGCGAGGGGCGATAAAGATGCGTTGCCACGCCGGTCATTGTTGGTGCACGAACGGAAATGGCATTTCGGCCTCGAGCTAGTGGTGGTCGTGCCTTGCGAAACCGTGCAATTCCTCCACGAAGGCTGCAATTCCTCACCCATGCTCGCGCGCCGCGCAGGCGGGCGACGGCTTCGGGTGGAAGCGCCCCGTTGATCGCCAGCAGCAGGACGTACACCGCGCCGCTCACCGCGGCCGCGACCACCTGGTCGTCGCGCAGGGCGAATCCGATCGCCGCGGCGACGGCCAGCGCAGCCAGCGGGCGCAGGCTGACCGCCGCCCATCCTGCGAGCTGAAGGTGCTTGCGGGTGGCCGCGACCGCCCCGATCACGATCACGAACTCGGTCGCGGCGGTCGTCCATGCCGCCGCCTCGACGCCGTACCGAGATAGCAACAGGACGTTGACCGTGACGTTCAACGTGATCGCGACGATGTTCTGCACGTAAAGCGTCCGCGTCCGCCCGATCGCGATCATCACGGCACCGAGCAGGTTGTTGACGACCATCAGGACGCCCGCGACCGACAGGATCCGCAGCAGCAGCACCGCCCCGGGGTAGGCGGAGCCGGCGACGACATCGACGGCCAGCTGCGCGAACAGGCCGAGCCCGACGAAGATCGGAACGGCGGCGACGATCAGCCAGTGCCAGACCCGCACGACGATCGCCTTGAGCGCGTCCCGGCTCTCGCTCAGCTCCGAGAAAGCCGGGAGCGCCGCCGCGGTGATCAGCCCCGTGATCCCCGTGAGGATTGCGAGGATCCGGGCCGCGGCGGCGTAGTCGCCCACCGACGGACCGGTGAGCATGAACCCGATCAGGACGAGATCGATCGTGACGTAGGTCTGGGTCATGACCGCGAGGACGCCGAGCGGCATCGCGCGGCGCGCGAACCGCCTGCGCCCAAAGCTCGTCTCCTCCGCCTCGCCGATGTGCCGCCGCGCGAGCCGCGCGACGAGGACGAAGTTGAGCGCCGTCGAGATGCTCACGGCCGCGGCGACCGCCGCGACTCCCCAGTCGAGCGCGGCGGCGGCGATCATGCCCGCCGACTGGAGCGTCGCGACGAACAGGTCCACCTTGACCATCGCGCCCGTCTCGTACCGCACCATGAACAGCGAGCGGGCGGCGGCGAGCCCGAAGAACCCGATGCTCGGCGCGAGCACGAGCAGCGCGAGGCCCTGCGGCGTGGTCGGCCCCGCGAGCACCGCCGCGGCGACCGTCACCAGCACGAGCAGGAACGACCAGCGGAGGCCGACCGAGTAGGCGGCTCGCATCATCGGCCGGTGCGATCCCGCGACGCGCGGGAGATCCCGGGCGATGGCGAGGCTGAAGCCGAAGTCGGCGAGCCCGCCGATCAGCGTCCAGGTGGCGATCGCCGCCGCGTACTGCCCGTAGTCGGTGGGACCCAGCAGGCGCGTGACGAGCGCCGCGGTCACTCCTGAGAGGAGCATCAGGCCGGCCCGGCGCCCGGCGAGGCTCGCCGCGGACCCGGCGACGCGGGAGGACAGGTCGTCGACGTCCCGCGGCGCGATTTCCGGGGCAATCGTCTCCGGAGCCGTCACCTCCGGGGGCATCACGTCCGGCGGCGGCGTCTCACCCACCGTCACCGGCGGGAGCAGCGGCACATCGCTGCCTGTCGGTCGCACACGAGCCGGAGCGTACGTCGCCAACAGTGGACGGAACGAGTGCTGCACGAGCGCGACCAGAACGAGCAGCCACCGCGGAACCGGCATCGCGAGCTACGCCTCGGCCTGTGTATCGCCGAGTTCCCGGCGCCCGGCCACGCTGCGCACGCGGGCCGGGACTCCCGCCGCGAACGCGTCGGCGGGAACGTCGATCTGGACGACCGCGTTGGCGCCGATCCGCGCGCGGTCACCGATCACGATCGCGTCGTAGAGCTTGGCGCCAGGGCCGAAGCGCACGTCGTCTCCCGCGCGCGGCGACCCGTCCGGGCCGGCGCCCAGCGTCACCCCTTGCTGGAGCGAGCAACGGGCGCCGAGGACGACGTCGGCGCCGATCACCACGCCGACCGGGTGGAAGAGCTGGAGGCCCGGTCCGATCTGCGACTGATACGCGATGTCGGCCCCTGTCAGCACGTGGTTGACGTACTTGACGAACGCCGCGAGTCCCTGCGAACGCCGCGAGGCGGCCGCCGAGAGGCGATAGAGGATCACCGCCTGCAGGCGCGGCGCGATCGCGACGCGCGACGCGACCGTCGCGGCGCGCCGAGGCAGGGAGCCGCGAAGCTCGACGTCCGCGCGGACGTCCTGCGCGATGACGCCGATCAGCGAGTCGGCCGGCATCATTCCGCCAGCGGCCCGGCACGCGGGCCGACGACCGTCGTGTGCTCGGCCACGTCGCGCGACACGATGGCGTTGGCGCCGATCACCGCACCGTCGCCGACGACGATTCCCCCGTAGATCTTCGCGCCGGGACCGACATAGACGTCGTCGCCGATCGCGGGCGCCTTGCCGTGATGCTGCCCGATCGACGTACCCGGATGAATCGTGCAGCCGGTCCCGACACGTGCGGCCGGGCTCATCACCAGCGTGCCCCAGTGCGGCAGCTTCAGCCCCGGGCCACAGGTGTTCGGAGGAACGGTGAAGCCGAGGCGGATGCCGCTGGACTGCAGCCGCCAGCGCATGAACATGGCGAGCGTGCCGCCGCGCGCGTTGATGGCGTACTCGGTCAGGCGCAAGCGCACGAGCCAGCGTGCCTGCGGCTCGTGCAGGAGGGTGGCGAGCGGCGCGCGGTCGTAGCGGGCGAGATCGGAACGAACCCACGAGCGAAGAACGCGAAACGAGTCGACAGGCATCGAACGGCTCCTAGATGTTCGTGCGCTGCACGTGGCCGACCTGCTCGTACAGCTGGAGATGGCGCTGGGCGATCGCGTCCCAGCCCATCTCCGGGTGGACCCGCGCACGCGCGCGAGCCGCCAGCTCGTCGAGTGCTCCGGGACGGCCGGCGATCTCGGTGATCGCGTCGGCGATCGCGTCGGACCCCGTGTCGCGGCTGATCAGGTCCGCGCTCAGCGGACCGAGCAGCTCGGGGGTCGCGCCAGCGGGCGTGCCGAGGACCGGGGTGCCGCAGGCCAGCGCCTCGGCGGTCGCGAGGCCGAAGCCCTCGAGCTCGAGCGTCGGCAGCACGACGAGGCGCGCGGAGCGGAACCAGCCGACCAGGTCGTCGTCGGACACGCGGCCGAACAGCCGCACGTGGTCTTCGAGCCGGTGCCGCGAGATGAGGTGCTCGATCTGCTCACGCTGTGGACCGCTGCCGATCACGGCGAGCTTCGCCGACGGGATAGTGCGCAGGATCGTCGGCATCGCGTTCACGAGCGCCGCGACGCCGGTGCGCTCGACGAGCCGTCGCGCCGTGACCAGCAGGAACGTGCCGGGGTCGGTGGCCCACGGGTGATCGACCCCGGCGCCGGGCGTGCAGCGCGTCGTGTCGACCCCGCCCGGCATGACCGTCGTCTGCGACCCCGCGCCGGGGTCGAGCGCGGCGACCTGATCGCGCATGTAGTCACTGAGCGTCACGACTCGTGCCGCTCGCCGGACCACACGCCGCTCGAGCACGCGCGCCGCTCCGACAAGGCCACGCTCGAGCGGGGCGGCAAGCGCGTAGCTGCCGGCCCGCTCGGAGGCGATCTCACGATGCGCTGGAGCGTGGAACGTGTAGGCGTAGGGGCGCCGCCCGAGCGCCAGCGGCGCCGCCTGGAGGGCAAAGTGCGCATGCAGGACGTGGCGTGGGCGAGCTGCGATCGCGGCGCGCGCGGCGCGCGTCGCCGCGTACGGATACGCCGCCGCGTAGAGCGGGTTTCGCTTGTCCGGGCCGGCAAAGCGCACGATCCGCACCCCGTCTGCCGCAACCTCGGTCAGCGGCAGGTCCTCGTCCCTGCGCCGCGCGACGACGGTCACCTCGGCGGCACCGGTCCGCTGCAGCGCGCCGGCCAGCTCGCGGACATAGCGCTGAAGCCCGCCCATGTGATCGGGGGTGATGCCGTTGCTGAGCAGCAGGACCTCCATCACGCGGCCTGAAGCTCGATCGGCGCGCGCTCACGCAGGCAGTGGTCATAGACGTCGGACGTCTCGGCCACCATCCGGCCCGCCTCGAAGCGCAGCGCGTGACGGCGCCGCGACGCGCCTGCCGCGCGCTCGCGGCGGGCGCCGTCGGAGAGCAGCGCGATCAGCGCGCGGGACAGCTCGGCGGGATTCTTCGGGGTGACGAGAATCCCTGTCTCGGCGGTGACGATTTGGTCCAGTCCGTCCACGTTCGAGGCGACCTGCGGCACGCCGGCCGCGAGCGCCTCGAGCGCGCCGATCGGCATCGCCTCCCACGCCGACGGCAGCACGTAGACGTCGAGCGCGCGCAGATACGCCACGCTGGAGCCGGCGAAGCGGAAGAACCGCACGCGCCCACCGGCGAGCAGGCCGGCACGCCGTGCGCGGTCGGTCAGCTCACCGCGCAGCGGGCCGTCGCCGACGATCGCGATGCGCGCGTCGGGGATCGCGTCGAGCACCGCGTGCGCTGAGTCGAGCAGGACGTCGACGCGCTTCTGCTCGCGCAGCGCGGTGACCGCACCGACGAGCAGCCCGTCGCCACGGAACTCGAGCAGTTCGGGGTCAGCCGGGCCCGCCTCGGCGGTCGAGACCCCGTTGTCGACACGGTGCAGCAGCCCCGGAGCGCCGATGCGCTGCTCCCGCGCCTGCTGCGCCTCGGCTTCCGAGACGCAGATGACCGCGCGGGTCCGGCGCGCGAGCGTGCGCTCGATCCGCAGCGAGAGCTCCCGGCGCCGTCGTGAGACGTCGCCGACGAAGCCGAAGCAGTGCGGGCTGTAGACCACCGGCGGCGCGGACGGCGAGCCGGCGGCGAGCCGGCCGAGCAGGCCCGCCTTCGACGAGTGGCAGTGGACGACGTCGAACACGCCGCCGCGCAGCAGCGCCCGGATCGCGCGCAGCGACCGGGCGTCGGCCGCCGGCGTCCCGTAGCCACGCCGCAGCGAGCCCAGCCCGACGTAGCGGAGGCCGTCGTCTTCGAGCCCGGTCCGCGTCGCGGACACCGGCGGCCCGGCGACCGTCACGTCCCAGCCGTGTGCCGGGAGGCCTCGCGCGAGCTGCGCGACGTGCGCGGCGACGCCGCCGTCGGGCGGCTCGAACAGGAGCAGCACTCGCCGGCCGGTCCGTGCGCGGGCCGGCGCCGGCGGAGTCCACATGGCGACCGGCGGAGCGATCAGGCCTCCGAGGGGGTGAACAGCGCGATCACCGTCAGCAACAGGATCTTCGCGTCGAGCCAGAGGCTCCAGTTCTGGATGTAGTGGTTGTCCCAGTCCGCGCGCTTCGCGATCGACGTCTGTCCCCGCAGGCCGTGGACCTGGGACCATCCGGTGATTCCCGCCTTGACGCGATGGCGGTCGCCGTAGCGCGCGATGTCCTGCGCGAACTGGCGCACGAACTCCGGCCGTTCCGGACGGGGTCCGACGAGGCTCATGTCGCCGCGAAGGACGTTGAGCAGCTGCGGCAGCTCGTCGAGCGACGTCCGGCGCAACATGCGGCCGACGCGGGTGCGCCGGTCATCGCCCTCGACGCCGCCCGGTGCGCTGCCCGCGACGGGCCGGAAGACGGTCCCGTGATCGTCGATGCGCATCGAGCGGAACTTCAGAAGGTCGAACTCGCGCCCGTCGCGACCGACCCGGCGCTGGCGGAAGAGAATCGGGCCCGGCGACGTGACGAGCACGGCGATCGCGACGCCGACGAAGCACGGGAGCAGGACGATCAGGCCGAGCGCGGCGAGGATCCGATCGATCGCGTGCTTGCAGCCAAACCGCCAGCCTCGCGGGTCCGTCAGGGCCAGGCGAACCAACGGCACCTCGCCGACGTGCTCGATCCGTGCTCGAGCGCTGACGGACTCGAACTCGCGCGGGATCACGCTGACCTCGATCCCCGCCTTCAGGCACCGCTTCATGACCGTGCGGTAGTCAGCGGTCGGTGCGTCGGAGAACGCGAGGATCACATGGCGCGTGCCGGTCGTCTCGACGACCTCGGCCAGATCGGCCATACGGCCGAGCACCGGCGGGTCCCCCGGCAGGGCAGGCCCTGACGGATGCCCATCGAGGAAGCCGGCCGGCTGCAGGCCGTACTCGGGATGCTCCTGGAGGCGACGGGCGGCTCTGCGGCCGGCGTCTCCGGCGCCGACCACGAGCACCGGGCGCCGCACCCAGCCGCGCGTCCGCGCCAGGCGTTGCAGGTAGGTCACGGCCACGCGCCCGGCGGCGAGGACGACGAGCGCCGACAACCAGGTCCGCAGGAACGGGAACGGGTATCCCGGGCCCTCGGACAGATGCACGGCCGCGAGCACGGTCATGGCGGCGATCGACGCCGTCTCGAAGACGCTGCGGACGTCGTCGAGCGCGACGGCCCGCAGCGGGCTGGCGCGGTAGCTGCCGCGCCCGGCCAGCATCGCCATCGCGACGAACGGAAACAGCAACATCGGCCAGGCCGGCCCGCCCTCGCCCTTGGTCAGGACGCAGATCGCCATCGCGACGACGAGCGCGCTCGCGTCGACCGTCGCCAGGACGATGCCCCAGCGCGAACCGTCGAGGTAGTGCGACAGTCGTGGAATCGGCCCCATCCGCACAGGCCGGCTGGACTCGTCCGGCCGCTGGCCGTGGGCATCGCGCAGCCGCCCCGTCAACGACCCGCGCCGAGGCCGTCGCCGGGCGGTGCGCTCGTCTGGAGTGTTGATCGGCTGCTCGGACATGGGAAATCGGCACGACGAGGCGTCTCGCCGGAGACGAGCACTCAGGAGTGGCTGCACGGTCGGGAGACAACCGCGGTGGGAACGTGGGCGCGGACCGATCTAGAGGGCCGCGCTGAACTGCTCCTGCAATGTGCGGGGAAATCGCGAGATTGACAAACGGCATGGAGCTATGCCGAACGCATCGCGTCGCCAAAGCGAAGCAAACCTTCCATACGGTCCCCAAAGCGAGCACGCTCGGAGCGCCACCACCGTCGAACGACCGCGGTACGGCTACGCGCCGCGCGCGGGAAGCTGCACGCTGAACACCGCGCCGCCGCCGCCCGCATTGCCCGCCGCGACCGTACCGCCGTGCGCGTCGACGATCGCGGCGACGATCGCCAGCCCGAGGCCGGCGCCGTCCTTGCCGCGCTCGCGGCCACCCTCGGCGCGCCAGAAGCGATCGAACAGCGCCTCGGGATCGCCGTCGGGCAGGCCGGGGCCGTGATCGCGGACCTCGATCCGGACGACGCGTTCGTCTTTGCCGACGGTCACCTCGACCTGCGTGCCGGCCGGCGTGTGCACGAGCGCGTTGCGCAGCAGGTTCGCGAGCACCTGGTGGAGCTGGTCGGGCCGCCCCGTCACGAGCGCCGCCGCATCGCCGCTCAGCGAGATCTCGCGGTCGGGCGCCGTCGCACGCGCGTCGTCGACGACGTCGCGCGCGAGTGCCGTGACGTCGACCTCGACGTCCGGCGCGTCGGCGACCTCGTCGAGTCGCGCCAGCGTCAGCAGATCCTCGACGAGCACGCCCATCCGCGCCGCCTCGTCCTCGATCCGCTGCATCGACCGCGCGACGTCGGCGTCGCTCGAGGCCGCGCCGATCCGGTACAGCTCGGCGTAGCCGCGGATCGACGCCAGCGGGGTCCGCAGCTCGTGCGACGCGTCGGCAAGGAACCGGCGCAACCGGGCCTCGCTCTCCTGGCGCTCGGCGAACGCGCGCTCGAGCCGGTCGAGCATCGCGTTGAGCGAGATCCCGAGCCTGCCGACCTCGGTCCGCGGGTCGTCGTTCTCGACGCGGTGCGAGAGATCGCCGCCGGCGATCGCGCCGGCCGTGTGGCCGATGCGGTCGAGCGGCAGCAGCCCGATGCGGACGACGATCATCGCCGCGATGCCGAGCGCCAGCAAGACGGCGGCGAAGACGAGCGCCTCGACCGTCAGCAGCCGGTGCAGCGTCTGGTCGACCTCGCGCATCGGGATAGCGACGACGACGAAGCCGCCGCCGTTGGCGACCTCGAGCACGCGGTAGCGGGCGCCGTCGCCACTCTTGCCCTCGACGGTGACGATCGTTCCCGGCGTCAGCTTGGCGGGGATGTCCGGTCGCACGACGGTCGCGCTGTCGTAGCGGAACGTGTGCGACCCGAGCACCTTGCCGGATGCGTCTCTGAGCTGGGCGTAGGTCCCCGTCGGAAGGTCGAGGTCGGTCGGTCGCGGACCGCCCGGCCCGTGCCCGCCGCGATCGTCCCCGTCTCTCGGCGGTATCGCGCCGAAGCCATCGTTCGCCAGGGCGGCGACCGCGGCGGTTGTCGAGCTGCGCGCCTGACGATCGAGCCGGTCAAGCAGGAACGAGCGCTGCTCGGCGTAGGTGATCCCGCCCAACAGCAGCAGCCCGACGGCGGCGATGCCGAGCACGCTCGCGACGAGGCGCGAGCGCAGCGAGCGCATCACGATCGCGACTGCCGTAGGGCGTAGCCGACGCCGCGCACCGTGTGGATCAGCGACGGCCCGTGCACGTCGAGCTTCTTGCGCAGGTAGCTGACGTAGGTCTCGAGCACGCGCGCGTCGCCGCCGAAGTCGTAGTCCCAGACATGCTCCAACAGCTGCGTACGCGTCAGCGCGCGGCGCGGGTTGAGCATCAGGTAGCGCAACAGCCGGTACTCCGTCGCCGTCAGGTCGACCGGCTCGCCGCCGCGCGTCACCTCGTGCGCGTCGTCGTCGAGCTCGAGGTCCTCGAAGACGAGGCGGCTGGACTCGACATCGACCGCGCCGGACCGGCGCAGCACGCTGCGGATCCGCGCGACGAGCTCCTCGAGGCTGAACGGCTTCGTGACGTAGTCGTCGCCGCCGACGGTCAGCCCGTTGATCTTGTCGTCGGTCGCGTCGCGCGCGGTCAGGAAGACGATCGGCACGCGTCCGTGCTGAGCGCCGAGCCGGCGAGCCACCTCGAAGCCCTCCATGTCCGGCAGCATCACGTCGAGCACGATCAGGTGCGGGCGGAAGTCCGATACCGCGCGCAGCGCGTCACGACCCGTGCCGGCGACCTCGGTCACGAAGCCCTGGTAGCGCAGCGCCATCGTGATCACGTCGGCGATGTTGGGCTCGTCGTCGACGATCAGGATGCGGTGCTCGGAGGTCACGTCGCTTCCGCTCATGGCTGCAGTATCGGAGCCGATCCTGTGAAGTTGCTGAGAAGCAGCTCACAGGAATCTCACAGGATCGTCCCAGGCCGATCTTGTGAACGCACGCGATCGTGGTCGCAATGCTCGCAGTCGATACCGCGCCGCACCTGTTCTGGATCACGTCCCGCGCGGCAGGCACGGCGGCGCTGCTGCTCTCGAGCGCGTCGGTCGGCCTCGGGGTCGCCATGGCAGGGCGGCTCCTGCCCAACCGCGGCGGCAACCTTCGGTACACGCACGAGGCGCTGTCGCTGGCGACGATCGTGGCGCTCGTCGTCCACGCGCTGGCACTGCTCGGCGACGGGGTCCTCCACCCCTCGCTCGCCGACGTCACGATCCCGTTCGTCAATTCCTACGAGCGGCTCTGGACGACGCTCGGCATCGTCGGCGGCTGGATGCTGGTGCTGCTCGGGTTGTCCTACTACGTCCGTGCGCGGATCGGCATCGCACGCTGGCGGCGTCTGCACCGCTTCACGCTGCTGGCCTGGATCCTCGGGATCGCGCACACGCTCGGCGAGGGCACCGATGCCGGCGTCGCCTGGTTTCTCGTCGCGGCCGGCGTCGTCACGGTCCCGGCAGTGCTGCTGGTGATCGCGCGCGTCAGCGCGGCGGCACATCGAACGAACGAGCCGCAGCAGCGGCAGGAGGTCACGGCGGCATGAGCACGGCAACCAGCACCAGCACCGAGACGACCGTCACGTTCGCCTGCTTCGGCGCGCACTGCTCGATCAGCGCGATCGGCGACACCGACGTGCTCGAGGCGACGATCGCCGACCTACAAACGGAGCTGCTCGAGGCGCACGATCGCTTCACGCGCTTCGAGCCCACGAGCGAGCTGTCGCGGCTCAACGCGGATCCGCGCAGCCGCGTCCCGGTCAGCGCGCCGATGGCGGAGTTCGTCGCGGCCGCGATCGAGGTCGCCATCGAGACCGACGGGCTCGTCGACGCGACGGTCCTTGACGGCCTCGAGAGCTCCGGCTACCGATCGGACCTGCGCTCATCGTTGCCGCTCGCGCTGGCGCTCGGACTCGCTCCGGCGCGCAGGCCGGCGACGGCACCCGTCGACGCGCCGTGGCGGCGGATCGGCGTCGACCTCGACGCCTGCGCCGTCTTCCGCCCGCCCGGGGTCCGGCTCGACAGTGGCGGGATCGTCAAGGGACTGCTTGCCGACGTGCTCGGCGGCCGCCTGCGCGACCACGACGCCTACGCGATCGACTGCGCCGGCGACCTGCGCCTCGGTGGCGCTGACGAGCTGACGCGGCCGGTCCACGTCGCCAGCCCGTTCGGCGGCGAGATGCTTCACGTCTTCGAGCTCGCCCGCGGCGGCATCGCAACGAGCGGCATCGGCCGCCGCAGCTGGCTCGACGCGAACGCCCGCCCCGCGCACCACCTGCTCGATCCCGGCAGCGGCCGGCCCGCGTTCACGGGAATCATCCAGGTGACGGCGCTGGCGCCGACGGCGCTGCAGGCAGAAGCCCGGAGCAAGGCGGCGCTGCTGAGCGGCCCGAGCGGTGCTGCCGGCTGGCTTCCTGACGGCGGCGTCGTCGTCTACGACGACGGCAGCCACCTCGTCCTGCCGGAACGCGCATGACGATGCCCCAGCGTCCCGACCCCCGCGCCGCCGCTCGCGAGCGCGCCGCCCTCGTCCGTCGCCGTGCCCGCCGGATCCGCGTGCGCGTCGCGTCCACCGCCGTCGTGCTGTTCGCCGCAGCGTTCTCGGCGCTGTACGCGCAGATGGCCACTGGTCACGACCCGGCGCTGGGAAGCGGCACGACGAAGCAGATCGCCGCGAGCGCCACCGGCTCGGGCTCCTCGTCGACGACGACCCCGACCACCTCCGACACCACAGACGACGAGCCGACGACCGACTCGGCTGCCACGGACGACGATTCGTCGCCGAGCAGCGACGACCCGCCAGCCGACACCAACACCAGCAGCAGCGGCAGCTCGGCGTCCGCGTCACCCCCGAGCGCCGTCGTCACCCGCCAATCCTGACGACGCCGCGGTTGTCGCCGCGCGACCCCGGGTGTAGCGTCGGCTCGTACTGCCAGCTACTGAGGAGATCGCCATGGCAGAGCTTGCGGGAAAGCGCTTCGAGCGTCCCGACGAGGTGCGTGAGTTCGTCGACGGCAAAGGCCGCGTCGAGCTCGTCGATCTGAACGGCCACGCAGTCGGGCGCGGCACGTTCGAGTCCGGTTGGCGCTGGTCGGACCATGTGAAGCCGATCGCCGGCACCGAGTCGTGCCAGGTCGACCACATCGGCTATGTGCTCGAGGGCCGCATGGCGTTACGGATGGACGACGGAACGGAGCGCGAGTTCGGTCCCGGCGACACCTTCCACATGCCCCCTGGGCACGATGCCTGGACCCTCGGCGAGGAGGCCTGCGTGATGCTCGACTTCGGAGGCCTCAAGGGGTACGCGCAGCAGACCTGACGCGGACCGCACCGACACCGAGCCTCGAGGGCGCGATACTGACGTTGTGCCGAGAGTCGATGGCGCACAGCTACGGATCGTCGAAGAGGTGGGCTCCTGGCCCGGTGTCGAGGTCCGCCCACACCGCTTCGGCGGCGTCGAGTTCGCGATCGGCCGCCGCGAGCTCGGCCACGTGCACGGCGACACGCTCGCCGACATCCCGTTCACGCGCGCCGAGCGCGACGAGCTGCTCGCCGCCGGCATGGCGACGAGGCACCACGTTCTGCCCGACTCGGGCTGGGTCTCACGCAAGATCCGCGGCGAAGACGACGTCGACGCCGTGATCGGCCTGCTGCGCCGCCAGTACGAGCGGGTGGTGGCCAAGCGCGATCGCGCCTCGGCGGTCTAGGCGCCGGCGGCGAAGCCGATCGTCAGCAGCAGCCCGGCGCCGACGCAGTAGATGCCGAACGGCGTCAGGCGGTTCGTCTCGAAGAAGCGCAGTAGGAACCGGACCGCGACGTAGGTCGTCAGCGCCGCGCAGGCAGCCCCGAGCAGCGCCGGGCCACGGACGCCGTCGCCGGCGCTGCCGAGCAGCTCCGGCACCTTCAGCAGCGCGGCGGCGCCGATGATCGGTGTTGCCAGCAGGAACGTGAACCGCGCCGCGTCCTCGTTGCTGAGGCCCGCCAGGAGCCCGGCGCTCATCGTCGCGCCCGAACGCGAGAAGCCGGGAACGAGCCCGACCGCCTGGGCGGTGCCGACGAGGCCCGCCTGGCGCCAGGTCATGCCCGCGATCCGCTCGTCCGAGCCGCGGCTGTCCGTCTGCACGACGCGGCGGCGGAGCCGCTCCGCGAGCAGCAGCATCACGCCGTTCGCGAGCAGGAAGGCGGCGGCGCTCGCCGGCGAGGCGAAGACGCCGCGCAGCGGCTTCTCGGCCAGCAGGCCGATCAGGCCGACGGGGATCGTGCCGACGACGAGCAGCCAGCCGAGGCGCGCGTCGTGGTCGTCGCCGGCGACCTCTCGCGCACGCAGCGATCGCAGCAGGCCGCGCACGATCCGCTTCCAATCGTCGAGGAAGAAGCCGAGCAGCACGAGCGCCGTCGCCAGGTGCGTCGCGACGAGGAAGGCGAGGAAGAAGTCGTCGTTCTGATGGATGTCCCAGCCGAGGAGGCGCGGGAGAATGACACCGTGCCCGAGCGACGAGACCGGAAACGGCTCGGCGATGCCCTGGAGCAGGCCGAGGATCGCAGCCTGCAGGTAGCTGATCACGACGGCGTCGTCGCAGCGTTCGCCTTCGGGCCGGTCGCGAACCAGGCATAGGCGAACGCGGCAAGCGCGACGGCGAACGCCGCGATCGCGTGCTTGAGGTGGTGGTGGCCGTACTCCGAGCTGCCGCCGCCGGCATGCCCCGGAAAGAACGACGGCAGGGCGTGTGCCGGCTCGGCGGCGTAGACCACCGCGACCACGAGCAACACGCATCCGCCGAGCAGGGCGAACGCCGCACCGATCCTGGAGCTCGTCATGGCCGCAGCGTGGCATGGCGGCGCGCCTGCTTCCTGAACGAAACCTGACTGCTGCCGCCGCCCCTGTTGGCGGCGCGGGCGGCCAGACCTACGCTCCGCTGCAGATGTTCGCGACCGCAGGCATCTGCGAAGACGACGACGAGCTCCGCGGCTACGTGCGCACCGCGCTCGAGCGCGCCGGCTACGACGTTCACGCGACGGCGAGCGGCACCGAGGCGCTGGCGGCGTTCGGCGACGATCCACCCGACGTGCTGATCCTCGACGTCGGCCTGCCCGACGCCGACGGGCGCGACGTCTGCCAGGCGCTCCGCGCGCGCGGCGTTCGCACACCGGTCCTGTTCCTGACCGCGCGCTCGGCGCTGCCCGATCGGCTCAGCGGCTTTCACGCCGGTGGCGACGACTACCTCGCGAAGCCGTTCGCGCTCGCGGAGCTGCTCGTCCGCGTGCAGGCGCTGTGCCGGCGCCCGGCCGCCCCGGTCGAGGAGGACCAGGACCCGGTCAGCCTCGTGCTCGACCCGGCCGGGCACGCCGTCACGCACGGCGACCGCAGCGTGCCGCTGACGCCGACAGAGTTCCGCCTGCTCGCGGCGCTCGTCGCCAAGCCGGGCGAGGTCGTGCGCCGCGCGGCGCTCGTCTCAACCGCCTGGCCGGAGGGCGCGATCGTCCACGACAACACGCTCGACGCGTACGTCGCACGGATCCGCCGCAAGCTGCGCGAGTCCGGGGCGCCCGTCTCGATCGCCACCGCGCGCGGCGTCGGCTACGTGCTGCGATGAGCCTGCGCTCGCGGCTGCTGCTGACCTCGCTCGCGGCGCTCGCGGTCGGCCTCGCCGCGATGCTGATCGTCGGCAACGTGCTGCTCGACCAACGCGTCCACAGCGAGGCGTCGACCGTGCTGCGAGCGAACACGGACGCCCAGCTCTCGGCGCTCGACGTAACGGCCCGCGGCGTGTCGGTTCGCCAGACCGCCAACGACGCCGTTCTCGACCGGCGATCGTGGGTCCTCGACGGCCAACGCGTGATCGAACGCCCACCGAGGGTCTCGGCCGAGCTCGACCGCGCCGCCGTCGCGCTCGGCCGCAACGCGACCGGCGCCGAGATCGACGGACCGGACGAGATCCGGTTGCGGGCGACGCCGATCCGCGCTCCCAGATCGAGCAAGGTCGTCGGCTCAGTCGTCGTCGGCTTCGACACGACGTCGCTCGAGCGGCTGCAGAAGATCGTCCTGCTGGGAACCCTGGTGCTCGCCGGCACGGTGCTGCTCGGTGGTGCGCTGGCGATTCGCGGCGCGCTCAGCGGCGCGCTCGAGCCGGTCGCGCAGATGACCGAGAGCGCCCGGCAATGGGGCGCACACGACCTCGATCGGCGCTTCGACCTCGGCCCCCCGCGCGACGAGCTGACCGCGCTGGCGGCGACGCTCGACGAGCTGCTGGCCCGGATCGCGGCGTCGCGCCGGCACGAGCAGCGGTTCGCCGCCGAGATGGCGCACGAGCTGCGAACGCCGCTCGCCGGGCTGCAGCTGCAGGCGGAGCTGGCGCTGAAGGCGACCGGGCCGTCCGCCGACGCCGAACGCGAGCAAGCGCTCGCCGCCGTCGTTGCGCAGTCGGCTCGCCTCAACACGGCGATCGATGCGTTGCTGGCGATCGCCCGCAACGAGATCGACCCGGCTGCCGGCAGCGTCGACCTCGCGGCGATCGCGACCGACTTCGACGACGTCGAGATCGACACGCCACAGGCACTGCCGCTCGCCGAAGGTGATCCCGACGTCGTTCGCCGCGCCCTCACCCCGCTGGTCGAGAACGCTCGCCGGCACGCTCGGTCGCGCGTCCGGCTCGAGCTGTCGGCGGCACGCGGGCGCGTTCGTGTCGCGGTCCGCGACGACGGTCCGGGCCTCGACCCGGAGCTGGGCGAGCGCGCGTTCGATCCAGGCGCTCGCGGCTCCGGGGCGGCCGACGGCGGTGCCGGCCTCGGGCTGCCGCTGGCCCGCCGGCTCGCGCGCTCGTGCGGCGGTGACGTCATCGCCGGCCCCGGTCCGGGTGGCTGCTTCGTGCTCGAGCTGCCGGCGCTCGGCCCGGCGACGTAGCGCCCGACGGCTAGCTCTCGGCCGGCTGGACCGCGCCCGCCCCGTCGGCATGCAGGTCGAGATGCGGCAGATGCGGGCGCGAGCCTGCGTGCCGCGGCTCGGCCGACTCGGTCCGCTGGATGTCGTTCTTGCGTACCGCGACCCAGGCCACGAGGGCGGCGAAGACGATCAGCGCCAGACCGCTGACGACGCCGTCGCCGAGCCCGATCCCCGTCTGCGAGCTCGGCTTGCCGAACCAGTCGGCGAACGACGCGCCGAGCGGCCGCGTGACGACGTAGGCGGACCAGAACGCCAGCGTCGGGTTGAGGCCGAAGCGCCACCAGCCGAGTGCCGGCACGGCGATGATCGCCGCGAACAGGAACGCCGAGTCGAGGAAGCCGAGGCCGAGCGAGATCGCCGTCAGGTCTCCTGCCGCGGTGCCGAGCGCGAACGTCGCGAGCACGGCGGCCCAATAGAAGCTCTCGCGCCGTCGCGTCGTGATGCTGTGGATCGAGAGCGTGCCCTCGCTGCGGTGCCAGAGGTAGAAGATCGCCGCGACGAGCGCGGCGAAGAACGGCGTCGTCACGCCGTATGACAGGCCGGCGCCGTCACGCAGGCCGTCGGCGACCATCGTGCCGAAGATCGCGACCATCATCACGGCCGTCCAGTACACGGGCGCGCGATAGGTCCGAGCCCGCAGCTGGATCCGCATCGCGTACCAGAAGCCGCCCACACCGACCACCGCCGCGAGCGGCAGGAACAGGTTGCCGAGATAATCCGACATCGCCTCGCCCATGCCGGTGGTGAGGATCTTGATGACCCAGAACAGCGCCGTGATCTCGGGGACCTTCGGCGCGAGCGGCTCAAGCCGGGCGACCTGCCGGCTGCGTGCGAAGCGGAGCATGCGGCTACCTCGGTTCTGCTGACGACAGGAGAAGAGGCGGGCGAACCTAGACGGCCGCGGATGACGTTTTCCTGAACGCCGGGACTCTCAGCAAGCTCTCGGGAAACTCACCGCCGGCCCCCATCGCGGTCGCCGATCGTGTCGGCATGACGTTCGAGCGACTGCTCGGACGCACCACGCGAAGGAGGTAGTCCGCATGTCAGCACAGATGAGGAAGATCGCCGCGGTGTTCGCCACCGGGGCCGTCGCCGTCGGCGGCGCCGGTGTCGCCCAGGCGGCGTCCGGCGGCGACGGCAGCGCATCTCCGACCGGCACCAAGCAGCATCAGGGCCGGCCGGCGCCGACGGCCGCGCAGAAGAAGGCGCTCGCCGACGCGCTCGGCATCACCGTCGCCCAGCTCGACGCCGCCGAGCAGGCGATCAGGCCGAGCGGCGGCAAGCCGCCGAGTGGCGGCGACAAGCGGCGCGGCGGCGATGACTTCGCCGCGAAGCTCGCGACGGCGCTCGGCGTCGACAGCGCGAAGGTCAAGACGATCCTCGACGCGAACCGGCCGGCCAAGCCGGCCGACGGCACGAAGCCGGCGGACGGGACACGGCCGGCGAAGCCCGATCAGACGGCGCTCGTCGCCGCGCTGGCGAAGGGCCTGAGCCTCGACACCGCCACCGTCAAGGCGGCGCTCGACAAGCTTGCTCCGCCGGCACACGGTCGCGGCGGACACGGTCGCGGCGGCGACCACGTGGCCGCGCTCGCCAAGCAGCTCGGCCTCAGCACGGCGACGGTGCAGGCCGCGTTCGACAAGGTCCGCCCGGCCAAGCCGGCGACGACCACGCCCGGCGGCTGACCGCACATCGGCGGAGGGGCGTCACGAGCGCTCCTCCGCCTGACGCGGCCCCTCAGCAGCCGGCGACGCCGCGTTCGCGCCAGGCGCGGTAGGCGGGGTACAGCGTCGTCAGCTGCGGGTCGGCCAGGCCGACCGGGAACACGGGGTCCTCGCGCAGCGTGTACTGGAACGCGGCGCGCACCTGCCGGTCGCGCTTCCAGGTGTCGAGCTGCCGCCCGGCGATCGCGCAGCCGTGCGGCGCGTCACCGACGCCGGTCTCGGTGATCCAGACCGGCACCTGCTTCGAGCAGTGATGGCCGTCGAGGGCGCGCTCCACGCCGGTGAGCAACCGCGCTGTCTCAGCGACCGGGACCTTGTCGATCCGCTTGCCTCCCCCGCGCGGCCGCACGAGGTGCGCGTGTTGCGCCCAGGCCGCGGCACCGCAGACGAGGTCGTCGGGCAGATGACGCGCGAACTCAGCGGCGCCGACCGCCTTCGGCCGCCCCTCGGGAACGCCGGCCGTCTCACCCAGGAGCATCCGCTGGCCCGGGTCGTCGCCCAGCGTGGTGGCCATCGTGCGGACCAGCTTCGTGTACAACCCCGGCGAGACCGCCTTCGCCTGGTCGTTGCCGCAGCCGCTGCGCTGTGGGTTGAGAAATCCCGGCGTGTTCGGCTCGTTCCACGCGCTCCACGAGACGTGTTCGAGCTTCAGCGAGCGCGTCAGCGCCAGCAGCGAGCGGACGAACGAGCGGTAGGCGGCCAACTTCGGCATTCGCTGATACGACGTCGTCCCCGGCCGTTCGCAGCCCGCCACCCGGCGCGCGGCCCAGGGCGGCGTGCCGTAGAGGACGAGCACGGGCTCGGCCTTCAGGCGAGCGATCGCATCGAGCGTCGCGCGCAGGCCCGCGTACGGAGCACAGGGCGGTCCGCCGCGCAGACAGCCGTCGGCCGGCTGCGCGAAGTCCGGCGCTCGGCCGCGCTCGGGCTGGAGACGAGCCCAGTCGACGAGCACGCGGACGTAGTCGGGCTTCAGCGCCACGAGCCGGTCGCGCCACGGCG
>Ga0075430_100000681_pt1 | contig 26015 bp, 19 predicted proteins | sample RhiMetdeltSRZDD4_FD_75294 | JGI IMG/M metagenome (GOLD analysis project Ga0075430, IMG submission 75294) | Populus rhizosphere microbial communities from Tennessee, USA - Rhizosphere MetaG P. deltoides SRZDD4 | ecosystem: Host-associated > Plants > Roots > Rhizosphere > Soil | place: USA... | reverse complement strand
GCATGGCGCTCGTCGTCCGCACGGACAGCGATCAGCCATCCATCGTGCCGTCAGTCACCGCGAAGATTCGCGCCGTCGATCCCGAACAACCGTTGTACGACGTTCGCACGATGCGCGAGGTCGTCGATCGTTCGCTCGGTCAGCAGTGGCTCGTCACCGGCGTCCTGCTGGTATTCGCGTCGGCGTCGCTGTTCATGGCTGCCGTCGGGGTATATGGCGTCGCCGCGTACGGCGTGCGTCAGCGCGCGCGGGAGTTCAGTGTCAGGATGGCGCTTGGTGCCGACCGGCGCGACGTCCTGATGATCGTCCTGATGCGGGGCGCTGCCATGGCGGGGATCGGCCTCGCGATTGGCCTGGCGGGTGCTCTCCTCGCCGCGCGCGGGCTCCGGCCGCTGCTGCACGACGTGAGCGCCTTCGACGTCATCAGTTTGGTGGGTGCGGCTGCAGTGCTGGCCGTCACGACCCTGCTGGCCACGCTCATCCCTGCGCGCCGAGCCGTCCACCTCGAGCCGATGACGGTGCTGCGGGGGGAGTAGTCGGACATCGGAAATCGGCAATCGGAGATCGGGACACAGGAGTCATATTCTCGATTGCAGTTTGTCTCGATTGCCGATCTCCGATCTCCGATGTCCAATTACCGATTGCCGGTTTTGAACACCCGGCCGCCCTTCATCACGAACGTGACATCGCGCAGCTTCGTGATGTCGGCAACCGGATCGCCGGGGACGGCGACGATGTCTGCTTCGTAGCCGGCCTTGAGGGTGCCGATCTGATCGCCGAGATTCATCGATTCTGCGGCGAGCGACGTCGCTGACACGATCGCGTCCATGGGCTGCTGGCCGCCGTCCTTGACGCGAACCAGCGCCTCGCGCGCGTTCTGGCCGTGACCGCCGGCCACGGCGTCGGTCCCGAGCGGCATCCGCAGGCCCGCTTTCAGTGCCTTGTTGAAGATTGGACCGAGCGTGGGCGCCGCCTTTTCCATGAAGGCGAATCCCTCCTCGTTGAAATTGCCGGAGCCCATGTACTTGTCCTTGTTCTCGATGTAGTTCTGCAGGACGAGCCCGATGTTCGGATCGAAGTAGACGTTCGCATCCTTCATCGCCTTGATGGCCGCGTCATCGGCAAACGCGCCGTGTTCGATCTGCGTGCAGCCGGCCTTGACTGTAGCAATGATCGACTCCGGACTATGCGCGTGGACGAGCGTTCGCAGCCCCTGCACTTTGGCCTCGCCGCACATGGCGTCGAGCTGTTCCTGGGTGACCGTCATCTTGCCGCCATCGCGAAGGCTCCCCGATGCAAAGATCTTGATCAGATCCGCACCCTGCGCTTTGCTGGCGCGAATCCGTTCGCGCAGTTGCTCGGGGGTCTGATTGCCGGGTTGAAGCTGGCCGAGTGACGACAGCAGGCGCGGACCGGCGACAACGCCCGCTGCGATGGCCTCGCGCAGCGGTTTGTCCTGCGCCCATCCGACGGATTGCACCGTCGTGAAGCCGGCCATGAGCGTCTTCCGCGCGTTTTCGAGCACCGCATCGATGGCATAGCCAGCTGGAACGTCGCGTTCGCCGTACTTTCCATTTGGCCCGAAGTACCAGTTCAGATGTACGTGGACGTCGATCATGCCGGGGAGGACGGTGACGTCGCCGAGGTCGTGAGTCACCGGGCCGGTTCGCTGGTCGACGGCGCTGATCCTCGATCCCTGCACTTCGACGACACCATTGGTCAGAACTGCGCCACGGCCATCGAGGACCCGTGCCGCGCGAATCGTGATCGGTTGCGCGGCGCCGCCGCGGCCACCCTGCGCGTCGATGATGCCCGCCGCACAGACCGTTATCAGGACAACTGCCAGCCGTTTCATCATGATCTCCAACCCGGTTCTAACCCAATCCGCCTCTTCCCGCAACTGCCCGTTCGTGGTAAGTATCTTTAGGTTTATATCTAGGGATTCACACATGGCCAAATCTCCGCCACCCGCTCCGTCGTTGCCGCCGCACTGGTTCCAGATCCTGCTGTCGCTCGCCGATCGCGATCTGCACGGCCTGGCCATCATGAACGACGTTCTCGAGCGAACCGGCGGCCGGATGCGGTTGTGGCCGGCGATGCTCTATCGCAACCTGGCGCGGCTGGTCAGCGAAGAGCTGGTGAGCGAGATCGACGCGCCGCCGGATGTCGACCCGCGCGGCGGGCGTCCCAGATTCTATCGAATCACCGCGCTCGGGCGGCGGGCCTGCGCCGAGGAGGCCCAGAGGCTGGCAGGGTTTGTCGACGTCGCACGGCGCAAGAAAGTGATCAAGGCTTGAATCGTGTCACGACGTGTGTCCCGGGTATACCGCGCGCTTGCCCGCAACGGCGCGCCGGCGCGATCGCGAGGAGTTGCTCGCAGCCTTGCTCGCGTGCCGTGAGCGTGTTCGCGCGCGGCTTGGCGCGATGGGCAGCGCCTACGCCTGGTTTCGTGCGGCCGGCGACATCTTCGCTGCCGCAATCGCTATACGCGGAGACACCAGGCGCGCCAGACGAATCGTGCCGGGGGTGCTTGTGTGGCTGGCGCGGCTTACTTAATGATCTTGGCTTCCGTGATGGCGTCGCCGAGTTCCAGTCGATCGACGACGTCCATGCCGCGGACGACGCGGCCGAGGGGGGTGAAATTGCCTTCGTTGTGCGGCTGCGGCGTGGATCCGAGCGTGTAGCCTGGGCGGCCGGTATCGAGGCCTGCTGACGCCCAGCTGAGGTTGCCGCGTGTGAGTCCGAGGCTGCTCACTTCGTCACGCAACGTCACCGCGGTCGGGATCGTGCGTTGCTGTGCGACGAAGTTTGGCACGACGCGGCCGAACTCGGTGCCGACGATCGCACCCGACTCGACAACGCTGATGAAGTACTCGACACCGAGTGGCGCGTCGCCCGGGTACAGTTCCAGTTCGATCTCGCCTCGCGGCGTCGTGAGCACGGCGCGCGGTTTCTTTGCGCCGTTGTAATCCGTCACGATCCATCGATCGACGATGCGGCGGTAGTCCGACAGCGGACGCTTGGGCGGATCGCGTCTCGCGCCACGATTGCCGCCGGGCTGTGGTACGAGGCTCTTGGTCGCAGGATCAGCGGCGAGCGCGTCGAGGCGCGCACGCCCGGCGGGTCCGAGTTTCTGAAGTGCCTGCACTGCCGATGTGCGAGCGACGAGGCTGGTGTGTCCGAGCAGGGAGTTCGCGACGTCGAGCGCCGCGTCCGGTGCCAGCGCGACCAGCGGTGTCAGCGCCGTGATGCGGAGAGAAACCGATCGCGCCGGACCGGCGGCGGCCACCAGCCGCGGAACGACGACCGCCCCACGGCTCTGAAAGCGGGTGAGGGATTCGGCAGCGGAAACAGACATCCACGAGTCGTTCGACTCCAGCGCCTCCAGCACCACACGCAGCGACTCGTCGTCGTCATAGTTGCCGAGCACGCGCAACGCTTCTGTCCGCACGCGGCGATCGGTGTCCCGCACCGCCTCGCGCAGCCGGGCGGATGCCTTCGCGGCATCGAGGCCCGATTCCTTCACGCGGTCGGGTACCAGCCCGCGCACGGCCCAGAAGCGCACGTCGGGCGATGGATCTGCGCTGAGCTTGAGCAGATGCGGAACCGCGTCAGGGTGGGCTGGACGAAACAGGCCCCACGCCGCTCGCCAGCGGATCTCGGCGTCACGCGCGCCGATCCACCGTACCAGCGGCGTGATGTCGTCGCGCGTCGTAAACCGCCCGAGCGACAGCAGCGCCTCGCCGACGACGGGCGACGCGCTTGCCGCTACCGGCGCATCGGTCAGGTATCTTGCGAGCGCCGTTCGGGCTTCTGGCGATCGGATCTTGCCGAGCGATCGCGCAGCTTCGCGCGCGACAGAGACCTGCTTCGATGTGATCAGGAACGACAGCCAGGGGACCGACTCTGCGTCCTTCAGCTGACCGTAGGCAAACGCCACGGTCGCCACGATTTCAGGATCAGGGTCAGACTGGAGCGGCCGCAGCAGGGCCGCGCCGGCCGGGTTGACGATCCGGCCGACGGCGATCACGGCGCGACGCCGAACTTCTGGATGCGTGGACTTCACGAGACGTCCGAGGGTCGCCTCGTCGAACTGCCGCGTGTCTTCGAGCCTCACCAGATCGGTGACGGCATCGATCTCGGCAGGGGAGAGCGGCTTGCGCGAGCCCCGCTGCGAAAGCAACGGCGCGGTCGCAACAGCAAGCAGGACGGCAACGCTCGTGACGAGTCTGGGGCGCAGCATCAGTGCTGCGATTCTACCCTCCCTTCTTCGTCGCCTGCTTCTCGACGTACGCCTTCAGCCCGTCGCTGAACACCTGCATCCAGCCTGCTTCCTTCGTTCCGTCACATTCACCGGCCGAGTCTCCGAGCGTCGAGTCGGACAACTTCAGCACGGTTCCCGCGCCATCGTCCTCCAGTGCGAGATGGAGGAGCGTGAATGCGGGACCGTAGGGAACGGCCATCGCTCCCTGCAGATCGAGCGACGTGTTGGGATTGAGAGCAAACACGGTGTACCAGACGGCCCCGGCCTCGTTGCCCCAGTCTTCGTACACGCGGCCACCCAGTCGTGGCTCGATGTGGAAGCCTTTCGCCGGGCCCGTGTAGAAGCTGCGCGGCCACCAGAACGTGGTCTCCTCGATCAGCGCCTTCCAGACACGCTCGCGAGGCGAGTCGATGCGGATTTCGAGTTCCACCCGGACGAACGGCGATGCCGGTGCAGTCGTGCTCATGGCGTGCTCTCCCTCAAGATGTGCCTTCAGCGATGTCAATTTCGGCGCCCACAGTGCGCGATACGGCGTCACCCAACGGTCGTACACCTCCTGCAGCGGAACCACATTGAGGTGATTCCAGCGCTCTCGACCGTGACGGCGGACGACGATGAGGCCGGCCGCTTCAAGAACGCGCAGGTGCTTCATGACGGCGAATCGAGTGCTGGGGAACCGGGTTGCGATCTGGCCGGTGGTCCTGGGGCCGTCCCGAAGCAGGTCGAGGATTGCCCGGCGGCTCGGATCTGCAAGCGCCGGCCAGACATCTCGATCCGTGGATTTGATAGGGATCGGGCGGTGTTTCGCGGGGCGCCTTAACATGTGACCGTATGGTCACATGTTGTTCGGCGCGGGTCAAGTATTGGTTTCAGCACGCCCGCATCGAGTTATTCAGACCGGAGGGCGACCATCGGATCGATCCGCGACGCGCGATGGGCGGGGATGTACGCAGCCAGACCTGCGACGAGCATCAGGAGGCCGGCGCCCACGCCGTACGCAACCGGATCGATGGCCCGGACGCCGTGCAGGAGCGACGCGATCGTCCGGTTGGCCGCATACGCGAGCGGCACGCCGATCGCGGCACCGATCAGCACGAGCGTCATCGCTTCTCTGACGACGAGCCACAGCACGCTGCTGCGGTTCGCACCGAGTGCCATGCGCACACCGAGCTCGGTCACGCGCCGCGCGACCCCGTAGGAGATGGTGCCGTAGAGGCCGAGGCAGGCCAGCACGAGCGCGATGGTTCCAAACACACTCGTCAGGCTTGCGACGAGACGGTCGTTGGACAGGCCCCTGTTGAGGCGCTCCTCGAGCGGCACGATGTCGAAGACGGACAGCGACGGCTCCGCTTCGGCGAGGACCTGCCGAATGGTCGTGACCATCAGTGCGGGCGGCCCCGCGGTTCGCACCTCCAGATTGCTCAGCACATCATCCGGCGTCGACGGCGCCAGACGGTAGATCATGTTGGGCGGGTTGCCGCGGACATCGAGGTACTTCGCGTCCTGCGCGACGCCCACGATAACCGGCGACTTGGCATCGATGGGGTTTCCGTACGACCAGCGCTTGCCGACGGCATTCCCGCCCGGGAAGAACCGTCGCGCCATCGTCTCATTCACGATGGACTTGCCACTGCCGGGCTGCCGATCCTCGGCATTAAAGTCTCGTCCGCCCACGATCCGCAGGCCGACGTTGTCGAAGTAGCCGGCGGTGACGATCTCCTCGTTGGTGTTCAGCCGCTCGCCGGTCGCGGGTGTGTGGCCCTCGACGGCGAGGCTGCTGTTACGTTGCGATGTTCCGAGCGGGCCATTGAGCGAGAGGCTCGCGGAGGTGACGCCAGGAACGGTCCGCAATCGCTCGAGCACCCGTTCGTAGAGAGCCTGGCGCTGATCGTTCGAGTATCCAAGCCCGCGAACGTCCATGCGCGCGACGAGCAGGCGATCGCGGTCGTAGCCGACGTCGGTCCGCAGGAGCGACTGCATGCTGCGCACGAACAGGCCCGCGACGATCAAGAGGAGCAGGCAGAATGCGATCTGCGCCGCGACCAGCGTCTTTCCGACGACCGTCCCTCGCCGCCCGCCCGCACCAACGAGCCGTGCCTGCGCCTTCAGCGCTTCCGTCGGCGCCACGCGCGTGCCTCTGACTGCCGGGAGGACGCCGGCGGCAAGTCCCGAAGCGATAGTGACGACGAGCGCGAACCCGAGGACGCGCCAGTCGAAACTCGTGTCGAGATCGATCAGGGTGCTACCCCTCGAGAACATCAACATCAGCGCGTCGCGGCCCCAGGTCGCGACGAGCAGGCCGAGCGCGCCGCCAACCACCGACAGAACCATCGTTTCAATCAGCAGTTGGCGGATGACGCGCCACCGGCTGGCGCCGATTGCGGACCGAATCGCCACTTCCCGCTCGCGGGCGCTGGCGCGGGCGAGCAGCAGGCTCGCGACGTTCCCGCACGTGATGGCCAGCAGCACTCCGACCATCGCCAGCAGAACGTAGAGAGGCGCCGAGAGCTCGGTGCGCATCGACGAGACGCCGCGGTGCGCGCTGGCAAGGACGACACGCTCCGAGTCGACTTGCTGCCGTCCGTCGGTATTGTCCGCGTCGAGACGCGCCAGGGCGTCACGCCTGTGGACGAGGGTCAGCGCCGAGGCGACAGCGGGCACGTCGGTGCCCTGTGGCACTCGCGCGAACATGTGCAACCACTCGATCTCCGCCTGCGGCGCCCACGGCTTCCGGCTGTCCGCCCGGCCGGAGGCGCTGGCGTTGAAGGCGTAACGGATGTCGGGCTGCCGTACGAGCGGCACCCAGACTTCGGGATTGCGGACGGCGAGGAACGGGCCGAAGAACGCAGGGTCGGCCACGCCAACAATCGTGAGGTTCGCACCACCGATGATCAGCTCGCGGCCGACGACGTCGCCAGCGCGCCTGAACCGCCGCTCCCAGAACGTATCGCTGATCACCGCCACCGGGCTCGCCGCCGTGTCGTTGTCTCTCGCCTCGATCAGCCGTCCAACCTGAGCTCGCTGTCTCAACACTCCGAAGTACTCGCCAGACACGAGCTGCACCAGCGCGCGTTCCGCGGCAGCCGGGTCCGTCCGGCCGCCAATCCGTACGTTCAGGCTTGTCGCGTGCGTCGCCGCAAACAGCTCAGCGCGGCCTTTGACCTCGTCGCGGGCATGCTCGAACATCACGTACGAATAGCGTGGCGAGACTTCCTGGGCGAGGTGCTTTTCGGTCAGGTAGAGCTGCTGCGAGTTCGGGATCGGGAGGCTGCGCAGAATGACCGCGTTCAGTATCGCGAAGACCGTTGCCGCGCCGCCGATGCCAATCGCCAACGAGAGGGCGGCGACCGAGGTGAACAGCGGGCTGCGGAGGAGAACGCGGATGGCGTAGCGGAAATCACGGCCCATAAACACGAATCTCAAGCACCGTGGATGCCAACCTCCACCGTACGTTTGCGCGGCCTCCAGGGACATCGAGTGAGACGAAGCCGTCCGGAAACGGGATGATGTGTTCGAGGACGGTCAATCTCGCAACCACCATCTGCGGACGGCGCGAGAAAGAGGACCCCGGGCGCGTTTTTCGAGCTACGATTCAGCGTCCGGAGGGCTCAATGAAGCGAACCATCACCGTCGCCGTTCTGTTGGTTGCCCTTTCGTGTCCCGTCCTCGCCGCCGAGCCGACACCCCTGCTCGCCCAGCAGCCCGCTTTGAGCGCCAACACGATTGTTTTCGTGTTCGCGGGCGACCTGTGGAGCGTTCCACGGCCGGGTGGGGATGCCCGACGCCTCACGACTGGCGTCGGTGTGGAGTCCGATCCGTCTTTCTCCCCCGACGGACGGTGGATTGCCTTCACCGGCCAGTACGATGGCAATACGGACGTGTTCGTGATGCCGGCGGACGGGGGAACCCCAAGACGACTCACGTGGCATCCGGCCGCCGACGTGGCCCTTTCGTGGTCGCGCGACGGCAAGAGCGTTCTCTTCGCTTCAACACGGAACAGCTACTCCGGCTTCCGACGGATGTACCTCGCCTCGCTCGAGGGCGGGCTGGAGGAGCCGCTGCCGCTGCCCATGGGCTGGGAGGGCAACTTCTCGCCTGACGGAAAACGGATCGCTTACGTGCCCATGGGCCGTGCTTTCAGCGTCTGGAAGCGGTATCGGGGTGGTCAGACGACGCCAATCTGGCTCGCGGAACTGTCCAGCAGCCGCATCGAGAAGGTGCCACGCGAAAACTCGAACGACTTCTGTCCCATGTGGGTGGACGACCGGATCTTCTTTCTCTCCGACCGCAACGGCATCGTGACCCTCTTTTCCTACGATCAGAAGACAAAGAAGGTGGCGCAAGCCGTTTCAAACTCCGCCATGGACTTCAAATCCGCCTCGGCAGGTCCGGGCGGCATCGTGATCGAGCAGTTCGGTCAACTCCAGTTGTACGACGTCAAGTCTGGCTCGTTGACGCCGGTCACCGTCACACTCGCCGGGGACATGCCGGAGTTGCGGCCGCGGTACGTCAACGTCGGCACCCGGCTCACCAACGCGCACATCTCGCCAACCGGTGCCCGTGCGCTGTTTGAAGCACGTGGGGAGATCGTGACCGTCCCGGCGGAGAAGGGTGACGCGCGGAATTTGACGCAGACCACCGGCGTGATGGAACGCGACCCGTCCTGGTCGCCCGATGGAAAGTGGATCGCGTACTTCTCCGACGGGAGCGGCGAATACGAGATGCACGTGCGCGACTCGATGGGTGTTGAAACCCCGCGGAAGATTCGGCTCGAGGACAAGCCCAGTTTCTACTTCATGCCTCGGTGGTCCCCGGATAGCAAGAAGATCGCGTATCTCGATGCCCATCTGGCCACGTGGTACGTGGACATCGATCAGCGAAAGCCGGTGAAGATCGCGAAGGACCGCTATTACGGCTCGATCGCCGATCGCCAGCCCGTCTGGTCGCCCGACAGCCGCTGGATCGCGTACACAAACCGCCTGAAGAACTATTTGAGCGCGATCTTCGTGTACTCCGTCGCGGATGCGAAGAGCACTCAGCTCACCGACGGTCTGAGCGACGCTCGCTATCCGGTCTTCGACAAGGACGGCAAGTATCTGTACTTCACGGCGAGCACCGACTCCGGTCCATCGCTCGAGCCGGACATTCGCAGCGCAACGCGAACGGTGACGCGCAGCGTGTACATCACGGTGCTGTCGAAGACCGATCCGTCCCCGTTTGCACCCGAAAGTGATGAGGAGAAACCCACTCCGGACAAACCCGGTCCGGACAAACCTGCTCCGGACAAGACGGACCCGGATAAGCCTGCGCAAGCCGATCAGCCTGAAGCCGCCAGACCCGAGCAGCCGAAACCGGAGGCGAAGCCGGGCGGACCTCCGCCGAAGCCGCCAGAGGTACGCATCGATTTCGACAGAATCGGGCAGCGCATTCTTGCGATGCCGCTGCCCGCGCGACGATACGTGGGTTTGCAGGCCGGCAAAGGGGGCACGCTGTTCGCCGTCGAGTCGCCGCCGCCTGGCCCCGGAGTTCCTCCAGGCACGACCGTGCATCGGCATGATCTCAAACTGCGACGGTCCGACGTCGTGGCTACTGGCGTGCGCTTCTTCGAGATATCTGCCAACGGGGAAAAGACGCTGACGGCCCAGGCCAACCGCTGGAGCATCCAGACGCTTCGTCCAATGGCTCCCGTGTCGCCGGGTGCTGCGGCGGCAACGCCGCCGGTGCCACCACTGCCGTCGGCGGGGGGCCCGTCGAGCGGGGCACTCGCCACCGAATCCATCGAGGTGCGTGTCGAACCGCGCGCTGAATGGAAGCAGATGTATGCGGACGCCTGGCGAATCCAGCGTGAGTTCTTCTACGACCCGGGTCTCCACGGGTTAGATCTGGCGTCGGCGATCAAGAAATACGAGCCATACCTCGCGTCGGTGAATGCCCGACGCGATCTCACGTACATCTTCGCCGACATGATGGGGGAGATCACCGTCGGCCACCTCGGCGTGGGTGGCGGCGATCTTCCGGAAACGCGCGTCGTGCAGACTGGTCTGCTCGGCTGCGACTACGAGATCGCCAACGGCCGGTATCGCTTCGCTCGGATCTTCGACGGCGAGAACTGGAATCCGGATCTCCGGGCGCCTCTGACGCAGCCGGGCGTCAATGTACAGGAGGGGGAATACCTGCTCGCCGTAAACGGCCGCGACCTGCGTGCGACCGACAACGTCTACAGCTTCTTCGAGGCGACGTCCGGCAAGCAGGTGACGCTCAGAGTCGGCACGAATCCCGACGGATCCGGCGCGCGTACCGTGACCGTCGTCCCCGTCCCCAGCGAGTCCCGCCTGCGCAATCTCGCCTGGACCGAAGGCAATCGTCGTCTCGTCGATCGCCTGACGAAAGGGCGCGTGGCATATGTGTATATGCCGGACACCGCTTTCGGCGGACAGACCTACTTTACCCGGTACTTCTACGCACAGGTCGACAAGGAAGCGGTCATCATCGACGAGCGGTTCAACGGCGGTGGCGCGCTTGCCACGGACATCATCGAGCAACTCAAGCGGCCGATGATGAGTCTCGTGGCCACGCGCGACGGCGAAGACGAGGTGCAGCCGCAGGGCGCGATCTTCGGTCCCAAGGTGATGATCATCAACGAATTCGCCGGTTCGGGCGGCGACGCCATGCCCAACTACTTCCGCCGCGCCGGTGTCGGACCACTCATCGGCAAGCGCACGTGGGGAGGTCTCGTCGGCCGTGCGGGTGCGCCCCAACTGATGGACGGCGGATTCGTCACGGCACCAAGCTCGGGTGTCTGGAGCCCGAGCGGCGCGTGGGACGCAGAGAACATTGGCATCCACCCGGACATCGAGGTCGAGCACGATCCGGAACTGGTCCGGAAGGGTCAAGATCCTCAACTGGAACGCGCGATCAAAGAGGTGATGGCCGCTCTGGAGAAGAACCCGGTTGTGAAGCCAAAGCGCCCGGCGTATCCGAACTATCACAACAAGAAGGCCACGACCACATCGTCCGATCGCCGATAACGATGACACGTCGCAATGCGCTACGGCATGGCGGTGTCATTGTCACGGCCGCCATTGGAGGACCACTGGCTCGATCGTTCAGTCTGCTGCGGTGACGTCTCCCCGCTGGCTGGTACTCGTCATCTGGTGGATCACGTGTGTGATCTGGAGCAGCGTCTTCCTGTTCATCAAGGTCGGCGTCACCGAAGTGCCTCCCCTCGGCTTCGCCACGAGCCGCCTCGCACTTGCGGCGGTCGCCTTGCTCCTGCTCGCGACGATCAAGGGTTATCAGTGGCCGAAGACCCAGCGAGATTGGGTGGTCATTTCATCGACCGGCATTCTCCTGCTCGGAGTCAACTACGCCCTCCTCTTCTGGGGCTCGCAATTCATCCCGTCTGGCGTGACGGCCGTGCTCGGCGCGTCGTCGCCGGCATTCTCGCTGATTCTGGCAAGCTTTCTCGGCTCCGAGCGGATGACCGCCACGAAGGTCGCCGGCGTATTGCTGGGCCTCGTTGGCGTCGGGATCGTCTGTCTCGATCAAGCGAAATTGAGTGGGGGCTGGTCGCTGGCTGGCTCGCTCGCGGTGACAGGCGGCGCCATTTGTGTGGCCGTGGCCTATGTCGGCGTCAAGATGTTTAGCCGGGCGGTCGATCCGACGATTCTGATGGCGGGGCAGATGCTCTCGGCGCTCGGTCCGCTCGGCCTGGTTGCAATCGCACGCGAGGGTAGCCCCCTGGCGTTCAACTGGACGCCAACGGCGATCGTCGCGTTGCTGTACTTGACCATCGCGGGCTCGATCGTCGCGATGTGGTTGAACTATTGGTTGCTGCGGCGAATGGATGCCACCAGCCTGCTGTCGATGGGATTCGTGGAGCCCTTCATCGCCGTGCTCCTGGGCGCGCTGTTCCTGGATGAACGGATCACGCTGCGGACGCTGGCCGGCGGGCTTGCTGTGACCGCAAGCGTTTGGCTCGTGCTCCGGCGCTAACGCGAACGCGGATCATTGCGCATCTAATGAGTTGCCAGAAATACCCGTGTCGGCCCCTATCCCCGTAGATCCGCGAGACTCCTCGTCCCGTTTGCGAGAATCCGCGAAGATCCGCGTCCCGGCAGAATCTGCGAAGATCCGCGTCCCGTTAGAATCTGCGTAGATCCGCGTCCCGTGATAATCCGCGTTGATCCGCGTCCCGTGTAGATCCGCGTTTGCTGGATGGTTCCGCGTTGTGCCATCGTAGATTCGTGGAGCGCCGCGAAACCGAACGCATCCTGCAGGCAATCCGCGATGTCCGCGCCGCTGGTCAACGCGCGGCGATTGCGACCGTCGTCCGAGTCAGAGGCAGCGCCTACCGCCGCGAAGGCACTCGCATCCTCGTCCGTCAGGATGGCAGCTACGAGTGCCTGCTTTCCGGCGGGTGCCTGGAGCCTGCGGTCGCCGACGCGGCTGCCCGCGTGATCGACACGGGGGAGCCGGTCGTCGTCAGCTACGACCTCGAGGAAGATTCCATCTGGGGCCTCGGCATCGGGTGCAGCGGAGCGGTCGACATTCGAATCGAGCGGCTCGAGGCGGATGCGCTGACCGGCGCGTGGCTCGACATGCTGAGGGCTGGTCGAGCCGGCGCATTGGTTACGCCGCTTGCTGGAGCGCCCGGACGGCTTTTGGTCAGAGACGATCGTGCGCCGGAGGGAACGCTGGGAGATCCGGATCTCGACGCCGCAGCGGCGACGGTGGCGCTGGACCGGCTGAGGGCGCCCCACGCGCATTCCGGTTCCGAGCGCTGCGGCCATGCCGAGCTGTTCTTCGAATTGAGCCTGCCGTCGCCGAAGCTGGTCGTGTTCGGAGCCGGTTCGGATGCGACGCCACTCGTGGAACAGGCGTGGCCGCTCGGATTCGCGGTCACCGTCGTTGACGTCCGTGCGGCATTCCTGACGCCCGAACGTTTTCCCTCGGCGACGCTCATCCCTGCGCATTTCAGCGAATTTCCTCAGAAGCTCTCGCTGGACGAGCGCACCTTCGTGGTGATCATGAATCACCACCTGGAGCGTGACTGGGAGAGCCTGCGATTTGCGCTCACATCGTCGGCGCCGTACGTCGGAGTGCTGGGGCCGCGATCGCGGTTTCGAAAACTGCTGGGCGCGCTCGAGTCCCTCGGGTGCGAGCCCGACGCGTCAGCCCTGGCGCGGGTTCGAAGCCCGGTTGGTCTTGCGGTGGGGGCCGAGACTCCCGAAGAGATTGCCCTGTCGATCCTGGGCGAAATCGTCGCCGTGCACCGCGGGTTCCAGGGGGGATTTCTGAGCGGGCGCGAAGAAAGCCTTCACCGCCCCGCGGATATCCGTTCGATGGCGCGTTCGTAGTCCTCGCGCGTATCGATGTCCAGCAGCATCTCGGGCGGGAGGTGCAGCACGACGGTTTTGTCCCGATGGCGTTGCAGCACAGGCCTCGCGCCATGTTCGAGCGCCGCAAGTTCAGGAAAGAACTGACGATCGAAGAGATGCGGCGGCGCCGTCACGTCGCCGTATCGGACGCTCACGATGCCTGGCGGGTTGGCGCGGTAGGCCTCGATCAGGCGGCGGTATTCGCTGGCCGTGACAAAAGGCTGATCCGCGAGCGCAAACATCGCCGCGGAGCTGTTCTCCATCGCCGCCACCGCAGTCCGGAACGAGCTGCCCATGCCGGCGGCGTAGTCAGCGTTGACCGTGACCCGGCACTCCTGACCCTCCAGGGCCGCGGCAACCCTCTCGTGCTCGAATCCCACGACGACCAGCACCTCGTCGACGCCTGACGCCGACACCTGACGAACCGTCCGGCCGATGACGGTTTCTCCCGCGAGCTGCAGCAGCAGCTTCTGCGACCCCATACGGCTCGATGCACCTGCTGCCAGCACGACCCCGGTAATCATGAGCCGCATTGTACGAGGGCGTGGCTTTGCCGACGCCAAACAGCATATGATTTTGATCCCATCTCGCGTTTACTGCCGCGATAGGAGGTTGGCCGTGATCCCCGCTGCCTTCGAGTACTTCCGTCCCCGATCAGTCGATGAAGCGTTTGCGCTCATGCAGAAGCATGGTGGCGAAGCCCGTGTGCTGGCGGGTGGGCAGAGCCTGATACCGGCCATGCGATTCCGCCTGGCGCGGCCCGCCGTTCTGGTCGACATCAACCTGATCAAGGAGCTCGACTTCGTGAAAATGGACGGTGCCCTGACGCTGGGCGCCCTCGCACGCGACGTGGCGATCGAGCGAGCGCCGTGGATTACGGAGCGCCGCTGGAGCCTGCTCCGCGACGTGGCAGCGGTCGTCGCCGATCCGGTCGTACGGCAGACGGCCACCGTCGTCGGCAGTCTGTGTCACAACGATCCGGCCGGCGACTGGACGACGGTGGCGCTCGCGACGCGCGCGCAGGTCGACGTGCGTGGGAAGGGCGGACCGCGATCGGTGACTATCGACGAGTTCCTGGTCGACAGCTTTACGACGGCGGTCGGCGAAGGCGAGGTGGCCCTGGCCGTAAAGTTCCCGGTGGCGGACGACCGCACGGCCGGGTCTTACCAGAAGATCGAGCGCAAGGTCGGAGATTATGCGACCGCCGCAGCAGCGGTGCAGTTGTCGCTGAACGCCGATGGGACGATCCGCGAGGCTGGCATCGCCCTGTCGGCAGCTGGCCCGTGCGCCGTGCGAGTGGATGAAGCCGAGCGTGCGCTCAAGGGACAGAAACCGTCGGCTGCCGTCATCGCGGCGGCGGCGGATGCCGCAACGCGCCACAGCGCTCCGCAGGCGGATCTCCGCGGAAGCATTCCGTACAAGAAGAATCTGGCCGGCGTCCTGGTGGCACGCGGCCTCCGTCAGGCTCTCTCGCGTCTGGGAGTTCAGGCATGAACGTCAAGATCACGATCAACGGCGTCCCCTTCGAGCGTGACGTCGAGCCGCGCACGTTGCTGGCCTACTTCATCCGCGAAGCCTGCGGCCTGACCGGCACGCACGTCGGCTGCGATACCTCGAGTTGCGGGTGTTGCGTCGTCGTGATGGACGGCGAACGCGCGGTGAAGTCCTGCTCGATGTTCGCGGTGCAGGCTGACGGTCACGAGATCCTGACCGTCGAGGGTCTGGCGCAGGGTGGCGCGCTGCACCCGATTCAGCAGGCGTTCTGGGACAAGCACGGGCTGCAGTGCGGCTTCTGCACCCCCGGCATGATGCTGACCTCCTATGTGCTCCTCAAGGACAACCCTGACCCGAGCGAGGCGCAGATTCGCGAAGGTCTGGCGGGGAATCTGTGCCGGTGTACGGGGTATCAGAACATCGTGAAAGCGGTGCAGCAGGCTGCGGAGACCATGCGTCAGCCAGTTGCCGCGAAATAGACAGTTTTTGCCGTAGTTCGTGGTTCGTAGCTCGTGGCTCGAAGAGCTCACTATTAACATTTCGAGCGACGAGCGACAAATTACGAACCACGGACTACGCACCACGGATTACGGCAGGTTCTCAAATGGCAGGAGATAGGCAATGACCGTCGAAGCTAAACCCAAACACGCACTGGGCGTCGCGATGAAGCGCAAGGAAGATCCGCGCTTCCTTCAGGGCAAGGGTAACTACGTCGAAGACGTCGTGCTTCCCGGCATGCTGCACATGGCGATCGTGCGAAGCACCTATCCACATGCCGAGATCGCATCGATCGACATCACCGAGGCGTTGAAGGTGCCGGGCGTCAAGGCTGTGATCACCGGCAAGGATCTCGAAGCGGCGGGGCTCGGCTGGTTGCCCACGTTTCACGGTTTCGACAAACAGATGGTGCTGGCGATCGGCAAGGTGCTCTTCCAGTATCAGGAAGTGGCCGCGGTCTTTGCCGAGTCGAGGGCTGCAGCAGTGGACGGCGCCGAAGCCGTGCAGGTGGACTACAACCCGCTCCCGGTGGTCGCCGATCCTTTTGCCGCGAAGAGAGACGAGGTCATCCTGCGTCCGGATCGCGAGAGCAAGACGAATCACATCTATCACTGGGAAGTCGGCGACAAGGACGGCACGGCCCGGGCGCTGGCGGGAAGCGCGACGCGGATCAAGGAACGCATCTGGTTTCAGCGATGTCACCCCGCGCCGCTCGAGCCGTGCGGGTGCGTCGCCCACTTCGACTCGATGGGCCGGCTGCAGTTTCATGTGACGTCCCAGGCGCCCCACGTTTACCGGACCGCGCTGGCGATCGTCACGGGCATACCGGAAGACAAGATTCATGTGATCGCGCCGGACATCGGCGGCGGGTTCGGCAACAAGGTGCCCGTGTATGCCGGGTATGTCTGCGCGGTCGTCGGTGCGCTGAAGCTGGGACGCCCGGTGAAGTGGATCGAGACGCGGACCGAGAACCTGACGTCGACGGGGTTTGCGCGCGACTACCACATGGACGTCGAGCTCGGGGCGACAAACGACGGGAAGCTGACCGCTCTGAGCGTGTCGACCGCTGCGGACCACGGCGCGTTCGATGCCGCCGCGGATCCGTCGAAGTACCCGGCGGGGATGTTCGGCGTGGTGACTGGAAGCTACGACTTCCCGGTCGCTCACGCCGAGGTCGACGCGTACTTCACGAACAAGGCGCCTGGCGGCATTGCTTACCGGTGCTCGTTCCGCGTCACCGAAGCAAGTTATGCCATCGAGCGTGCCATGGACATCCTTGCCGACGAGCTCGGCATGGACCCGGTGGATCTGCGACGAAAGAACTTCGTCAAGAAAGAGCAGTTCCCCTACTCGTCAGCCTTGGGCTTCACCTACGACAGCGGCGACTACGACGGCAACCTCCTGAAAGCGCTCGACATGATCGGGTATCAGGCACTGTTGAAGGAGCAGGCGGAGAAGCGCGCTCGCGGCGAGCTGATGGGCATCGGCATCTCGACTTTCACCGAAGTCGTCGGCGCAGGTCCGTCCAAGCACTTCGACATCCTCGGCATCAAGATGTTCGACAGCGCCGAGATCCGTATCCACCCGACCGGCGCGGGGATTGTCCGCGCTGGAACCAAGTCGCAGGGTCAGGGCCACGAGACGACATGGGCGCAGATCGTGGCGGAGGAACTGGGTCTCGATCCGCAAACGATCATGGTGGAGGAAGGTGACACCGACACCGCGCCGTATGGCCTGGGAACCTATGCGAGCCGCAGCACACCAGTGGCCGGGGCGGCCATTGTGACCGCGGCGCGGCGCGTGCGCGACAAGGCCAGGAAGATCGCCGCGCACCTGCTCGAGGTCGGCGAAGGCGACGTCGAGTGGAAGGACTACAAGTTCCAGGTCAAGGGTGTGCCTGCCAAGACCGTAACGATGAAAGAGGTCGCGTTCGCGGCTTACACGAATCCGGGACCGAACGAACCAGGGCTCGAGGCGACCAACTACTACGATCCACCCAACATGACGTTCCCATTCGGCAGCTACATCGCTGTGGTCGAAGTCGATCGGGACACGGGGGAGGTCAAGGTACGCCGCTTCCTGGCGGTGGACGACTGCGGCACGGTGATCAATCCCCTCGTCGTGGAGGGGCAGATCCACGGTGGTCTGACGGAAGGCTTCGCTATCGCGTTCATGCAGGAGATTCAGTACGACGCCGAGGGCAACAACCTGAACACGAACTTCACGGACTACCTGTTGCCGACGTCGCTGGAGACGCCGAAATGGGAGACGGCGAACACCGTCACGCCGAGTCCGCACCATCCGATTGGCGCGAAGGGCGTCGGCGAGAGCCCGAACGTGGGCAGCCCGGCGGCTTTCGTCAACGCGGTTATCGACGCGTTGTCGCCGCTCGGCATACGGCACATCGACATGCCGATCACGCGCGACAAGGTGTGGCGCGCGATTCACGACGCTCAGGCGAAGAAGGGCTGACGTGAAGCTGCAATACAGCGGTCAGGAGCGGATAGCCGCCGGCGTCGAGCCGGTATGGGCGTTCGTCAACGATCCCGACAAGGTCGGGCACTGCCTGCCGGACGTGATCGAGGTAACCGTCCAGGATCCGACGCATTTCGATGCCGTCGTCGCCGTCGGCCTCGGTCCTGTCCGCGGACGGTTCAAATTCAAGTTCCAGCTGCAGCCTGACGCGGCTGCGCGGCGCATGAACATGAAGATCTCGGGAGGCGGCCTGGGCAGTGCGCTCGATTTGACCGCAGGCGCCGACATCGTGGCCGTCGATCCCTCGACGACGCTGCTGAACTGGAGCGGCGAAGCGGTGATGCGCGGGCCGGTCGCGGCAATCGGCGGCCGAGTCCTCGATGCGCAGGCCCAGAAGCTCATTACCCAGACTTTCGCGAACGTCCGCACCAAGGTCGCTGGCTGAGCCATGCAGGACTTTTTCGAAACCGTGGCGGCCCTTCGACGGGAAGGGCAGTCGTTTGCAACGGCGACCGTGGTGGGCCGCCGCGCTCCGGTTTCCGCCCATCTCGGCGATCGCGCGATCGTGTTCGCGGACGGGCGCATGGAGGGCTTCATCGGCGGTGCGTGCTCGCGCGAAATCATCCGCAAGCAGTCGCTCGATGCGTTGCGGACGCGCCGTTCGCGTCTCGTTTCGATCCGTCCTGATGCCGCGGCCGCGAACGCCGACGATCCCGAGCACGTCGTCGTTCCGATGACGTGTGTCTCCGAGGGCGCGGTGGAGGTCTACGTCGAGCCGTTCGTGCCGGCACGCACGCTGGTGGTCGTGGGCATGACGCCCGTTGCGGACGCGTTGGCCAAAACCGGGGCAAGCCTTCACTACGATGTCGTAAGGGTGGTCGACGCCCACGAACAGCGCGATGCGGAAGCTTCATCGGGCGCCGTGGGAATTCGGGTGGCGTCGCTGGACACGCTCGAAACCGTCCTGAAGTCCAGCGGGCCTGATGCGGCCGTCGTTGTCTCCTCGCAGGGCCACTACGACGAACAGGCGCTCGAGGCGGTACTGAGGCAAGGTGCGTCCTACGTCGGACTGGTTGCCTCGCGTCAGCGCGGCGCGACAGTGCGCGAGCACCTGAAGAAACACGGTCTGCCGGGCGTCGATGCGATCCGCAATCCTGCGGGCATTGATCTCGGCGCCCGGACAGCGCCGGAAGTAGCGGTGTCGATTCTTGCGGAGATTGTGCAGACCCGTTCGGCTCAGCCTGGTGGGCGGGTCGAGCCGGTAGTTGCTGCTACCGTGGCACCTCCTGTTTCGGAGATGGCGATCGACCCAGTCTGCAAGATGGACGTCGATCCGGCGACCGCCAGGCATCGAGCGGATGTGAGCGGCACCACGTACTACTTCTGCTGCGCGCATTGCCGGACGCGTTTCACCGAAGACCCTGCCCGCTATCTCGCCTCGCCGGCATGATGGACGCTGCTGCCATCCGGGAACGGTTCCGATCGCGAGGATTTCTCGTTGACGATCCGTTCGCGACCGCCCTGCAGCTGATACTCGCCCTCGACAAGCCGCTTCTCATCGAGGGCCCGGCCGGTGTCGGCAAAACCGAAAGCGCGAAAGTGCTGTCGGAGGTGCTCGAGACCCGACTCATCAGGCTGCAGTGCTACGAAGGCCTCGACGCCCTGACGGCCCTCTACGAGTGGAACTACCCGCGGCAGATGCTGCGGATTCGCATGACCGAATCTGAGGACGCGCCGCTTGCCGAGCGGGAGGCGCAGATCTTCGGCGAGGCGTTCCTCCTGAAGCGTCCGTTGCTCGAGGCCATCACGCAGGACCAGGCGCCCGTCCTCCTCATCGACGAAGTGGATCGCGCCGACGAGGCGTTCGAAGCGTTCCTGCTCGAAGTGCTCGCGGAATGGCAGGTCACGATTCCCGAACTCGGGACGATTCGCGCGCGCCACAAGCCGCACGTGATCCTGACCAGCAATCGCACGCGGGAATTGTCGGACGCACTGCGCCGTCGATGCCTGTTCTTCTGGCTGCCTTATCCGACCCTCCAGGAGGAGATCGCCATTCTGCACGCGCGCATTCCCGGCGTATCCGAGAAGCTGGCCGTGCAGATTGGACGGGCGATGCAGGTGTTTCGTGCGATGCCCCTGCAGAAAGCTCCCGGCGTTGCCGAGAGCCTCGACTGGGCGATGGCGCTCATGAGCCTCCACCGCGATCATCTCGACGGCGTGGCGCTCGAGCAGACCATCGGCTGCGTGCTGAAGGTCCGTGAGGACCACGAGCTGCTCGACGCACGACGTCAGGAGCTCGATCAGGTGCTCGATGGCTCACGCCCTCTCGATCCTGGTGGTCACAGCCTGAGCACCGACTTCGGCTTCGGATCTGTTTCGCGGCCCGGTTCCTGATGTACCCGTTTGCCAGCCTTCCCGAGAACCTGATCGCGTTCGGGACCGTTCTGCGTCACGACTACGGGTTTCGCGTGGGGCTCCGGCAGATCCATGACGCGCTTCGAGCGCTCGAAATCGTCACGATCGCGGACCAGCGTGCTGTTCGAAACCTGTGGCGCCCGATTCTCAGCAGCACCGCGGACGAGGCGACGCTGTTCGATCGGGCATTCGACGAATTCTTCCTTCAGCGGCATGGCGTGCGTCTCGAGCGGACTGTCGACCGAGGCGCCGGCGATGCGCCGGCCGGCCCCCACGCGCGCCGTGGGGCGAAACGCGAGCGAGAATCAACAATCATCGACAGCGCAATCGAATCGTCACTGCCAGACAGAGCCGTCGACATCGATGATATCGGCGATGCGGAAGACGAGCAGGAAGGCATCCTGCGAGCAAGCTACAGCCCGATTGCCGGTGAGGCGCCGCCTCCGGAAATCGGACCCGCAGATCCCGCGTGGCAAGACGCCGCGCTGGCGTTTGTCAGGCGCGTGCAGACGGCGCTCTCCCGGCGATGGAAGCCCGCACCGCGCGGATCGAGATTCGATCTTCGGCGGACCTTGCGGTCGAGCCTCCATACAGGCGGCGAACCCCTGGTGCCGAGATGGAAGGCGCGACCGAGGCTGCGCCCGCGTTTCGTGATGATTCTGGATGGCAGCCGGTCCATGTCGCCGTATGCCAGCGCGGCGCTCCGGTCGGCGGTTGCGATTGCAGCGGCAACGAGGAACGTCGAGGCATTCGCGTTTTCGACCGAACTGCAGCGAATCACCCCCGCGATCCGCCGTGCCGCATCGGGCCGCTTCACGCGGCTGCCGCACCTCGAGCGCGCCTGGGGCGGCGGTACCGGCATCGGCACGTGCCTTCGCGATTTTCTGCACCGGTACGGCGATCGACTCCTGAGTCGCGACGCGGTGATGATCATCGTCAGTGATGGCCTCGACGTCGGACATCCGGACGTTCTGCGTCACGCCATGACCGAGCTGCGCCGCCGGTCAGCCGCGGTGATCTGGCTGAATCCCCTTATCGAGACCCTCGGATACGAGCCGTCGTCCATTGGCATGCGGACCGCTAAACCATCCATCACGACGCTGGCCTGGGTGGGTGACCCGGGCGGCCTTTATCGCCTGGCTCGTACCGCACGCGTGAGCTGAACATCTCCGGACCTCTTGACAATCGCCTGCACCCAATCTAAAACTAGGCCTAGTTGAACTATGCCTAGAGACGACGGGCTCCCGCCGGGCACCCTGGTGATGCTCATCCTTCGCGTTCTGGTCAGCGAGCCTCTGCATGGCTACGCAATCGCTCAGCGGATCAAAGAGTTGTCGAACGAGGAGTTGAGCGTCGAGGAGGGCTCGCTCTATCCGGCGCTCCAGAAGCTGCTGCTCAAAGGCTGGGTCAGAGCGAGTCCGGCGATTTCCGAGACCGGCCGTCAGGTGCGCGAGTATCGCGTGACACCGGCTGGCCGGAAACAACTCGATGCAGAGCGTGCCAACTATCAGCGCGTGTCGCGTGCAATCGGCGCGATACTCGAGAGCGCCTGAACCGCTGCCATGACTGTTCTCGGTGAATGGCTCAGACGCATCTGGTACCTGCTCCATCGCAGGCGCTTCGACGATCAATTGAAGCAGGAGATGGCTGCGCACCGCGCGATGATGCGGGAGCCGGCGCGGTTTGGAAACACGCTCCGGCTTCGTGAAGACGCGCAGGACGTCTGGGGCTGGCGCTGGCTCGACGACATCGTCCGCGATGTGCGGTTTGCCGCGCGAACCCTCAAGCGGTCACCGGGATTCTCCGTGGTCGTCATCGGCTCCCTGGCACTTTCGACCGGAGCCACGACCGCCATCTTCAGTATTCTCCACGGGGTTTTGCTGCGGCCGCTTCCGTTCGACGACCCCGACCGGCTCGTGTATGTCTACGGCCGGAACTGGCGGGAGGATCGGGGCGGCGTGCCCGATCCTGTCACCGGCCGCGTCGCTTCGCCCGAGCTGCTTCAGTTTCGAGATAACAGCACATCCCTCCTCGGGTTCAGCGCATATGACGTGACCACCCGGCATGTCGCGGGACCAGCGGGGCCCGAACGTGTGACCGCCGTTGTCACGGACCTCGAGTTCTTTACGCTGCTCGGCGCGACGCCGATGATCGGCCGAACGTTCGATTCGGCCGATCCACAGGAGGTCGCCGTCGTCAGCGCACGTCTCTGGCAGCAGCAGTTCGCGAGCGATCCGTCGCTGACAGGGAGGACCATCACGCTCGACGGGCGTCCGTTTACCGTCATAGGCGTCATGCCCGAGCCGTTTCAGTTTCCGTACGCCGCCGCGTCGATATTGCCTGGCGCACTGCCGGAAATGCGGACCGACATCTGGCTTCCTCTGCCACCGCTTCGCGACGCGGCCTCGCTCGGGCAGCGAAGAGGCCGGTACAACGTGATTGCCAGGCTGAAGCCGGAGGTCGACCTCGAGGCGGCATCGTCCGAGCTCAGGGTGATCGCCCGGCGCGTCGAAGAGCAATACAAGGGAACGAGGGTGCGGATCGGCGTCCGGCTCGAGAAGGTCGCTGACGTGGTCGTCCGGCCGATCCGCCGGTCGCTCTGGATGCTGTTCGCCGCCGTCGGCCTCGTGCTCGGAGCGGCATGTGCGAACGTAGCGAATCTCTTGCTCGCACGGACGACGGTGCGATTGCGCGAGGTTGTGACCCGCGCCGCCCTGGGCGCAGGCAGGTCACGCCTCGTGCGGCAGTTTCTCGCTGAGAGCCTGCTGCTGTCGCTTGCGGGCGGAATAGCTGGTGCGGGGATCGCGGCATGGGGCACGAAGGTCCTGGTGGCGGCAGGAGCTGCCTGGATTCCACGGGCCCACGAGATCGCGTTGCATTGGCAGACGTTCGCTTTTCTGCTCGCACTGTGTCTCGTGACCGCGGTGCTGTTCGGGCTGGCGCCTGCGCTGATGGCCACGCGCGTCGATCTGATGTCGGTGACCGCGAAATCTGCCGGCGACTCGCCGATGGCCGGGCCCTTCGCACGCATGCGTGACGGGCTGGTCATGCTCGAAGTCGCGCTGGCGTTTGTGCTGGCCCTTGGAGCGGCCATCGTGATGCGGGAGATCGTCCGGCTGCAGAACGTCGAGAGCGGAATGGCCACCGGACATGTCGTGAGCCTGCACCTGTCGCCACGGGCGCCGGCGAGCGACTACTATGCGATCGAAGAGCGCGTTCGACACATGCCGGGCGTGCAGAGCGCAGGCTTTACTCAGCTGATTCCGCTTCAGAACTGGGGATGGTTCGCCGATTTCGCGATTGCCGGACGCGCGTCCGAAGGGAGACCGACGGCCGGCCTTCGATACGTGACGCCAGGGTACTTTGAAACGCTGGGTATACCCGTAGTCAAAGGCCGGGGCTTCACGACCAGCGACACCGCCGAGTCGCCGCCGGTCATCCTCATCAACGATGCACTCGCTCGACAGTACTTTCCAAACGAGGATCCGGTAGGGCGCGCGCTCGATCGCGGCATGATCGTCGGGGTGGTGCGAGACGTGCGTCAGGTGCACCTCGGCATGCCGTCGGAGCCGGAGATCTACTATCCGGCGGCCCAGAACGTCACGATGGCCTCGGATCTGGGTATGTCGCTGCTCGTTCGCACTCACGGTGCGCCCGAGGCGCTTGTTGCGCCTGTACGAACCGCCGTGCGTGAGATCAATCCGAATCTTGCTGTTTTTAACGTCAGGACGATGGATCAGATCGTGTCGGACTCGCTGTGGGAGTTGCGCCTCTACCGGTGGCTGGTCGGACTCTTTGCGATTCTCGCGCTGGTGCTCGCGACCATCGGGCTGTACGGCGTGATCGCCTACAACGTCGCCGCGCGCACGCGCGAATTCGCAGTCCGGCTCGCGCTGGGATCGGAGCCTGCCGGCCTCGCGCGTCTCGTGATCGCCCGCGCGCTCGGCATGACCGGCGTAGGGATCGCGGGGGGCGTCCTGGCCGCGATGGCATTGATGCTGTTTTTCAGTCAGAATCAGGCCGTCGCCCGGACGGGAGTCGCGATCTACACAGCCATCGTCGTGCTGTTCCTGGCGATTACCGCGATAGCATGCGCCATACCTGCGATCAGGGTAGCCGCCGTGAACCCGGCGGCAGCACTCCGCAGCGAGTGAGCTGCGTAGGCGCAGTTCTGCTCCTTCTCTTTACGTCTGCATCTGCACAAATCGACCAGGAGCGTGCTGCGCAGTACTTTCGGGAAGCTGCCGCGTTGTGCGAGCGCGAGGGCGGACGCATCTGGGGTGTGTCGCTCTGCGGACCCATGGTGATTGCAGACGCCAAGTCGCAGACCATTGCCGCGAATCAGCCACCACCCGACGCCAAGCGGCCGGCCGCCCTGGGATTCGCCAACGCGGCGATGGACTGGGGTGGCACGCGCTGGACGACGCTGATCTGGATTGGGCTTCCAGCGAACGAGCTGGATCGCGGCCGCCTCATGGTTCACGAGCTGTTTCACCGCGTTCAACCGCAACTCGGCTTGTTCCTCAACGATCAGCAGGCGCCACACCTCGACACGCCTGAGGGCCGCTACTGGATGCAGCTCGAGTGGAGAGCACTCGCGAAAGCACTCGAGTCCTCAGGGTCCGCGCAGGCGAGCGCCATCGGCGACGCGCTTGCCTTCCGCCGCGCGCGTCACGCCGCATTCCAGGGTTCCGCTGAGATCGAGCGCGTGCTGGAAGTAAACGAGGGCCTCGCTCAGTACACTGGGACGGTCGTCGTCTATCCGGCCGGGAAGGATGCCGCGGTGAACGCCGCGAAGCAACTGGCGCAGGCCGAGAAGAATCCAACGTTCGTCAGAACCTTTCCGTATCCGTCTGGCGCTGGATACGGCGTCCTTCTGGATCGGACGTCACCCGGCTGGCCACGCAGGTTCAAGCCAACCGATGATCTCGGTCAACTGCTCATGACGGCTGCGCGAATCGAGCCGGCCGCGAGCGCGGACGAAGCAGCGGCGCGATACGGCGGTGCCGAGCTGAAAATCGCGGAAGCGAAACGGGAGGAGGCGCGTCAGATCCGTGTCGCGGAGCTTCGAAAACGATTCGTGGAAGGGCCCGTGCTCACGCTGCCCGCTTCGAACAACAATTCCTTCGTGACGACGGGGATGACCCCGATTCCTGACGCTGGCACCGTCTATCCATCATTCCGGGCGACCGCCGAGTGGGGGACGCTCGAGTCAGAAGCGACGCTGATGGCTCCCGACCGCAGCAAGCTGACGGTCCCCGGGCCGGCGAAGGTGGAAGGCTCATTGATTACCGGAAGCGGCTGGACCGTGAAGCTCTCGCCCGGCTGGATCGTGCGACCAGGGGCACGGGCCGGAGACTTCGAAGTCGTTCGTCAGCAGTGACGCTTTGCCGTGGTTCGTAATTCGTAGCTCGTCGCTCGTAGATCGTTGGCTCCACCCGGCCGTGTCGAAGGTTTTCGAGCCAAGAGCGACGAACCACGAACCACGG
>Ga0075430_100000680_pt1 | contig 26027 bp, 21 predicted proteins | sample RhiMetdeltSRZDD4_FD_75294 | JGI IMG/M metagenome (GOLD analysis project Ga0075430, IMG submission 75294) | Populus rhizosphere microbial communities from Tennessee, USA - Rhizosphere MetaG P. deltoides SRZDD4 | ecosystem: Host-associated > Plants > Roots > Rhizosphere > Soil | place: USA... | reverse complement strand
GCCGCGGTAGCCGCCGGTGGGCGGCAGCTCGCACGGGTCGTCGGCCGGGTCGACCGGCACGGTGCCGGTGGTCAGCCGGGCACCGGAGGGGGCGGTCAGCTCGTCCCAGGCGGTGAGCTCGCTGCCGCAGGCGGCGCCGGTGCCGACGTTTTCGAGCAGCCGTACCTGCCACACGGTCTGGGCGCGGGTGGTGGTGTCCACGCCGACCGCGGGCTCGACCAGGTCCGGGGCGACCAGCGGGGTGACCTCCCGCCGCCATACGTCCAGGTAGGCCAGGTGCGGGCCGGGCGCTGTGGGCAGGGCGTCGGGCACCGGCCAGTAGGGCTGGTCGGCGTAGCTCACCGGGTCGGGGCTGGACAGCTCCGCCAGGACGGGATCGAAGGCGAGCTTGGCCGGGTCGCCGTGGTTCTCCGCGAGCAGCCCGTCCACATAGAGCCGACCGGCGCCGATGGTCAGGCCGCCGGCGGCCGCGGTGATGCGGAACGCGTCCGGGGTCTGCCCGGAGACCACGGCCACCCCGCGCGAGTCGACGACCTGGGCGCGCAGCCGCCGGTCGGTGATGTCGACCTGCTCGTTGAAGTCCCCGTCCAGCAGCAGCCGGCCCTGCTGGAGGCCGACTCCACTGTGGTCGCGCAGCGGGTCGAAGCGCACCCGGCTCAGGTCCGCGCCCATGGGCAAGATCTCCTTAGCAGTCAGCTGGCGTAGATGAACCCGGCCTCGAGGCCGAACCGCAGGTACTCGTCGAGCCGGATGCGCAGGTTCGTCTCCCGCTGCGGCTCGTGCAGGTAGTGGGTGACCCCCATCTCGCCCTCGTCGTCGGCGCCGCGGCGGACCGCGTCCGGCGTGGTGGGGCGCAGCTGGGCGTAGCCCGGGTCGCCGAAGCGCAGCGACGTGAAGCGCGGCCGGTGGGCCGGCTCGGTGGGCTGGCAGCGGTAGCGGGGCGGGGTGCGCGACTGCGGCGGCAGGAAGCTGAACCGCACGCAGCCGACCTGCCGGCGCTGCGCCCACACCGGCGCCGGCCACGGGTCGGCCGGCGGCACGTGCGCCACGAGCAGCGAGTTCGACACGTCCAGGCGGGCCGCGTGGACCCGGCCGACGACGGTCACCTCGTCCAGCCGCAGCGCGGCGCCGGGGGCGAGGCCGCCGCCGACCTCGACGTCCGCCGGACCGGTCACCGTCCGCAGGCCGCCGCCGGTGGGCACGGCCCGCCCGGCGTACGCGACGGCGCCGGGGCCGCCGGCGTCCAGGACGCAGTCGCGTACGGTGACCTGCGCCCCGTCCACCGCCACGACCGGCCCGAGCACGCAGCGCTCCAGGGTCACCTGGGCGAACGGGTGCAGCACCAGCAGGCTCGCCGCCGCCGGCACGGCCGGTTCGCCGCCGGCGGTGCGGGTGAGCCCGGGCACCAGCGTGCAGTGGCGCAGCACGAGGTGCCGGGGCTCGGCGTCGGCCTGCTCCGCCAGCACCAGCGGCCCGCCCGCGATGAGCAGCCCGTCAATGACCACAGTGGACCCGGCGGCCGCGTTGACGCGTACCGGGCCGGTCGCCGCCAGCAGCGGGCGCTGCCGGTTGGCCGAGCGCAGCGTCACGTGCGCGCCGGCCTCGGCGCCGAGCACCGGCGTCTGGGCGTAGCGCCAGCTGTCGGCGACCTCGACCACGCCACCGCCGTCGACCGAGTCCAGCGCCGGCTGGAGCGCGGCGCCCTCCTCGACGGTGACCGGCGGGTCGGCCGCTGGCGCCGGGTCGCCGCGGTCGTAGCCACCGCCCCCGACCTCGACCGCCGCGCCGTAGTGGAAGCTGCCGAGCGCCACCGCGCCGGTGGGCAGCGGGTCGGCGAAGCAGACCCGGCCGAGTGCTGGGTCGACCGCCACGGTGTCCGAGCCGGCGGCTGGCTCATGCGCCCAGCCGCCGGTCACGTTGGACAGGTCGCAGGCGCGTACGGTGCCCGGGGTCGGCCCGCCGTCGACCTCGACCAGCAGGCTGCGCCCTGGCCCGTAGTACTCTCCCAGGTGCCGGCCGAGCCAGCGCCGCGACAGGGCCAGCGGTACGTCGTACGGCTCAGCCAGGTGGGTGATCTCCTCCTCGGTGCGGGGCAGGGCGTAGAGGGGCTGGTCGGTGCCGAGCGGGTCGAAGCGGAACCGCCGGCCGGAGCCGTCCACAGCGGACAGTGGCGAGCGGTCCAGCGGCACCGCGGCCACGCGCCACAGGAACAGGCCGACGTTGGGGATGTTGTAGCGCCCGGCGCCGGTCGCGATGCGGCGTACCTCGGCGGTGTGCGCGAGGTCGTCGAAGGCCCCGCCGACCCAGCCCAGCGCGGTGGCGTCCCGCAGGTCCACGGTGCCGCCCCGGCCGGGGCGCGGGTGGTTGGCGTACTGCGTGACGACCAGGCGCTCGAAGAGCTCGACCGCCCGGGCCGGCCAGCCGGTCACGTCCCGGGCCAGCTGCTCGAGCATTGCCGCGGTGCCCTTGCGCCGCCGGTAGCGGATCGTGTTGGCCACCTCGGCCCGCGGGGAGGCCACCTGCGGCACCACCCCGTGCAGCGGGCGGTAGCCGACCAGGTCGCCGACGTACGGGGCGAGCCACTGGGCGCAGGTCTCGATGAACAGGTCGTCGTAGAACTGGTCCAGGCTCTCCTCGACCACGCCGACCTGCTCGGCGATGACCTCCACCAGCTCCCGCAGCGCACCCCCGGACTCCGCGTCGCGGACCCGGTAGACCGCGGGCAGCAGGGCGTAGAGCGCTTCAGCGTTCACGGCCGTACCTCCTCCGCCGTGCCCTCGCGGCCCTCGCTGCGCTCGGTGCACTCGCTCACGGCATCTCCACCAGCCAGTCGAACGGGTCCGCCGCGGCGGTGAGCAGCTCCGCGCCGACCGGCACCCCGGCCGCGGTGGCCGTGGCCCGGGCGGCGAGCAGCCGGTGCGCGAGCTTGCCGCCGCCGGCGGGCCAGCCGGGCTCGACCGGCACCGGCGGGGCCACCCGGTAGAACCGGTCGATATCGACCGCCACGACGCCGGGCACCCGGTGCGCCGCCGCGGCGAGCTCGGAGCGGTGGGCGGGCGCGGCAAAGTCGCGTACCGCGAAGCCGAACGCCCGGCCGACCTCCCCGGCCACGGCGGCCAGCACGGCCTGCGTGGCGTGGTCCGGGTCGACCCGCACCTTCAGCGCCACCCGCAGGCTGGCCGGCCGGTGCGGCACCACGGCGACCGCGACCAGCGGGTCACCGTGCCCGCGCAGCGAGGTGACCAGCCGGGCGCACACGTCCGCAGGCACCGGCCCGCCACCGGCGGCGGCCACGGTCACCACGATGGTGCGCCCGCCGGGCAGGGTGAGCACGGTCGCGGACGCCTTGGCGACGCCGGTGAACGCCCGGGCATAGTCGGCGTAGTCGAGCAGCGACACCGCCCGGTCCAGGGTGCGCACCGGCAGCGGGATCGCCTCCCGCGCGCCGTCCGGGGTCTGCGGGTCGGCGCCGCCGGTTGCGGGCAGCGGGTTGGTCACCTTGGTCAGCCCCAGCGGCGGGTCCATTACCTGGCTGACCGCGCCGGCCGCGACGTTGCCGGCCAGGCCCAGCCCGCGGCGGTAGGTGGCGCGCACGTTCTGCTGGCCGGTCGGCAGCCGGGCGCCGCGCACACCGTCGCCGAAGCCGGCCACCACCGTCCCGCGCTCGGTGTCGCGGGTGACGAAGCTGCGCTCGTCCGGTCCGGCCGGGTAGAGCGAGGACACCTCGTGCCACTCGACGTCGTTGACGCGTACCGACAGCGTGGGCTCCGCGCCGCTCGGGTCGGCGGAGGGCACGTACGTCACGGGCGCGTGCCTGAGCTCGAAGGCCTGGTGGGCACGGGAGCCGTCGCCGCTGCCCAGAACCTGGTGCACGGTCTCGCCATGGGTGGCGGCGGCGACGTTGCCGTAGACCACGACGGTCTCCCGCCGGTACACCTCGACCAGGTCGGCGGTGAGGACGAGCCGGGTCCCGCCGGCCTCGGCCTGCGCCTGCGCCAGGGTGACCGTCTCCACCCGCGGCTCGAAGCCCGCGTTGCGCCCGGCGACGAGCAGCGTGCGCCCGGGCGGCAGGTCGGACACTGGGGCGTCGACGAGGATCTCGCCACCGTCCACAGCGGACGGGTCCGGCTCCTCGGCGAGCGGCAGCTTCTCACTGACCGCGTGCACCACGGTCTCGCGCACCTTGCCGGCGAAGTCGGAGAGGTCGCCGTTGAGGCTCACCCGGGTCACCTTGCCGGCGATGCCGTAGTCGGCGCGGGACAGCTCGGTCACGCCGGTGACCAGGAAGTGCCTCTGGTACGGGTGTGCCGTGAGCACGACCCAGCTGCCATAGCCGATGTCCGGGTGCGAGCCGTCGACGTCCACGGCACTGTCCACAGGCGACAGCTTCCAGCCCCAGTCGGTCGCGGTCGACGTGGAGTCCTTGAGCAGGTCGAACGGGGGCGCGTTGGACCCGAAGACGGTGAGCCGCCTGCGCATCGCGTAGACCTGCGGGTCGGCCGGCAGCTCAAGGTCGCTGACCTGGGGGAACCACTCGACGAGCGTGCGGCCCTGGTCCGGCTGCACGGTCACGCCGGTCACCGGCCGCGGGTCGGCCACGTCGAACGGGTCGGTCGGGTCCGCCGGCGGGACCGCGGCGAACAGCAGCATGTCCCCGCGGTGCAGGTTGTGCCCGGTGCCGGCGAGGTAGGCGGCGGTCGCGCCGACCCCGGTGCCGGTGCCGAGCGCGGTGGCGCGGGTCTGCCGGGGGCGCAGCGCGTTCCACTCCGGCCGGGCCAGCAGCGCCTGGCCCGTCTCGAAGGTCTGCGGCTGCTCGCCCGGCCCGGGCACGCTGCGCACGGCCAGGCCCGCCGGCAGCTCGACGCCGCCCGCGGCGAGGTAGGGCGCGGCCGGGAACGCCTCGGCCGGGCTGCCGGTGGCCGCCGGCGCGGCCGGCGGCGGCTCGACGAAGAACGCCAGCAGGGTCGCTGCCGCCACACCCGGTCGCATCCGGTACGCCACGAGCCGGCCCAGCTCCTGCAGCGAGGTACGGTCCACCGCGGTACGCAGGTACGACTCCTGCGCCAGCCGCTCGGTGTAGAACGTGAGCACGTCGCAGACGGTGGCGGTGGCATCGAGCAGCGCCATGGTGAGGTCGCGCGGGTCGCGGGTGCGTAGCCCGGCCAGCGCCGGCCGGTCGGCCGAGGTGAGCGCCGCGGTGAGGCTCGCCAGGAACTGCGGGTGCGTGCCGACCCGGTACGCCAGCGCCGGCAGGCCCGCACGCTGCTGCACGGCCTGCGGGGTGGCCGCGGTGACCCCTGCGCAGCAGCCGCAGCCACAGCTGGAGTCCCGCCCACCGGCGCAGCCACCACTCACTTGCCACCCCCCAGGCTCAGCGCGAGCACCCCGCGCTCGGGGAAGCTCGGGTTGTTGTCCAGCCGGGCGACCTCCAGCCGGCCCATCGCCAGCACACCCTTGGCCAGGTTGGCCGCGTTGGCCGCACCCGTCTGGCCCCGGCGGGCGAACGTGTACACCCGCACCGACGCCACGCCCGGCACCGACTGCGCGGCCGCCAGCACCGGGCTGAGGTAGACCGGCTGGCCGAAGGTGAAGCTGTCCGGATGGAACAGCGCCGGCCGCCCGTCCGGCAGCCGCCCGCTGCCAAGCACCGCAAGCAGGTCGCGGCGCACCGCAGCGCGGAAGTGCTCCGGCTGCACGCAGACATGGAGCCCGAGGTCGAGCGCGACGTACGCCGGCCCGTCCACCTCCAGGTCGTACCCTGCCATGCGGTAGCGCTCGAGGTGCGCCCGCAGCTCGGTCTCCAGCTCGGGCGTCACCTCCCCGCCACCGAGCGGGTCGACGGTGACGAAGACCGTGTGCCAGCTGCCGGTCCAGCGGAACGTGGCCGCTGCCCGCTGCACCCGCGGGTGGCGCCGGGCGACCTCGGCGTAGTCGGCCTCGGTCACCGCCCGCTCCTGCACCTTGAACGCCTCGGGCGCGTCACGGCGTACGTCCTCGGCGCGCTCCGGGTCCACCCCGCCGGCCGCGGGCAGCGGGTTACGCACCCAGGACACCCGGCTGTCAAGCGTGGCCACGTGCGCCAAGGCCTCGGCGCCGATGTTGCCGGCAACGCCGTTGCCGACCCGGTAGCGTGCGGTGAACGCGGTCTGCGCGGCCGGCCGGCGGCCGTGCACGCCGTCCCCGAAGCGCACCCGGGCGGTGCCGTCGTGCTCGGTCTCCAGCACCAGCTCGGCCGCTTCCGGCCCGCTGGCGAGCAGGTCGGCCCGGGGCAGCCAGTCGTCGGTGACCGGGCCGAGCGCTCCACTGAGGACCACCGCCGGCCGGGCCAGCCGGGGTGAGGCCGCGGTGACCGCGCTCGCCGCCACCGGCCGCCCGCGCACCACCAGCTGGCCGGCGCCAGCGGTCACCCGTACCACGGTGGCGCCGTCGCTGACCGACCACTCCCCGTCGCCGCCGGCGACCACGGCCGGCCCGGCCTGGAACAGGATTCCGTGCGCCGCCAGCCAGTCGTGCAGCCCGGTGGAGAAGCTGCGGGCGGCCAGGTCGGCCAGCAGCGTCGGGGTCGACACTGAGGAGAAGCGCACCGGCGCGGTGACGTCCACGGTGTGGGCGACCGGGCCACGGGCCAGCGTGGGCTGGAACCGGACCGGCACGGGCACCACCGGGGGGTCCTGGCACGGCGGCGTGCCGCCCGCGGCCGCGTACACCCGGGTTGCCGCAGGCACCACGCCAAGGTCCTCGCCGGCGACCGTGGCCCCGTGGTCGGCCACCACGATGTTGCCCCAGGCGACGCCGACCTCCAAGAACGTGGCATCGGCGTCGCCCGCGGCCGGCAGGGTGGCGGACACGCACAGCGGGAACGGCAGCGCGTCAGCCGCGTCCCACTCGATCCGGGTGACGTCGACCTCGTCGTCGTCGGGCGGGTCGTCGAAGAGCCCGCCGGACGGGTCCTCCCCCGGCACCACCGCGGTCAGCCGCACCGGCCACCGGTGCGCCACGTCCGCGTCCTCGGCCCGCCCCGTGGTCGGGCTCGTCGTCTCGGCGAGCACCAGCAGGTCGCCCGCCTTGAGGTTGGGGTAGTGCCCGCGCAGGGTCGCCGAGCACGCCCCGCGGGGCAGGCAGCAGTCCCGGTCGCCCCAGGTGTAGAAGGGCAGCACGTCGTGGTCTGGGTAGAGCACCGCCGGCTCGGCCGTCTCGAAGACCACGGCGCCCGCCGCCAGCGCGGCCCGGTGCTCGCCGCCGCCGGGCACGACCCGGTCCGGCACCCCGGCGGTACGGGTGAGCAGCGGCGTGCCCGCCGGCAGGGTCACCCCGTCCGTGGTCACGCCGGCGCGTACCAGGGCCCGGGCGGCGCAGCCCTCGTGCACCAGGTAGTCCACCAGCCGGGCGTGCCGGCGCAGCGAGACCCGGCTGCGGGCGGTGCCCAGGAACGCCTCGGTGGCGACCGCGTCCTGCCGGTAGGACAGCTGGTCGCCGGCGTAGGCGAGCAGCTCCACCAGGGCCACCCCGAGGTCGGCCGGGCTGCGCTCGCGCCAGTCCGGGGCGAGCAGGCTGATGCGGTCCAGCAGCAGCCGGCGCAGGCTCGGGTAGTCCTTGGCGAGGTAGTCGATGGCCGGGGCGGGCGCCACAGCGGGCGGGCAGGCCACGACCTCGCGGCAGTCGAAGTCCGAGCCGCACTCGACCTTGAAGGAGAACGGGACCTCGGCGAGCAGCGGGTCGAACGTGGACGGTGGGGCGTCGCTGCCCGGGCCGGCCACGATGTGCAGCGTGTACCAGGAGAAGTCGCCCCGGTCTGCGGTGCGCACGACCAGCACGTGGTCCAGGTCGGTCAGGCCGTCCACAAGGGACGGAGCCTCTCCCGCCGGCAGCGCGTCACCGGCAGCGGCCCACTCGACGGCGACCGTACGGATCCGCTCGCCGCCGTCGATGCGTACCTGTGTGGCGGCGATCCCCGCCGCGGGCCGCAGCAGGCGGACGAAGAGGGTCCGCTGGCGCAGCGCCTCGCTCGGCGCCTCGGAGTCGCTGACCTCGACGTACTCGATGCCGTTGAGCGCGCCGGCCCGCTTGACCGCCGCCAGCCGCCGCTCCTGGCAGCACAGGTACCTCACGGCCCACCCGCCCCGGGCGCGGTGAACCGGTCCACCCGGCGCTGCTGGCTGCGCAGGGCGACGTAGCGGACGGCGACCTCGAGCACGCCGCCGGTCGAGGTCACCTCGACCGCCTCCACCGCGACCAGGTGCCCCAGCCACTGCTGCAACGCGCCCTGGACCAGCGCCTGGGTGGTGGCGGCCACGGCCACGCTGTTCGGCTCGAAGGTCAGCGCCAGCAGGCCGCTGCCGAAGTCTGGCCGCATCACCCGCTCACCGGGCGCGGTGAACAGCACCTGGGCGATGAGGTCGCGCAGGTGCTCGTCCTCGCCGGCGCCCGCGGTACGCCCGGACGCGTCGAACCGGTACGGGAAGCCCAGCTGCTGGCTCACGTCGCCACCACCCGCGGCTGGACGGTGACCGGCAGCAGCGGCGTGCCGGTCGGCGTGCACACCGACTGGCCGGCCTGCACCGCCACCGGCACCCCGAGCGCCAGCACCCGGGTCGCGCCGGCGACCCACTGCGCGGTGACACAGGGCGGGGTGGAGGTGCCCGACAGCGCGCACCCCGCCACCGCGTACGGCGAGGCGACCGTGACCACCGGCTGCCCGCTGACCAGCACCCGGGGCACCGGCGCGGTGGGCTGCGCCGGGCCCGCGTGGCTGCACGTGACGGTCGCTCCCAGGTGGACGATGGGGCCGGGCATCGCTCACACCACCGTCAGCGCGCCGAGGTTGATGTCCACGGTGGGGCCGGTCAGCGAGATCACCGCGCCCTTGCCGTTGGAGATCACGATGCCCACGTCGGTGACGGAGATCATCGCTCCGGTCGTGGTCTGCAGCTGGATGCCGCCGGTCGGGCCGGGCACGTCGCTGATGACGATGCCGTTCTTGAGCGTGGTCTGCAGCGTGATGCCGGGGACGCCGGGCGGCACCATCAAGGCCAGCTTCGGCGTCTCCGCCGCCGACCCCCAGAAGCCGCCCACCCAGATCGGGTGGTCCGGGTCGCCCTGCTCGAACTCGACCCAGACCCCGGCGCCGATGGCCGGCACGGTGAACATGCCGTTGTTGATGCCGCTGGCCGGCAGGCACGGCATGGCCCAGCTGCTCGGCGAGAAGCCGCCGACGCCGGGCACGATCGCCTGGATGCGGCCGATCTGCATCGGGTCGATGTTGTTGACCACCGTGCCGCGGTACTTTCCGTAGTAGCGCTTCGCCTCGTTCATACCGGCACCTTCGGAAGGGTTGACAGCAGCCCGTTGCGGGCCAGCTGGAACGACTGCTTGTACTCGCCGCGCCGGATGGAGTGGGTCACCTTCGACACGTAGTGCAGGCCGTCGAAGGCCTCGCCGGCCCCGCGCACGCCGACCAGCTGGCGGGACCGCAGGATCCCGCCGTAGCGGGCCACGTCGAGGGTGCCGTTGCCGAAGACCGCGTCGGAGTGCGCCGATGCGTAGGCGAGGCCTTGCAGCAGGGCCACCCACGGCTTGGACTTGGCCGTGTAGTCCAGCTTGGTCAGCTTGGGTGGCAGCGGCGGGACCAGGCCGAGCGGGGGCGACAGCGGGTTGAGGTCGGGGATCGGGACGCCGAGCGGGGCCTTGGAGAGCTGCTCCTGGATCATGACGATCGGCATCTCCTTGCGCTCCTTGTCGAACTGGAACGCCAGCGAGTCGACGTTGCGGTGCGGCGGGTCCAGGTCGAGGCTGAGCGCGTGCTGCGGCATGCCAACCCGGATCTCCGGGCCGAAGTAGGCGCGGCTGGTGCCCACCACCGGGCCCGGGTCGAGGTAGAAGACGTAGCCGGCGGAGGCCGCCAGCGACCTGATGTAGGCGTAGTCGGTGCCCTGGTGCTGCGGGATCCGCTCGATCGGGATGGGCACGTCCTCGATGACCGTGGGGATGACCATCGGGACCACGCCGAACCCGACATACTTGAGCAGCGCCAGGTTGACCCGCGCATAGGCCGGCATCGCCGGGTACGGCAGGCCGTCCAGCTCGATCCAGTCCATCATCGCGGACAGGTCCTTGCCCTTGGCCACGAACACCGGGCCGGACTCGCCCTCGCGCAGCTCGTGGTGGGTCATCACGCCGTCCATGAGCACCTCGGCGGTGCCGCCGATGGCGGCGACGATGACCACCCGCACCACCGGGACGGTGGCGCCGCCGGTCAGCAGGAACAGCGTGTGCAGCGGCGAGCGGCGGGAGAGCCGGAAGGTCAGCTCGAACCCGCTCTGCGTGTCCCCGGAGCCGGTCTCGACCTGCACCGACTGCAACGCGTCGAGGACGTCTCGGCCCGCCGGCACCGGCACCAGCGGTCCGATGTAGAGGGACAGGCGTACGCCCGCGCTACCCAGCATCGCCGGCTCCCGGCATGCCCTCGGGCGCGGTGATGCGTAGCCGCCGGCCGACGCGGGCGGTCAGCTCCCCCGGGTCGGCCGGCGGGTTGGCGTCGGCGATGCGCCACCACAGCTGCGCGTCGGCGAGGTACCGGGCGGCGATGAGGTCGAGCCGGTCACCCTCGACCACCTCGTGCTCGCCGAGGGCGGCCAGCCGCTCCGGCTGCGGCACGAACCGCCGGGCCAGGTGCGGGACCGGCGGCCGGCCGCCACCCGGGTCGTACGTCACCACGGGCGTGGCGGCGTACCGGCTGGTGGGCGGGTAGCTGGTCGCCGGCAGCGCACCAGCCTCGATGAGCAGCTGCACCGGATCCTTCATGGTGCCGCCTTTCGTTCGCGACTGCGGGGCTCGCAAGCTCGCTCCTCGCGCTTCACGGCAACCCCTCGATGCCGAGTGCCGACAGGGTGACCGGGCTGGCCTTGCCGGCCAGGCCCTCCTTGGCTTGCAGGTAGCTCATGAACACGCCACCGCCGCGGTGGGCGAAGCCCAGGTCGTCGACGGAGAGCACGCGCAGCCCGAGCGAGACCTTGGCCCGGATCGGGTTGAGGTTGGGGTCGAACGCCTCCTCGGTGACCGACAGCTCGGTGAGGCGCACCGGGACGATGCGGCTGCGGCTCCAGACGAACAGCGTCAGCGGGGCCTCGACCGGCAGCACCTCGAGCGTGCCGCTGGCGGCGAGCGCGTCGTTGGCGAGCAGGTCCGCGCTATGCGGGTAGGCCAGCGTCTCCAGCACCGCGAGCTGGGGGTGCAGCCCGCTGGAGACGGCTGTGGCGTGCTGGTCCGGCAGCTCGAGCTGGTCGGTGGCGTCGAGGACCGCCTCCAGCTTGATGGTCTCCACCGGGGTGCCCTTCAGCCGCAGCGCCTGGGAGCGGTCGCCGCCCTCGCCGCCGGCCGCCTGGATCTGCAACGACCGGGTGAGCGTGTCCGGGTTGTACTGGAGCGAGATCACCCTCAGCAGGGCACCGCCGGCCGGGTCGACCAGCACGAGCCCGCCCTTGAGCAGCTTCGGGGAGCCGGGGAACGCGGTCATCTTCGGTCACCGCCGGGTTCAGGGAGCAGGTGCGTCTCGGTGTGCGGGCGCAGCGTGCGGGCGTACCCGTCGATGGTCGTAGCCGCGTAGGCGAGTATCCGGTCGACCGTGCCGGCGCCTGGGATCGCGTAGAGGGTGAGCCCACGGTCGGGGTAGACCCACTCGCTGCCGGCCACTCGGACCGAGCCCAGCCATGCGTCCCACCGCGCCACCGGCGGGCCCAGCTCGGCGAGGAGCGCGTCGAGGTCTCCGGCCGGCCGTGCGCCCTCGGCGTCCAGCAGCACGACCCGCTCATGCCGGCACCAGATGCGGATGCCCCAGGGGAACCCGTCGAGCGTGGCGGTGACCCATTCAGCGGGTTCGAAGAGGCTGCCGAGCTTGCCGGCGCCGGCGAAGTCGGAGTCCACTGTGGCCAGCCGGGCGACGTCGTCCAGGCGGGTGTCTGACGCCAGGCCGCGCCAGCCGCGCAGGTCGCGCCGCGTGAACGAGGCCAGTGGCTCGTAGGCGCCCATTATGGTGCCCCGATCTTCTTGACGTCGCCGAGGAAGAAGGCGGCGTAGACGTTGGCCGCGCCGACCGTCGTGTAGAGCTTGACCGCCTCCGCGTAGCCCGGGTAGCGGTACGGGTGGGGCGGGTCGGCCGGGTCCGGCTTGGTCTTCTGCTGCTCCTCCGGGTCCGTCTTCAGCTTCACCAGCTCCGCGCCTTGCACGGCGACCATCAGCTTCTCGTCGGTCCTGGCGCGGGGCGCGACCATGGCCCACACCGTCTCGGTCAGCACGCAGACCACGCCCTCGATGAGCGTCGTGTACTGCGGCGTGCCGTACTCGAACGTGTTGGCGTAGGCCCAGTAGCGGGAGTGGGTCAGGTTGTGCAGGTACTCGTGGACCATGGTGTGGAACTTCCGCCACAGCCACACCTGCTGGTCCGCTACTTCCTTCTCCTTGAACAGCTGCGTGTAGATGTGGCCCTCGCTGGCGCTGCCGCCCCAGCCCCGCTGGATCTCGTTGAGCTTGGTGACCTCGGCGTCGGTGTCGGTCGCCTCGTCGATCAGCTTGGCCTGGATGACCGTCTCCGCGTTGTCCGGCTTGCCGCCCTTGTACCTCGTCACCGCACCCACGGCCCGATGGACCTTCAGCAGCTGCGCGTTGTTGACGAGGAAGTAGCTCACCTTCTCCTTCGCGTACTCCCGCCGCTGTGCGGGGCTCATCGCCTCGATCTTCTCCTGCTGGGCGACGAACCTGTCGTGGATGTTGCCGCGCTTGCCCGGCTGGTCACCGAGCAGCGCCGGGCCCTGGCCCAGATGTCCGAAGACCGCGTCGGTCTCGACCTTCGCGCGGGCCGCGATGCGCTCCATCTCGCTGATCTGGTACGTCTTCGCCGGGTCAGCGTGCTCCTGTGGTCCCTTGTCCTTGGCGTGCTCGTCCCAGGACGCGTCGATGACGTCAGCCAGCTTCGCCCGCAGGTCCACCTCGTACTGCTGCTGCACCTTTGCCGGTAGGTCCTTGAACTCCTTGGGCTTGCCCGTCGTGGCGTCCACAGTGGATGGGGCGGGCTCGGGCTTGAGCCCTTCCGTGCTGGTGGCCTGCTCGACCGGGAACGGCACCGCCGTGGTCTCCAGCAGGGTCTCGACGGTCTCGCCGCCGGCCACGTCGCGGTACATGTGGTGCAGCACGATGTCGACGCGCAGGCGCTCGGCGAGGATGGCGTCGCGTGCCGCCTCCAGCTCGCTCCTCTTGGTGGGGTCGGGCTCGGCGGCCACCGCATCCTCAGCGTCCGCGGCCTGCCGGTGCAGCTGCACGCGGTGGCCGCCGAGGAACCGGGTGGCGCGCTCGCGGACCACCGGCGGCAGCCTCGTCAGCTCCGCGACGATCTCCCCGACCGGCCTGGCCGCGGCGAGGTCGAGGACCAGCAGGTCCGGCACGTAGTCGTCGCGCGGCATCTTGTCCGGCTCGATGTCGCCGGCCACCACCGCGGCGCGCCCGCCCGGGAACCGGTTGGCCAGGAGCAGGTCCAGCCGCCGCCGCGGCTCCTCGCCGGTGATGTCGGCCTCGAGCCGCTCGGGCGTGATGCCCCCGAAGAAGACGATCTCCTGGAGGTCGGGGTCGTCGCTCAGCTCCAGCAGCGTGACGATGAGCAGCTCGTCCGCTGCCAGCGTGGGCCCGTCGAGCATCTCCTCGATCAGGACGGTCTTCTGCGGGGCGGTCAGGTCGAAGTCGGTGTCGCCGGACTTGTACCGGCGCACGACTGCCCGCGCCTTGTTGTCGCTGTCGTACGAGCCCTCGATGGCGTGCGAGGCGGTCACCTTCGCCAGGTAGTCGAGCAGCTCTCTCTTACTGAAGTCGCCCTCGGTGGTGCCGAGGAAGACGCCGACGCTCTCCCAGAAACCGAGCCGCTGCACGCAGGCCGGACCGCCCCGCTGCTGCACCACGTGCACCAGCTCGTGCGCCAGCACCCGTCGCCCGGCAGGCGTGTGTAGGCCGGGCACGCCGGCGCCGAGCACCACGTGCTCGCCGACCGTGAACGCGTGCGCGTGCAGCGCCCGCGCCGCCGCCCCGGCATCCGATCCACTGTGGACGCGTACGCTGCCGAAGTCGTGCCCGAGCCGGCGCTGCATGCTGGCCCGCTCGTCGGGCGGCAGCGGGTAGCCACCGGGCGGCGCGGGCGGGGGCGGTCCGCCCGGGTGGCCGGCGGGCGCCGCAGGCAGCCGGCTCAGCCTGGCGCTCGGCGCGTTCTCACCGTTGACCACCGACTCCGCGGCCAGCTCCGCCTGGCGTTCAGCGTCCGCGAGGAGGCGCGCGGGCGCTGCCGCGCTAGGCGCCGCGACCGGCGGGGATGCCACGACCGGCGCCGCGGCGGGCTGGGGCGCCGTGACCGGCGTCGCGACCGGCGGGGCCGCGGGTGCGCGTACCGGCCGCGGTGTGGTGACGCGCGTGGCCACCCGGGTCATGGCTGGCCTCCCGATGTGGCCAGCCCCTGCCACACGGAGTCGGCCACGCGGGCGCCGAGGGCGGCGTCGCCGGAGGCGCCACCCGCAGCGGCCCCGGCCTGCGGCACGCTCAGCACCGCCAGCTCGGCCGGCCGCCACGTGCCGGGCCGGCCGCCGGCCGCCAGCTCGGCCAGGCGCGCACGCAGCGCCCCGCCGAACACGTCCACATCGGAGACTGGTACGCCGGTAATGACGATCTCGTCGATATCGATCTCGATGTGGCTCATGCCCACCCACCGATCTCTGTGTCGGTGAGCGGCTTCTCGAGCTTGGCGTACTCGCGGCGGGCGGCGGCGGCCAGGTCCGCCATGGTGACCGGACCGCCCCGGTCGGCGGCGAGGAACGCGGCGGCCAGCGCGATGTTGCGGATGCTGCCGCCGGAAACCTGCAGCCGGGCCAGGCGGGCCAGGTCCACGCCCTCGACCGGCAGCGACGGCGGCAGCATCAGCCGCCAGATCCGGGTCCGCGCCGCGGCGTCCGGGAACGGGAACGTCACCACGAACCCGATCCGGCGCAGGAACGCGCGGTCCACCGCCGAGCGCAGGTTCGTGGTCAGCACCGCGAGACCGCGGTACGCCTCCATCCGCTGCAGCAGGTAGGAGATCTCCAGGTTGGCGTACCGGTCATGGCTGTCCTTGACCTCGCTGCGCTTGCCGAACACGGCGTCGGCCTCGTCGAAGAGGAGCACCGCGCCACCCGCCTCGGCGGCGTCGAACACGCGCTTGAGGTTCTTCTCGGTCTCGCCGATGTACTTGCTGACCACCGCGGCCAGGTCGATCCGGTAGAGGTCGAGGTCCAGCTCGGCGGCGAGCACCTCGGCCGCCAGGGTCTTGCCGGTGCCGCTGTCACCGGTGAAGAGCGCGGTAACGCCGAGGCCGCGACCGGTACGTGCGGCCATCCCCCACTCGCGGTGCACCAGGCCGCGGTGGCGCACCTGGCGCGCGATGTCGCGCAGTGCCTCGATGCCGGCGTCGGGCAGCACAAGGTCTGGCCAGCCGACGCGCGGCTCCACGCGGGTGGCGAGGTCATCCAGGCTTGATCGGGCCCGCTCCCGGCACGCCCGGCGCAGCGCAGCGGCGTCCGCGCCCGCAGGGTAGGCCGCGGCCAGCTCCGCACCCAGCGCCTCGATCGCCGCCGCGTCGAGCCGGTAGCCGTCGGCGACCTCGGCCACCACATCACCGAGCCGGGCGGAGGTACGCGCACCCAGGCTCTCCCGCCAGGCGGCGCGCCGCTCGTCGCTGGTCAGCTCCGGCACGGTACGCCGCGGCGGGACCGGCCGGCCCGGCAGGTGCGGTACGCCGCCGACCAGCGCCGGGCAGCGCAGGCGGTCGAGGAAGAACCGCAGTGCCCGCACGTCGTCGCCGTCCGCGTAGCCAACGAGGAGCAGCCCGCCGAGCAGGGCGACCTCCCGCTCGACGAGCTGGGCGAGTGAGGCCGACTCCGGACCGGGCGCGGGCAGCAGCGTGGCGGGCAGCTCGAGCAGGAGCCGGCCAACGGCGGCGGCCACGTGCGCGGCGACCCGGCTGCGGGTGGCGCTGGCGGCGCCGTCGATCAGCAGCACCACCGGAGGGCCGAGCCGGTCCAGCAGCGCCACGACATCGTCGGCGACCGCCGCCTGGCTGGGTGGGAGCGGCCCCCCGCCGGGCACGGGCACCAGCACCCCGTCGAGGCGCTGGTCCAGGCAGTCCACGCCGGCCAGGAAGTGCAGCACCCGCTCGTCGACGTACAGCGGGCGGGAGACGAGGCCGGCGCCGGCGCCGAGCTCGACGAGCCGCCAGCGCCGCAGCGGCCCGCCAGGGGCGAGGGCGTCCCAGTGCGCACCGTCCAACGTGGCCAGTGCCAGACCGAAGGTTGGCGCGGCCCGGTGCGGGTCGCCGTGGGCGGCGGCGAACGCGGGGGCGAAGCCGCTCTCCAGCTCGACCCCGGCGCACCACAGCAGCAGGTCCCGCTCGAACGGCGACAGCCGGAACATATCAACAAGCTGTGCCAGCCGGCAGTCAGGCGCAATGGCCTGCTCGCCGGCGCCGTCCGGCCCGGCCATATCGAGCCCGGCCACATCGAGCCCGGACACGTTGACCCCTGTCGCGTCGAGCCCGGTCCGCGCGGCCAGCGGCGCGAACACCCGCGCCAGCTGCGCCACCAGCAGCCGCTGGTTGCGTTCGGCGTACGTCTCCTCCTGCACGGCGGTCACGACGGCACCGTCACCGAACGGCCGGCCAGGAACGCAGGCGGCGTCTTGGCGCGGTCCAGCAGCGGGCTGCACACCCCGTCGACCCGCAGCCGCACCCACGCCTCCCCGGCGGGCAGCGTGTCGAAGACGAGCTCGAGGCTGTCCACTGTGGCCGTACGGGGCGGGGCGGTGGCCTCCGCCGTGTTGAGCGCGAGCACGGCCGGCTGCTCCGGACGCACGTGCGGCACGACGTCGAAGGTGACCGTGACCGCGCCGGTCGCGCCGTCGCGGACCAGCGTCGCCGTGCCCAGGTCGGGCGTTGGCCCGAGCAGCATCGCGACGGTGCTGGCCTGGCGGGGCAGCGTCTCGGCGGGGCGCACGAGCGAGACGGTCACGCTCCACACCCCGGCCGGCCAGGTGGCCGCGCCGCCGGACGGGGAGGGCAGGGCCACGTCGATGCGGTGCGGGTCGGTCACCGTACCCACGAGAACCTCGTGCGGGGTCGCCAGCAGGCGGTGGGCGAAGCGCACGCGTACCGCCGTACCGTCGAGGTGGTGGCCGCGCAGGGTGAGCGTGTCGCCCAGCTCGAGCACCTCCTTGCCGTCCGGTGCCTCGACGGCCTCGACCGTCGGGAAGGGCGGCACGAGGGACGGCGTGACCAGCACGCCGGCCTCGCGGCCGGTGGCCAGGTCGACCTCGCCGCGGGAGAGCACCGGCAGCGGCGCGGTAGCCGGCCGGGTCGCCTCGATGAGCACGACCGACACCTGGTAGCCGACGCTGGGGCGGTAGTGCGCCTGCATCGCCGACCAGAGCCGGGACATCTCCTCGGTGTCCATCGGCTCCCACGTCACGCGCAGCGCCTCCAGCTGGTCGGCGAGGCCGGCGGCAGGCGGCTCGCCGAACGCGTCCGGCAGCACCGTCGGGTCCAGCGGGGTGAGGCTGAGCGCCTTGCGGATCGCCGCGCGGTCCAGGAACGGGCGCTCGTGCAGCAGGTGCATCGCGTACCCGAGCAGGATCTCCGCCTGCAGGTCGGCCTTGCCGTACGCGGTGACCAGGTAGTGCAGGTCGACGGCGAGCGGCTGGTTGGTCAGCCGCTGGCCGCCGGAGCCGCGGGCGGGCAGGCCCGTGTTGCGCCAGCCGGGGTTGGGGGTGACCCGGTAGAGGAAGAGGTTCAGCTGGGGCGGGGCCACCGGGTCGTCCAGCTTGATGGAGTCCGGCGCGACAGCGCTCACCTTGACCGGGGCGCCGGTCGCCAGCGCCGCGTCGACCAGACCGTTGTCGAGGACGTTGCGCAGCACCGCGCTCACCGCGCCGAGGGCCAGCGCGGTGCTCATCGCGGCCGCCTCTGGTCGGCGCCGGTCCGTCCCCGGTCGCCGCGCAGATAGGCGGAGAGGGTCAGCTCGGCGGGCTCGGACGGGCGGCCCGCCCCCGGTCGCGGCGGCGTGGCCGGCGCAGGCGCCGCCGGGGGCGTGGCTGCGGGGCCGGGCACCGCGCGCACCTCGATCCGGCCGATAGATATACGTACGGAAGGCTCGCGGCTGGGTGGCCGGGGCACCGGTACCGGCGGCGGCACGGCCGGCGTCACCGGGACGACCGGCGCCCCCCGTACCGGCTCACCCGCCCGGCCGGACCGGGCTGGGACGGCTGGCCGTCCAGTGTGGACCGCAGTGCCCAGCCGCTGGCCGGCCGCCGCCCCCGCCGCATGGTCGGGCCCGGCAGGCTGGCCGGGGCGGACCGGTGTGGCTGCGGCCGGCTCGCGCGGGGCGCGGGCAGGTGGTGGACGGCTGGCAGCGCCGGCAGCCGGTCCTGGCCGCCGGCCATCGGCCAGGCCGAGCACGCCGGTCAGGTCACGACCCGGCCGGGACCTCCTGCCAGCTGCTGGCTCGCCCTCCGCCAGCGCGTCCTCGACCGGCCCGCCGTAGGAGGGCTCGTCCCGGTCCCAGAACGGGGCGGGCTCGTCCCAGTCCGGGGATGGCCCGGCCTGCGCCGGCTCGAACCGGGACGGCAGGCGCGGCGCGACCGACGGCGCCTGCCCGAGCGCCCGCGCGGCGAGCCGGGTGAGGTGGTCAGCCATCCGCCACCAGCCTCAGGTAGGCGGCACGCCGGTCGGCGGAGAGCCCCAGGATCTCCGCCTCCGGCCAGCCGTACGCCCGGGCGAGCGCGTCCACCTCGCGCATCAGCTGGTCAGCCCGAGCACGCAGCCGGGCCCAGACGAACTCGCCGACGTCGAGCGGGCTCTCCCAGCGTGCGGAGCACTGTGGACAGTCAAGGGCGAAGGTCACCTCGGCGAGCGGGTCGGCCGCCGCCATCGCCTGCGCCACTGCCGCGCGTACGCCGGCCGGCAGGTCAGCCGGGACGACCGGGCCGTGCGCGGTACCGGCCTCGACCACGCACCGGTCCAGCAGCAGGTCAGCGCCGTCGGCCGGGTCGGCGCAGCCGCCGATCGCGACCAGGTCGCGGGTGTCCGGCAGCCGCCAGCGGACCGTGTGGCCGGCGTGGACGACCGGCTCGACCCGGGCGCCGGGGTCCGGTGGCGCGGCGGCGAGCAGCACGGCGCACGACGCGGCCAGCTCCACCGTCGTGGCACACTGCGGGCACCGGCTCAGGCCGTCCAGCCGGTCGGCGAACATCGCCGCGTAGAGCCGCAGCAGCAGGGCGTCGCGCCGCCCGACCGGCAGGGTCTCGGGCGCGTCCATCGCCGCCTCGGCGTCCACCGCCGCCTCAGGTGTGTCCACCGCCAAGAGGCCGAACGCGCCCGCGGCGTAGGCGGCGGCGAGCAGCGCGGCGGGGCGCAGCTCCGGCGGGGCGGTGTGGGCCTGCTCCCACACCGCCAGGGTCTCGGCCGCCGCCAGTGCCCGCATCAGCTGCCGGCCTAGGCGCCTGGCTCGGTGTAGGTCGGCTCGGCCGGCTCGGCCACCTCGTAGTCGCGCTCCCAGCCCTCGTGCTCCAGCTTGAGGGTCTGGATGGCGACCGCGTTGGCGTTGGCGTCCAGGTCGGGCAGGGCCTGGTACTCCGACACCCAGCACCGGTACACCTTGTACGCCAGGACCACCTGGCCCGCCTCGTTGTAGACCTCGATGATCACGTCCTTGCGGAAGTCCTTCAGCGAGGTCTCCGCACCGCGGCCGCCCCCGAAGTTCCAGATCTTGTTGGCCCACCGCTCGAACTCCGTGTCGTGGGTGACGCCGCGCTCAAGGGTGACCGGCTCGAACTTGCTGCGCCCCGGTGACTTGCGGGAGGTGGACGGGTCACCGCCTTCGCGGTGCTCGACCACCTCGGTGCTGCGCTTGAGCGCGCCGACCTTGCTGACCCCGGCCACGTAGCGGCCGTCCCACATCACCCGGAACTTGAAGTTCTTGTACGGGTCGAACCGCTGCGGGTTGACGCTGAAGGTGGCCATGTGCGGGCTCCTTACGGGGTCGCCGGTCGCTACGGCGGGCGTCGGGTGGCTGGAGGTCGGTCCGGCGCGCACCGCGCCGGAGGTCTGCTGGACGGCGCGCACCGCGCCAGCGATCTGCTAGGCGGCGAGCTGGCCGGCCATCTGCTGGAGCTTGATGACGACGAACTCGGCAGGCTTCAGCGGGGCGAAGCCGACCACGATGTGCACCACCCCGCGGTTGACGTCGCTCTGGGTGGTCGTCTCCCGGTCACACTTGACGAAGTACGCCTCGCGCGGGGTCGCCCCGGCGAAGGCGCCCTGGCGGAACAGGTCGTGCATGAACGCGCCGAGGTTGAGCCGGACCTGCGCCCACAGCGGCTCGTCGTTCGGCTCGAACACCACCCACTGGGTGCCCCGGAAGAGACTCTCCTCGATGAATAAGGCGGTACGGCGTACCGGTAGGTACTTCCACTCGGAGGCGAGCCGGTCGGCGCCGGCCAGGGTGCGCGCCCCCCAGACCACGCGGCCGGCCGCCGGCATCGCCCGCAGGCAGTTGACGCCGAGCGGGTTCAGCTCGCCGTTCTCCGCGTCGGTCAGCGGTACGGCCAGCGCCGGCACGCCGACCAGGGTGGCCTCGAGGCCGGCCGGTGCCTTCCAGACGCCGCGCGTCGCGTCGGTGCGGGCGATGACCCCGGCGACCGCGCCGCACGGCACGAAGTCCTCCAGCTGGTTGTCCCGCAGCGGGTTGGGCATGCGCAGGCGGGGGAAGTAGAGCGCGGCGTTCTTGCTGGCGGTGCCCACGGCGCTCACCCCGGTGCCCGGGTTGGTCACGTCGGCCTTGTCGTTCCAGCCTGCCGGCGGGTCGACCAGCAGGACCGCGCGGCGCCGCTCGCAGTATGCGGCGGCGTCGGCGACCAGCGCGTTCTCAACGTCGGCCAGCCCGTGCGGCGGGATGCAGAGCAGGTTGAACAGGTCCGCCTTCTCCAGCGCGTACAGGCCGCGCTTGTCCCCTTCGGTGTTGAGGGTGTAGTCGTTGGCCACCAGCTCGATGCCGTCGCTCGCCTCGTCCGCGGTCTGCACCTTGGTGTTGGTGCCGTTGTCACCCCACAGCATGTCGGTGGCGCTGGCCGGGTCGTGCTCGGCCGGCCGGACGGTGGCCGGGGCGGGCGCGCGTACCAGCGCGGACTCGTTGTTGAGCACCTTGTCGGCCTGACGCGGGTGCCCGGCGGTGATGGACAGGTTGCGGAACGTCTCGATCTCGCCGGTCGTGTCGTCGCGGACGTAGAGGTTGAACGAGTCGGCATCGCCGCTGGCCGTGTCGTGGTCGACCCGGGCCCGCAGCTTGTTGCCCCACGCGCCGGGCGAGCTGGCCTCCAGCGCGAACGGGCTGCCGGCCGGGTCGGACTCCAGCTCCAGGCTTGCCACGCCGGTGTCGCCGCCGTCGTTGTAGAGGCGCACGATGACCGCCTGCGTGCCGCCGTTGCGGTAGAAGTCGCGTACCGCGTACGTCATCGGGCTGTCCGCCCACAAGCCGCCGAGCTGGCGCTCGAAGTCGGCGAAGCTGTTGACGACGACGGGGGTGTCCACCGGGCCGCGCAGGGCCCGCCCGAGGAAGGCGGCGACCGACGTGGCGACGCCGGTGATGGTGCGCACGCCGCTCGGGATCTCCTCGATGTACACGCCGGGGTAGGTCAGGGGAACGGGCACCGCACACCTCCGAGGACCGCCCGGGCCGGGCGGCGGGTACAGCTTTAGACCGACTTGTCGTACATGTACGACTCGATGCGCCGGATGCGCTCACGATAAGGCCGTACCGTGGGTGCCGGACAGGGCCGGACGGTGACGCAGTTGCGACAGTCGTACCGGTCAGTGCTGGTCAAGCGGTGACGAACTCCGACAGCTGGGTAGACTGCGCCAGCCTGCTCGGTTCGTGGACATACATCATGTGGCCCGCGTGGTAGTAGGCGAACTCGATGTTGCCGCGCAGCTCGTCCGGGACCGCCAGCCGGGCGAAGGTCTGCTCGGCCGCGAAGTACGGCGTGGCCCCGTCCTGGTAGCCGCAGGCCACGTAGACCCGCATGTGCCGGTTGGCCCGCATCGCAGCGGCCAGCTCGTCGCCGACCGCCACGAACTTGTTCTCGAACTCCTTGAACGACCATGGCTGTACGGCCCGGGTGAGGATCTCGTACGGCAGGTCGTTGGCGTACCCCAGCTCGGCCCGTACGTAGTGGTTGAGGGCCGCGGTGTAGGGCCCCATGATGGCGTCCAGCGACGGGTCGGCCGACCAGCGCTCCCGGCCGTAGTCGGCGTCCCACCCGGTGAACCGCCCGTCCAGCCGGCCCACCGTCAGCCGGCGCGAGCGCAGCAGCTCGGTGAAGAAGCGCAGGTGCTCCACGCGCAGGTTGACCCGGTCGACGTAGTCCTCGCTGAGGCCGGTCAGCCGCGCCAGCGTCGCCACCGCCGCAGCCCTTTCCTGCGCGCTCAGCCGCGCACCTCGCGACAGGGCCCACGGGTAGTCGCGGATGGCGAACTCCTCCGCCTCGGCCAGCACCTCGGCCAGCGGCCGGTCGCCGTGCAGGCCGTGGTAGTGGGCGATCGCCGCGTAGGTGGGCAGGAACAGCGGGTACGGCGTGTCGTTGCTGTCCTCGAACTCCAGCGTGCCGAGGTCGAGCACTGTGGAGATGAGCATCAGGCCGTTGAGGTACATGCCGTACCGCTCCTGCAGGTGCCGGGCGAGCCCGGCGGCGCGCAGGGTGCCGTAGGACTCGCCGCACAGGTACTTCGGCGACATCCACCGGCCGTTGCGGGAGGTCCACAGCCGGATCACCTCGCCGACCGACTCGATGTCACCGGTGTACCCGTGGTAGTCCTTGGGCTTGCCGCCCTTGACCGCGCGCGAGTAGCCGGTCGAGACCGGGTCGATGAAGACCAGGTCCGAGGCTGCCAGCAGGGTCTGCGCGTTGTCCGCGAGGTCGTAGGGCGGCGGCAGCAGCGACCCGGCGTCGCCCATCACCACCCGGCGCGGGCCGAGCAGCCCCAGGTGCAGCCAGACGCTGGACGAGCCCGGCCCGCCGTTGAACGCGAAGGTGACCGGCCGCTGCCGCGGGTCGGCGCCGTCGAGCGTGTACGCGATGAGGAACACCTCGGCCCTGGCCCGGTGCCCGTGGAACTCGCCGTCGTCGATATGCTCGACGCGCAGCACGACGCGGCCCGTCTTGACGGTGTAGGACAGCTCCCGCCCCGCCACCGTCATCGTGTGCTCGGTGGTCACCAGGTCGTCGACCGGCTCGGGGGCCTCCTCGCCGTTGCGCTCGCCGGGCTTCCCGCCGTTGGTGTCCCGCCCGCCGGCCTTGTCCTTGGCGTCCTTCTTCTCGGCCCGCTGGTCGGCCTTCTCGTCGCCGCCGTCACCCATGACCGAGGAGCCTACTGTTCCCCACCGTCACTCTGCCGCCGCTCGTTCACCGGAGCAGGCTAGCTTCCCAGCTGGGGAAGGACCTCCCGGCGATACAGGTCGATGAGCTCGCGGTAGTGCGGACCCACGTTGGCCACGTAGAGCTCGTCGAAGCCCGCCTTACGGTACTGCTCGATGCTCTCGAACTGCCGCTGCGGGTCCGGGCCGCTGGCGAACGTGCCACCCACCGACTCCGCGGTGACCAGCGAGCTGGCCTGCTCGAAGTGGCGCGGGGACGGCAGCACCTGGGACAGCTCACCGGGCAGGCGTTCGGCCATAGCTGGTACGCGATCCGTACCGCCTCTTCCTCGGTCGGGGCGTAGCACGCCTTGAAACCGGCGGCGGCCGGCTTGTCTGCCCCGCCGCCCTCGCGGAACTGGCGGACCATGTCGGCGTCCGGCTGGGTGTTGATGTAGCCGTCGCCGATCCGCGCGGCCAGGTCGATCGCCTTCGGTCCGAACCCGGAGACGTAGACCGGGGGCGGGGACTCCGGACGGGTGTAGACGCGGGCCTGCTCGACGGTGTAGTGCCGGCCGCGGTGGCTGACGAAGTCGCCCGCCCACAGCTGGCGCATCACGTCTACGGCCTCCTCCAGCATCTCCAGCCGCTCGTCGGCGCCGGGCCAGCGCCCGCCGAGCACGTGCTCGTTGAGCGCCTCGCCGGAGCCGACCCCCAGCACGAACCGGCCCTCCAGCATGACCGCGCTGGTGGCCGCCGCCTGCGCGACGACCGCCGGATGGATGCGGATCGTGGGGCAGGTGACCGCGGTGGTCACCGGCAGCCGGCAGGCCTGGCTCAGCGCACCGATCACCGACCAGACGAACGGGCTCTCGCCCTGCGCGTCGACCCACGGGTGGTAGTGGTCGGAGACCCACAGTGCCTGGAAGCCGGCCTCCTCGGCCAGGCGTGCCTGCTCCACCAGCTCGGCTGGGGAGTACTCCTCACAGGACAGGAAGTAACCCATTCGCATGCGAGGTGACGTACCCAGCCGGGCTGCCCGCATACCGGTCTGGACGGGCGGGTATGGGGCGGCCATGGCTAGCCGAGACGATCTGTACAAGCAGGCACAGGAGCTGGACATCGAGGGCCGCTCCGGGATGTCGCGGGATGAGCTGCGTACCGCGATGGCGAAGGCCACCGCTGCGCAGGCCGGCGGTGACGGCAACACGATCGGTGAGAAGGAGCCGCCGTTCCACCGGCCGCGGTTCCACCGCGCGTTCTCGTTCGGCCTGATCACCGGGGCACTGTTCCTGCTGTCGTGGCTCGGGCAGCGGCTGGACATCCTGCTTCGCGAACGCGGCATCGACCCCACCAACCTCTAGGCCAGTGCCCAGCAGCGAGCAGCACCGCGACGCGGAGAGGCACCGCGACGCCGAGCCGCACCGCGACGCCGAGCCGCACCGCGGCACGGAGACGCACCACGACGCCGAGCTGCATCGGGTCGCTGAGCAGACGTTCGGCTGGCGGCTGCGGCCGGAGCAGCTCGCCGGGGCGCGCGCGGCGCTCGCCGGGCGCGACGTCCTGGTCGTCCTGCCGACGGGCGCCGGCAAGTCGGCCGTCTACCAGGTCCCGGGCGTGCTGCGTCCGGGACCTACCGTCGTGGTCTCGCCACTGCTCGCGTTGCAGCGCGACCAGATGGCGGCGCTCGCCCAGTGGGCCGGCACCGCCGCGGTGCAGCTCACCGGTGAGACCGGGCCGGGCGGGGCGCGGCAGGCGCTGGCCGCCGTACGGGCCGGCGAGGCAGAGTTCCTGTTCCTCACCCCGGAGCAGCTGTCCGACCCGGAGCGCCTGGCCCAGGTACGGCAGGCCCGCCCGTCGCTCGTCGCGGTGGACGAGGCGCACTGCGTCTCCGCCTGGGGGTACGACTTCCGCCCCGACTACCTGCAGCTGGGGCGGTTCATCGACGAGCTGAGCGGGTCCGGTGGGCGGCCGCCGGTGGTGGCGCTGACCGCGACCGCCTCCCCGCCGGTACGCGAGGACATCGTGGCCCGGCTGCACCTGTCCGACCCCGTGGTCGTGGTCGCCGGGCTGGACCGGCCCAACATCTTCCTCGAGGCGGTGCACTGCCCAGACGAGCGCACCCGGTGGGACCGGCTGGCCAGCCGGGTGCTCCAGTCGCCACCGCCGGGCATCGTCTACACCTCGACCAGACGCTCCACAGAGGAGCTCGCCGGGGCGCTGCGCGAAGCCGGGGTGGCCGCGGTGGCGTACCACGCGGGGATGCGCCGCGCGGACCGCGAGCGGGTGCACGCGGACTTCATGGAGAACCGGGTCGGTGCCCTCGTGGCCACCTCCGCGTTCGGCATGGGCATCGACAAGCCCGACGTCCGCTGGGTGAACCACGTGGCGCTGCCGGACTCCCTCGACAGCTACGCGCACGAGGTCGGCCGGGCCGGGCGCGACGGCGAGCCGGCCCAGGCGCTGCTGCTCTACCGCACCGAGGACACCGGGCTGCGCCGGTTCTTCGCCGGCGGCACGCCGCCGGCGGAGCAGCTGGAGGCGGTGGCCCGTACCCTGGCCGACGCCGGG
>Ga0075430_100000677_pt1 | contig 26069 bp, 18 predicted proteins | sample RhiMetdeltSRZDD4_FD_75294 | JGI IMG/M metagenome (GOLD analysis project Ga0075430, IMG submission 75294) | Populus rhizosphere microbial communities from Tennessee, USA - Rhizosphere MetaG P. deltoides SRZDD4 | ecosystem: Host-associated > Plants > Roots > Rhizosphere > Soil | place: USA... | reverse complement strand
GCACCTCCGACGCCCGCGGGACAACCGCCTTCGTCCGTCGCGCCTCGGCCTCCGGCGCCGCAGCCAAACCCACCGCAGGCCGCGAGTCCGCAGAAGGCGCAGGATCCCGGCGACTTCACGCAGATGTTCGGCGCCGCGTCTCCGCCGATGAACCCGTTGGGGGCGGCGCCACTGTCGCCGCCGTCGCCGGCTCCACAGTACGCGCCGCCACCAGCGGGCAAGGCCGCGAGCCCACCGAGTCCCAACGAGCCGCCCAAGATTCGCGTGAGCTGGCGACCGCGTGAAACCGCTGGGCCGTCAGCGCCAGGGGCGCCCGCCAGCGCGACCGGTGCAATGCAGCCGGCGCCGCCGCCACCAGGCGCGTCGGCGACGGTGCCTCCGTTCGCGGCGCCCGCTCCGTCGCCACAGTATGGCGCGTCGAGTCCACCACCGCCGCTCGGCTCCTTCGCGGGCGCGCCTCCGTCATTCGGCGGTCCCCCCGCACCACCGTCGCGCGGATCGGAGCCGGCGATGGGGCCACCGGAGCTTCGGCTCTACGCGAACGAAGCTGGCGAGCGCGTCGAGCCGTATGCCCCGCCGCCAGTGCCATCGTCGGCGCCAGCCCCGCGAGCGAGCGGCCCAAGCGACTTCACACGCATGCTGACACCGGTGGAGGCACCTCCGAGCGTAGCGGCACCGCCGGCGGTGAAGCCGACCGCGAAGCCGGACGCCGGTGGCGGGAGAAAGCCGTCGGCGCTGCCACTCATCATCGTGCTGAACGTCGCGCTGATCGCCGCGGTCGGGCTGATCCTGTATTTCGTCCTGCGAAAGTAGCGCGCGTCGTCAGGTTCGAGCGGGCAGGAGAATCACGAGCTCGAGCTGGGCGTCGCCCAGCTCCGCCGGCACATACGCCGCGAGATTCCGCGCTCGCGTTATGGCCTCCCACTCGGCGCCGGTCTTCGCGAGCTGGAAGTACTGGTGGTTCAGTTTCACCGGGATCGCGCTGGGTGGCGATGGCGCGTGCGTGAGCTCGACCCCCGACATCGCGTGTCGGATCAGGTGCGTGATGCGGTCGCCTGACGAGACTTTCACGAACTGCGGCACCGCGCGAATCAGATCGGCGACCTTCACGCTGCTGCTCACCGCGAGGAAGAGCTGCGGTGCGGTGAAGAAGCGATCCTCATCGAGTGCAACGGCGTGAACGAGCGGCTGTTCGCTTCGCAGCGGGAGCGCAACGAAGTTCGACGGCACCACCGTGTCCAGCAGATCGCGCAGCATCGCGTCGAGCCGCGTGAAGCAGTCCGACAGGTTCACGTGATCGTACGCGGGGATCGATCGCGGGTGCACCGCCGTCGAGAACGTCGTCAACGCACCGGCGAGCGCGGTCATCGCCTCGAACAGCTCGGCCGGATGGCCGCGTCGCGTCTCGTAGAGATGCCGGACCGCCGGGAGGTGCGTGTTCACCGTGTACAGCAGCCAGAAGTTCGCGACGTCACTGATGCCGAAGTCGGCCAGACTCTGGTTGCGCTGGCGACGCATCCCCGACAGCGTCGTGCTCTTCGCGGCGAGCAGCTCGACGAGTCGGCGATTGATCGCCATGAGATACTCGCTCGCAGCGATGTCCAGCAGCGGCGGAACGAAACGCGGGTCGAGCGACACCTCGCCGGTGGATCCGCGCACGACGCGCGCGATCGGCAGTGCCGAGCTTCCGTCGAGCGATTCGCCTTCGACGAGAAAGCGGAGGTTCTTCTTCGCCACCTGCACGGGCTTTTCCGCGAGCCCGTTGTTCTCGTCGCGACGCATGAGGAGCTCGGCGCGGTAGCGCGTGCTCTGGTCGCGCGTCACGGCCGCGACGTTGAAGCCGTCGGGTCGATACTCGGGGACGGTGAGATAGACGTCGAGCGTCGGCCGGTCGGCATCCCATGCTTCTTCGAGCGGCTTCGGCGGTGGCACTGCGTCGGAGGTCGGCGCATCGAACAACAATCCGTCGGGCAGAATACCGGTCGCCGCCGTCACCGCGAACGCTCCGCCGGCAAGCGCATCGCGATCGATCTCGAGCCGCTGAAAGCCCCACGGCCGGAACGTGAGCGCGCCCAGGCGGAAACTGAGCAGATCCTCCAGATAACGATCCTGCATCTGGAGGTGCTGCGGGCTGAGCAGCACGCCCTTGGTCCAGAGAACCGGTTGGAGTTGCCGCATGGGCGGTAACGTAGCACCTTCGCTTCGTCATGGCCATCGCGCTCGAACGAAGCGCGCGCGTGACATCATCACGACCCACGAGGCTCGAGAGCGATGCGTGATCAGCGCGCCGACGTTTCGTTGCACATCTCGCCCAGCGAGCGGTACGAGTCGCGGCCAGTGGACCCGGGTGAGTTTCGCATCCTCGTGGTCGGTGACTTCGGTGGACGTGGCGACGGCGCCGCACCGACCAACGACCCACCGCGTCGCGTGGACCGCGACGACATCGACGCACACATCGCACGCATTGCACCGCGTCTTCGCGTCTCGATCGGTTCGGAGGACGTGCAACTCGCGTTCACGTCTCTCGACGACTTTCATCCGGACCGACTCGCTTCCCGACTGACCGCGCTCGACCCGTCTGTTGCGGATGCAGGAAGCGGGACGTCGGCCCATGCACCCGCCACGCCGGCCGCGTCTCCGTCGCAGGGCGACATCGTGCGCGCGGTGTCGGGCGGCTCGTTGCTGGATGACATGCTCGACGATTCCGGTGCACCCGATGCAGGTGACCGTGGGTCCGCGGCATCCACGGCGAGTCAGGCGCAACGACGGTCCGACGAGCTCTCGGCGTTCATCGAGCGTGCCGTCGCGCCGCATCTCGTGCAGCGCGACGAGGCCGCGGAGGCGCGCGCCGAATCACGACAGCGTTCGCTTGCCGATCGGCTTCGCCGTGTTCTTCACCACCCGCGCGTCCAGGCGCTCGAAGCGACGTGGCGTGCGCTCGATATCGTCGTCAGGCGGCTCGAAACGGACGGCGAGCTGCGGCTGTTCCTCCTCGACCGACCACGCGATCACGTTGCCGCCGCGATCGAGCAGATCGCGCGCGATCGCGACGTCGCGAACCCGGAGCATTGGATGCTGATCGTCGCGCTCCACTCCTTCGCCGAGGGGAACGCGGGGGCCGAGTCGCTCGCGCGTCTGGCGATTGCGGCCAAGGAGCTCGACGCTCCTTGCGTCGCCGCCGCGCCGGCGTCGCTCACCGGCGCGGAATCGCTCGCACAGCTCGCCGACGACGAGCACGTGGCCACGCCCGCTTCCGACATCTACGCCCTGATTCGGAAATCTGCTGACGGCCGATTTCTCGGACTCACGTTCCCGCGCGTGCTCATGCGCGCCCCGTACGGCCGCGACAATCCGTGCGACACGATCGACTTCGAGGAGTTGGACGATCCGGAGCGCCATAGCAACTATCTCTGGGGCAGCGGCGCCGCGCTCGTCGCGCTGCTCGTGGGCGAAGCGTTCCTCGAAAAAGGCTGGGCCATGGGCGGCCGAATACCGCTCGATGTCTCCGGCCTCCCGTACTTCACCTATCGACGCGGTCCGGAGATGATCGCGAAGTCATGTGCCGAGGCGATCATGTCGGAACGCGTGGCGAGGCTGCTGCTGGCGCGCGGGCTCATGCCCGTGGCATGGATCAAGGACACGGATCGCGTTCGCATCGTCGAGATCCGATCGGTGTCCGATCCGACCGCTCCACTCGCGGCACCGTGGGCTGGAGCGATGCCGAGGTCCGCTCCATGACGGCGACGGTGGACGCCCCGGCGCTTGAGCCCACCCCAAGTCCTCTCCGTCTGGAGCCGGGTTCGGCCATCGAGACGGTTCGAGCCGCGCTCCGTGACTCCGGGTTCGACGAGACGACCATCTGTCGGCGGCTCGACCTCGAGTCTCTCGATCAATTTCGGGCGATTCGCGATGGCCGGGCTGACGTCCTCCCGGCAGATGCCCTCGATGTACTGATCCACCTCTTCCTCGACAACGAGCCGCTCGGCTGGTCAGCGGCGTCGGCGTTCCTCCCGGCCGGCGCGATGGACGCCATGCGAACGGTTGGGCTGGTAAGAGACCACCGGCTCGACCCCTCGCGCGCGGTGGCGAACGTACTGCTATACCCCACCCAGTCGCTCTTCATCGCGTCGGACGTCGCCGCGGTGCCGGATGGCGAGGGCGCACGCTGGTGGGACCTCGTGTACGCGGCCATCACGACGAACACGCGGAACTTCCTCGCCACGATGCAGCGGTCGCGGTGCGAGGCCTTCCTCGACCTGTGCTCAGGGACCGGTGTCGCGGCACTCGCCGCCGCGTCGACCTTCGCCGACCACGCGTGGGCAGTCGACGTCGCGGATCGGTCGACCGAGTTTGCGCAGTTCAATGCTCGATTGAATGGCGTCACCAATGTGACGGTCCTGACGGGCGACCTCTACGAGCCGCTCGCGGGTCTCACGTTCGATCGCATCGTCGCGCATCCACCGTACGTGCCCTCACGCGAGACCCGCATGGTGTACCGCGACGGTGGGTCCGATGGCGAGGAAGTGACCCGCCGGATCATCGCTGGATTGCCCGACTATCTGCGGCCGGGCGGCGACTTTCACTGCACGTGCACGGCAACCGACCGTCGCGACGCACCGCTGGAACAGCGACTCCGCGCCATGCTCGGCCCGGCGGCCAGTGAGTTCGACATCGCCGTCGTAGTCACGAACGAGTTCGACCCGACCGAGTACTATGTGCGCCTCGCCATCGCCGGGCGCGGCACGTGGCCGGAGGCGGAGGAGTGGCATGGCCACTTCGCGGCGCTGGGCGTGACGAAGATGGTCTACGCGACCATCTCCATCCTCCGGCACGAGCGCCCACACGCCCCGTTCACGGTGCGGCGCCGGATCGGCTCCGCGACGGGAGCGGCTGAGCTGCGCCGTCTCGTGTGCGCGGCTGAGGAGTCGGCCTCGGCAGAGGTACTCGACCTTACGCTCGGGTCACGTCCGTTCGTGCCGGCCCACGTCTCGCTGCACTCGGAGCACGCGCGCGACGACGCCGGCTGGACGATGCGAAGCTGCACGCTCGCCACGGAGGTACCGTTCGACGTTCGACTGCCCTGTCCGCCCGAAATGGTGGCGTTGGTTGGACGGATGGACGGGTCCCGCACGGTCCGCGAGCTCTATGCCGAGGTGGCGAGCAGCGACGCCCTGAGAGAAAATGCCTCGATCGAACGTTTGGCGTCGTATATACACCTGCTCGCCGCGCACGGACTGGTGGATCTTCGGGGTCGCGGCGCGCCCTAGCGAGGGCCTGTCGCACCGGTGCACATCACGTTTGTTATTGCTTGACACCACCTTCCGGCGCGGGTAGTGTGGCATCGCTTGCATTGTACGCCACTCGCCCGGTCGCGAGGCTCCACACCGCGCCGAGCCTCCCATCGCCATCCGCTCGGCGTCGCACCGCGATGCGCGGGCTAGACGTTCCCGACTCAACGAGAACGAGGAGTCAGCATGGCACGAGAGAGTACGCAGAAAAAGCTCGAGCGCGTACGGCCGCCGCGCGTTCAGATCAGCTACGACGTGGAGACCGGTGGCGCGATCGAGATGAAGGAGCTGCCCTTCGTCATGGGCGTGCTCGGCGACTTCACGGGCCAGCCCATCGAGCCGCTGGCGAAGCTCAAGGAGCGGCAGTTCGTCGAGGTGACGCCCGACAACTTCGACGACGTCCTCGCGAGCATGAAGCCGCATCTCCAGTTCTCCGTCGAGAACAAGCTGAGCGAGGACCCTAACGCGGGGAAGCTCGGCATCGACCTGAACTTCCGCTCGATGGACGACTTCACGCCCGAAGCGGTGGCGCGTCAGGTGAAGCCGCTCAAGGAGCTGCTGGACCTGCGCACGAAGCTCGCCGATCTCCGTGGCACGCTGCAGGGCAACGACAAGCTCGAGGAGATCCTGCAAGCCACGTTGAGCGACGAGGACAAAATGAAGCGTCTGAAGGATGAGCTGGGCGGTCAGGGAGGCGGCCAATGACCAATCCGCAGACGTCACAGGCTTCGGCGCCCCTCCAGAGCACGGAGCTCGGCCTGCTCGACCAGATCATCGAGGATGGTCGTGTCGGCGGAAAGGACGCGGCGGCGAAGGAGCGCGGCAAGGACATGGTGAAGCAGTTCGTCTCCGAGGTGCTCGCGGGGTCGATGACCATGTCGCGCGACACCGAGGCGATGATCAACGCCCGCATCGCGCAGATCGACCACCTCATCTCGCTGCAGCTCAACGAGGTGATGCATCACCCGGACTTCCAGAAGCTCGAGGCCTCGTGGCGCGGGCTGAGGTACCTGCTGAACAACACCGAGACAGGCACGCAGCTCAAGATCAAGGTGCTCAACGTCTCGAAGAAGGAGCTGCTGCGTGACCTTCAACGCGCTCCCGAGTTCGACCAGAGCGCGCTGTTCAAGAAGGTGTACGAGGAGGAGTACGGTGTGTTCGGCGGTGCGCCGTTCGGCGCCCTCCTCGGCGATTACGAGTTCGACAAGTCCGGACAGGACATCGAGCTCCTCGAGAAGATCTCCAACGTCGCCGCGGCTGCTCACGCGCCGTTCCTCACCGCCGCGTCGTCGAACATGCTGAACCTCGAGAGCTTCGCGTCGATCGACGCGCCTCGCGACATGGGCAAGGTGATGGACACCACGGAGTACGCGAAGTGGAAGGCGTTCCGTGGGACCGAGGACTCGCGCTACGTCGCCCTGACGCTCCCGCACATCCTCATGCGCGAGCCGTACGGGAAGGACACGGTGCCGGTCGAGGCGTTCGGGTACGAGGAGCACGTCGATGGCACGGACCACGGCAAGTATCTGTGGGGCAACGCCGCCTGGGCGTTAGGCGCTCGCGTGACGACCGCGTTCGCCCTGTATGGCTGGTGCGCCACCATCCGCGGCGTCGAGTCGGGCGGACTCGTCGACGGACTGCCCGTCCACAACTTCAGGACCGAGTCGGGCGACATCGCGATGAAATGCCCGACCGAAGCGCCGATCACGGATCGCCGCGAGAAGGAGCTCGCCGATCTCGGGTTCGTCCCGCTCGTGCACCAGAAGAACACGCCGAACGCCTGCTTCTTCAGCGTCCAGTCCGCGCAGAAGGCGAAGGTCTACAACACCGATTCGGCGACGGCGAATGCGAGGATTTCGGCTCAGCTCCCGTATATCTTCGCGACGTCGCGCTTCGCCCATTATCTGAAGTCGATGATGCGCGACAAGATCGGTGGTTACATGTCGCGCGATGAGGCCCAGTCGTTCCTGAACACCTGGATCTCGAAGTACGTCATCAGCAACGACGATGCGCCGTTCGCCATGAAGGCGCAGCGTCCGCTCAAGGAGGCCCGCATCGACGTGATGGAGATTCCCGGCAAGCCGGGCGCCTACCGCGCCGTCGCGTTCATGCGCCCGCATTTCCAACTCGACGAATTGAGCATGTCCATGCGTCTCGTCGCCGAGCTGCCGCCGCCGGCAAAGTAGTTCCCATGTCCGTCTCATCTCTTGATCCTTCACCACGGAGCTAGTCCCAATGGCGTTGGAAGCATTCCTCAAGATCGAGGGGATCCCAGGCGAGTCGCGCAAGCAAGGGCATGCCGACGAGATCGACATCCTCAGCTTCAGCTTCGGGGCCTCGAACCCCACCACGGTTGGCAAGGGCACGGGCGCAGGCGCGAGCCAGGTCTCCATCTCCTCGTTCAGCATCATGAAGGGGACCGACCTCTCGAGCGCCCCGCTGTTCCTGCGGTGCGCGAAGGGCGAGCACATCCCGACGGCCATCGTCACACTGAGAAAGGCCGGCGGCGAGAATCCCCTCGAGTACCTCCAGTACAAGTTCTCGAAGGTCTACGTCGACAGCATCCAGTGGTCGGGCTCGAGCGGCGGTGACGACACCCCGACCGAGTCGCTTTCGCTCGCCTTCGAGAAGGTGGAGATCGCGTACAGCCAGCAGGGAGAAGGCGGCACGGCCAAGAAGACCGTCGGCGCCGGCTGGGACATTCCGAGCGGCACGCCGAGCGGTGTGAAGTAAGTGAGCGCAGGCGTGCGAATGGTGAATCGTCGATGACCGCCCAGTCGCTCTTCCAGGCTGGGCGGCTCGACGACGCCATCGGTGCGCTGAGCACGGAGCTGCGGAGCAATCCCACCGACTTGCAGCGCCGCACGTTCCTGTTCGAGCTGCTGTGCTTCGCCGGCAACTACGATCGCGCCGAAAAGCAGCTCGACATCCTGAGTCAGGGTAGCAAGGAGGCGGCGATGGGCACGCTGCTCTATCAGAGCGCGCTGCACGCCGAACGCACTCGTCAGGCGATGTTCGCCGACGACACGCTGCCACTCGCGAGCGAGGCTCGGGTCGACATCGGGGGCACGATCAACGGCAAGCCGTTCACATCCATCGAGGACGGCGATCCGCGCGTGGGAGCCCGGCTCGAGATCTTCGCCGCCGGACAGTATACGCTGCTTCCTCTCGCGCACGTCGAGTCGGTGCGGATGCAGCCACCGAAACGTCTCCGCGATCTGCTGTGGGCGCCGGCGATCGTCCGCACGGGGCCATCGTTCAAGGGAGTGGAGCTGGGAGAAGTCCTCATTCCGGTGATGGCCCCCGGAAGCTGGCAGGACGAGGAAGACGCCATCCGACTCGGCCGCTCGACGGCCTGGATCGCGCTCGAGGATGGCCGAGAGGCGCCGATCGGTCAGCGAGTGCTGCGCGTCGACGGCGACGAGGTGCCACTGCTCGAAGTGCGCGACCTGGTGCTGTCGACGACGACCGCTGGGACATCGTGAGCCCGCATGCCGCTGCGAGATGACCTGCTGACGCCGATCCCCGGCGACAATCCGGCCGGGGTGGACCTTCGCGACGACAGAATCTGGGACGTCATCAAAGAGGCGCGCAGAGCCGACGTCGTACCAGAAGAAGGCCGAGAACCGAAGGTTGCCGACTGGGCGGTGGTCGTCCGCGAGACCAGCAACGCGATCGCGACGCGCTCGAAGGACCTCCAGCTCGCCGTCTGGCTGATCGAGGCCGTCTACTATCGCGAGGGTCTCAGTGGCCTCGCGCAGGCCGTGCGCGTTACCGCGCAGATGCTGGTGAAGTTCTGGGACGGGCTCTACCCACCGCTCGAGGACGGCGATGCCAGCTTTCGCATCAGCATGCTCGAGTACTTCAACAACAAGGATCGCAAGCTCTACAACGACATCCGCCTCGCACCGGTGACGACCAACGGGGTCACGATCTATCGCTTCCGCGAGTCCGAGGAGGTGGGCGTCGAGAAGCCGGACGACGATTACGACAAGAAGCAGGCGCGGAAGAAAAAGATCGAGGCCGGCAAGATGAGCGGCGAGGAATTCGCCGAGGCCTTCAAGAACACGCCGAAAGCGTGGTACAAGCAGCGCGCGGCGGACATCGCGGCGGCGCTCGACGCCATCGCCGAGCTCGATCGTGCCGGGAACGAGGTATTCGGGAGCGAGGCACCTGGCTACAGCGAGTTCCGCCGCCCCATCGAAGAAGTCCAGGGCATCATCCGGCAGCTGCTCGCGCAGAAGCTCGAGCTCGAGCCCGATCCCGTGGAGGCGGTGCCCGTAGCCGGCGATGCATCTGCGGCGTTAGGCAGCGACGCTGCAGCCGCGGCTGGCGGGACGGCGGCGTCGGCCGTGGCGGGCGGGTTGTCGGCGGAGCCGACGAGTCGCGATGACGCCACCAGCCGCGTGGTCGTGGCGGCCCGTTGGCTGCGACGCGCGGAGCCGACGAGCCCGACGTCGTACATGATGCTGCGCGCACTGCGGTGGGGCGAGCTTCGAGCGCAAGCGCCGGAGCCCGATCCGCGCCAGCTCGTCGCGCCACCGCCCGCTTCGCGGACGCAGCTCCGCACGTTGATGCTCGACGCCAGGTGGGCGGAGCTCCTCGACGCGTCCGAGGCGGTCATGGCGACGCCGGCCGGGCGCGGCTGGCTCGATCTTCAGCGGTATGCCCTGCGCGCCGTGGACGAGATGGGCGCGGAGTATGGCGCGGTCGGATCGGCCATTCGCAGTGAGCTGCGGGCGCTCCTCCGCGAGGTGCCGTCGCTCGTCGACCTGACGATGATGGACGGCCTCCCGACGGCGTCGCCCGAGACGCGCAACTGGTTGCGCTCCGAGTTCTCGAACGTGGAGCCGGAAGAGGTGGCGATCGCCGCCGAACCGGACGGCGCGACGCCGGCGACGATGGGCAGTGGTGGCGGCGACGGCAAGGACCGGATGTACGAGCGCGCGTTAGGCGAGGTCCGCGCGGGGCGTCCCCAGAAGGCGATCGAGCTGCTGCTCCGCGAGCTCGACCGCGAGAAGAGCGCACGGGGCCGCTTCCTTCGGCAGTCGCAGCTCGCGCGCATCATGGTGGAATCGGGGTTCGACGCGATCGCGCGGCCGATCCTCGACGAGATGCTGCAGCGCATGGAGAAGCACAGCCTCGAGGAGTGGGAAGCCGGTCCCATGCTGGCACAACCGCTCGCCGCGCTGTACAAGTGCCTCGAGAAGACCGGGGAAGACGCCTCCCGGCAGCAACAGGTCTATCTCCGGATCTGCCGGCTCGATCCAGTACAGGCAATGAGCTTCGGGCCGCGGAGCTGATCCATGGCCAGTCAGCCCATCGAGCGACCGGTACGCGCGTCCGTTCTCGATCGCCTCATCGACGATAACCCGAAGAACCATACGAGCGAACCCGCGCTCACGCGGTCCCAGTCCGTGCGGCAATACAAGTCGGCGCTTCGTCGTGACCTCGAGTGGCTGCTCAACGCGAGACGAATCATCACTCCCGTGCCTGACGAGTGCCTCGAGCTGTCACGCTCCGTGTTCACTTACGGACTGCCTGATATCACGTCGATGAGCAAGGACTCGCGCGAGTCGTTCGAACGGCTCGCCCGGCTCATTCAGGCAGCCATCGATACGTTCGAGCCGCGCCTGGGCCAAGTGACGGTCGACCTCAAGGACGGTGGGTCGACACTGCTCCGTGATGTGCACTTCGTGATCGACGGGATCCTCAAGCTCGACCCGGTGCCCGAACGCGTGATGTTCGACACGCGACAGGATGAACGCGGCGCAATGATGGTTCAGGAGGGCACCGGTGGCGGATGATCAGCTGCTGCAGTACTACGAGCGCGAGCTAACATTCCTGCGACGGATGGGCGCGCGCTTCGCGCAGGAGTACCCGAAAATCGCGTCTCGCCTCGACCTCGAACCGAGCAAGTGCGAGGATCCGCACGTCGAGCGAATGCTCGAAGCGTTCGCGTTTCTCGCCGCGCGCGTCCACAAACGCATCGACGAGGACGTCCCCGAAATCAGCGAGGCCCTGCTCGAGATCGTTTACCCGCACTACGTGCGGCCGATCCCGTCGATCTCGCTCGTCGAGCTCGAGCTCGACCGCGAGCAGGGAAAGCTCTCCTCCGGACTCCGCATCCCACGGAACTCCCTGCTTAGCTCCCGGCCGGTCGGCGGCGTCCCATGCAAGTTCAGCACGTGCTACGACACGACGCTCTGGCCGATCCGCGTCGCGGGACTCGAGTGGGTGACGCCGGACCGGCTCAAGCCACCCGTCCGTGCGAACGACGCTGTCGCCGCCCTTCGGCTCGAGCTGCACTGCTTCGCCGAGCTGGAGTTCAAGGCGCTCGACCTGTCTTCCCTGCGATTGCATCTGGCCGGCGATCCGGGCGTCACATACACGTTGTACGAGCTGCTCGGCAACAACTGCACGGGCATCATCGTACGCGAGCCCGCACCAGGGAAACGATCTCTTGCCTTCCCTGCGTCGGCACTGCAGCCAGTCGGCTTCGGTGAGAAAGAGGGCGTGTTGCCATACCCGCATCGTTCCTTCCTCGGATACCGGCTGCTGCAGGAATATTTCACGTTTCCGTCGAAGTTCCTTTTTTTCGATCTCGCCGTGTTCGACGCCATGCGCGCGGCTGGATTCGGAGAGAAGGCGGAGGTGATTATCCTGCTGCGACAGTTCGAGCGCGCCGAGCGGCGAGCCGTCCTGGACACAGGTCTCTCTGCGAACACGCTCAGACTCGGCTGCACGCCGGTGGTCAACCTGTTTCCCCTCCTCGCGGAGCCGATTCTTCTCACACAGCGCCGCACTGAGTATCAAATCGTACCCGACGCACGCCGACGGCGCAGCACACAAGTCTTCTCGGTTGACGAAGTCGTCGCGGTGACTCCCGGGTCGTCCGATCCGCTGCCCGTCGAGCCCCTATACTCGTACCGTCACGCGCGCGATGGTAAGCGTCCACAACTGTTCTGGAGCGCGCGACGACGGGCCACGGAATGGCGCATCGACCACGGTACGGATGTCTACCTCTCCCTCGTGGATCTTTCCGCGCGCACGGTGCACCCTGATCGCGATTTCATCAACGCGCGGCTGACGTGCTTCAACGGTGATCTTCCGAGTCGACTCCCCTTTGGCAGCGACACGGGCGATTTCGAGCTCGAGAACGGTGGACCGATTCGCCGGATCACGGCCCTCGTCAAGCCAACGGACGTCGTGCACCCTCCACTTGGTAGCGCGCAGCTGTGGCGTCTCCTGTCGCAGCTGTCCTTGAATTATCTGCCGCTCGCCGACGGCGGCGTGGACGCGCTTCACGAGATCCTTCGTCTCCATAACTTCTCGGACACCGCGGCGGGCGACCGACACATTGAAGGCGTCGTGTCGGTGTCCGGCGAGCCGACGTACGCGCGCGTCGTCACCGAGCACGGTGTCGCGTTCGCGCGGGGGCGGCGGGTGGATGTCACGTTCAACGAGGAGCAATACGCCGGAGCTGGCGTGTACCTGTTCGCGAGTGTGCTGGAGCGCTTCTTCGGCATGTACGCTTCGGTGAATAGTTTCACCACGCTTGTCGCGCGGTCGACGAAGCGGAAGGAGATCCTGCGCGCATGGCCACCGAGGGCAGGATGGAAGAGCCTCGTGTGAGGCTTGGCGCAGTCGAGGAGGCACTCGAACGCGAGCCATTCTCGTTCGAGTTCTTTCAGGCTGTCCGCCTCCTGCATCAGCTCCATCCGGAGCGCGGCCGCGTGGGTCGTTACGGTAACCCCGACGACGAGGTCGTCCGGTTCGGCGCGACGCCGTCGACGGCGTTCCCGGCCAGCGAGATCCAGGGCATGGACCGCGACGATGACGCGCCGCCACGCCTCCTGATCAATTTCTTCGGTCTCACGGGTCCCCAGGGTGTTTTGCCGCTCGAGTACTCCGAGCTGCTCGCCGAGCGCGTCCGACAGCGCGATCACGCGCTTCGGGATTTTCTCGACCTGTTCAACCATCGACTCATCAGCCTGTTCTTCCGAGCTTGGGAGCGTTCGCACGGCCACGGCGGCGTGCGCGCGTCGGGTGAGGATCCCCTGGCCGCGCACCTTCTCGACCTCGTGGGCCTCGGGACGCCGGGGTTGTCGACGCGACTCGGATTGCCAGCGGAAGCACTGGCGTTCTACGTTGGGCTCCTCGCGTTACCGACGCGGCCGGGGGTGGCACTCGAATACATCCTCGAGGACTACTTTGGCGTCCCGGTGGAGATCGAACAGTTCGTCGGCGGCTGGTATTCGATCGATGAGCCGTCGCAATGTGCGCTGGGTGAAGAGTCGGTGTCGTCGCAGCTTGGTTTTGGTGCCGTTGCGGGCGATGAGATCTGGGATCTCCAGGCGCGCGTGCGCGTCCGTCTCGGACCGCTCACGCGCTCGCAGTACGACACCTTCTTGCCGACTGGAGACGCCTATGACGAGCTCCGGGCACTCACGAAGTTGTTCACCGGCCAGCAGGTCGATGTCGAGCTTCAGCTGGTGCTGGCGCGCGACGAGGTTCCCGCGGTGGAGTTGCGCGCCGATGGGGTGCGCGCGACGCCGCTCGGATGGTGCTCCTGGCTTCGCTCACGTCCGTTCGCGCGCGATCCCAGCGATACGATTCTCACGCTGTAGTACGCTCTTCCGACGAGGCGACGAACCATGACGGTCAACCTTCGCGCGCTTATCGGCCGCCTGAACGACGAATCCCGCCGTGCCCTCGAGTCGGCGGCGGGCCTCTGCCTGTCGCGCACGCATTACGACGTCGAGATCGAGCACTATCTCATGAAGGCGCTCGACGACACCGCCGGTGACGTCGCGGTGATCCTCAAGCATTACGGCATTGACCGCTCGCGGTTGGCATCGGAGCTCACCCGAAGTCTCGACAAGCTGAAGACGGGCAACGCACGCAATCCATCCTTCAGCCCGACGCTGGTGAAAACGTTCACCGAGGCGTGGACGATCGGGTCGCTCGAGTTCAACGCGACGAAGGTGCGAACGGGGCATCTCGTGCTTGCGTTGCGATCGGTCGACGAGCTGGCGCGCCTCACTCAGGGCGTGAGCAAGGAGCTCGAGAAGATCCCGGCCGAGGGACTGAAGAAAGAGTTCGCCTCCATCGTCGCGGGCAGCTCCGAGGACATCGCGGCTGCATCGGCGTCCGATTCCGGTGGCGATCCGTCCGTTCCCAAGGTCGGCGGCAAGACGCCGAATCTGGACCAGTTCACCATCGACCTCACCGCCCGCGCCAAGGCCGGGAAGATCGACCCGGTGCTGGGGCGCGATTTCGAGGTGAGACAGGTAGTCGACATCCTCACGAGGCGGCGCCAGAACAACCCGATCCTCGTCGGTGAGGCCGGTGTGGGAAAGACGGCCGTCGTCGAAGGATTCGCGCGGCGTATCGTCGAGGGAGATGTACCGGGTCCGCTCAAGAACGTGACGCTGCGTACGCTCGATCTGGCGTTGCTGCAGGCCGGCGCCGGCGTGAAAGGCGAGTTCGAGAATCGTCTCAAGGGGCTGATCGAGGAAGTGAAGAACTCGAACACACCGATCATCCTGTTCATCGACGAGGCACACACGATGATCGGCGCGGGCGGCGCCGCCGGCCAGGGGGATGCGGCCAACCTGCTCAAACCCGCTTTGGCCCGAGGCGAGCTGCGCACGATCGCCGCAACGACGTGGGCCGAATACAAGAAGTTCTTCGAGAAGGATCCCGCGCTGTCGCGGCGGTTCCAGCTCGTGAAGATCGAGGAGCCCAGTGAGGATGTCTGCTGCGTGATGTTGCGCGGCGTCGTGCCGGCGCTCGAGAAGCATCATAGCGTTCGCATCCTCGACGACGGCCTCGACGCGGCAGTCCGGCTGTCGCACCGCTATCTGCCCGACCGACAGCTCCCTGACAAGGCCGTGAGCGTGCTCGATACGGCGTGCGCTCGGCTGGCGTTAGGTCAGGCGGCGACGCCGCCGGCCGTCGAGGATGCGAAGCGGACGCTCGACGATCTCGCCGTGCAGGAGCGGGTGCTCACGCGGGAGGCCGCCGTCGGCGCCGACCACAGCGAGCGACTGGCCGCGATCGCCGCCGAGCGGACCGAGACCGAGGCGAAGCTCGCCGCGCTGCAGGCGCGCTGGGAGGCGGAGCGCACGCTGGTGACGCGGGTGCGAGAGCTCCGCGAGACGCTCGAGGGCAACGGTGGCGGCGACGCGGCGCCGGCGATGCGGAAGGATCTGGACGCGCTGAACGACGAGCTGTCGCGCACGCAGGGCGAGTCGCCGCTGGTGCGGGTCTGCGTCGACGCGTCGCTGGTCGGCGAGGTCATCTCCGGCTGGACGGGGATTCCCGTCGGCAAGATGATGCGCGACGAGCTCGGCGCCGTGCTCGAGCTGGAGAAGACGTTAGGCGCTCGCGTGATCGGTCAGGACCACGCGCTCGAGTACATCAGCCGGCGCATTCGCACGTCCCGCGCCGGGATCGAGGATCCCAGCAAACCGAAAGGCGTGTTCATGCTCGTCGGTCCGAGCGGTGTCGGGAAGACCGAGACTGCGCTCGCCGTGTCGGATCTGCTGTACGGTGGAGAGCACAACATGATTTCCATCAACATGTCGGAGTTCCAGGAAGCGCATACCGTGAGCACGCTGAAGGGATCGCCTCCGGGATACGTGGGCTACGGCGAGGGTGGTGTACTCACCGAGGCGGTGCGCCGGCGTCCCTACTCGGTGGTGCTGCTCGACGAGGTGGAGAAGGCCCACCCCGACGTGCTCGAGCTGTTCTTCCAGGTGTTCGACAAGGGTGTGATGGAGGACGGCGAGGGGCGGCAGATCGACTTTCGCAACACCGTCATCATTCTCACGACGAATGCCGGAACCGAGACGATCATGAAGCTCACGGCCGATCCGGAGACGCTGCCGAATCACGACGGGCTGGTGAAGGCGCTCAAGCCCGAGCTGGACAAGGTGTTCAAGCCGGCCTTCCTTGGTCGGATGGTCATCATCCCGTACTTCCCCGTTCGGGATGAGAACCTCAAGCGGATCGTTAGGCTGAAGCTGAACAAGATCGGCCGGCGCATGAACGAGGTGCACCGGCTCGTGATGGACTACGACGATGCCGTGGTCGATAGTGTGGCCGCGCGGTGTACCGAGGTGGAGAGCGGTGCGCGCAACGTCGACAACATTCTCACGAATACGCTGCTTCCCGAAGTATCCAAGCTCCTGCTCGAGCAGATGGTGGCGGGACAGCGACCGTCACGGCTGGAGATTCGGATCGGCGACGATGGCGCGCTGACGTATCAGACCGATGGCGCCACCGAGCCGGCGGCGCTCAGCCGGTAGCCGTCCCACGGCGCACTGGAACCTCCGAGGCCTGCCATGCCGTCGTTCACGCAAGACAATCGACCGCTCAAAGTGTTCACCGGGCTCGGGAAGGACGTCCTCTTGCTCGAGCGCTTCACCGGGAACGAGGGCGTGTCGATGCCGTTCCAGTTCACGCTGGAGATGCTGTCGGAGAACGCGGCGATCGACCCGGCGTCGGTCCTGCGGAAGCCGATCGCCGTCTCTATCGGGGTTCCCGGAGGCGGCGACCGGGTGATCCACGGCCAGGTCAGTCGCTTCGCGCAGCTCGGTCGCCGGGCCGGCCTGACGGCGTACCGAGCCGAGATGGTGCCGTGGTTCTGGTTTCTGACGCTCACGAACGACTGTCGCATCTTCCAGAACCAGAGCATCACGGACATCACCGAACAGCTGTTCAAGGAAGCGGGGTTCAACGACTTCAAGTTCAAGGTGCTCAAGCCGCTTGCACAGCGGGTGTACTGCGTGCAGTATCGCGAGAGCACGTTGGATTTCATCTCGCGGCTGCTCGAGGAGGAGGGGGTCTTCTACTTCTTCGAGCATGAGGATTCGAAGCACACGCTCGTGATCACGGATCACGCCGGCCAACTGCCGCCATCGCCCGTGGTGAGCAAGCTGCGAATGACGGCGTCGAGCACGAACGTCATGGTCGAGGAGCCCGTCATCACGAGCCTCCACGTCGAGCACGCGGCGATCACCGGCACCGTCACGCTCAACTCGTTCGACTACGAGAATCCCTCGCGGGCGCTGCTGGCGACGATGGCTGGCGAGCAACCTAACGAGGCGTACGACTATTTCGGCGGCTACACCGAGAAGGCGGACGGCGAGCGGTACGCGCGCCTGCGCCTCGAGCATCAGGAGTCGAAGCAGCAGGTCGTTATCGGCGAGGCGAACTCCCCGTCTCTGGCGAGCGGGCACAAGTTCGACCTCACGGACCATCCGAACAAGAAGGCGAACCAGACGTATCATGTCCTCTCGGTGCGCCACTTTGCCGAGCTGCCGAACTACGTGGGTGGCAGCTCGCCGTTCATCTACTCCAACTCGTTCGAGGCGATCCCGATCGGCGTGCAGTACCGGCCGCCGACGCGGACGGCGCGCCCGTTCGTGCACGGCACGCAGACCGCGATCGTGACCGGCCCGGCCGGCGAGGAGATCTGGACCGACAAGCTCGGTCGCGTGAAGCTGCATTTTCACTGGGACCGTCTCGGCAGGCGTGACGAGAACAGCTCGTGCTGGGTTCGCGTCTCATCGGCGTGGGCCGGCAAGGGTTACGGCAACTTCTCGGCGCCGCGCATCGGCCAGGAGGTCATCGTCGACTTCCTCGAGGGGGATCCGGACCAGCCGATCATCGTCGGGCGCGTGTTCAACGGCGAGCAGACGCCGCCGTGTGATCCGGGCGGCAAGGGCGGCGTGATCAGCGGGCAGCGCTCGAAGACCCACAAGGGTGGCGGGTTCAACGAGATGACCATGGACGACACCGCGGGAAAGGAGAAGATCTCCGTTCACGCGCAGTACGACATGGCTACGACCGTGCTGCACGACGACTCGCAGACGATCAAGAACGACCGCACGATCACCGTCGACGGCAAGCACACCGAAACGATCAAGAAGGACACGTCCGTCTCGGTCTCGGACGGCAACTATTCGTTCACGGTCGCGAAGGGGACCGGAACGTTCAAGATCGAGAAGAAGGTCAGCGAGACCTTCAACGACGCGCAGGAAACCACCGTCAAGAACGACGTCACGATCAAGTCCACGGCGGGCAAGATCGTGATCGACGCCGCGAACGAGATCAAGCTTCACACCGGCAGCAGTACGATGACGCTCAAGAAAGACGGCAGCATCAGCATTCACGGCAAGAAAGTGGAGATCATTGGCGACGACGAGGTCAAGGTGTCGGCTCCGAAGGTCGCGATCAGCGGCGGCCAGGAAGCGAAGTTCGGCGTCGGCAACCAGCAGATCACGTGCGACGTCGCGAAGGTGAACACGTCGGGCGCCGCAATCAATTCATCGGCGGTCGGGATGCACGAGATCGCCGGCGCGCTCGTGAAAATCAACTAGTCGTCATCGGAGGGTCGTCGTGTTCGACACGAAGATTGTCGCCGCAGTCGTGCTGGCGGCCTTCGCCGGCGCCATGTGGATCGGCTTCGTTCGGCCCGCCCAGCGCGAGACGGCGTACGGCAAGATCACGGCGAAGGTTCACAAGCCCGAGGGCACGTACCAGCAGACGCCGGTCGGCGCGAATCGCGGCTTCCGCACCCCCAACCGCATTCCGATCGCCGAGTCGTACTTGTTCAACATCGCACTCGACGGAACAGCCGAGCCGGTAGCAACGGCGCTGAACGTCGTCCTGAGCCGTCAGTTCGAAGTCGGACAACGGGTGCACGTGACGTACGAGCGCCGCGGGATCGGACCGTTCCTGCGGCGGATTCGCGTGCTCGAGATGACACCGGCCTAACGAGTTCCACCCGCACCCACGCCGCCGTGCAGAAGCTGTTGGAGCGAGCCGCCGCGAGGCTGCGCGACTTCGTCGCCCAGCGCGACAACATCGCGCTCGTCGTGACGTGCGACGACGCCGAGGCGCTCGTCGTTCAGAAGCTGCTCGAGGAGCTCGAAGACAGCGCCACGTCCGAGATGGTCTGGATCGTCACCGAGGACTTCGGCGAGCCACACACGTACGCGAATGCAGTCATCAACGCGGTCGGGGCCAAGTGCGCTGGTGTCTCTCTCGCCCTGCGAGAAAAAGGGTTGACGCCGTGGCCGGCGCTACCGGCGCCGGTCTTCGATGAGACGCGCCCACCGGCTATCCGGCTCCGCGAGCTCATGGCATTCAGCCGCTCGCTGCTGCCCTTCCCCGTCGGCATGGTCGCCGTCTGGTGCTTTCATCCGGCGACCATCGCCAACCCCGCGGCATACGCTCGCCTCGTAGCGGACCTGCTGGCGCACGAGTTCCCTGATCCGTGGTGCCACGGCCTCCGCTTCATCGTCCGCGGGCAACCGGGCGAGCCGACGCTGCCCGCGGCGCTCACCGACAAGCCCCGCATTGACCGCTACACGACCGACCTGAGTCAGGACGCAATGGCGCGCGCCATCGATGACGAGGCAGACGATGACTCGCTGCCGCTGGAGCGCCGGATGCAATCGCTCCTCGTGAGCGCGCACCTCGACTACGCCTACCAACGGTCGGACGACGCCCTGGCCAAATACGAGCTCCTGCTGCAGTTCTACGCCGGTACGCGGAACCCGACCATGACAGCGCTGGTGCTGAACGGCATGGGCGAGGTGCACGGCCGCCTGGGAAATCGCGTCCAGGCAGCGAACTGCTTCGAGCACGCGCTGCTTCCAGCGTCGGCCGGCGCAGGGCCGCCAATCCCGATCCTGCTCAATCTGTCGCTCAACCTCGGCAACCTCCGCTTGGAGGAAGGCAACTGGGCTGCCGCCGAGGCGTACTTCGACTCGGCCCAGGAGTTCGCGACGATCCAACGCGCTCCGATTACGAAGGTGCAGGCGATGGAAAAACTGGGCTACTGCCAGTACTCGTTAGGTCAGGTGGAGGCCGCGGTCACCACATGGACCGCGGCCGCGACGGTTGCCGAGCAGCTGGAGCTCTCGAACGAAGAGTCGAGCGTCCGGCGGCACTTGCACGCGCACTACGTCAATGCCGGTGACGACGCCGGCGCCAACGCAATGGTGCAGCGACTATCCGCGCTCCAGTCGCCGCCACTTCCGGGTCCGATCTAACGCCATGGCGAACCTCGCGAATATTCGCCTGGCGGTACACCAGCATATGTCCGGCGTCACCGGCGACCGGACGTCATCGCTCGACCGCGCTGCCAACACGCCGTCGGCCATGGGCAACGTGGCATCGAACTGGTACACGGGCATAAGTGGGGCTGCCGGCGCGTTTCGTCAGCCGGTGCCGAACAATCCCGACGGCTCGCCGCCATCCACGGCCCAGACGGCGGTCGCGCGTGGCCGTCAGGTCCAGGCGTTCGCGTCCAGCGTGATGGGTGCGCTCAGCATGCCGCAGGACATGCTCAACGTCGGCTTCGCGAATTTGACGGCGCCGATCGCGGCAGTGTTCCCGAGCCTTCCTGCCGCGACGATCACCATGCTGTACGTCGGCGTTCCACACGCCCACAGCCATCCGCCCAGTCTCATCCCGCCGGCACCACCAGTGCCGCTTCCGAGCATCGGGACGATCCTCCTGGGTACGAGCCTCAAGACGTTGATCAACGGCATGCCGGCCGCGCGGTGCGGTGACATCGGGCTCGCGCTGACATGCGTCGGCTTCTTCCCGTTCTTCCAGCTCAAGACGGGATCGTCGAACACGTTCATCGGCGGTAACCGCGCGGCGCGCATGCTCGACATCTGCCAGGTCTGCTCACAGGCGGACGAGCCGAAGACGTTCGACGCCGGCAAAATCATGGGAACGATCGGCGCCATTGCGCGCGGCGCGCAGAAGGTCATGGAGTACGGCGGCCTCGCCGTTGGCGCCATGGACATCGCCGCGAGCGCGGCCGAAGCGTCTGTAGAAGACGACGCGGCGATGTCCGCAGCGAAGGGACTCGCGGCGGCGATGGCCGCCGCCCAGATGGCGGCCGACCTCGCGACCAAAGCGCTCACGAAAACGATGGGGAAGGACCCGGGGATCCCGCCATCGAGCTCGGGAGCCGTGGTGCTCGGCCACCCGAACGTGTTGATCGGCGGATTCCCGATGGTGAACATTCCCAACCCCGTCGATCTGCTCCTCGGTCGGCTTGCCCGGTACAAACGGAAACCGCCCGGGCCGGACGCCTCCAACGGGCAGGTGGCCTGCCCAACCTGCCAGGGAGGCTCGTGATGCCCACGGGCGCCGCACGCTGCGCCGCGATCCGCCCCGATGGTCGTCACCTCGTCGGCGACCCCGTCGACGTCGTCAGCGGCGCCAACCACGACGTCTTCTTCGAGTTCGTCATCCGGGGCTCGGTGCCGATCGCCTGGAAGCGCCACTACGACAGCGCCCGGGGCAACATGGAGTGCGCGTTAGGCTGGGGGCATGCGCACTCGCTCGAGCACGTGCTGCGACACGACGTCGATGGACTCCGCTATCAGGGGCCGCTGGGCGCGGCCGCGACGTTCCCGTCGCTGCGCCGGGTGGGCGACACGATGGCCGCCGACGGCTGGCGCCTGAGCCGGACGGGACCCGCGCGGTACCTGCTGCGTCGGCCCGCGCACGCGGCGCTGGAATTCACATTCGCGCCAGGCACGCTCCAGACTCCGGTCACGGCCGTCCTCGCCGGACGGGAACGCGCGATCCTGCACTACGACAGGTCGGGGCGCCTCGAGCGAATCGAGCACCCCGAGCGTACACTGTTCGTCGAGCATGACGTGGCGGGACGCCTAACGCGCATTCTCGGTGGCCGGGCGTCGAACGGCGAGCCGGGACTCCTGATCGGGTATGCATACGATCGCGCCGGAAATCTCGTCGACGGCACCGACGGGTACGGGCAGCGCTTCTCGTTCGCGTACGACTCGGCCCATCGGATGACGCGCAAAACCGACCGGCGTGGGTATTCGTTCGAGTGGGAATACGATGCCGCCGGGCGGTGCGTGCATTCGCGCGGACAGGACGGCGTTCACGAAGTATGGCTCCGCTACGAGCCGGAATCGCTGCGGACGATCGTGCGCCGCGCCGATGGTGGCGAGTGGACATACCTCTACGACGACGCGGGCGCCGTGCGCATGGTGCTCGACCCGTGCGGTGGCGCGCGCGAGTACGTCGTCGAGGACGGTCGCATCGTCGCGGAGGTCGACAGCACCGGCGTCACCACCACATGGGTCTACGACAAGGCCGGCGCGTTCTCCGGGCGTCTGGTGAACGGGGCCCTCGTCGCCGACGACGCGCCCATCGCTCGCAGCGCATCGGCGATACGGCTCGAGAATCGCCCGGTCGGCTGGGAATGGGGCGGGCTCTCGCGCTGGCTCATGCGCTCGGCCGATGCGCCCACCGCCGAGCAGCTCGGGGCACTCCCGGGCCTCGCCACCGACGCGCTCGACGTCACCACGTGGCGTCGCGAGGACGAGACGCGTCGCTACGATGATTCGGGCCGGCTGATCGGCACGAGCGTTCGCGAGACGTGGCGGCGGCGCTTCGCCTACGACCCGAACGGGAATGTCCGTCGCATCGTCGACGCCGACGGAAAGTCGTTCACGTACGACTACGAGTCGTGGGACTTCTGGACCGAGGCCGCGACCGCGAACGGCCGGACACTTCGGATGCAGTGGACGCCCACCGAGCACCTCTCGAGCTGCGTCGACGGTGGCGGTAGTCGCGTCGACTACACCTATGACCGAAAAGACAGGCTCGTCGGCGTGACGCGCGACGGTACGCCATACATCACCTACGACTACGACGCCGGCGATCGGGTCATCGCGGCGCGCGCCGGCGACGGTTCCGTCTGGAGAGCGACTCGCGACACGAACGGCCGTGTTGCGCGCCTAACGCTGGCGTCCGATGTTGAGCTCACGTACGAGTACGACGACGTCGGGCGCCCGATCGCCAGCGCCAGTCCTGACGCCGCAACCGTCGGTGCCTGGTCGCCCGAGGGGTCGCGCGTCGCGGACCTGCAGGACGGCCTCGGCGCAGAACACGTCTTCCGCGATGGCAGCTTGGCCGAGACCACGCTTCTCGGCGTGTTCGCCGTGCAGTACCGGCGCGACGGGGCGACTGAACGTGTCGTCCGGGATCCGCGCGGCGTCGACCACCGCGTGCGCCGACTCGGCCGAGATGTCGCGCTGCGCACGCTCGGCAGTGGGGCGAGCGAGCTCACACAGTTCCGCGAGGACGGGAGATGCGTCGCGCGTGCGGTGTGGTCGCCCGCGGCAGACCGCAGCGTCTGGACCCAGCGCTTTACGTACACCGCCGAGGGTGACCTCACCGTCGCGCAGGACTCGCGGCGTGGGGTCACCCGGTATGGGTACGACGACGCCCACCGCCTCGTCCGCATGGAGCTCCCCGACGGGTCGACACACGTGTTCGCGTACGATGGCGCCGGCAACCTCGTTAGGCAGCCGGGCCTGACCGGCGTCGGCATCGAAGCCGGCAATCGCCTGGTGCGGGCCAACGGCGACGCCTTCACCTACGACACTCGCTTCAGGATCGCCGCCCGGCGGGGCGAGGCTGGCGAGACGCGGTATGCGTACGACGAGCTCGACATGCTCCGCACCGTCTCCGGGCCCGACCTCGACTGGAGCGTCGGGTATGACGCGCTTCGCCGCCGCGTCTGGAAAACGGTCAACGGCAAAACGACGCGATACCGTTGGGACGGCGACCGGCTCATTGCCGAGCTGCGCGAGGACGGCGGTGTGCGACTCTATCTCTACGCCGACGCGACGGCGCTCACGCCTTTCATGTTCCTGGAGTACGACGCGATCGACGCGCCGGCAAAGCGCGGTCGCCCCTACCATATCCACGTGGATCATCGGGCGACGCCCGTGCTGGTCACCCAGCAGGGCAGCACGGTGGCGTGGCGGGCGCGCATTGCCCCGTTCGGTCACGCAGACGTGGATCCGGGCGCGACGATCGATATGCCGCTGCGGTTCCCGGGACACTACCACGACGCCGAAACGGGCCTCCATTACACCCGCTACCGCTATTACAGCCCCGAGCTCGGGCGCTACCTGCAGCCCGACCCGATCGGTCAGGCCGGCGGCGCCAACCTCTACGCGTACTCGACGAACCCGCTCAAGCGGGTGGACGTCCGCGGGCTCTGCGAAAAGACGCAGCCTAACGCCGCTCCGGACTCGGACGACGAGCCGACGCTGGTGAATCGCGTCCCACCCCAGGAACCGGAGCCGGAAGGCCCGGTTCACGTCGATCCGCGGGTGCTCGTCGACGACGCGGTCAACGGCGGCGCGATCATCATTCAGGGAGATCCGGCATTTCAGGCCGGCGCGCGTTCCGACCTCGAGAACATGGCCGGTACGCCGACCGGCGCCGCGACCATCAACCAGATCATGGACAACCATGACCAGAACGGCACCACGGTGACGATCGCGCCGATGCGCCCACAGGACCATCCGGAGTACGGTGGTCCGGGGCCACACTGCGAGTGGAGCGGCGCAGACCCGCGCGTCGGCCCGCACGGCGAGGACGGGCAGCCTGCGAACAGTACCATTCGCTACACGCCCGGTGACGACCGCTCGGCGCCGCAGGGACAGGGCGGATCGCCGTCCGATGCGATCCTCAACCACGAGGCGAATCACGCAGCCAACAACGGTGCCGGCGAGAACATGTCCAATCATCCACCCGGCAATCCTCGCAACGGAAACGCCGAGGAGGGGAACGTCATCAACGCCGATAACCGGTACCGAGACGAGCGCGGCGGAGCAGCCAACGGGTATCCACCCCGCGACGGTTGGGATCATCTCCCGTGAGCACTCCAATCGCCGACGGCTCCACGGCGGGCAAGCACACGGGGCTCCTTCTCACCGCGCGCCTAACGGTGAGCGAAACCGCCCTCCGGATGACGCTGACTGCCGAGAATCGCGGCACCGGCGGCGCCTATCTTCGCACCCGGCCCATGCTCTACGGAGTCGCGACACGGCGCCCGTACAGCGTGCTCCGCGACGACGGGACGCTGCTCCTCAGCTACCTTCCAGCCCCGACCCCGCCTAACCTGAACGTCCTGGCACCGACCCCGGTGTACTCGCGACTCGTGGCGCCGGGCGAGCGGTACGAGGATTCGTTCGAGATCGCGATTCCCGTCGAGGAACGTCACCCGTATTGTCCTCTCGAATACCCGCCAGGTGCGCAGCGCGTGATGGCGAAGAGCGTCCTGCTCGTGACCGAGGCCTGCACCGCGGACTCGGTCGGCACTCCTCGGCCAGGACCGGAGAACCAGCCGGAGCTGGTGTACGTCTGGGGCGATGTGCGCGACGAGCTGACTATTGCGCTCGAGGTCGCGGTTCCCGTCCTGCGCCGGACGGATCCAGGCTTCTACCGGTTCTGACGGGTCCGAGGACCCGCCGCGGCGAAGGTCATCCCGCCGCATAGTGATTCGGCACACGGTCGCGTCCATCTTCGATGACGGATTCGCCGCGCCATCCGAGTCAGCCGACCCTGAGACCACGAGGGTTGATCGGCCTTGCCACGATAGCGACCGAACCGCAGTTTGCGACACCTATCCAATGAAGCCAACAGCCACCTCGACGTGCCGTCACTGCGGCGGCGCCGTACTCCCGGGCGACCGGTTCTGCGGCGGCTGTGGAACACCCGTCTCGGGTGTCACGCCCGCCGTGACCCCGGCGGCACCGCACCCCGACGCGTCGCCGCCCTCACCGGCCACGTCCGGTGACCGCTCACCCTGGACAGCTGTCGTCGCGCGCCTTCAAGCTGCCACCATCGGCGAGTTCGAGATTCTCGCCGAGCTCGGGCGCGGCGGCATGGCAGCCGTCTACCTCGCGCGCG
>Ga0075430_100000676_pt1 | contig 26081 bp, 23 predicted proteins | sample RhiMetdeltSRZDD4_FD_75294 | JGI IMG/M metagenome (GOLD analysis project Ga0075430, IMG submission 75294) | Populus rhizosphere microbial communities from Tennessee, USA - Rhizosphere MetaG P. deltoides SRZDD4 | ecosystem: Host-associated > Plants > Roots > Rhizosphere > Soil | place: USA... | reverse complement strand
CAAACAACCAGGGCGCAAATAGTATCTACATTGAAAGATGCACAAACGGTAACGATTTTAAGACAGTCGCAGTTTTGATGGCAACTGAAAAGTTCGGCTCCGAGAACTATATATATGCCGATACAGCGGCCAGCCCCGATAGAGTGATGTATCGTCTAAGAATGTTGAGTAAGAACCAGCACACGTTTTACTCAAGGATTTTCATAACTCAACCCAACATCACTTCAGATCAAAATATCAATATACTGGGAAACCCGGTAAAGGATAAGATCTCTTTCAATTTTACTTCAAAAAGTGAACAACAAGCAGGCATAAGAATTTATAACGTTTATGGCATACCTCTGGTCAACGAAAAGATTCACTGTTTGAAAGGAAATAATTTAATAACGATCCCATTGACCACTGAATTTGCACCTGGTATTTATGTAATAGAAATAAACAACAGCGTTCAAAAACTTACGGCCCAATTCATAAAACAATAAACTAAAGTAGCATAAGCCTTACGTCAGCGCTTATAAAACAAGTAGAAATGTGTCTGGATAGACGTTTGATACAAACATATTTTTTAATTCTAAGAACTAAAATCTATACTATGCGAAAATTATTATTTATCACGGTTATTTTTTCTGCATTTATCTTCTGCTCATGTAGTAAACATGACGTGAAGCATACTGTTCAATATTTTATTTCAGGCCAAGGTATTATGAATATCAGTTGTACAGATGCCAACGGCGAAATAATATATATAAGTAGTGTTTCTTCAGCATGGATATATGCATTTAATGCGCCAGGCGATAAACGTATTATTAAGTTGGAAGTTAATAGTGTTGATGGTAGTGCTGTTGGCGGAACAATCCTGATAGACGGCCAGCAAGCGGCGCTGAATAGTTCAAATAAGGGATCTGTATCACTGATCACACAATTGCCATAACAAAGCAGCTATTTCTTAATTGAAATAGCTTTTTATTGTTTGTGCAAAGGCCAACTATCTTTTCCAATGGATATTATTATCTATTTGATAATGATTTTGTAGATAATTTAAAATACAATTAGTGACTACCTTAAGTAAAAATGCGATATAGTAAAGTTTCATTTCAATAAGCTTGCATTTACAATAGTAGCATAGTAGATTTGTATAGAAGAAAAACGAAAATATCCGGGTAAAACCGCTCCTGAACAATCCGTACTGATACTACTCTCTAAATCTCATCCCGCTATCATTACGTGTTTTCAGCAGATTCAAAAAGACTGACCGATTATTTAATTCAACCCTAAGAAAATGAAAAAGACCTTAATCCTCTGTGTGATCGTATGCATCTCGATATTTTCGGGAGCGCAGGCTGTTCTGAACGAGGTTTACCCGCAACCGGGTAACGGTTATCATGAATTCTTCGAACTCTATAACGAGAATAACAGTCCTGAATGTATCGACAACTATACATTGGTTGCATACTACGAAGAGCCTGTTGGAAAATCCGGTTTTTACGTTCTCGATTTGCCAAATGATACAATACCTGCTCACGGTTATTATGTATGTGCATCCGCATCGCCTTTTGATATTCAAGGACAATTGGGATTGACTGCAAATTCGAACTGGAATTCGCTTGGGCCATGTAGTGGGTTAACAAAATGGGAAAAGAATGGTTCCACTTATACTTCGGTTCCTGTTGCCGCAAACCTGAATGACCTTTTTGTTAAGATCCTTGGGTCGGGAGGTGTTTTCCACGTATTCCTTTATAAAAACGGGATCCTTGTAAATGGTTTGATTGCCGGCTTCAGTTCTACCGTAATACCATCATATATTGATGCGATGCCCAATTTACCGGTAGACATGTCTTGCGGTTCTCCTGATTTTACTATCAACTTCAATTCGATCCCTGATAATGGCCTTGAATACCTCAGCAATTCTGCAGGAACTAATAACGGTTATTATCGTAACGTCGATGGTTTATGTGGTGATTGGTTAAAAAGTGATTCCCCTGGTCAGCATACACCCGGTGCAACAAATGGTTTAGCACCTAACCTAAACCCGGCAAACCAGATAACCATCTCGGCAGTAGTATCACAATACGCGATGGATCCTACGAAGGCATTATTGACCTATAATATTTCAGCCGCGCCTGCCGCAGCCTTTCCATGTACTGTCGAAGTTTATGTTGATAATGGGGTTGCAGGTCAGTACGACCTGTCAGATGTATTGCTTGATACAAGAGTGATCACCAGCGCAGCTGCCGGCGACCAATTTGTTATTCTCTCTTCATGGGATGTTTCAGTGATCATTGTGCTTAAACCCGCATCTGATTGCTATAACAAGACATTACCGATCGGTAATTACTGGTCCGTTTTACCGGTGCAATTGATCAGCTTCCAGGGCAATATCAATAAGAATAATAAAGCAACATTACAATGGACAATCGGAAATAACGAAGAAGTAAATCAATTCGAAATACAAAGAAGCTTTGACGGTGTTGAATTTAAGACCATCGGTCTTGTATTTGGCAGCGAAAAAAGAAATACAGAAGAATACATGTTCTATGAAACGATCAACAGTTACGATAAAGTCATGTATCGTATTAAGATGATCAGTAAGAACAACGAGGTGAGTTACTCCAGGATTTTGGTATTTCAAAGTACAATGGTAACCACCAGCGCCATAAAGATCATTGGCAATCCTGTTAGCGACCAGCTTACTTTTCATTATACTGCCGCCAATACAAGATCAATAGATATCAGGATCTATGATCTGAGCGGAAGAATAATGATGACAAATAAAACAAACAGTACAGAAGGAAATAACGTTATCAGTGTGCCATTAACATCGGGGTTTGCACCCAATATGTATGTGCTGGAAGTGCACAATGGAATGGAAATACAAAAAGCAAAGTTTATCAAACAATGATGTGAAATTTTTTCGCCATACCGTACCCTTATTGTCGGAGTCTCCAGGTACTCAGCCTTAAGTAAAATATGAATGGTTTAACCCTATAGCTTTTCATACACTTAGAGTATCAACGGAGACGGGCCCTTTGTCTAAAGGGCCTTTTTTATTTTGGTTGGGTAAGATACGCCTGTAAATTCTTTACATATTCTTCAAAGGCCCTGATACCCGCGGATGTGATCTTGCAAATAGTTTGCGGATAATTATCCTTGAATTGCTTTACCACTTCAATATAGCCGGCTTCCTTTAATTTTTGAATTTGCACGCTTAAGTTACCTGCTGTCGCATTGGTTTTTTCTTTTAAAAAAGTAAACTCAGCTTCCTTCACACTTATAAGTAACGACATCACGGCCAGCCGTAATTGAGAATGCAATATGGGATCCAGATCATTAAACATTCAGCTTCGCTTGCTCCTTTTTGTATTGACGATATTCCTTTTCCATTATTATCCCGGGCACCAGCCACGCAAATATGGCTGATGCAGCGGTAAGTAAGAGATCTATTTTTACGTGTGTGTAAACAGCAACGATACAACAAACCCAACAGAAAATTCCACCCCATAACATCGGCTTGAATTTACACGCGGCGCCCGTAATAAACGTTGGAAGCCCATACAACATCAGGAAAAGGGGCGAAATATATTCATTGAACCGGAAAGACGCCTGCTTGCCCGTTAGTTCGCGATACTCATTTGCCCATGATCCCCATTCTCCAAATATATTATTGCTGATATGAATAAGAAGAAAGATTGTAATGCCAAAGCCAAGCCATATATAATCAAGATACACATCATCGTAAGACTTTACTTTTCTTTCCCTTTTTTCTTTAATCGAAATAAATATTTGTGGGATTATGGCAACAAGCGTCAGCAAATAAATATCAAACGGAAGCTTATAATCGAATTGAACTTCTGATAATCTTACCAACGAACACACCGCAATGACCGCACCCCACATCACAGCACCAATACCTGTGTCATGATAAGACTCCTTTGCTTTATTGATCATCATGGTGATCAGGCTCAGGCTTTCCTTTTCGGATAGGGTTTTTTCCTGCTCCATAACTTATTTGTTTTTGGTTTTTTCTCTTGCGCTCAGGATATATCCCGGAATGATGTATGCAATCAATATAGCTAATGCCATCAGCAGCAGTTGCCATTCAAAACCAATAAAAACAGAAATCACCATGATCGGTAGACATAAAAGCCCCAACCATTTTAAAACGGGAAATTGCATGATCGAACCCATAAAAAAACAGGCTGCCGTGTAGATAAGTATATAGAATGGAAACGAATAGTGCCAGAGATTATAACTCCCGAAAATAAAGGGCAGACCACAATATATAATCGCAGTGCTGATACCAAAATATCGCATGGTTTCCCCGATGTAGGTTTTTACTTTTTCCGTTCTTGACTGCTTGATTCCTTTAATAATGCTCATCACAACACCTATCCACATTAAATTCCAGACCAGATATGGGTGCCTGATATCTGTAAATTTTATTAAAACAAAATTCAACACTGCGGCTATAAATACCAGCCATCCCCAAAGCAGAAAATAAAAGGAGTTATTTGCTACCTCCTCTTTCACTTTTTGGATCATTGATTGAATGACCTGCAAGCTCTGTTCTGCAGAAAATTTTTGGCTGTCTTCCATAAAAATCATTTTAAAGAAAAACAAATGCCCTGCGTAACAGGGCATTTGATAAAAATTATTTGTACTGAGATAAGAAATACGTAACAGTTCCCTTTCCCCAGTTCGGATGGACAGTTGTTTCAGGTTTGAATGTTTCATAAAGCTGTTTTGATTTTTCAAACAAAACTTTTGCTTCATCCTTGCTTCCACCAAATTGTTCGGGTGTAAAATATTTATCCTGGGCTTCGAGCAAATAAACCCGTGGATTATTGGCGTCTAATTTTTTTGCGGTTTCCAATGCCTGGGCCGCTTCTGGTCCATAGGTCATGTAACGGTTCATAGGATCACCGATCATTCTTAATGTAGCGATCATTTTTTTCACGACAAATATTTCAGAATTATCCTTCTTCAGTTCTTCAGCTTTTTTTATTTGCTTATCAGCTTTATCAGCATAAGGATCGGTCTTGTCAGCTTTTGCAGCCATCATATCTCCACCACTGCCTGCCATTAAACCGGCAGTGGCATTGCAATAAGCTGCATAATAATAAGCCAGCCATTGATTTTTTTCGGCTTCGGCAATTCTCTCAAACGCATTAGCAAGGTCGGTGAGACCCTGTACGCTTATCGTAGTATCAATTGCAGTCATTTTTGCTTCCATTGCCTTTACAAACTTTTCCGGCATTTGGGCAAAGGAGAAGCTTGCAGCAAGTATCGCAGTTAAAATAAAGATTGTCTTTTTCATTTTTTATGTTTTAAAGTTTTTAATAAGTATTAAAACAGGCGATCTATCGCCTCCTGTGATCTGTCGATACCAAAACTGAAGAAGGCACCGATATAAACAAATATCCTCGAAGGCGGCACGATCTGTTCTTTTCTGACACCATTGTAAGAATACTGGTATCCGTAAACTTGTTTGATATTAAATGCATTACTGATCGAAAGTACATAGACAACAAAGTTTTTTGAGTTTGGTTTCCCGATCGAAGGCAAATAATTGACGGCAATACTAACATTGTGGTAATCCTGTACCATGCCCTTATCTGCAAAATAGTATTTGCCATTGCTTCCATCAAAGCTTATATTATAATACGGACGGCTGCTCGCATAATTATAAGCACCGTTAAATTGTATCTTCCAGGGCTGAACAAATTTTTTCACTACTACAGATGCCGTATGTTTTGCCGCAAAATTTGGAGTGGTAGCGGATGGAAAATTCAGAAAATCCCTTTTCGTATCGAGAAATGAATAGGATATCCAATAATCAACATTCTTGATGGTCTTCTTATCTCTCCAGAAAAATTCAAATCCCTTTGCATCACCAAAACCATTATTATTTATAGCTATATCCGGTCTGCCATTGACAATTCCGGTTTTTACCAGGTCATCATATTTTTTGTAAAAAATTTCCGCGCGAAGAGTTCTTAATGCCGTTACCTTCATGTATTGTGCTATGTAGTGACTCGCTTTCATGAAGGATAAAGCATCAGTGGGAAGATATTTTCTTTCAGGATTTTGATAAAAAATTCCATAGGCCAGCGAGGCTTGCGCCTGCTTGCTTATTTTATAGGCCAATGAAATCCGGGGAGCAATATTTGTTTTATCAAGAAGGGACGATTGTTCAAAACGGGTTCCCACTTTTGCTGCCAGCGCATTTGTAATATAAATATCGCTTTCTGCAAAAACGGATTTGATATTTTCTTTTAACCTATCAGGGAACTTTTGACCGTTATACGTTGTATAAAGGGATTTTTCATTGCTGTAATTGTACTCACCACCGAAACGAATCGCTGATAAGCCTTTTAGCCTCTGCTCAAGAACCAGTTTTGCATTGAAATAATTTCCGTCAAGATCGAGATTGAATTTCTTCCATTCAAGTCCCATCAACTGTACATCATTTTTGTTTACGTCTTTCATTCCCGATGTTATATTGTCTTCATTATTTGCATAAGAAACTCCTGCAAATAATTTCCACCGTTTACCAAGGCTTTCTCTCCATGAAAGATTATGATACATATTGAAATTCTTAAGCGCAAAGCGATCAAGATAACCCAGCGAATCAATACTCTTCACAGTAAAATCAAAACTATTCTTAGCGAAGTATGCGTAATATTTGATCATACCTTTCGCAGAAGTTTTAATACGAAAGTTTATGTCGCCATTCTGGATAACCGGTACTTTACTATAATCCTGTTTTTGTTTGATGACTGCAAATGCAGGTGCCAGGTTGGTATATGCGTATGCCGCGCCCCATGAAAACTTTTTGTCCTTTGATAAAGATTGATAACCACCATTAACTCCAATTACCGATAAACCAAGACTTGCAGAGCTTCTTTCAGGCAAATCAATCGACTCAAGTATTAGTGCAGATGATAGCGCCTGCCCATACAATGCTGAGTAACCACCGGTACTAAAAACGGTTCCTTTAAAAAGAAAGGGAGAAAACCGTCCATAACCTGCGATATTCGGCGCACTACCCTGGAAGAAATTATTTACCAACGTGCCATCAATAAAAATCTTTGTTTCTGCTGCTGTACCACCGCGTACAAACAATCCTTCTGTCTCTCCTACTTGTTGCGCACCGGGTAAGGTCTTTAACGCACCAGTTACATCACCATTGGCACTTGCAGTCGTCACAATATCGATCGGATTTAACACGGCTGCAGTTCTTTTTCTATCACTTGCCTCAAATGTTCCGGCACTGATAACTACCGCAGATAATTCGGTTATTTCTTCCTTCATCACAATATCAACAGTCAATGTTCCTTTTCCATCAAGTGTGATCTTTTGTTCGAATGGCCTGTATCCCACTGACGTAGCGATCAAAATAAATTCACCTTTTTCAGTTGTTTTAAAAGAATATTTTCCGGAAGAATCGGTAGTCGCTCCATCATAGGTATCTTTTATTGTGATGCTGACGGCAACAAGAGGATTTTTCTTATCAGTTACTTTTCCACTGATCGTTGTTTGGGCTACAAGAAGAGAGGGTATCCCAATGAACAGACAAAGAATTAAGGTTTTGGTAATCGTTCCCATGGCATTTTTCGCTTTAGGAACACAAACATAAAGTAGTTTATAATATAAACCAAATTTATTTTGAGATAGACCCTGACCATTTTTTATTGAACCAGGATCAGCCCCGCCCATTTATGAGGTTCATTCCTGTATTTGTTTTTCATAAAAGTCTGAGCTTCACCGAAAGCCTGGGAGATAGTTTTCTTGCTAAAAAGTTTCTCGTAAAAAATTTGCATGAATTCAGCAGTGGTGTTATCGGGCACCCGCCATAAACTCATCAGCAGATTTTTTGCTCCTGCGAGCTTGAAGGCACGTTGCAAACCATTTACTCCTTCGCTTCCTTCAATGTTTCCAAGCCCGGTTTCACATGCAGAAAGCACAACAAGTTTTGTGTTTGGCAAGTATAAATTTGAGATCTCATATCCTGTCAATATTCCATCCTGTATTCCTTTTAATGGTTTACCGGACCAAACGTTATTAGCGCCTGCCAGCATTAATCCCGAACGCATCAATGGATCATCTGACAACATAAAGGCCTTACCTCCACTTAAAGATTGCCTGCCCGGAATTTGAATTGTATTTGGATTGAAGAAACCATGTGTTGCAAAATGGAATACCGCCGCATTTTGATTGATCGTTGCAGATTTGACCGATTCTTCGTTTGCATCCAATCCTTTGATCAACATCGCCGAATAACCATGCTTCTTTGCATTGCTGGCGATTGCATCTACTTCGATCTCTGTATTTGGCAACATAGGTATTTCGTCGGGCTCAGCGAGTGTAAGCGAGGGTGAACGGGATGCCAGCCCGTTATCTGTGTTGTATTTGCTGGATGCTTTGATCAATGAAGTTGAATCTGCAGCATACTTAATACCACCATAAAGTAAAATATGATCCGATGCGTTTATTGTTTCATTCTTGTTGTCAACCACGGACGCCGTAGTGTTTAACTCGGACAGTATGTATTTATCACTTAAAGATTTATTATCCGGTGTCGATATCGCTGCAAAATTCACTAAATGCAATTCGCCTGCGGCCGCAAAATAGACGGCCGATACTCCTTTTAATTTGTTTTCGATAGGTTTCCACACAAGATTGTAAAGTGATGGAGATGTATAAAGCTTATCAATAGCATTATTATATCCTGAACCTGATCGATGAAGAATTGTATCCAACTCTCTTTTCTCAAACAAATAAACCAACTCTGGTTCAAGCCGATCTTTGGTCACGATCAGGGCCGCATAAAAAATACTGTCAACCCATTTTTTGCCATTGTGATACTGGAATTCCGTAAACTCAATTGATGCCTCGCCCGGTCTTAATGCCTGGTGGATCTTTTTCCAGTCGATCTCCTGTTGCTGACGTTTAAAATCAGCCGAAAGCCTGGTAAGATCTTGTTCAAGCGCATTCGCTTTTGCACCAAATAAACTATCGCGGCTGCCCCTGGCTTCTACTGGTTTGCTTAACCAAAAAACGACTTGTTCTCTTGTATTCATCCACTCGTCATATTTACTTGTCAACACAGGATTATTTGAAGTAATGATTGACTGACGTAATTGTTGAGAAGATGACAGGATCGTATTCCTGTTTGAAATAGAAAGGTCATAAAGAAATCCTTGTTTAGCGAGCGACCCGGTCGCTAAAGAAAATGAAGCAAATTTTTGATCGAGGTCGTTCAATTCTTTAATATAACTGGCCTTTTCCTTTTCAGACGCAAAACGGAAAATATATTTCAAATTTTCTGCTTTTGCTTTGATTGCTTCGCTAAAATATCCATTGGCCTTATTATAATCTTTCAACGCCCAATACAACATCCCAAGATTACCGGCGGCGATGATATAGCTAATATTCGTCTTCCCAAGCGAGTTTGCATAGATGCGTTGCGCTTCGTGAAAAAGTGGTTCCGCCATGGAAAATTTTTCTTCGTCCATATAATAGCCGGCAAGATTGGCACAACTGTTCGCATAGATCGGGTGCTCATTTCCGAATATTTTTTCATACACCTGTTTTGCTTCCTCAAACAAAGGTTTTGCTTTTTCAAATTGCCGCATATCAGAATACATTATTCCAAGATTGTCGCAACTGTTGGCATAATCAGGATGATCTTTACCCAAAACTTTCTCCCTGACCAGTTTCGCTTCAAGGAAGTACGGCTCCGCCTTTTCAAATTCCCGCTGCTTCATATAAAGGATCGCCAGGTTATTTACACACATCGCGTATTCCGGGTGATTCTTACCAAGCACTTTCGACTCGATCTCTATGTTTTCCAAATACATCCTTTCGGCTTTTTTATATTGGCCCATATCCTTATAAAATGTAGCCAGGTTATTATTACTCTGGGTAAATTCATAGCTATTCTTTCCATGTATCTTTTCCCGTATTCGTATACATTCCAAATGGAGAGGTTCTACTTTTTCGAACTGCCCGGTTGCCCAATAAAGCACTGCCAGATTATTCAGGCTCCCGGCAAAATCGGGATGCTCCCTTCCAAGCGCTCTTTCTCTTATTTGCATTGATTCTATATAAAGCTTTTCAGCCTCATTAAACCTTCCCATAATCCGGTAGAGGATCGCAATATTATTCAGGCTTGCTGCATAAAAAGGACTTTCCTTGCCAAGTAATTTTTCTCTAATTCGCAAGGCTTCATTGTAAAGCGTATCTGCTTTTTCATACATACCAACCAACTGGTAAAATGTTCCAAGATTGTTTACACTATTGGCATACTCTGTATGTTCTTTTCCAAAAACCTTTTCCCTGATCTGTAATGCCTCTACATAAAATGGTTCCGCCTTTTCATATTGACCCTTGTTCTTATATAGCAAGCCAAGATTTGCCGTCGCAGTCGCATACTCGCCGTTTTCTTTTCCAAAGATCATTGCGGTAGAATCTCTACTTTCAATAAGCATTGGCTCTGCCAGTTCATATTTCCCGATGGTAGAATAATACTGCCCAAGGTTGCCCGTACTCCTGGCATAGTCAATATGACGTTTACCAACCAATTTTATCCTTAATTGTCTTACCTCTTCAAGCAATGGCCCCGCTTTGTCATACTTGCCCATTCCAAAATAAAGTATACCAAGACGATGAAGATGCGAGGTATAGGTGGCGGTCCCTGCCGAATCCTTTTTTAATTCAATTATCGCCCTTTCATAAAAATCCGCGGATCTCGCATTATTTCGTTTATCCTGGTAAAATTTTGCACTGTCGGATAACTCTTTCCATGGTTGGGCATTGAGGATCGCGGAAAGAAATAGACATGAAAAGAATAATATCTTTTTCATAGTAATCTGTATTTATTAATGAATAGGACGCGATTTAGGCTAATCAGAATGCAGGGAAAAGAATTCAAAACGAGGTATCGGAGGAATCTTATACAATCAAGTTAGATAAATTCCCGCAAATAAAAAAAGTGACCTGGCCAGGTCACTTTTTTAAAGAAAAAAATTAATCACTTACTTTTTATACTGTGGTATTAATTGTTTTGCTAACTCCACCGCTTTCTTAATGCCCTCTTCAGGCAAGTTACCTTTTTTGAATTCAGCTAAAACATCGGGAAACTTGTTCTCCATTTCCATTAAATAGTGATCTTCAAATTCTTTCACTCTATTTACCGGCACATCTTTGATCAAACCATTTGTACCAAGGTAAATGATCGCAACCTGCTTTTCTACAGAGAATGGAGAGTATTGAGGTTGCTTCAGGATCTCAACATTTCTGGCTCCTTTATCCAATACGTTCTTCGTTGCAGCATCAAGATCACCACCAAACTTTGAGAAAGCTTCCATCTCGCGATAGAGTGCCTGGTCAAGTTTCAATGTACCGGCTACTTTCTTCATTGACTTGATCTGTGCATTACCACCCACGCGACTTACTGATATACCAACGTTAATCGCCGGGCGAATACCAGCATTGAACAGGTTTGTTTCAAGAAATATCTGCCCGTCAGTAATTGAGATCACGTTTGTAGGAATGTAAGCAGATACATCACCCGCCTGGGTCTCGATGATCGGCAACGCTGTCAATGAGCCACCACCTTTCACTAAATGTTTAATAGTATCAGGAACATCATTCATTTGTTTCGCGACATTGTCATCAGTAATAATTTTAGCAGCTCTTTCTAGTAAACGGCTATGCAAATAGAATACATCACCCGGATACGCTTCACGGCCGGGAGGACGGCGAAGCAACAAGGACACTTCCCGATAAGCAACAGCTTGTTTTGAAAGATCATCATAAATGATCAATGCGGGACGACCGGTATCACGGAAAAATTCACCGATAGCAGCTCCTGCAAACGGTGCATAGAATTGAAGAGGAGCAGGATCACTTGCAGAAGCTGCAACAATGATAGTGTATTGCATCGCTCCGGCGTCCTGCAAAGTCTTCATCACTCCTGCAATTGTTGATGCTTTCTGACCGATAGCAACATAAATACAATACACAGCTTTACCGGCATCAAAAAATTCTTTCTGGTTGATGATCGTATCGATACAAATTGCGGTCTTACCGGTTTGGCGGTCACCGATCACTAACTCACGCTGACCACGACCAATGGGTATCATTGCGTCGATGGCTTTAATTCCGGTTTGTAATGGTTCTTTTACCGGCTCACGAAAGATAACACCTGGAGCTTTTCTCTCCAATGGCATTTCATAACGTTCGCCTGTTATCGGACCACGACCATCGATCGGTTCACCCAGCGTATTTACAACACGGCCAACCATTCCTTCACCTACTTTGATGGAAGCGATCTGGCCAGTACGACGAACTTTAGAACCTTCCTGTATACCACCGGTCTCTCCCATCAATACCACACCCACATTATCTTCTTCAAGGTTCAAGGCGATCGCACGAACGCCGCTTTCGAATTCAACAAGTTCACCATAGCGAACATTGCCCAATCCATATACACGGGCAATACCATCACCCACCTGCAACACAGTACCAACTTCTTCAAGATCGGCGCTGGCGTTAAAGTTGCTAAGCTGCTGACGCAGTATCGCACTAATTTCTTCCGGTTTTATCTGTACCATATAAAGTGTTTCTCGTTTTTTAGTTTATCGTTGCGAGGCGAATTGCGAGGCATGTCCGAAGCAAAATCTCCTCCGTATTTGATTATTTATGAGCCCGACTTGGTCGGGATGCTTTCTGAATTCTATTCAACAATATTGAACCCCTGCGAGGTTCTTAATCGATGATTAATTTTTCCATTCTCCGGGTTTCACCCTGAGCTACAAATATTTTATCCCTTCGGGATAAAGAACCGTATATTGAAATAAAGAACTGAACAACCTAAGTCTCCCCTTTAAGGGACAGGGGTTTATCTCACCTTATAAATAAAATCATTATTCTCAAACTGTTTTGCTATCTCTTTCAGATCATATGCAATGCTTGCATCCACCAGCTTATCGCCTGTCTGAATCAGAAAACCTCCGATGATCTCTTCTTTAACAACTGTTTCTAATTCTATATTCTGCATATCAGTCGTAGATTTAATATGATCAACTATTGATCTTTTTAACTCATCGCTGATTGGAAAAGCAGTTGTCAATTTAACTGAATGTATTTGCTTGTATTCTTTATACTGCAGAATGAAAGAAGTAGCTATTTCCGGCAATGCACTTTCTCTGCCCTTATTGATCAATAAATGAATAAAAGAATTTGTCAACAGGCCAATATTGTTACCGGCAACAGCCTTTACGATCTTCCCTTTGGTATCAGATTTAATTACCGGGCTGCGCAGCATACCGATAAAGTCACGGTTGCTTTTGCAAACGGCTTGCAGCCATTGCATATCGGCAAATACTTTTTCCAACTCACCTCTTTCAATAGCAAGCCCGATCAATGATTTGGCGTAACGTGTGGCTAGTCTTACGTTGGACATTTCCTTGTTTCTGGTTTCTTGTTAACAGATTCTGGTAACAAGCAACTAGTAACCAGTAACTAGTTTAACTTGACCTCATTCACCAGCCCTTTAATATGAGCTTCCTGGTCATTTTTATCCTTCAATTCCCTTTTTAAGATCTGTTCTGACACCTCGATCACCATCTTACCCACCTGGTTTTTTACATCGATCAACGCCGCCATCTTTTGTGTTTCAATGGCTGCCTGCGTTTCAGCGATGATCTTTGATGCTTCAGCTTTAGCGGTCTCTTTTGATTCGCTGATGATCCTTTCTTTTGTTTCTCTTGCTTCTTTTAAGATCTGCGCTCTTTCCTCACGGGCCTGTGCCAACAGTGCTTCGTGCTCACTTTTCATTTGCGCCATTTCTGCTTTTACCTTTTCAGCAGTTGATAATGCATCGGCAATTCCCTGTTCACGTTCTTTCAAACCCTTTGTGATCGCAGGCCATGCATATTTCTTCAGAATAAAAAATACGATGAGGAACGCAACAAGTGTCCAAATCAATAAACCAAATTCAGGTTTTAAAAGAGGATGCATAGAATCAATTTGCAATTAAACAATATGCCCCGATATTCATCGGGGCTGAATAGCGAACTAAACGTATCCCGACTCAGTCGGGACGACGCAACGGAAGTTAAATAGTTACTTCAGTCGAGAACAGAAAAATCAATCATCAATTAAAAGAGCTTTCAAAAAAAGAGAACTAACCAACCTAAGTCACCCCTTTAGGGGGACAGGGGGTAAGAACTGCATCCGCCGCCCTGTGCTTTGGATGCAGTAATGTGTTCATTAAAGAACCATAGCAAGGAAACCTACGATGATCGCAAACAAGGCAGCTCCTTCTACCAATGCGGCAGTAAGGATCATGTTGCTGCGGATATCGTTCAGTGCTTCCGGCTGACGGGCAATAGCTTCAACAGCTCCTTTACCGATCTGGCCCACACCAATACCGGCACCCATAGCTGCAAGACCGGCACCAACGGCACCACCTGCATTTGCTACGGCTTCTAACAGAAAGAAATCCATAATTGAACTTTTATTGGTTAAAAAATAAAACGCTTAATGTGCTGCTGCATGTGCATCGTGATGCGGCTCTTCAAATGCCTGGCCGATAAATACTGCCGTCAGCATAGAAAAGATAAATGCCTGGATGAATGCAACTAATATCTCAATGAAATAAATAAATATGGTAAATGCGATGGAGAAGATCGATGTTCCCCAACCGGCATATTGATTCAAACTTGCAAAAATGAAAATGAGTGAAATGAGACATATAATAATAATATGTCCGGCTACCATGTTGGCAAAAAGTCGTATGATCAAAGCCATCGGCCTGATGAAAAAGCTCAGTATCTCAACAGGAACTAAAATGAATTTAATTCCCAATGGCATTCCCGGAGGATTGAAGATATGGCCCCAATAATATTTTCTTGAGCTGGCAACGATCACCACCAATGAAATAAGACCAAGGACAACGGTGAATGCAATATTACCTGTGACGTTTGCCGTACCAGGTATTAAACCAAAAATATTGTTGATAAGAATGAAAAAGAAAACAGTTAACAGATACGGCAGATATTTTTCCCATCTGTTGCCAAGATTTGGTTTTGCCACTTCATCGCGAACAAAAGCGATGATCGGTTCCATCAGGTTCTGCATTCCTGTCGGCGCCGTTTTTACACCATAACCTTTTTTGTAACGATTAGCAATTGAGATCATGATCCACACAAGCAATGCCAATGCGAGAAACATTTGAACAACATTGCGTGTGAGTGAGAAATCATATACCGCCACGGAATGATCGATCTTGCCGTCAGCTCCAACCGGTACGATCTTACCTGGATTTAATCCTTCTTTCTTTATATCAACGCCTTCTTTCGTCAACTCCTCAATATGTTCTTCAGTCAGCAAACGATATCCATCATGATCATGTTCTCCATGATGAAATTTTGATGACATGAAAACATCAAAACCTTTTTGCGGTGAATATAAAATAACCGGAAGCGGAATGCCTACTGGTGTATGAGATCCGTCTTTGTTGATAATATCGAAGAAATGGAACTCATGGGCATCAAGAATATGACCGAAAATGATTTTTTGAGCGTTGAAACCTTCCTTTTTGTCGCCTTCGCCTTCTTTGGCAAAAGATGGTACAGAAATAATGAATGAAAATAAGCTGAAAACCGCTACAGTAAAGGATTTCATTAGCCTTGAAGTCATACCCATCCTGAAATTTGGCGCAAAGATAAGGGTGCAGTTGTAAAAAACCTTGAAATTGAAGATGCCTGAACAAAAAAAGAAGTTGAACTTTTTTGCCTTCTTACAATGAAACTTTTAAGCCCTCAACAGCAACATTAAATCCTTTGCTTTTCACTTCTTTATATGCTGTTGATGACTTGTCTATGAGAGGGTTTGTATGATTAAAATGTATGAAGAATATCTTTTGTTTTTCTGTGGCTGGTAAATCCTGAAAAAGTTCAATCGTTTCCTGCACAAAAGGGTGTGGCACTTCACTCATATTACGGCCAGGCAACTCCCCATCTTTGTAAAATGTGCCATCAAGAAAGAGGTGATCATATTGTTTTACCATTTGTTTGATATCCTTCTCCCATTTCTGCCATTTATCGATATCAGGAATAAACAACAATGACTTGTTTCCTGTTTTTATTGAATAGCCGACGGTTTCGGAATATTCATCGCGATGCGGAACAACGATCGGGGAAACGGTAATTCTCTGTGTGAGTTTAATGGTACTGTCAGCTTTTAATTTTCTGAGTTCAATATTTTTTAGACTTACTAACTGGCTCCACGGACCATTGTTTTTTAAATAGTCAAACATTCGTGGCATTGTATAAACAGGAATTTCTTTTGCATTCACTGCTTCTCTGCCCAGGTACATCAAACCGGTGTAATGGCCGATATGTGCATGAGTAAGAAATACTCCTGATAAATTTCCCATTTGAATTTTGGCGGCCTCATGCAGTTGTTCTGGAAGATCGGGCGTAGCATCAAATATCCATTTTTGATTTGTTGCGGGGTCGAACAAAACAAGAGATGAAACTTTTTGTTTTGCCAGTTTTTTACTCCAATATTTTTTGCAGCATTCTTTATCGCAACCGATCTGCGGGTAACCTGCATCCTGTGCGATCCCAAGCACAACAACAAAAGGATCTTCTTCGGCAGTATGAAAAGATGTAAATAAAAAAACTATGATTAGTGCCCTGCAGATCATCAGCAACAAGTTACAACTTATGCAACTGACTTATGTTTTTCAAACTGCAGCTGATACAGTTTCTGGTAATAACCATCCCTGGAGATCAGTTCTTCATGAGTACCTATTTCTTTTATTTCTCCCTTATCCAAAACAATTATCTTATTTGCTTTACGAATAGTAGAAAGACGGTGTGCAATCACTATTGATGTGCGGCCGGCGATCAATTTATCGATTGCATGCTGGATCAACATTTCACTTTCGGTATCAACGGATGAGGTAGCTTCATCAAGGATCAGGATAGAGGGATTGTAAAGCAAGGCCCTGATGAATGAAAGCAATTGCCGTTGCCCTAATGAAAGCGTGGCTCCTCTTTCCATTACATCGAAATCATAATTGCCGGGTAACATCATGATAAAATCATGCATGCCGATCAATTTCGCGGCTTCAATCACTTTTTCTCTCGGGATTTCCGGGTTACGCAATGTTATATTGTCAAGGATCGAGCCCGAGAAAAGAAATACATCCTGTAACACAACACCGACTCTTTTGCGAAGCGCATCGATATCATACGTCTCAATGTTGACATCGTCGATCTTTATTTCTCCTTTCTGAATATGATAAAGCCGGTTTAATAAACTTATGATTGTGGTTTTACCGCTTCCTGTATGACCAACGATCGCTATCGTTTCACCCGGGTTGACATGGAAAGAAACATTCCTTAAAATCGGATGTGTTGGATTGTAGCCAAAAAAAACATTCTCGAATGCGATCTTTCCACTGACATGTACCGGCTTAAAAGCATGTTCGGGTGATGGTTGTAAATGATCCTCGTTATCCAATACTTTGAACACTCTTTCACTTGCAATCATTCCCATCTGTAATACATTAAACTTATCTGCGATCACTCTCAGGGGTCGGAAGATCAGGTTCAAGCAAAGTATAAACGACATCAACACTCCCTGCTGGCTTTGTTTTAGATCTAATGTCTCCTGTGAGGTTTGATAAACGATCAAACCAATGGCCGTTGCTAAAACGATCTCAACAATGGGAAAAAATATGGAATAGGCCCAGATCGCATGAATGTTTGCATTGCGATGTTCTTTATTAATGGATTTGAATTTTTCAAACTCCCTGTCTTCTGCTGCAAAAGCCTGAACGACCGGCATTCCTGTGATATGCTCCTGTACAAAAGCGTTCAGATTGGCTACGGCATTTCTTACCCGGTGAAATGATTTGTTTACACTTTCCTTAAAATAATAGGTGGCAAGTATTAAAATGGGGAAGGGAACGAGAGCTATTAATGTCAATTTCGGGTCTGCCCAGAACATATAACCTAAAACACATATAATAGATAGCAGGTCGGCAATGATGGGTATCAATCCATCTGCAAACACATCGTTGATGCGTTCAATATCATCTACAGTTCTTGTAGTTAATGTACCGATCGGCGTTTTATCAAACTGTGAAAGATTCAGTGACAAAACTTTTTTATAAACTTTTACTCTCAGGTCTTTTACAACGTTCTGTCCAAGCCATGCAGTGATATAAGAAAAATAAAACCGTAAACCAGATTCTAAAAAAAGAAATGCGATCTGTATGATCGTAATGATCAATACCCAGCTCCAGATACCATGCGCGATGAATTTATCGACCGTGAGCTGAATAAGAATAGGTCGAACAGGTGTAAAGGCTGCCAGGATGATGGCTAATGCTATTGACCAATAGAATCTTCTTTTGTAAGGTGCTGCATAACGCATTACTCTTTTCAAAAGATCAAAATCAAAAAATTTTTTATTGAGTCCGTTGGCCATCGTTTAGAGGAGCAAATGTAAAAAGAAGAAGACTAAGGCTGTTACCGGTTATCAGGAACTTAGTTAATTCTTAACGGTTATTTGTCAGAGGTATCCTCCTTTCATTTTCACTTTTCGCAATATCGGGTTGGGTTTCGCCAATTGCGATCCTGTAGGCTTTAATAAAAATAGCGCCAAGGTTTTTATGAGGGGGAACATAATCTTCAAATATCTCGTTGGTAACCATTTTATCCAGTTCTTTCCAGAAGGGTATCCACTCAATAGAATGACCGTTTCTTAAGGTTTCACCCAGTAATTTTAAGAAAGGATTATTTACCGGTGCATCGGCTATTTGCTTGGTACCGATGATATGGGCATCAGGCGCTTTTACCAGGATGTCATGTATCAAATTATAACCCCCGCATGAACCCATGAACACGATCTTTGACGTAGAAAACATTTGCCTGATAGTATACTTGGCATTATAACTATGCCCGCGGTTGACCGTGATCGTTGGTTTAAGATTATTTCTTTCAAGATAATTGCACAATGCTTCCTGCGCCTTGGCATCTGCATCTGTTTCTTCAGGCAATGGTTTGTTCAAATAAAGACTTACCGGTTTTCCTTTTACAGAGCTTATGGTTACCCATTGATTGTTGCTGCGGTCAATTTTCCAGTTTGCATTGTTGAACAGGTTGACGATATAGGGAAACACTCCAATACCATCTTTATCTCCATACATAAATACCTGGATGATGACTGCACCGTTCTCATTTTGCAGGTCCTTATTGGCTACAGAATAAACCGGCGGAATACCCAATTCTTTTGTAAGATCTATTTTATTGGTTGTATCAGCTGAAATGAAAAGTTTTTCGAGGATCCGATACATCTCTATTCCTCTTTTATTATTCGTGGAAATATTCCGCTGGTAATTTGCCCTGATATTTACCAGCATATCCCTGGCAACTGGCTTCATGGTTTCCACAATACTTGCGTAAGAATCGGCAACATCTACTCCATCTTCAAGCCCACCTGATCTTTCAAGACCACTTACAAATGCACGCATCAGGTCGTTGGCATTTTGGGGGTCTTTAAAAGATGCCAGGAATGTACTGAGTGTATTATAAGCGGCCGACATTTTTAGGAGCTTTCTGTATTTATCAAAATTTACGCTCATCAGTAAAGAATCTCCCCTGTTGCCTATGCGGCTCATCATTAACGGGAAAATGCCTTTTACAAAACTGGATGTATAAATAATGCCATCACTTAATACAGCCAGGTAATAAAGTTCCTGTGCAGATAGTGGTTGAATGATCCTGAATCTTGTAACAGCATCTTCATCATGTAAAGCATTAATCCTGTTTACAAATACCTGCACCGCTTTTCTTTCCATCATGTCAAATAATGCACTGGACTCAAGCGCGGTGTCTTTATCGAGTAACCGGCGGGTATAATCAATATGTGTTCTTACCAGCAGTTTAAAATATTGTATAGAGTCATTTCGAACCGCGTCGATCTCGGACAAAGCCATTTTACCTTTTATTATATTATCCAGGAACGGAAAATATAATTGCCCGCTTCCACCGCTCGAGGTCATTTTTGCCACGGTTTGCACCAGCGGATCATTTACTTTTTTTATACGACTACCAAGAACATTATTTGCCGCAGCATAATCATACAATTGCCTTGGGTAAAGATGTCCCGCTGCAATGATGAGGCTGTCTGCAAACGGCAGATCGGGATTTTGCGGAAGTGTAGTGAGTAAAGTTGGAAATACCTGGTCGGGATTTCGCTCACAATACTTTTTTACAAGAAGGTTCCTGGAAACTTTGAATCCCGAATTTTTGTCAAAGGCTTTACAATCAAGTAATGGCTTCGCAGCTTCGTAGGGGAGTTCGTCGACCAAATATTCAATACTCTCTTTCTTCTTATCCAATTCAACCGCTCTTTCATAACCCGATAATATTGTTGGCAAATACGTAACAACAAATTTTTTCTTTTTCCAGTTCGAATTCAGATCACGCAACAGGTTTTCGAGACCACGGATATAAAGCACTTTAGCCTGGACCAGCATTGTTGAGTCTTTCTCAAACTTTTTTTGCAGGTCATTTACCTTACCAATAAGTGCGTTCGTGATCTGGATATTTACTTCTTCGTTGGGAGAGGGAGAAAAAAGCTTGTCCTCTTTGCCGTCAGACAACAGTGCCTTTTTTTGTTCGGTATCCACATATTCCTGGAATAAAACAGTACCTCGTGATGGTTTCAATCCAGGATCTTTTTGACCAAAAGCAGCCGTTGCACCTGAAATAAGAAAATAAACGAATATAGAATATTGTCGAATTGCTATCATAAGGATGGTGTTACAAAAGTAAACTATTCATTTTTAACAGGTACGAAAGCCGGGTACGAAAAGGATCAACGGCCTAACAGCGGCCGTTTCAGGCTTAAAATTATTCATTATCCTTGAATACCCGAAGCATTATTAATTTTTCATTAAGTCTGTGTTAGGACAGCCAAGGGTTGCAAGGCTGATACCAAATTCTATTAGGTTTGCGGAAATTTTAAAATCTTATGGATATCAGGAGCAGGAAAGTTTTGATAGCTGATGATGAACCGGATATACTCGAGATATTAAAGTATAACCTGCTGAGAGAAGGCTACCAGGTAGTAACGGCAAAGGATGGCGATGAGGCGATTGAAAAGGCGAAAATGTTCAGCCCCGACCTGATCGTGCTGGATATCATGATGCCAAAAAAGAATGGCGTGGAAGTTTGCGAGATCCTCCGTCTTCTGCCTGCATTCAAAAGCACACTCATTTTGTTCCTTACGGCATTGAGCGATGAAGGTACCCAGATAAGGGGTCTGGAAACCGGAGCAGATGATTACATCAACAAACCAATAAGCCCCAAAGTATTTTTAAGCAAGGTAAGCTCACTTTTTCGCCGGTTGAATAAAAATGAAGCAAAGGTCATCTCGTTAAATGGTCTTATCATAGACCCGGAAAAATTTATCGTTCAATATAACGGCAAAGACATTTCACTTGCAAAAAAAGAATTTGAATTGCTTTACCTGCTTGCATCAAAACCCGGAAGAGTGTTTGTAAGAAATGAAATACTCAGCCAGGTATGGGGCGCCGAGGTAATTGTTGGTGATCGTACCATAGATGTTCATATCCGAAAAATCCGCCAGAAGCTTGGTGTTGATTGCATCACGACTGTAAAGGGTGTTGGCTATAAGTTTGAGTTATGAAACCTGCCGTTGCTGGTTATTAGTTACTAGTTACCGGTCAGTACATCACCCAACAACCAATAACCAGCAACCAGAAACCAGTAACTTGCGTTCCATGCTTTCTCCAAAAAATATTTCTCCGCGCCAGCTTTCTTTTTTTACTTCATTGATATTATCGATACCAATCAGTCTTCTCATTTTTCTTATCGAACAAAGCTGGCTCTGGGGTTTAGGTTCTTTCCTTGTAATTCTTGGCGGCAGTTATTTATTGATCTCATTTGTTCTTGAAAGATTCATTTATCGTAAGATCAAGCTTATTTATAAATTCATATACCAGACAAAAGCAACCAAAAAGGAAGAGGTGTATTACAAATATATTCTTCCGCAAAGAAGCATTGATGAGGTAAGAGAAGACGTGGAGCAATGGGCTGAAGAGAATAAACAGGAAATGGAAATACTGAAACAGAATGAGCAGTTTCGCCGGGAGTTTTTACAAAATCTTTCTCATGAGTTCAAAACGCCGGTATTTGCTATTCAGGGTTATGTTGAAAGTTTATTAAGCGGAGGTATGGACAACCCCGAAATCAATAAACGTTTTCTTGAAAAAACAGAAAAGAACGTTGAGCGGCTTAGCAATCTTATCCAGGACCTTGATGAGATATCAAAATTAGAAAGAGGTGAACTGGTGCTTGCCAAAACAAATTTCATTATCCAGGACCTGATAAAGGAAGTTTTTGAAAGTCTATCGATCAAAGCCGAAGGTCAACATATCAGCTTTAGCATAAAAAAAGGATGTGAATCACCATTGACGGTCTTTGCCGATAAAGAAAAAGTAAGACAGGTGCTCATCAACCTGATCGATAACTCAGTAAAATATGGTAAACGCGGCGGTCATATTGTTGCCAGTATGTATAAAGTGGACGAAAAACATATCCTCACTGAAATAAGCGATGATGGTATTGGCATCCCTGAAAGACACTTACAACGCATCTTTGAAAGATTTTACAGAACGGAAGGAGGACGAAGCCGCGATATTACCGGCACCGGTTTAGGATTGGCGATCTGTAAACATATTATTGAGGCACACGGTCAAACTATTCATGTAAGAAGTACTGAAGGAGTTGGTACTACCATTGGCTTTACGTCGGAAACCAGGAAAGATTAAGATTGAGGTTAAGGTTAAGGATAAGAGGACATCAATAGTAAGAAGGCAATCCTTTTTCCAGGGCATCTAAAAAATCAACTGCTTCGTTATTCATTTTTGTAAACATCAGCTTTTCATTCAGTTTAAATACAAAATGATTGCAGGTGTCGTTCCTCATCTTAAAATCCACTTCCTGGATTTGCTTTCCTTTATTAAAGAAAAACATCTTGCCATCATACCCGCATTTAAACTCAGCAGTCTCTTTTGCATTTATGAATTCAATCATCCGGTTAATTGCTTTTGATTCTGTTGTTTGAACAGTTTTAGTAACGAGCCCGGCCCGTTCATCCTTAAAATGTACCACAAGACTGTCAGCCGAAGAAAAGCTACTGGTTACTTCGGATTGTTTGCAGGCAGCAAGCGATAACAATAAAATGCAAATAATGGAAAACCTCATACAGTAAAATTAGTTTTTAATTTTGCAAACGCTTTACGTTAACAATTCATGCGCTTTTTCTTCTATCGCATGTTTGATCTTGTTCCTGAAAAGATACACCGCCATAGGTACCTTAGCGCTTATGTCAACGCTGCCGTTATGTACTTTAATAACGCCGGAAAGATCGAAACCCATTGCCGTAAAATGGAAATGTCCTGTATCATGGTTCCACTCTTCCTTTACGTTTGATATTTTGTCCTTTTGATCATGTTTCAGCTTATGAAGTAATGTTTTGATCCGTCCGAGGGCTTCTTCCTGGGACAGTTTATGCGGGATATGCATTTTTAATGATGACATTAATTCAGCCGGCTTTTAGTACAGAAAAATATATTTGGTGCAATATAACTAATCATAAATAGTTCATTAAACAATGCAACGATAATTAAACATGTATTGTCAGTGAGAAAAGATCCCTATGCGTCAATTAATTGCCATCGCTCTTCTCTCAATATTTATTTCCTGTTCAAAGGCAGACAAGCAAAAAGACCCCCGCCTTATGATCTGTGTCGACAGTAACTCCTGGCTTACTCAAAAGCAATCAGCGTTATCAGGTTGCACTTGCCTTACCGCAATTTACAAGGGAGAATATCTGAACCAGGTGGTGTATGAAATAAGAGTGATCGATCCCTTATGCAATGGAATCAATATAGTTTATAAAACAGATGGCACAATGCTGCTTAATTCCGGTGACCAGCCGGCATACCAGTTTTATTTATCTGCTGTGAAAAATTTGCAAATGGTCTGGAGCTGCGCCAGATGAAAACGATCATAGAATGATCGCTTCATTAAAAGCATGCGTTTGCTTTGATATTCCTTTCAAAAATAAATACCATGACACAGATATGATCAATGAAGCCAATGGCTGCTTAATGTCTTTTGCTTTGACATCCTCAAAAGACAATTGACAACTATAAATTAGATTTTTACGCGAGCCTTTGTAGATATGTAATTCAGTTGAAGCCTGGTCGTTTACATAAAAACGAAACTTTGTGTTTTCAATATCAACTGTGCCATGCGTAACGGAAAAGTTATCATAGTTCAATGACCCGATACGGATGCCATATTCATTTTTCAACACCAGTTTTGTTCTGAGCAAACCTTCATCTTCAATGATCAGCACTCGTCTTTCTTGCTCTGTTTCAACTCTTGCAATATGCAGGTCGTTTTTATAACGGAGTTTTAAAACAGTTTTATCATCTTCTTTTAATAAATAATCTTGCTGGCCTGGAATGCTCTTTACTGAAACGATATTCATTGGTGCAGTTTTTAGTTGTGGAATGTCAATACTATACAATAATGAAACCTGAAATCTCAGTTCACAAAAAGATAATAGAAAATTAATTTTGGAAAATGAACGACTGTTTGGATTTGCACAACTCTTATTTAGTAAACTCTGCTCCAGCCAGTTTGGCGATCGTTCCTGCTAATTGTTTACTGTATAACTGTTCCTTTTTATTTCTTTCTCCCGTTGGTTGAATAGCCGGTCCCATCATGGCAAACCAAGTTTGTGATGATCCGGCGATAAAAAAACCATGCCCTGACCAATGCTTCGAACTATTTCCTCTACCATGGTCGGTTGTGATAAGAAAGTTCGTTTTGTTTTTATAAGCAGGTGTTGTTTGCACCATGTTCCATAATTCACCGATCATCCGGTCCACCTGGTTGGCCTGTTGCAAATACAGGTCATATCTTTTTTGATGTGCAAAATCATCTGTTTCCCCAAAACTTATAACAACAATCCTTGGCTGATGATTCCTGACATATTCTTTTGCCGTTGAATATGTCAGCAGATCATAGCGTGTGGCAGACCTGTTTTCAATTCCTTTTTCCTGTACTGCATTGATCATTTTTATTACTTCACTTTTATCCTCATTGTTTATTTGCTCATACCCGCAATTCATCATAATCCGGCTACGGTTTCTGTTTAAAATGTAAGGAAATACATCCCATGAAGAAAACACAGCTATTTCTCCCTCAAATCCGCATCGATGGTCCAAATATTCAAGCACATTCAGGTTCTTGTTATAGGTCTTACCGTTTCCTGAAATTTTGATATCATTTGTTCCCGTAAATATTTCGTTATAACCGGGATAAGAAATTGAATAGATATTTGAAACATTGACTTTATTATTCAAATCACGGTTTCCGAATAACTGGCCTTTGGCAGCAACTACATTCCACATAAAAGGCAATAGCCTTGCTCGTCTTTCTTCTTTTGTTGCCGCCCAATACATTGATTTGATCGTTGCAGTATCCGGTGTAAATTTCTCGTCATGTATTAATAAGGAGTCCGCACCATTGAACACTTCCTGCCAGCGAAAACCATCCGTAAGAATGATAAATAGATTTTCAGATGCTGAGCCCGGAGCAATGATCGCAGGCATTTCATCACGAGGATGTATGAATGACGTTGAGATAAACAGGTAAAGGATCAATACACTGTTTTTCATAAGTCAGATTTTGAACAAAGTAACTAATGAAGTATGAATTCATGATTAAGCCAGAATTATTGTATGATTAACTTCAGGCATGGACATCCCTGCAGGTTCCTCAAAGATTTATTCCTACAATGGCGTACAGTTGTTTCCGATGCTGTTTGTAGTTGAGCCTTTCTTCTTTGCCCCAATCATTCCACGGCACATAATGATAATTACAATTTTCTTCACCGTATTCAAAGCCTGCTTTATAAAAAAAAGTTTTTCCTTTCAGGTTTTTGTTAAG
>Ga0075430_100000675_pt1 | contig 26089 bp, 22 predicted proteins | sample RhiMetdeltSRZDD4_FD_75294 | JGI IMG/M metagenome (GOLD analysis project Ga0075430, IMG submission 75294) | Populus rhizosphere microbial communities from Tennessee, USA - Rhizosphere MetaG P. deltoides SRZDD4 | ecosystem: Host-associated > Plants > Roots > Rhizosphere > Soil | place: USA... | reverse complement strand
GACGCGGAGCTGAAGCTCCGCGCTGCTGGGGTCAGCGTTCGACCTCCAGATGACATCCTGACAGCGCGGCTGCCCCCCGCGACTTCAAGTCATCCACAAGCTTTCCTGCATCTTCCGGTTTCAGCGTCTCGTGCCACAACTCGTTGTTGACCATCACGACCGGAGCGCGATCGCACGCGCCCAGGCACTCGAACTCGAGCAGCGTGAACATGCCCGACGGATCGGTTTCGCCGACCTTGATTCCGAGTTTCTCGGAAAGCGTCTCGGTGACGCGCTCGGCGCCCAGCAGGGCGCACGAAAGCGTCCGGCACACCTGCAGCACGTACTTGCCGACCGGTTCCTTGTAGAACATCACGTAGTACGTCGCGACGTCGTCGACCTCCGCAGGGCTCATGCCGAGGATGCCGGCGACGTGACGCATGCCGTTCGCGGTCAGGTATCCCTGCTGCTCCTGCACGAGGTACAGCGCGGCAAGGACCGCCGAGCGCTTCCGGTCCGGCGGGTACTTGGTCACGATCTCGTCGAGCGCCGCACGCCGCTCCGGCGTGAAGATGAACGGCGGTCCTTCGTCGGGAAGCCTTCGCTCCGACTTGTGGAGCCGATCGTCATACAACATCAACGGGTGGAAACTCATCGGTCCACATCCCCCATGACGACGTCCGTGGAACCGATGACCGCGATGACGTCGGCAATCAACCCGCCGATGATCATCTTCGGCAGCGCCTGACATGCGTAGAACGACGGCGCCCGCAGCTTGATGCGATACGGCCGGTTGGTGCCGTCGGACACAATCATGAAGCCATGCTCGCCGCGCGGGCCCTCGACCGGCACGTAGGCCTCGCCCGGCGGAACGGTGAACCCCTGCGAGTAGATCAGGAAGTGCTGAATCAGCCCCTCCATCTCGCTGTAAACCTTGTCTTTCGGCGGCGGCACGATGCGGTAGTCCTGGATGTCGTACACACCCTTGGGGGTGATGCGCGCGAGCGCCTGATGGGCGATCTTCGTGCTCTGCCGCATTTCTTCCATGCGCACCAGATACCGGTCGTAGACGTCAGCGGCCGATCCGACCGGCACCTCGAAGTCGTACGTCTCGTAACCCAGATAAGGAAACACCTTCCGGACGTCGTAGGCGATACCGGCGGCGCGTGCCATCGGACCGACCAACCCGTAGCTCATCGTGTCTTCCTTCGAGACGACGCCGACGCCGCGGGTTCGCTTGAGCCAGATCTGGTTCTTCGTCAACAGGTCTTCGTACTCGTTCAACTTCTCCGGGAACTTGTCGAGGAACGTCTTGACCGCCTGATGGAATCCGCTGGGGAGATCCTCGCGGAGGCCGCCGATCCGCAGGTAGCTTGGAAACATGCGGAAGCCGGCGAGCATCTCGTTGATGTTCAGTAACTGCTCCCGCTCACGGAAGCAATACATCATCACCGACACGGCGCCGATCTCGAGACCGTGCGTGCCGAGCCACACGAGATGGCTCATGATGCGCTGGAGCTCGGCGATCAGCACACGGATATCGCGGACGCGCGCCGGCATTTCCACACCGAGCATCTTCTCCACCGACAGGCAGAACGCGAGACTGCTCGACTGCGCGCCGAGGTAATCCATCCGCTCGACGAGCGGGATCACCTGCTGCCATTTCTTCTGTTCGGCGGTCTTCTCGATCCCCGTGTGGAGGAAGCCGATGGTGGTGTCTGCGGAGACGACGGTCTCACCGGACAGTTCGAGCACGAGCCGCAGTACGCCATGGGTGCTCGGGTGCTGCGGACCCATGTTGACCGTCATGGTCTCGGTCCGCAGCTCGGGGCCGGTCACCGCGGAGCCCTGACGTTCGAGATCGGTGTTCAGCACGGTACTCCTGCGTACTCTATTCCTGCTTCGCGCGGCTGCGCGCTGCCTGCACGTTGGCCACGAACTGTTCCTCGGACAACTGCAGCGGTTCGTACGTCTTCACCGGATCCTTGATCTGGACCGGGTAGTCCTTACGAAGCGGGAACCCTTCCCAATCGTCGGGCATGAGGATCCGGCGGAGATCCGGATGCCCGGAGAACTGCAAACCGAACAAGTCGAAGATCTCGCGCTCAGCCCAGTTAGCCGCCGCCCAGATCTCGCTGACCGTCGGCGCAACCGCATCGTTTCCGGGAATGCGGACTTTCATGCGCAGCCGCTTCGGCGTATCGCCAAAGCCGCTGACGCCGATGCACACCAGCGTGTAGATCAGCTCGAAGCGCGGGTCGCGGGGATGGTAGTCCACCGCCGTGATGTCGGCCAGGAATGCAAACCGGAGCGACGGATCGTCGCGGAGCGTGCGCGAGGCAGCCACGAGGTGTTCGCGCGCGACGAAAATGGTCGGCATCCCGTCACGCGACTCGGACGCCTCGAAGCGCGCGGCATCGCCGGGCAGCGCGCGGGTCAGCGCGTCGATGATGGCAGTTGCTTGCATGACCTCCTAAACCGGGGGGCTTCGCCCCGCCGGACCCCCCAATCGCCGTCGCTCGCGGGGCCCCAACGCCCCGCTCCGCTCCGGCGGCCGCGCTGACGCGCGGACGGCCTCTTCTAGAGAGGACGCGCCCTCAGGCGGACATTCTCTGCTGATCGATCTTTTTCTGCAGCTGAACGATGCCGTAGATGAGCGCCTCCGGCCGCGGAGGGCAACCGGGCACGAACACGTCCACCGGAACGATTTGATCCACACCCTGCACGATGGCGTAGTTGTCGAAGACTCCGCCGACCGACGCACAGGCACCCATCGAGATCACGTACTTGGGCTCGGGCATCTGGTCGTAGATGCGCCGAAGCACGGGCGCCATCTTGCGAGACAGGCGTCCGGCCACGATCATCAGGTCCGACTGCCGCGGAGATCCCCGGAACACCTCGGCGCCGAAGCGCGCAATGTCGTAGCGCGACGCGCTCATCGCCATCATCTCGATCGCGCAGCAGGCCAGCCCGAACGTGACCGGCCAGATGGACGACCGGCGTGCCCACTGGACCACCTTCTCGACGGTCGTTGTCAGTACGGGGATTTCGATGTTGTCAGCCATTGTGTGAACTCACGGAACTCGGGACGACCATCACCCTTCGTGCCCCCAGTCGAGCACGCCCTTGCGCCAGACGTAGATATAGCCCGTCACGAGGATGGCGAAGAACACCACAATCTGAATGAATCCGGGCCACCCGAGGTCCCGGAGCGCCATCGCGAAGGGATACAGAAAGGCCACCTCGATGTCGAACAGAAGGAAGATCATCGCCACGAGGTAAAACTTCACCGGGTGGCGTTCGCGGGCGTCACCAACGGGCGGCATGCCGCATTCATAGGGGGCCAGCTTTTCGGGCGTCGGCTTCTTCGGACCAACCAGGTGCGACAACGCGATGTTGAACGCTCCGAAGCCGGCGCCGAGGCCGAGCATGATGAGGATGGGGACCCAGCCGTGCATGCTTGTGAATCTTTTCTCAAGCGGCGAGCAAAAAAACGCGCCGGGTGTCCACCGGGCGCGCAGACAGATCAGCCGGCCGGCGGCTTCCGTCTTAAACATCGCATGCTATCACAGGCGTTAGGGGTCAGCCATGACACCGCCGATGGCAGCGGCCGGTTATCCGCCCTCAGCGAAGACCTGAAATAATGCTCGGAGAACGCATGACCCACAGACGACTCGCCTGGTTCAGCCCGATGCCCCCCGTTCGATCGGGCGTCGCGGCGTGCAGTGCGGAGCTGGTGCCTGCACTTCGCGCGTTCTTCGACATCGACGTCTTTGTCGATGCGTCCACCACGACGGTCGAACCGGCTGCGATTGCGGGCACTTACTCGGCTCACGACTTCGTGTGGCGGCACCAGCAGACGCCGTACGACCTCACGATCTTTCAGCTCGGAAACTCCTCGACGCACGAGTACATCTGGCCGTATCTCCTACGCTACCCTGGCCTTGCGGTCCTTCACGACGCGCACCTCCATCACGCTCGCGCGGCGTCGCTCCTTCGTTCCGGCCGGAAATCCGATTATCGGCTGGAATTCCAATGGAACCACCCGGACGTCAGCCCCGACCTCGCTGAGCTGGCGATCGCCGGCTTCGATACGCACCTCTACTATCTGTGGCCGATGACGCGTCTGGTCGCAGCGTCGTCGCGCATGGTTGGCGTTCATGCGACGTCGCTCGCACAGCAACTCTCCGCTGAAGTACCTGGCGCACTCGTCGAGCCCATCAGGCTTGGACACGGGAAGTTCGTGACCGCCGACGAGCGCGCACGAGCGCGCACCGAAGTTCGCCAGCGTCTCGGCCTTGCCGCCAACGTAACGCTGTTCGGCAGCTTCGGAGGTCTGTCTCCTGATAAGAGAATCCCTCAGGTCCTCGACGCGTTCGCGGACACGCGCCGTCATGCAGCCAACGTGCACCTGCTGCTCGCCGGTGCCGCGCCGCCGCACTACGATCCCCTCGCTGATATCGACCGGCTCGGAATCCGTGATGCGGTGACGATGACCGGATACCTCGACTCCGACAACGATTTGACGGCGTGCATTGCAGCCTGCGACGTGGCGCTGACCTTGCGCTGGCCAACGGCGCGGGAGATCTCAGGACCCTGGCTGCGCTGCCTGGCGGCAGGAACCCCAACGGTGACCGTCCACCTCTCGCATCTCACAGACGTGCCCGCGCTCGATCCTCGAACGTGGCAGCTCCAGTCTGGGAAAGAATGGGCCAGGGGCGATGGGCAATTGGCGAGGGGCGCGGGGCCGGGGGCGATTGCGGAAACACCGGTGTGCGTCGCGGTAGACATCCTCGATGAAGATCACTCGCTGCGGCTGGCGATGCGGCGGCTCGGACGCGACGCAGAGCTTCGCCACGCGTTGAGCGTCGAAGGTCAGCGATACTGGGAGTCCACGCACAGCCTGGCGGCCATGGTCGAGGACTACCGACGAGTCATCCCGATCGCTCTGTCACGTCCGGCGCCAGAGATTTCGCTCCCCGAGCACGTGCGAGCGGGTGCGGACGAGACGCTCGTGAGCGTGCTCGGATCGCTCGGAGTGTCCTCACCGATGAGCGGCGCAAGCCGCGAATCTCATCATTGAGGTAGACTTTGACCATACGCCTGAACGGCGAGCCGCACGAGATCGCCGGACCTGTCACAATCAGCGCCCTGCTCGCCGACTTGAACGTCGATCCCCGTCGCGTCGCCGTCGAACACAACCTCGTCATCGTCAAACGCGATCGCTACGACTCGGTCATGATTGGCGACGGTGATGAGATCGAGATTGTGAATTTCGTGGGAGGAGGGACGGAGGGGACGGAGGGGGACGGAGACGGAGGGGACGGAGGGAACGGAACAAGCTTCAACTCAGAGACTCAGAGACACGGAGCAATTGGGTTGGCATTGGTTGGAGATTGAACGGTCTGCTCGAAGGGTTGGTTTGAGTTTCTCGGCGCCCGCCACCATACAACGATACAGGAGCCCATGGTAGTAACACCGCTCGTTATCGCCGACAAATCCTTTCAATCGCGACTTATCGTCGGCACCGGTAAATACCCGTCGCACACCGTGATGGCTGAAGCGCACGCGGCTTCCGGGGCCGACATGGTGACGGTCGCCGTCCGGCGAGTGAACGTGACCGATCGATCGAAGGAATCGCTGCTCGACTACATCGATCAGTCGCGCATCTTCATTCTTCCCAATACTGCCGGCTGTTTTACGGCGGATGACGCGATACGGACGGCGCGGCTGGGACGGGAAGTCGGCCTGTCGAACTGGGTGAAGCTCGAGGTCATCGGCGACGAGCGCACGCTCTTTCCCGACAACGTGGCGCTGCTGGAAGCGACGCGAGTCCTCGTGCGTGAGGGCTTCATCGTCCTCCCCTATACCAACGACGATCCGGTTATCTGCCGCAAGCTCGAGGAACTGGGCGCGGCGGCGGTCATGCCGCTTGGCGCACCGATCGGTTCAGGGCTCGGCATCCAGAACCCGAACAACATTCGCATCATCCGCGAACAGGCGCGGGTCCCGGTGATCGTGGACGCCGGTGTCGGGACCGCGTCCGATGCGGCGATTGCGATGGAGCTTGGCGCCGACGGCGTGCTGATGAATACGGCCATCGCGCTCGCCAGCGATCCCGTCGCGATGGCGACCGCCATGAAGCTGGCGGTCGAAGCGGGACGTCTGGCGTATCTGTCGGGCAGGATTCCGCGCCGGTCCCACGCGTCGGCGAGCAGCCCTGTCGAGGGCATGGTCACGACCGGCGCCGGCAGCCGGGGCTCTCACACGCATGGCTGAACGCCTCGATGAAACGCTGCGGCGGCTCAGGGAGGAGCGAGACGAGGCCGACCGGCGCTACAACGACGCGTTGACCGAGCTCGATCGCGCGCATGCGCCCGGCTTTCAAGTACCGCGCCCTGCGCGCGGCTTCGACGATCATCAGCTGACGGCGCTCAACCAGAATTGGCAGATCATTGGAGCGACGGCGGCAGCGCCGCCACGATCGGGCGTGAAGGCCCGCATCGCTGATCTCGTCTATCGAGCGATGGCGCCGTACCTTCAGCGTCAGCATTCCTTCAACTCGATGCTCGTCGACCATTTGAACCGCAGCGTCGAGGCCGCTCGAGCCTCGCAGCGCGCGAGCGAAGAGGCGGCAGCAGCCCTGCAGGCGAAATTCGACGCGCTGGCGACGTTCAACGGCCGGCTGCTGCTCTACCTCCAGCAGATCACCGGCTACGTGGACACGAAGGATCGCGACACCGCTAGCGGCGCCCTCGTGCTGAATGCGTCGCTGAGCGGGATGGCGGAGAACCTCGACAAGCGCTGGGAATCGCTGAACGCGCGTCTGGAAACGCGGACCGCCGCCCTGGCGTCGACGCAGGAGAGCCTGCGGACCTCGGTCAGCGTCGCGCAGCAGGCCTCGATCACCATGAAGCGCGAGCTCGAGCGCCTGCTGGGGTCAGACCAGGGTCAGGCCGGTGTCAGACCAGCGTCAGACGAGGGTCAGACCGGCGTCAGATCAGCGTCAGACCAAGGTCCGACCCCATTTGCGCCGGCCCTCGACGCCTACAAGTACTTGACGTTCGAGGATCGCTTCCGCGGATCGCGGACAGCCATCCGCGCCAGGCTCGAGTCGTACCTTCCCCATTTTGCCGGCGCATCTGACGTCCTGGACGTCGGGTGCGGGCGCGGGGAATTCCTCGAGTTGCTGGCCGGCGCCGGCGTCACCGCGCGGGGCATCGACCTCAATCATGAAATGGCCGAGGACTGCCGCGCGCGCGGCCTCGACGTCACCGAGGCAGACGCCGTCAGCTACCTCTCCGCGCAGCCGGATCAGTCGCTGGGAGGCCTGTTCGCGGCGCAGGTCGTCGAGCACCTCCAGCCGTCGTACCTGCTCCAGTTTCTCGAGCTCGCCTTCGTCAAGATGCGTCCCGGCGGCGTGATCGTGCTCGAGACGCTGAACCCGGCCTGCTGGGTGGCGTTCTTCGACAGCTACATCCGGGACATCACGCACGTCTGGCCACTCCACCCGGACACGTTGAAGTACCTGGTGATCGCGAGCGGCTTCACGCGGGTCGATGTCGAGTATCGGTCGCCGGTGCCTGATGAAGACAAGCTGCAGCCAGTGCCGGGTGATGCGAATGCGCTGCCACGCGACCTGGTGGAGGCGTTCAACGAGAACGTGCGCAAGTTGAACGCGCGGATGTTCACGAATCTGGATTACGCGGTCGTAGGGGTTCGCTAGACCCCATTGTTAGTCGCGTGCGCGTATCGTGGCGGGCGTCTCAGATTCTCCGAGGTGTGGGTGGCGAAGGTCATGGGACCCAAAGAGGCTGTTGCATTCGTAAAGAATCAGTTCCCTTTCGAAGGCTACATGACGTATGGCTCCGAGGACAAAGGGGCATACGCCACGGTAGCAAGAACGGTCACTCATTACCTGCAGGCTGGAAGCAAGATCCTGGATTTTGGCTGTGGCCCCTGCGACAAGACTGCCGTCGTGCAGGCATTGGGCTTTCAGTGCGCCGGCTATGACGACTTGCAGGACGATTGGCATCGGCTGCCCGGCAACCTTGACAGGATACGGAGATTTGCAGCGGAATCCGGTATCGACTTTCGCCTTGCTGACGGCGGTGCCATGCCGTTCGCCGCGAACGAATTCGATATGGTCATGATGCACGACGTCCTGGAGCATCTCCACAATTCGCCGCGAGACTTGCTGAACGATCTTCTCGGATTTGTCAGGCCGGGCGGACTGTTGTTCGTGACCGTTCCGAATGCCGTGAATATTCGAAAGCGAGTCAGCGTGCTGTTTGGCAGGACAAATCTGCCGCGCTTCGACAGTTTCTACTGGTATCCAGGTGCGTGGCGGGGACATGTGCGCGAGTACGTGCGGCACGATCTGGCCAAGCTCGCAGAGTATCTAGGCCTCGAAGTCCTGGAACTCAGAGGTTGCGACCATATGCTGGAGAAGCTGCCGAAAGCCGTTCTCCCCGCCTATGGACTTCTTACCCGCGTCTTTCCCGGATGGAAGGATTCGTGGCTGCTCGTCGCGAGAAAGCCGGCCAACTGGACCCCCAGGAGAGCGTTATCTCGAAGCGAGTTTACAGAGATCTTCAAGAACATCACCTCGTATCAGTACCGCGACTGAGGTCGCGCCGGAACCTCTAAATGTGGCACTTCGCCGCGTCCCCCCTAGCGCGCAACGCTGGAAGCGCCGCCGTCGCTCTTGCCTGGCTTCTCCTGTCGGCGATCTTTTTTCTGCTCCTCTCATCCCTCGGTCGGGTCGATGGCGTGCCCGCGTTTCTGGTCGTCGTTGTCGCCCTTCTCGCGGTGATATCCGGCTGGTTGCCGACAGTCGGTCTCCTCATCGTGATCACCGCAGTTCCCGTCGCCACATGGCTGGGTATCGGGTGGCATGGCGGTGTGCCCTGGCCTGAAGTTTTCGTCGTGGCGTTCGTAGCCGGCTACGCGGCACGGCAAGCGTCGCCACGATATCGCGATCGTGCCCTCGAATCGTCGCAGGCAATCGCCTCGGCTATCGCCATCATCACCACCTCGCTGACGGTGTATTTCCTGTTCGAGCGTGCGATATCAGGAGGATCGGAGCTGCGGTCGACACTGTGGCGCGTCCTCAGTCGAGACTACTTCGTGGACACCAGTCAACTGCAGATAGACGCGGCGATGCGCCTCGTCGAGGGTTTGATCCTCCTGCGCGCCGCCTGGTCTGCGGCCCTTCTCGAGGCGACGTTCGCGCCTCGCGCCGTCGGCGCGAGCGTCATTGGCGCAGCAGCCGCAGGCGCGGTGAACGTCGGCTACCTGTGGACGGCGGCGTTGCGGCGGGATTCACCCCTCAGTACGTTCCTGTCGTATGTGGCGACCATCCGCTTCAACAGGCAGTATGGGGATGTGAACGCCGCCGGATCGTATTTCGTCATGGCGCTCTTCCCGGCGCTGGGCCTGGTCGTCCGGACGAAGCGCGTCGCACCGGTGGTTGCGACCGCGCTCATCGCCTTGTCAGTGATGTTCTCCGGCTCGCGCGCCGCGGTGATTGCCGGCGTGGCCTGCGCGGCGCTGCTCGCTGCGCGATTGGCAGGGCGTCTGACGCCGGCGATTCGCATCAATCGCCCTGGCATTGCCGTCGCCATGATCGTGATCCTCGGGGTGACGGGAGCAGGAGTCTACGCGCTGCTGAAGCGGAACCCGACCTCCTCGGTCGGAGCTCTGGAGATTCGCAGCGAATTTGCACAGACTAGCCTGCGCATGCTTCGTTCGCAGCCGTTCTTCGGCATCGGCATCGGCGAGTTCTGGCACAGATCCGGCGAGTTCAGTTCACCGGCGCTGCTCACGCGCTACCCTCAGGCGCAGCACGAGAACGCGCACAACAACTTTCTCCAGCTGCTCGCGGAGCTCGGACTCGTCGGGTTCGCTGCGGTCATGTGGGTGCTGGGCTCGGCTGCGCTCGCGTGCGCCCGACAGCTCGGACGTCACCCGGATGATTGGCTTCGATGGACCGTCTGCGCAGGCCTGCTGGCGTTCGTGATCACGTGGCTCGCAGGCCATCCGATGCTGCTCGATGCGCCGGCATTCAGTTTCTGGTTGCTGCTGGGCGTGGCGGCAGGCTGGGGATCGGCGCCGCCGGTCCGGACCGATCGTCGAGCCGCGACGATATACGCGGCGATTGCGATCACGCTGCTGGCCATCGTCTCGATGCCCGCGCGCGTGCGTGCCGGTGTCGCCCGTGCGGAGCTCGAGCACCAGGGAATAGGCCTTTCTGGATGGCACGATGGCGAGGATGGGATCAGGTACCGAGTGGCTGGCGCGGAGAGCACGGTGTTCCTGCCCTCGTCGGCACGAGTGGTGACGATTCCGCTTCGCGCGAACGATCCACATCAGCAGCTGGACGTCGAGCTGCGTCTCGACGATCGGATGGCCGACGTCGTCCGCGTCAGCGGCGAGCGTTGGTTCATGCTGCAACTGCTGTTGCCGGAAACCGGCGCCGCCCCACGATTCCGCCATCTCAATCTGATCGTCCGCACACTGCCGTCGCCGGCAGGGGCGCCCGTATTGAAGGTTGGGAAAGCGACGCCGCGCTGAATACGCCTGCGGGACCTTGACGTCAGACCATTCGCAAGCGTTCTCGTCCGACAGCGGCCAGGAGCAGAATGGCGCCACTTGCGACGACGAGCGACAACGCGATCGCCGCGGCGGTGTCCCTCAGGACTCTGGGCGAAATCGGTTGCGTCGGTGGCACCGCCTTGTCGATCACCTGAACCTGCGCGCTGCGCGCCGCCACCTGTAGTCGCGCCGCCTCGTAGCGGCTCGATGCGTCGACGTACACGCGTCGCGCCAGCTCCAGCTCCGATTGGAGACGCTCGACCTCTGCCTTGCGTACGTAGAGCTCGTTCAGCTTTTTCGCTCCGGCGGCAGACAGACTCGTCGCCCGTGAGATTTCCGCATGCTCTCTTTCGAGCCCCGCAAGGCTCGTGCGCGCCGCGGTCAGCCGCTGCTCCAACACCTCGTACACCGGGTTCGCGTACGGGTCCGTCAGGTTCTCGCGCAGCGTGACTTCTGAGTTTGCTGCGGGCGCAAGCGACCGCTGATAGTCACGCACTGGTTTCTGCCGCGCCAGCTCCTCCGTCGTCTGCTTGACGCGCGCCCGCTCCGCTTCGATCACAACCGTCAGCGCCAATAGACGGCCACGCTGCTCGAGCATCGCGTCGACCTCCTTCTGAAGGGCTTCGAGATGCGCCTCCTTTCGGTAGGTCTCAATCTTCTTCTCAGCTTCTTCCAGGCGCGCTCGCGATTCGTCGAGCTGGAGCTTGATGGTGTCCCGGGCCGTCACGATGTCGTCCTGACTGGCGCGGCGCGAGGCGTCCACGGCGCGTTCAGCCATGCGGTTGGCGAGGCCGGCAGCCAAAGCGGGATCGGTCAACCTCGCGGTGATCTGAATGATGAACGTGTCCGGGATGACCTGCACCGTGACGTTCCGCTGCATTACCTCGGACACCGACAAGCTATGCGGCGGCTTGGTCAACCCCAGCTCGTCCATCGTTTCAGCCACAAGCGTCTGACTGTTCACGATGGCCTGATAAGTGCCGATACTGATGGCTTGAACTCCGTCGCCGATCTTTGACGCGCTTACCAGCAGCTTGCTGCTCGCCTGATACGTTGGCGTCCTGTTCCATCCGACAACGAACGCAAGGATACCGGCGAGGATCGCAACAACCAGGAGCGGCAGGCGATAACGCCAGAGCACGAGCACGTACTCCGCCAGGCTGACTTCCTCGGCGTACACCGGGCTCGTTGGTGCGGTGCGTGTGGCGATCCTGCTATCTTCCATGACTGTCTCGCTTGCCGGCCCCGCCCGACACACCAGCGGCCTGCGCATACGCGGCCAGCAGGTCGCTGACGACCGGAACCGTCCTGAAGTCGCGCGCCCGCTCGAGCCCGCGGGTCCGAAGACGTTCACGACCGGCGGCGGCGTCGGCGACCCCTATCATTGCACGGTGAATGTCCGCCACGTTCATCGGATCGAAGTACACGGCTGCGTCGCCGGCAAACTCACGGATCGCGGCAATACTCGACGCCACCACAGGACAACCGCAGGCCTGCGCCTCGAGCACCGGAATGCCGGCGCCTTCGTAGAGGGAGGGAAAGACCAACGCCGAGGCCGCCCCATACAGAGCCGGCAGGTCGACGCGCGACAATGTCGGCAGGATCAGAACGTCGCGTTCGATCCCGAGCTCATTGATGAGCGCCGGAACGTTCGACCCTGGTTGCGGATCCCCCCTCAGGACCAGGGGCCACGCCTGCGGGTTTGCGCGTTTGAGGTCGCGGTAGGCCAGCAGCAGGCGCTCGTGATTCTTGTGCTGATACATGTGCGCTACGTAGAGCCAGAAGCGTTCGGGCAGCGCGTAACGCCTGCGGCAGCGATCGACGACGTCGATCGCCGGAAGGCTGAAGACGGATTCGAGGAGCGGCGGTATCACGGTCATGCGCGTGGCGTCCGCGCCGAGAATGGTCTGAAGAGCATCCGCGGTCGAGCGGGACATCGGCAGCAGCATGGCCGCCCGCCGAACGGCCGCGCGCAGCTGCCACCGCAGAAAGGCCCGCTTCGCCTTGGACAGGCGGCCGTACGGCACGAAGGGCTGCACATCGTAGACGGTCACGACTGCCGGGGCGGCGTTCACAAGGCCCAGCGCGTTGGCAAACCAGTGCATGCAATCCAGCTCTTCGCGCGACGCCCGCGCCTGGAGCGCGCTGTTCTCGTACAAGACCCGCCTTGCGCGAACCGCCGACCGGAGCGCGATCCGCTCGACGCGGAAATTCGGCTGTTTCGGCACCAGCGTCTCACTCGCCTCGGTCACGAAGGCCACGTATTCGTTGGAGGTGTCTTCGCGGCCGACGGCCGCGAGGAGGTTGCTGATGTAGTTCCACCCGCCGCCAATGTCCGGCAAGGCATGCAAGAGATTCAAACCGATGCGCAACGTCGTCTGGTACCTCTGTCGAATTCACTCAGCGCCGCGGATCGACCGAGACGGCAGTGGGGACGCTGGCGGGTTTGAACAACAACTCGGTGTCGCCCTCGACCTCCTCGCAGATCGACGGCTCGCCGTACCCGCGCGCGGCGAGAAAAGACGTGCATGCCGACTTCAGCTCACTGGAATGCACGCCCAGCAGCACGATCGGCCGCGCCGAGGCGAGCGTTTTCGATGCGCCTGCGAGGACATGCAGCTCCGCACCCTCGACGTCGATCTTGAGCACATCGGGCAGCAATCCGCTCGCTCGTACGATCTCGTCCAGCGCGACCGTCGAAACCAGATCACGGTGTCCATTGGCGGGAACCGCATCTTCGACCAAATGGCCAGCCGCCCAATCCCGGCCCGCGTCGAAGGCCATGAGCCCGCTGCGGTCGTAACACCCCGCCGGGATCACCGTGACGTTCGTCGCTCCGTTCAACGTGATGTGACGGTGCAGATACGAGATGTTCCTGGGTGATGGCTCGCACGCGACCACGCGGCCCGCTCGTCCAACCACGCGGGACGCCAGCAGTGTGTAGTAGCCGATGTTCGCCCCCACGTCGAAGACCACCTGCCCCGGCTTCAGAATGCCGAGCAACGCACGTGTCTTGGCCGGCTCGACTCCATTCACAAAAACGCTGGCGCCGCCGCCTTCGCCGGCAGCCGCCCGGAGGATGAACCAGCTTCCTCGAAGCGGACCGATCAACACCGGATACGCAATCGGCGGCAGAACCCGCGCGCAAAGCCACCGGACCAAACGCCTCATTCCTCAGGGCCTCACTTCCACTGGTTCAGCCAGGGTCTGTGCTGCCAGCGGCGACGACTGCTGCCTCATGAACGCCGCCCCCAGGCCGAGACCTATGAACAGTGGCCAGCAGGACGACAGGAATCCTGCTGCCATCAGGTAGACTGCTGCTGCGCCCACGAATGACCACCTCGCCACGAACCAGCTGGGCTGGTCAGGTCCGGGTTGCTGTGAAGCCCACCGCAGGGCCCGTGCCGCCGACAGAACGAATCCGATCCACAGGATAAGCGCGATGAGCCCTCCATTCGCCAGCTCGAGAACGATCCCCATCGTCGGAGGGGAGTTCACCCCAGGGCCAATATAGACGACGGTGTACGGCGTAATCGGCAGAAGGGGTGTCGCCGGGATCGAGATGAGTCCCGGGCCCGTACCAATCAACCAATACACGGGGTTCGCCGCGAGGAAGAGCGCCGCCACCGTATCGAAGACTTCGAGACGATATGCAATCTCCTGAAACCAGGTGCTGGCCGGACCGTAACGAACCGTCGAGCCCACACGAACGGACAGGAGGTGCTGCAGTGCTGCGACCCGGTTCCAGTTCGCCCACACGACTGCGGCCCCGACCAGGACGATCGGCACCGCGGATCTGAGCAAGCGCCGGCGGATTCGGCGATGGGCCATGGACACCGCACCGAGCCCCGCAGCAGCGGCTATGAGCCCCGACGTCGAGGCACTGAAAAAAATCGCCGCCGCCCCGGACGCAAACGTGCCTGCCGCGAGCCGGATGTGTCTTCGGTAAGCGATGCACAGCGTTCCAATCACGAACGCGTGCGCCGCTATGGTTCCAAGGCCGCGAGGCTCGAAGTTCAAACCTCTCACCCGGAGGTTCCAATACGTCGGCGCGCGCACGCCCTCGTTGAATAGCAGATACCAGCTGATGCCCGTCACGTATTCGAGCACAGCGAATGCGCACGTGACGAACGCCGCGACCAGGATTGCGGTCAGCACGCGATCGGGGCGCCCCGCCTTCGCGACCTGTTGCGCGATGAAGACCGCGATGCTGAATCCCGCCGCTTCGCGCATCAGATACAGGACGGTCCTCCCTTGCGCCTGCAGGTTGAGCGGCCGGCCGATGGTGTCATGCCAGGGGAATCCAAACCCGAAGACGAGGCCTAACACGACGAGATATGCGAAATGCGCCGACACCCAGCCAATCGGGGGAGCCTTCTTGAAGTGGAGAAGAATCCGGGCTGAATACGGCATCAACAGGAGACCAGCCACGGAAGCCGCAGATACGTTGACGCCGGTTCTGCCATTGAAAACGTCGGTGCAGATCACCGCGATCAGCCACAACAGCAGCGCGTCCCCGTCCCGCTTCATCATCAGGAAGAGCGGAACGGCGAAGATCGTCGCAAGCAGGAGCAGCTGATACCACGACAATGCGAGCACCGATCAGACGAAGCGGCCGAACCGGCCGACCAGGTAGGCCACGGTCCATTCGCGAATCCGCGTGGACACTGCACCAGCGGCGAGCGTGCCGGTGAGCGCCGCTGCCACTAGAACCAGCAGCGCGGCGGAGGTGGACGGCCGAGCCAGGTAAAGCAGCCGCCACGAACCGACCACCGCGATCGACGCACCCACGATGGCGGCAAGATCGCCGAACCAGTAGGCACCATAATCCCCGAACAGCCGCCGATGGGTAGCGGGGATACCGACGACGACATAAAGAAGATTCACCGCAGTCCACACCACTGCGGCGCCGATCGCGCCGTAGTTCACGACAGCGATGAGCAGTGCCGGAACCATCGCCGCCGCCAGCGCCAGGTTGAGCGTAAACGCCAGCCGCGTCCACCCGTAAGCGAGTTGCAACGCGTACGGCACATACATGAGGCTGTTCAAGGCGCTGCCGATCACGAGGATAGCGAGAATCGGCGCCGCACTGGCGGCCGTGGCCTCGTTGCGCGTCCAAATCAACAGGATCTCCGGCGCGAACACCGAGATGACGAGCGCGGCCGGGACAGTCGCGACCGCCACGAACTGACACGTCAATCTGAACAGAGGCCGCACCGCGGCCTCGTGCCCCTGAGCGACGAGCGCTGTCATTCTCGGAAACATGGCATTGAAGATCGGAGCGCTCAACGCCGCCAGAGCTGTGGCCCCGACGCTGGCCACGGTGTAGTACCCGAACATCTCGAGGCTCAGCGTCTTGCTCAGGATGATCTTGTCTGCCTGCGCCAACACGACGGAGCAGAGCGTAATGCCGGTCACACCGGCGGCGAAACGGTGCACTTTGAGCACGAGCGCGGGATCGAAACGGGGCTGGGCCGAGGCGCGCGGCAGACTGCGCCACAGTGCTGCTCGCGTGACGATCACATGAACGGCGGCAACCACGATCTGCGACCAGAAGAACAGCGTGATTTCTGCGGCAATCAGGTACAGCACCAGAACGCCGGCCACCGCCATCATCGTCGTCATCGCACCGCGGATGACGTTGAGCAGCGGCTGACGCTCCAGGCCGGACAAGCCGCCCTGATACAGGCTGAGTGGCCACTGCAGCGCGGCGAGTATCCCCATGCTTCGGACGGCGTGTTCGAGCGTGCCGGCCGGAATGCTGCCGGCCTGCAACCAGTAGTGCACGAGAAAGGGCGAGGCAAACCAGAGAACGACTGCCACCACCACGCTGATTGCCCAGTACAACAGCTCGAACGTGAGCGTGAAGTCGCGTGCCTCACGCGCCATCTGGGCATTGACGGAGTACCGTGCGAGCTCGCGGTTTACCGTCGAGGACAGTCCCAAATCAAGGATACGCAACGTGCCCTGCAGAGTGAGGTAGAACCCGATCACCCCATAACCTTCGACGCCCAGCAATTGCAGGTAGATGGGGACGACGAGAACCTGGACGAGCGCGAGCCACCCTGTTCCGACGAGGTTCGAGAGAACGTTCAGTCTCAGCCTTGTCATTGACGTGCGCGGCGGTCCGGCGGCAGGGGTCTACCTGAGGAGAACTCTCCGCTCATTTCATTGGTCGTGGCCCTGACGCGTGTCACTGTAGCACAGCGCCACAAGGCCTCTTCGCGACTAAGATACTCTTCATCCTCTCGAACGCTCAGCATGGACGTGTTCCGCGACATCCAACGCTACTGGCAGACGATTCGGTACTTGCGACCCACGCAGGTCGCCTCGCGCATCGACCTTCGGACGCGTGCCGCTGCACGCGCGATCAGCCCGAACAGGACTCGCCAGACGTACGCACGCCGCGCTGCTCAGTCGGGGCTTTTGCTCGACCACGCTCCGTGGGCGGCGCGCGACAGCGCCAGCACTGCTCGCGCGCTGACGTCGCCGTCGCACCTCCCGACGATCGATCGTAGCGCGTACGAAATCGAACGCGGCGTGTTCACCTTCTTGAACGAACGACGGGAGTTGGGACAGCCGATCGACTGGACAGCGCAGGCCGCGCCACAGCTCTGGCGCTACCACCTCCATTACTTCGACTACCTCCCCGATCTGCTCGTCGCCGGGCAGCCACATCTCCTCCCCCCTTTGATGACCGACTGGATCGCGCGTGTGCCGATCGCGGAGAGAAATGCGCGCGATGCGTGGCACCCCTACGTGGTGTCGGTCCGGCTCGTCAACTGGATGCTGGCGATCGCCACTACACCTCAGGCCGTGCAATGCCCGGACGCGATCGCCGCGAGCTTGCAGACACAGACACTTTTTCTTGCCGACAATCTCGAAACCGATGTGGGCGGGAATCACCTGCTGAAGAATCTGAAGGCGCTCGCGATGGCCGGCTGCTTCTGGGAGGGCGCCCTGGCGCGCGAGTTGCGCGACCGCTTTGTCGCCGCGTTCATCGGCCAGTTGACCGCCCAACTGAGATCCGACGGGGGACATTACGAGCAGTCTCCGATGTACCACGCGCAGGTGTTCGGCGATGCGATCGAGCTGGCGATGGTGCTCCAGCTCAAAGGCGAGCAGAGTCCGTCACTCCTGAAGCTCCTCAGACGCATGGAGGATTTCCTGATACGAGTCTGCCATCCTGATGGCCAGCTCGTGCAATTCGGCGATACCGCGGCCGGCATGGTCAGCGATCCGTCCGAATTGCTCGCGGCCGCGGCGATCCTCGAGGGGTGCAGCCCCGGTCCCCAGCTCGTGCCGCGGCATGCCCTTCTGGGATCGCGAATGGCGGAGGGAGCCCCAGTGGCCGGCAGCGACTGTTTCGAGCCTCGATCCGCCGAGCGACCGCTGATACTGCCCGACACCTGGGATCCGGGTGCCAGCGGATTCGTCACGCTCGAGACCGGCGATAGCCGCGGGTTCCTCATCGCCGACGCGGGACCGGTATGCCCCGACGACCTGCCGGCTCACGCGCACTCGGACCTGTTCGGATTCGAAGTCAGCATAGATGGCACGCGCATCGTCGTGGACTCTGGTGTCTCGGAGTACGCCGCAGGCGCCTGGCGCGACTACTACAGGAGCACCCGGGCTCATAGTACGGTCATGGTCGATGGCGCTGAGCAGAGCGAGTGCTGGGGCAGCTTTCGCGTCGCTCGTCGTGCACGGGTCGTCGACGCGCGTTATGAAAGCAGCAGGCCGCACCTCAAAGGCTTCTCCGCCGCACACACAGGTTTCGATGCGCTACCCTTGCCGGTTAGGCACAGGCGTCGCTTTCTCCTCGTTGCCGGCCGATTCTGGATCCTGATTGACGAGCTCTCCGGCCAAGGCCACCATACGTGGTCCACGTTCCTGCACTTGCATCCTGAGGTGGTTCTGAGGAGTCACCCGTCGGGCCTCGTCGCAAGCCGGTCGTCATCGTCGCTCGGCATTGTATGGTTCGGGATTGACGCTCCTCGCTGCGTTCGAGGCGAGCGAGAGCCACTTCAGGGCTGGCATGCACCGGCGTTCGGCGAGGTGCACGCCGCACCGACACTGATCGGCAGTGCATCGGGGAACCTTGATACGCGATTCGGATGGATCCTTGTTCCGGGATTGAGCGGCGACGACGTCGTGTCCGTCGATGACGCCCCTGACGGCACGCTTGCGATTCACATCGGGCGCGAGACGCACGAGATCCCGCTGACTGCTTGAACACAGCCGATATCGAAGCGATAATCGACCGACACATGTCCGCGCGGTATCGCCTCCTGCTGGTCGTCGGTGCGCGACCGAACTTCATGAAGATCGCGCCGATTGCGCGCCAGCTCGAGCGGCACACCGACATCTTCGAATTCACGCTGATCCACACTGGCCAGCACTACGACGCGGCGATGTCCGAGATTTTCTTCGGACAGCTCGGCATCCCCCGCCCCGATGTCGATCTGGAAGTTGGTTCGGACACGCATGCGCGTCAGACAGCCGCGATCATGGCGGCGTTCGAGCCGGTTGTACTCGACCGCCGTCCGGATATGGTGGTCGTCGTCGGGGACGTCAATTCCACCATCGCCTGTGCGCTGGTGGCGAGCAAGCTCGGCGTGCGGGTTGCGCACGTCGAAGCGGGCCTGCGAAGCTTCGATCGCGAAATGCCCGAAGAGATCAACCGCCTGCTGACGGATCAGATCTCTGACCTCCTCTTTGTCACCGAGCAGTCCGGCGTCGACAACCTGCTGCGTGAAGGTATTTCAGCCGACAAGATTTTTCTCGTCGGAAACGTGATGATCGACACGCTGCTCGCCCACCGTTCCGCAGCGGCGTCACTGGACATCGCGGGTCGCATGGGGCTCGAGCGGCATGGCTACGGTCTGCTGACGTTGCATCGACCGAGCAACGTCGACTCCCCCGAAGCGTTCGAACAACTGTTTGCCGCCATCGGTGAAGTCGCCCGCGACATTCCCATCGTGTTTCCGGTCCACCCGAGAACGCGCCGTGCCCTGGCCGAATCGGCGGTGACACGCTCGCTCTGCGACCAGGCGCGCCTGCGCCCGCTGGAGCCATTGGGCTACCTCGAGTTCATGAGCCTGATGGCCGACAGCGCGGTCGTGCTGACCGATTCGGGTGGCGTCCAGGAGGAAACGACTGTTCTCGGCGTGCCCTGTCTCACGTTGCGGACAACGACCGAACGGCCTGCGACCATCGCGCAAGGGACGAACCAGCTGGTAGGCACGCAGCCGGAGCGCATCATCGAAGGCTGGCAGAAGGTGAAGGCGCATCGCGTGGCGACAAGGGTGCCGCCGCTCTGGGATGGAAAAGCCGCAGAGCGTATCGTCGATGTGCTTCGCACCGTCGCCCGACGTCCTGCGGGTGCACCACCGGACGGAATCCCGAAGGCCGGCGCTCTGCGGTGAGGATTGCGTTCGTCTGTCAGTTCTTCGTTCCCGAAATCGGCGCCCCATCAGCACGCGTCAGCGAGCTCTGTCGCGAATGGGTGCGCCAGGGTCACGAGGTAACCGTCATCACCGGCCTCCCCAATCACCCCACGGGAATCGTCGCACCCGAGTACCGGGGCACGATTTTCCGACGCGAGACGCTCGACGGGATGACGGTTTTCCGCAACTGGCTCTACGCCACACCGAACGAAGGGTTCGTCAAGCGCACGCTGTCACACCTGTCATTCATGGTTTCGTCCATGATTCTGACCACCCCCCGGCTGAAAGGGTACGACGTGATTGTGGTGTCGTCGCCGGCGTTTTTCGCGGTCATTGCTGCGTGGTTCATGAGCCGTGTGCGGCGCATTCCCTACGTGTTCGAGGTTCGCGATCTCTGGCCTGGAATCTTCATCGAGCTTGGTGTCCTCAAGAATCGGACGATCATCCGCGTCCTCGAGAGCATCGAGATGTTCCTCTATCGGCAGGCCGCGAAAGTCGTCGTCGTCACACAATCGTTTCGCGAGATCCTGATACGCCGCGGTCTTTCGGAAGAGCACGTGGCGACGATCACCAACGGCGTCGACGTCGACGCCTTCAGGCCGGGGCCGCGCGAAAACGACATCCGGCTCACGTGGGACCTGACGGGCAAATTCGTGGTCTTGTACATCGGCGCACACGGCATCTCGCAGGCTTTGTCAGCCATTCTGGACACGGCCCATGCACTGAAAGCCGATACCGACGTCACGTTCGTCTTCGTGGGCGAAGGCGCCGAGAAGAAGATGCTGATGGAGAAGGCGGCGCGGATGGAACTGCCGAACGTCAGGTTTCTTCCAGGACAGCCGAAGCAGGCCATGTCCTCGTGGTATGCAGCCGCCGACGTGGTGCTCGTGCCACTCCGCAACATCCCTCTGTTCGAGACATTCATACCCTCGAAGATGTTCGAGATCATGGCCTGCGGCCGGCCGATCGTCGGGAGCGTCAAAGGCGAGGCGAGAGACATTCTGGAGCGGTCTCAGGGAGCACTTATCGTCGACCCGGAAGATTCGGCGGCCATTGCGCGCGCGATCCAATCGTTGCGGCAGGCGCCAGAGCTCGCGCATCGGCTCGGTGAGGCCGGAAATCGGTTCGTGCGGGATCACTACGATCGCCGTGCTCTCGCCCGGCTGTATCTGGACCTCCTGTCAACGATCGTCGCGCGCCGCGAACTGACCACGTGAACGCTCCTGCCGTGATCGTCGTGACCGGTGCGACCGGGTTCACCGGACCCTTTGTCGTGAGGGAGCTCGCGCGGCGCTTCCCCGGCACGCGACTGCGTTGCTTCGTTCGCCGCTCGAGCGATCGGCGAGCTCTCGAAGGAACGCCGGTCGAGTTCGCCGAAGGCGATCTGCACGATGAAGCGAGTCTCGCCGCTGCATTCGAGGGTGCGGATACCCTCGTCAATGTCGCATCGCTCGGATTCTCGTGGGTCGACCCGCTCTTCTCGGCCATCCGGCGATCACAGCTGCGGCGCGGAGTGTTCGTCAGCACGACGGCCATCCTGACGAAGCTACCCGTGCGGTCACGCGCACATCGCGAACACGGGGAACAACTCGTCAAGGAGAGCGGCCTGGCCTGGACGATACTCCGGCCGACGATGATCTACGGCACCCAGGGAGATCGGAATATCGCGCGGCTGATCGCGTTCCTCGAGCGTTCGCCGATCGTCCCAATCATTGCGCCCGAGGCCCGTCAACAGCCTGTCCACGTCGAGGACGTGGCATCCGCCGCCGCCGTCGTCGTCGACAATCCGCGGACGATCGGCCAGATCTACAACCTGTCCGGCCGCGAGCCGTTGAGCTTCGAAGCCCTCGTGCGCGAGGCGGCGAGCGCAGCCGGTCGAAAGCCGCTCTTCGTGCGCGTGCCGTTCGCGCCGGTCGTGGGCATCGTCAGGCTCTACAATGCCATGGTCTCGAAGCCAAGGATCAAGGTCGAGCAGGTGCTTCGCCTGCAGGAAGACAAGGCGTTCGATCACTCCGCTGCGCGTAACGATTTCGGGTTCTCTCCGCGGTCGTTTGCCGAAGGCGTCCGCGACGAGGTGCGGACCGGGGTTACACGCAAAGCCTAAGGTACAATGTGGAGCTGCGAATCCTGAAGACGTCGAACCTGTATGGCAGTTGAAACAGCGGTTGAACTCAAGGGACGTGTCCGCCGGTTCTGGGACAACCAGCCGTGCGGCGTGCGGCACGGTGAAGCCCCGCCGGGAACGAAAGGCTTCTACGAGGCCGTTGAGGCGCATCGGTACGAAGCGGAGTTTCACATTCCGGCGGTCGCGGAGTTCACACAGCACCGGAACGAGCGTGTCCTAGAAATCGGCGGCGGGCTCGGAACCGATGGCCGTCAGTTCGCACGGAATGGCGCGCGATACGTCGATGCCGATCTCTCGGGAAACTCACTCAGCCTGGCACGTCAGGGATTCCTGCTCGAACGACTCACCGGCGGTTTCACCCAGACAGACGCGGAGAGCCTTCCCTTTGCGTCAGAGACGTTCGACCTCGTGTATAGCCATGGCGTGCTGCATCACACGCCGGACACCGAACGGGCGATCGGCGAGGTCTTCCGCGTGCTCAAGCGAGGCGGCAAAGCCATCATCATGCTCTACGCGCGTGAATCGCTGGGGTATGTGGCGGCGCATTTCCTTGGCCGCGCACGCCTCGAGCACCTGCGATGGAAAATGGGCCGGGTCGCTTTCAACCAGTTTGTGGGGCTGCCTGCCGATCATCGCGGCTGGCTTCCAACGCAGATCGCGGTGAACAACAGTACCGACGGACTCGGCAACCCTCTCTCGAAGTTCTACACCGCGAGCGAACTCCGCACGCTGTTCGGCCGGTTCGGGTCAGTCGCGCTCGAGAAGCATTACTTCCCGAGACACAAGTTCCCGATCATCGGACCGCGGCTGCCACGCGGCGTGGCGGCGTGGCTCGGCAGGACGGCCGGGTCGTTCTGGTACATCAAGGCCGTCAAGTGAGGGCGTAGCCCGCTGGGCTCTGCGGCTCGAACGCAGCCCCGGGGGCCCCGTCGAAGAACGCCTCCATCCACAACTCGAACGTGAGCAGCTGCCAGACGTTCCAGCTGCGTTCGACACTGCCGGCACGCTGCTCTCGGACCCACGATTCGACGACATCAGGCTTGAAGAGGCCACGCCGCCGGACTCTGTCGCGGTGGAGCAGATCGTCGACCATCCCCCGCAAATCGTTCAGCAACCAGTAACCGATCGGCGCGCCGAAGCCCGCCTTTCGGCCGTTGACGACCTCTGGCAGGAGAATGTCGCCGTACGCCTTGCGGAGCAGGTGCTTCGTGACGCGGCCGTGGATCTTCATCTCTGCGGGCACGTCGTGCGCCAGCCATTCCGCGAGCTCCCAATCGAGGAAAGGCACCCGCACCTCAACGCTCGACGCCATGCTCATCTTGTCGTTGTAGGCGAGGTTGAGCGATGGCATGAACAACTTGGAGTCGACATACAGCATCTGATGCAGCCAGTCCGCTCCTGAGACACGCTCGAACGCCTCTTCATGAAACCGATTGACTGATTGCGAGTGGGCGTCAGCCAGCACAGTCGAGGCAAAGAGCGCCGTACGATCCCCCGCCGGCATGTAGGTCGCGTTCGAGATGAACTGTTCGCGCGGCGGAAGCGAGGCGCTCCGCCCCCACTTGCGGAGCAATCGCCCGTATCCTCCCCAACGCGTCCCCGGCCGCGCCGGCGCATGTTGAAACATCGGATCGAGCACGCCCGTCCGCACGAACGACGGCAGGCGCTGATAGCGCACGGCGTCGAGCGACGCGAGATACTTGCGGTACCCGCCGAGCATTTCGTCCCCGCCGATGCCCGACAACAGCACGGTGACCTGCCGCCGCGCTTCGCGGCTGACCAGATATGCCATGACGATCGCAGGATCGGCGGTCGGGTCGTCCATGTGCCAGACCAGCCGCGGCAGCAACTGAGCCACGTCGGGGTCCACCACGATTTCCGAATGCTCGCAGCCGAGCTTCTCCGCTGTGCGACGCGCGACCTCAGGATCGTCGAGCGTCACCTCTCCGCGACGATGTCTCGGGTGAAACGCGATCGTGTAGGTCCGGACGGGTCGTCGCGAACGCTGTGCCATTTCTGCGACGATCGCGCTCGAATCGAGTCCCGCACTCAGGAACGCGCCAACAGGCACGTCGCTGACCAGCTGGCGCTCGACGGCATCCCCGAACCGTGAGCGGAACTCGGCCGCCAGCGCATCTGGTGAAACCGGCGTTGCAGAACGACCCGTGGGAAAGGTGAGGTCCCAGAAACGCACAAGACGCAGCTGCCCGCCTCGCCATTCCGCGTAGTGTCCGGCCGGCAGCTTGTGCACGCCCTTGAACAGCGTCAACGGGTCAGGCGTCCAGAGGAATGTGAAATAGAGATCAAGAGCGCCGGTCTCTATCTCCGGATGTATTCCCGGCACGGCAAACAACGCTTTCGCTTCGGACGCAAATGCCAGCCAACCGTTTCTCTCGACGTAGTAGAGCGGTTTGATGCCGAAGTGATCGCGAGCAAGAAACAAGGTGTCTCGCTTCGCGTCCCAGATGGCCAGGGCGAATATGCCGTTGAGCGCCTTGACGCTGTCAGCGCCTTCCACCTCGTAGAGTTTCAGGATGACTTCGGTATCGCTGTTCGATCGGAAGCGAACGCCGCGTGAGGCGAGCCGCGCCCTCAACTCGCGATAGTTGTAGATTTCGCCATTGAACACGATGACCAGAGAACCGTCATCGTTTCGCATCGGCTGCTTCCCCGCCGGCGAGAGGTCGATAATCGCGAGACGACGGTGGCCGAGCACCACGTTCGACGACCGGTCGACGTACAGATCATGGTCGTCCGGACCGCGATGCGCCACCAACGCGTTCATCCGCCCGACCGCTTCCGTCTCTACGCGGCCAACCAGACCACAGATGCCACACATGATTCGATACGTTTCCTTCGCGGCGGCCTACAGGCGAACGGGTTCCCCTGTCGCCAGGCTTTCAGCCGCCGCCAGGGCCGTCCGCGTGCTGATTGCCAGGTCCTCGAAGGCGATCGGCGCGGCGCCGCCCGTCCGAACGGCTTGCAGGAACCGCCGGCATTCCTCGACGTGTCCCTTGTCGGATTTCAGGCGCTCGCGCGTGCGCTGAACCTTCCCCTGACGATGGAGCTCCAACGTCCTGAAGTCGTCCAGAATAGCCGTTCGACCAGCCGAGAAGGTTTCGATGCGTTCCTTACCCGCGTTCCGGTCCCCACTCGCTGCGTAAATGACCGACGCAATGCCGCCTGAAGGATACGTGAGCGTCACCACGAAATTGTCCTGGCGGTACTTGCCTGCGTCCGAGGCCGCCCGGGCAAACACCTGCACCGGACCCTCACCCTGAAGCCAGTTCGCAAAATCCATGAAGTGACAGCCCTCGCCGAGCAACCGTCCGCCACCCTGATCCGGATCGTGCGTCCAGTGATCGGGCGGAAGATATCCGGCGTTCACACGATACGTCATCAGTCGTGGCTCGCCCGTGTCCATGAACGTACGCATCCGCTCAGCGAGCGGGGCGAAGCGGCGATTGAAACCAACCATGACCAGTCGATCGGGCCTCTGTTCGTGAACCGCCTGAATCCGCTCGAGTTGCTCAGCCGTCAGGCACAGAGGCTTCTCGACGAACACATGTTTTCCCGCTTCGAGTGCCTCCACGACCTGCATGGCATGCAGGTGATGTCGCGTCAGGATGAACACGAGATCGGTCTCGGTGTCGTTCAGGGCTTCCGCGACGCTCGTGGCACTGAACGCGAAGCCAGACGAGCGACCCAGCGTCTGCGCGCTCAGGCCTTGCGCACTGACCAGCCCGCGCAAACGCACGTCAGGAAGCTGTTTCAGCGCGGGGATCAATGTCGTGCTCGCGAACAAACCGGAGCCGATGACGCTGATCCCCGGCGTCTGCCCACGAGCGGGCCGTGTCGTCACGCGGGTGTGGTCGACGCGTCTCGTCAGCGGCGCATCCTGCGGATAGGTCAGCAGCACGCCGAGCGAGGGTTCCTTGGA
>Ga0075430_100000673_pt1 | contig 26104 bp, 25 predicted proteins | sample RhiMetdeltSRZDD4_FD_75294 | JGI IMG/M metagenome (GOLD analysis project Ga0075430, IMG submission 75294) | Populus rhizosphere microbial communities from Tennessee, USA - Rhizosphere MetaG P. deltoides SRZDD4 | ecosystem: Host-associated > Plants > Roots > Rhizosphere > Soil | place: USA... | reverse complement strand
CAGTACTGCCCCATCGCGCGTGGCGCCGAGATCTTCGCCGAGCGCTGGACGCCGCTGATCATCCGCAACCTGCACCTTGGCTGCGGAAGCTTCAATGAGATCATGCAGGGCGCGCCCGGACTGTCCCATACCCTGCTCTCACAGCGGCTCAAGCAGCTCGAACGCCTCGGTGTCGTCAAGTCGGCACCCAAGCCCGAAGGGCGTGGGCACCACTACGAGCTCACGTCCGCGGGCCACGATCTCTTCACGGTCTGCCAGTCGCTCGGCGAGTGGGGTGCGCGTTGGCTCGAGATCGCCCCCGAGAACCTCGACCCCTTTGTGGCCCTGTGGTCGATGTGCAACGCGCTTCGCCGAGACCGGCTCCCGGATCGACGCGTCGTCATCCGCTTCGACTTCACCGGCCGCCCGCGCCGAGAGCGCTATTGGCTACTTATCGAGCGCGGAGACACCGAGATCTGCAAGACGTACCCCGGCCTCGACGAGGACCTCTACATCACGGCGGAGGCGGAAGCCTTCGTCAAATGGCACGCAGGCCAGCTCACCTGGTCCCAAGCCACGCGCGAGGACCGCATCCAACTCTTCGGCCCCTCGTCGCTCGTAAGAGCCTTCCCAACCTGGAACGCTCGCAGCATGTTCGCCCACATCACGCCAGGTCCCCGCACGGCCACGAGCCTTGCAGGCTGACATGCTGGACGCGGCCCACTGAGTGGGGCTGGAAGTTCGTCTTCCCTTCGCACAAGCTTTCCCCCGATCCGCGCACCGGAGTGATACGGCGCCACATGTGTACGAAAACTACGTGATCCGCGGGGTGGCGCGCGCGGCGCGCGAAGCGAGCATTACCAAGCATGTGACCTGCCACACGCTCCGGCACTCCTTCGCCACGCACCTGCTCGAGGCCGGCTACGACATTCGCACGGTGCAGGAGCTCCTCGGACATGCCGACGTCTCGACCACCATGGTCTACACCCATGTGCTGAGCAAGGGCGGCGCCGGTGTGACCAGCCCGCTCGACCAGCGCCTGACGCGCTAGATCATTCCTTCACCTGAAAACGCAGTCGCATCGCCATCGGACCCTGATGGTCCGGTACGAGAAGCAAGGGATACGGCTGAGCAAGGTGGATTGCGCGCTTGATGGCCGCGTCATAGCCGGGAAAGCCGCTGCTCTTCAGCGTCCTGAAGCCGGCTACCGCCCCCGTGTCCGACAACACGACCTCGACGGTCGCACTCGCGGAATCCGGGACATTCCGCGGCAGCACGAGGTTCTTTCTTACCTTGCTCCTGACCGCAACGGCGTATGCCGCCTGATTGGAGTACACGACCGGGTCCGTCGTTGGTGCCGGGGCAAGCTCGGAGGAGGGTATGGATACGACCTTCGACGGCAGGATGGCCTGCGTTTGCGTGGAAGAAGGAGGTTGAGGGGCTTGCGGTGGTGGTACCGGCTGCGGCGATTGCGCACATGAGCACAGGAGGAACGATGCAAGCAACGTGACTCGGCGCATACGTCTCGTCCTCAATGGCATACCCACAAGGGTACGGGTGAGACCACTAATCGCCTCGGCATTCCGTCACGACGGTGGAGTTCGCACATTGCCTTCCAGCCGGCGAACCGGATAGCGGCCGCCTGGAGCAGCCGCGGGGGGCTATTCGGCCTACAGCGGGATGGCGAGGAGGGTGTCGAAGCGCCGGCTGTCGCAGACCACCACGCGCTCCTCGTACTTCATCTCGGGGAGCGCGATGCGGTCGAGGTAGCGGCCGCTCGCGAAGAGCATGGTGGCGCCGTCCTGCATGATGCGCACGACGAGGAAGTTCGAGGTGGATTGCACGACCCGGTCGTTCACGCGTTCCAGCAGGAAGGAAGACGCCATGTGCCGGTAGCGCTGCGGCTCGTAGATGTTGGCGTGGCGCAGGGACGCGATGCGGTCAAGCAGCATGGCGCGGCCCTCGGCGTAGAGCACGGGGAGGGGGAGGCCGCGCGCCTCGTTCTCGGCGGTGGCGATGCGGTAGCGCCCCTTCTCGGTGAAGAACTCGGGCCATTCCTCGAGCCGGTCGGCGTCGAGCGCGTGCGCGTAGCGGGCGTGAAGCTGCTCCACCGCGAGTTGCAGCGCGACGTCCATCAAACCTGCATGTATCGGCGCCAGGTCTGCCAGAGGCCGCGCACCGCGGTTTCCGTGATGCGCGAGTCGCCCGAGCCGATGGTGGAGCCGCCCATCTCGATCACCGAGGCGCGCTCGGGCGAGCCGGCGACGCCGCGCTGCACGAAGCCGGTGGCCGCGCCGTCCTCCATGGAGATGTAGCCCGCTGGGCCGACCAGGTTGGCCTGCAGCAGGCGCCGGCGCGTCATCGCCTCGTCGTCGTCGGCGAAGCCGAAAAGGGTCCAGTGGAGCTCGGTGCGGTCGATGCCCTTCGGCACGACCTGGCGCGCGGCGAGCGAGTTGCGGATCTGGTGCAGCACGAAGCCGGGGAAGAGGGACAGGATCTGGATCGACACGCGGTCGCCGAACTCGTCGACCTGGTCGAGCACTTCGGGGTCTTCCAGGGAGAATTTTTCCGTACCGGCGGAGCGCATGCCGTCCTTTTCATACGCGTCGCCCTTGTCCTCGATCATCTCGGTGTAGGTGCAGTGGTGCGCGCCGTCGGGCGAGACGAATATGCCGCCGCCCTGCGTCAGGCGGTTGATGCGAAAGCGCGTGAAGAAAAGGTGCAGGAGGCTCGCGTGGTACGTGTCCTTCACGTTGTCCATGTAGAGCTTCCAGTTGTTCGGCAGCACCTGGGTGTAGGCGCCGAGCAGCTTCAGGGGCTTCTTCAGGACGCGCTTCATCCGCGCCAGGACCTCGGTGCCGATGTAGGTTTCCAGTGCGGGCACCTTGGGGGACAGCGTGCCGAACACGAGGCCGTTGATTGAAGAGACCCTGAGCTTCTTCGGCGCCTGCGACTCGGGCTTGGCGTCGGCGGGCATGCCGCCCTTGCCGGCGATGCCGCGGCGGAAGGCGACGTTCGTCAGGTTGCCTTCGTGGTCGTAAGTCCAGTTGTGGTAGATGCAGCTGAAGCGCTCGGCGGTGCCGCGCGGCTGCATGCAGACCAGCGCGCCGCGGTGCGCGCAGCGGTTTTCCCATGCGTGCAGCGCGCCGCTCGCGTCGCGCGTGACCACGATGGGCATGTCGCCGACGAAGGTGGTGACGAAGCTCTTGGGCTCGGGCAGCTCGGCCTCGAGGCAGAGATAGTTCCAGGTGTCGCCGCGGAAAATCCGCGCCTGCTCCTCGCGGTAGATCGCTTCGTCCTGGTAGACCCAGTATGGAACGCGCGTGGCGCCTTCGGCGGGCCAGCTTCGCTCGAGCATCGGGTCATTATAATGAGCCGATGCGCGCGCTCCTGCTGCTGGGATTGCTGGTTTTCGGAACGGCCCAGGCGCAGGACTGGCCGACGAAGCCGGTGCGGATCATCGTGCCGTTCCCGCCCGGCGGCAGCGCGGACCTCCTGCCGCGCGCGGTCACCGAGAGCCTGCAGAAGCAGTGGGGCCAGCCGGTGATCGTCGACAACCGTCCCGGCGCCGCCGGCAACATCGGCGCGGCCGCGGTGTACGAGGCCCAGCCAGACGGCTACACGCTACTCTCGGCGCCGCCGCCGCCGCTCGTCATCAATCGCCTGCTCTATCCCAAGCTCTCCTACGACTCGACGCGGTTCGTGCCGATGACGGTGATCGCGGCGATCCCCAACGTGCTGCTGGTGCATCCCAACGTGACCGCGAGCTCGGTTGCGGAACTGGTGGCGCATGCGAAAAGCAATCCCGGCAAGCTCAACTACGCCTCGCAGGGCGGCGGCACGACCTCGCATCTCACCGCCGAGCTGTTCAAGTCGATGGCCGGCGGAGGAGGGGAACCGCTAGCGATCGCCCACGTTCCATACAAGGGCACCGCACCCGCGCTCGCCGACCTGCTCGGCGGACAGGTGGACCTGATGTTCGACAACCTCGGCGTCTCGCTGCCGCACGTGAAAGCCGGCAAGCTGCGCGCGCTCGCGGTGGCGAGCCCGCGGCGCTTCCGCTCGCTGCCCGACGTGCCCGCACTCGCCGAAACCCTGCCGGGCTTCGAGTCGGTGGCCTGGTTCGGCATCGTCGCGCCGCCGAAGACGCCCGCTGCGATCGCGCAGAAAGTCGCGCTGGGCGTCGAGGTGGCGCTACGCAATCCGGAGGTGCTCAAGCGCCTTAGCGAGCTCTCGGCCGACCCTCTCGGCCTGACGCCGGCCGAGACCGCGGCGTTCATGAAGCAGGAGACCGAGCGCTGGGGAGCGGTGATCAAGTCCGCCGGGGTGAAGCTGGAATAGAGGGAATTCGGGGACGGAGCCCTAACTCCGAAAGCTGCGCTAGCCGTGGAGTTAGGGCTCCGTCCCCGAATTCCTAAAGCCAAGGCATCAGCGAGGCGTGGATCACGTCGGCCACGCCCTGGCCGCCGACCGACTTGATCGCGAGATCCACGTCCTTCAGGCCGAAGCGGTGCGTCGTGACTCTCTCGAGCGGAAAGCGTTTCGAAGCCAACTGAGCGAGCGCGAGCTCGCAAGCCTTGTAGCTGTGGCCGCGCGCGCTCTTGATGGTGATCGCCTTCACCGTTACCCGCTCGAGCGGGAAGTTGGGGAATTCCTTGAGCTCGCCCTGCACGACGATGGTGCCCGCCTTGCGCTTGAGCGCCTCGACGCCCAGGAGGATTGGGATGGTGCCCGCGCCGGCCGTGCAATCGAGCACCACGTCGACGCCCTTGCCGCCGGTGATGTCCTTGATGCGGGCCAAGGGATCTTCTTTCTGAACATCGATCACGTGATCGGCGCCGAGTGCCTTCGCCACTTCCAGCCGCGCGCGATCCTTTGAAGTGCCGGTGACGATGATCAGCGACGCGCCGGCCTGCTTGCAGATCACGGTCTGCGACAGGCCCTGCTGCCCCGGTCCCTGGATGAGGACGCTGGAGTCGTAACCGACGCCGCCATCGAAGAGCGACCACTCGACGCCGTTCGCCATCGGGGTGACGAGGCCCGCGAGTTCGGCGCTCACGCCCTTGGGCACCTGGTGCACGACCGCGTTCCACGGCAGGTATACGTACTGCGCGAAGCCGCCCCATAGGTGTGGCGCGCGCTCGGCGGAGGTGTAGCCGTAGCGGATACCTTCGGGGTTGGTGCGCCAGTCGGTGTTCTCGCAGTGGCGGTACTGTCCCGCGTGGCACCACTCGCACTTGCCGCACATCACGTAGTGCTCGACGAACACCAGGTCGCCTTCCTTGAAGCCCTTGCGCCGCGTGAATTCGCGCCCGGCCTTGGCAATGACGCCGATGTTCTCGTGGCCCATGATCACCGGCGTGTTCGACGGCGGGGTCTTGTAGAGCTTGACGTCGGTGCCGCAGATGCCCGCGACCTCCATCTTCATCAGCGCGCTGTCGGCCGGGATCTCCGGCATCGGGAACTCGCGGAACTCGGTCTTGCTCGGCCCGGTGCGAACCGCGGCCAGGACTTTCTCGCTCATAATCGGCCGAGTTTAATGGACCGGGCAAACGCGGCGAGCCGACTGAAAACCTGGACGCGCGCTCGCTTCGGCGACGTCACCGTCCTCGTGACCGAGCTCGAAAGCGCGGTGCCAGGCTTCCCGCCGTTGCATACCGTGGTCGCGTTCTGGACCCCGGACCGAAGGCACTACCATTTCAAAGTTTTCAAGCCCCTAGAACAGGTTCTTGAGGAAGACGTGCCGCCCGCGTGGTACCGCGAGGCGCTGGCGGTGACGCCCGGCACAGCCTGCGGCTGCTGCTAGGGCGCCGCGCGCTAGGACGTCACAGCTTCAGCTTCATACCCTCGTGCGAGGCGCTGAAACCGAGACTCTCGTAGAAGCGCTTCGCATCCCCGCGTGACTTGTCGGTGGTGAGCTGCACCAGGTGGCAGCGGCGGCTGCGGCTGCGCTCGATGGCCCACTCGAAAAGGGCTTTGCCGACGCCCTTCGACCGCAGCTTGGCGTCCACTCTGACTGCTTCGATCAACGCGCGCCAGCCGCCCTGGTAGGTCAGGTAAGGGATGAACGTGAGCTGCAGCACGCCCACGACCTCATCCCCGATGCAGGCGACCACGAGCTCGTTGTTCGGATCCGCGTCGATCGCCTGGAACGCGCGCAGGTAGCTTTCGGGCAGCGGCGTCTCGAAGCGCTCGCGCTTCGCGCCGAGCGGATCGTCCGCGAGCAGCCGGACGATCGCCGGGACGTCCTCGCGCTTCGCCTTTCTGAAGGCAACCTTCATCAGACCGCGGCGCGGGCGCGCGGGCCGCTCGCGGCGATGAGCTGCAGAGCGGCAAAGGCCAGGTGCGCCGAGGTCAGGATCGCGCCGGCAGCCACCATGCCCGTGACGGTGAACAGCGGCCAGAACACGAGGTTCGACACGCCGAGCAGCGCCATTACGGCGGCGGCCGTCAGGTGCGCATAGCGGACCGGCGTCGCCTGCCAGAGCAGCACGCTCATGATGAAGGCGAGGCCGTGCGCTTCGACGAAGCCGACGGCGGCGTGCGGCGCGGCGGCCAGGACCTGCCCGGCGGGGCCGGTGCCGAAGACGATGCCGCGCAGGTCGAGCAGCAGGAAGGCGGCGATCGAAGCGATGCCGAGATAGAGCGCGTTGGCGCGCAGGATGAGCTTTCGATTCTGGGTAGTCATGCAGTCCTCATTTGAAAAGTGGATGAACGGGTGAGCCAGTGCTTGATGTCGTCCACATAGGTGAACACCACCGGCACGTAGAAGAGCGAGAGCAGGGTGGAGGTGATGAGCCCGCCGATGACGGCGATCGCCATCGGCGCGCGGAAGTCGGCGTCGGCGCCGATCTTGAGCGCGATCGGCAGCATGCCGGCGCCCATCGCGACCGTGGTCATGATGATCGGCTGCGCGCGCTTGCTGCACGCGTCGATCAGCGCTTGCGTGCGATCGACGCCTTTCTCGACCTCGACCAGCGCGTACTCGACCAGCAGGATCGAGTTCTTGGTGACGATGCCCATCAGCATCAGGATGCCGATGATCGCGGGTAGCGACAGCGCCTCGCCGGAGACGAGCAGCAGGCCGAGCGCGCCGCCCACCGACAGGGGAAGCGCCGCCATGATGGTGAGCGGCTGCGCGAAGTCGTGGAACAGCAGCACCAGCACGCAGTAGACGAGCAGCACGCCGAACACGATCGCGATCGCGAACTCGCCGAACAGCTCGTTCATGCGCTCGGAGTCGCCGTAGGGCTTCTGCTTCACCTCGGCGGGCAGCTGCCGGATCGACGGCAGCGCCTGGATCGCCTCGGTCACGGTGCCGAGCGGCACGCCGGCGATGTCGGCCTTGATCGTCACGCTGCGGCGGCGGTCGAAGCGCGTGATCTGCGCCGGGCCGCTGCCCATCTGGAGGGTCGCCACGGTGTCGAGCGGCACGCTGCCGCGATCCGCGGTCGGCACCCGGAGCAGCTTCAGCTCGTCCAGGTCACCGCGCGCGGCGCGCGTGATCTGCGTGCGGATCGGGATGCTGCGGTCCTCGAGGTTGAATTTCGGCAGCAGCGTCGAGGTGTCGCCGATGGTGCCCACGCGCACGGTGGTCGCGATGTCGGCCACGGTGACGCCGAGGTCCGCCGCGCGGCTCCAGTCCGGGCGGATCGCGATCTCGGGCCGGCGCAGCCCCGAGGTCGCGGCCGGATTGCCCACGCCCGGGATGGTGCGCATGTCGCGCTCGACCGCCTCGGCCGCCTTGTCGAGCGCCGCCGGACTGTCGCTCACCAGCACGAGCTGGAAGGTCTCGCCCGCCTCGCCGCCGCCGAAGCGCACGCGCAGGCCGGGGATCGCGCCGAGCTCCGGCGCGATGACGCGTTCGAACTCGCGCTGGGACAAGCTACGACGGTTCTCAGGAACCAGTTTTACCGTCAACGTCCCTGCGCGGACTTCGCCCGTGCTGCTAGTGCCGATCGCGTCGAGCTGCGCGCCCGCGCCGATGACGGCGAGCACGCCGGTGACTTCCTTGTGCTTGGCGATGATCTGCCGCGCGCGCTCGGCCGCGGCCACCGTCTCCTCAAGCGGAGAGCCCGGCGGCAGCTCGAAGTTGATGGTCACCTGCCCGCGATCGGAAGCCGGGATGAAGGTTTTCGCCAGGAACGGCGCCATCGCGCCCGAGGCGACGAGCAGCAGGCCGCCGGAGAGGAGCGCGAGCTTGCGGTGCGCCAGGCCCCATTCCACGAGACGCAGATAGGCTTTCATAGTCTTCGACTGGTGGTGGACCTCGTCGGTCGCCTTGAGGAAATACGCGCCCATGACCGGTGTGAGGAGCCGCGCGACGAGCAGCGAGAACACGACCGCGATCGCGACCGAGATACCAAACTGGCGGAAGAACTGTCCCGGCACGCTCGACATGAAGCTCACCGGGATGAACACCGCGACGATGGTGAGCGTCGTGGCGACCACCGCCAGGCCGATCTCGTCGGCCGCCTCGAGCGCCGCCTTCATCGGGCTCTTGCCCATGCGGATGTGGCGCACGATGTTCTCGACCTCCACGATCGCGTCGTCCACCAGGATGCCGACCACGAGCGAGAGCCCGAGCAGCGTGATCAGGTTCAGCGTGAAGCCGAGCCACGACATGAAGTAGAAGGTCGGGATCACCGAGAGCGGCATGGCGATCGCCGAGATCAGCGTGGCGCGCCAGTCGCGCAGGAACCAGAACACCACCACCACCGCGAGCAGCGCGCCGAGCCACAGCGCTTCGACCGAGGCGAAGTAGGACTCGAGGGTGAACTCGACCGTGGAGCTAAACAACGTGACTTGCATCGAAGGATGATCGGCGCTGATGTGATGAATTGCTTTTTCAACCTTGCGTGCCACGTCGACCGAGGAGGAGCCCACCGCGCGCAGCACCTGGAAGGCGACCACGCGCTCGCCGTTGACGTAGGCGTCCTGCGTCGGGTCGGCGAACGAGTCCTCGACCGCGCCGAGGTCGGAAAGCCGCACCGCGCGCCCGTCGCGCAGCGTGATCTGCATCTCGCGCAGGCTTTGGATGGTCTGCGCCGAGCCGAGCGTGCGGATGCTCTGCTCCATGCGCCCGACGGTCGCCTTGCCGCCGGGCATGTCCTGGTTGATGCTCTTCAGCTGCCGGCTGATCTCGGCCGCGGTGATGCCGTAGGAGGCGAGCCGCTCGGGTCGCAGCGTAATGACGACCTCGCGGTCGACACCGCCGACGCGCTTCACCTGTCCGACCCCGGGAACCGTGAGCAGGCTCTTCGAGATCTCGTTGTCGATGAACCACGAGAGCTCGGCCGCGCTCTTGCCGGGATTCCGGACCGTGTAGGTGAGCATCGGCCCGCCGGAGGTGGTCGAGCGGGTGATCACCGGCTCGTTCGCGCTGCCCGGCAGCTCGCTGCGGATGCGGGTGACCGCGTCGCGCACGTCGTTCACCGCGCGGTCGATGTCCTTGCCGAACACGAACTCGACGGTCGTGCTCGACACCCCGTCCTGCACGTTCGAGGTGATGTGCACCACGTCGCCGACGGTGGCGACCGAGTTCTCGACGATGCGCGTGACCTGGGTCTCCATCTCCGCCGGCGCGGCGCCGGTGTCGGTCACGGTGACCGTGACGTACGGGATGTCGACGTCCGGGAACTGGTTGATGCCGAGCTTCTTGAAGCCGAGCATGCCCGCGAAGGTGAGCAGGATGAAGAGCACGATCGCGGGGATCGGCTTGCGGATCGAGGCTGCGGAGATGTTCTGGATCATGGTTAGTTCACCTTGACGAGATCGCCGTCCTTCACGAAGCCCGCACCCGCGCCGACCACGCGCTCCTCGGCGCGCAGCCCGGCGCGGATCTCGACCCGGCCGCCCTGGCGCGTGCCGGTCAAGACCGGCGCAAGCCGCGCGACGGCCTGGTCATCGACCACGAAGACAAACGAGTTGCCGTCGCGCGTCACGACCGAGCTCTCCGCCACCGACAGGCTCTCGGATTGCTCGATCAGGATCTCGCCTCTTGCATAGGCGCCGGCTTTCAACGCCACCCCGGCGGGGAGCGACACGTACACGACGCCGTTACGCGTCGCGCTGTCCATCGTCGGCGCGACCAGGCGCACCAGCGAGTGCAGCGAGTCGCCGTTGTCGAGGACGATGCGCGCCACCGCGCCGGGCTGGACCTGGGCGAGCGAGTGGCTCGGCAGCTCGGCGCGCCATTCGAGCTCGCCGTCGCGCATCAGGCGGAAGAGCTCGGAGCCGGGCTGGACCACCGCGCCGACCGTGGCCGTCTTGCGCGAGATCACGCCGTCGGCGGGTGCGAACACGCGCGTCTGGCCGATTTTCACTTCGAGCTCTTTCTGCTGGGCGACTGCAAGATCGAGCTTCGCCGCAGCGGTCGCCGCCGCGGTGTGGCGCGTCTGGATCGTCTCCTCGCTGAAGAAGCCGACCAGGCGCACCGCGCGCTCCTCGTTGGCGAGGGCCTGCGCGTACTCGGCCCGCATCTGCTTCACGGTCGCCGCCTGCTGCGCGAGCTGCGCCTGGAGCTGCGCGTCGTCGGCCCGCGCCAGCAGCTGGCCCTTGCGCACCACGCTGCCCACATCCACGAAGGTTGCGGTCAAGCGAACCCCGGATGCGTCGGAGCCGATCACTAGCTCGTCGCGGGGGTTGACGGTCCCGGTCGCGGCGATCGTGCGCGAGAAATTGGTCATTTCGGGTACTACAACTGCCACCGTGACACTGGCGACCGGCGCCGCGGGCTTCTGTGCGGCCTCCGGTTTTGCGCTGTAGAGCGCGAACGCGCCGGCGGTGCTGACGATGGCGCCGATGGAGAGGGCGAGGATCGACTTCTTCATAAAGTGGTACTCCCTGGTGATGAATATCCGCCGCCAAGGGCCTTGAAGGCGCTCACTTGGCCGATCAACTGGTCGCGATAGGCGCCCACCTGCTGGAGTTGCGCCTGGTAGAGGTTGCGCTCGGCATCGAGCAGGTCGAGGTAGCTCAGGGCGCCGGCGCCGTGGCCGCGGCGCGCGAGATCGTGCGCGCGCGCGAGCGAGCTCACGCGGTTGCGCTCCGCCTGGAACGCCTGCTCGGTCAGGTCGAGGTTGGTGTAGGCCTCGCGCACGTCGGCGACCGCGGTCGCCACCGACTTCCGGTAGGCGGCCAGCGCCTGCTCGCCGCGCGCCTTTTCCTCGTCGACGCGCGCGCGCAGCCGGCCGCCGTCGAGGAGCGGTTGCGCGAGCGACGCGCCGAGCGACCAGATCGCGGCCGGCCCGCTGAAAAGGTTGGACAGGGTCTGGGAATCCGAGCCGACCGAGCCGCTCAACCGGATGGACGGCAGCGTGGCCGCGCGCGCGGCGTCGATGCTCGCATTGGCCGCGGCGAGCTGCGCCTCGGCCTGCCGGATGTCGGGACGCCGCACTAGCAGGTCCGACGCCGCGCCCTGGGGCAGGACGTTCTGTACCGGGAAAGTCTCGCTGAGTTGTGTCGTGGAAAAACCCCCAGCCGCGATTTCCGCCGGGCTGCGGCCCGAAAGCAGCGCCAGCGCGTGCTCGAGCGCGGCGCGCTCGCGGCCGAGCGCGGCGAGGGTCGACTCGGTGGCGGCGAGCTCGGCTTCCGCGCGGCGCAGGTCGAATTCGCTCCCGGCACCGACATTCTGTTCTTTCTTTCGAAGAAGGACCGTGTTGAGCCGGCTCGTGCGCACCGCTTCGCTGATCGCGAGCTGGCGCTCGACCGCGGCGAGGCCGAAGTACGCCTCGGCCACGCTCGCCGTGAGACTCCATTCGAGCGAGGCGCGGGCCCACTCGGTGGCGAACAGCTGGTGGCGGGCGGCCGCGGTGGCGGAGGCGAGCTTGCCCCACAGGTCGGCTTCGTAGCCGGCCTCGAGCGAGACGCGGTGATGGCTGAAGGACCTTTCGGATTGATGATTGCGGGAGGTATTGACGACGCCGTCCAGGGTGGGGGATTGCGCCGCCCGCGCCATCCCGAGGCTCGCCTGCGCCTCGCGCACGCGGGCCACGGCCGATTCCAGATCGGCGTTGTGGGCGAGCGCGTCGTCCACCAGGCGCTCGAGCTCCGGGTCGCCGAACAGCGCCCACCAGCGCTCGATCGAAAGCGCTTCGAACTTCGCGCTCGCGGGCGCCGCGAGCGCCGGAATTTCAGGCGTCAGCTCGAGTTTCGCGGTATCGGTCGCACAGGCCGCGAGGGCCAGGGCGGTGAAGAGAACGATTCGTTTCATGGCGCCAGATTGACGGCGCCAGGTTGTCTACCGATTTCGCGCGCGTATCAGTTGAAACCGGCGAGCAGGCCGGCGAAGCGGGCGAACACCGCGGCGTCGTCGAGGATGCCGGAGTGGTCGGTCTTGAAGCCATGCACCTGCGCCGCGGCGGCCTCGATGCGGCTCTCGCGCTGGCTCGACACCGTAATCACGCCGTCGCTATCGTACGGGCCGGCATCCTCGCGATAGCCGAAGAAGAGATGGTGCTCGACCCCCGCGGGCAGTGCCTCTGACTGTAGCGCCCGCAAGAACGCGCTGCCCGGGACGAGGTCGCGCCAGCTCGGGATCGCATACACGCCGAGGCTCGCGCCCAGCCGGGCGAACGGCACGCCATCCCACGGGGTGGCGAAGGTGAAGAGGAGCTTTACGTACGGTTGCGCGTTGAGGGAGACGAAGCGCCGCGCCACCAGGCCGCCCATGCTATGGCCTGCGACGAAGAGCTGCTGGAAGCCGTAGCGCGCGTGCAGCGCGGTCACGATGCGGTTCAGCCAGTCGGCGCTGACGTCCATCGGCAGGCCGGTCGGGTAGTAGTAGGCCCAGGCCTGGTAGCGCGAGCGGTCGAGGCGCTCGATGAAATAGCGCCAGTCCTGGGGCGTGCTGCCCGCGCCATGGACGAAGAGCACCGGGATCTTCGCCGGGTCGTACGCCTCGAGAAAGTAAATGCCCCCGCGCTTCTCTTTCACGAAGCTCACGGGCTGCCACAGCCCCATGCGGCCGTAGTCGAACGTGAAGCCGGGGGCGTCAAGGCGCGCGATCTGCGCTGCGCCGCGCGCGAAGACCTCTCCGGTCAGCGCCGCGGGGTCGGCGTAGAACTCGCTGAGCTCCTCACGCAGCTGGCTGAATGCGCATCCCTCGAGGAGGAGGACGAGAACCAAAGCGAGGGTGCGCATGGCCCGATTGGGCGCCGCGCCTGTTGCGCTGCGTTGTCTGGAAAATTACGGTTGAAACTAACGGACTACGTCGACCGCCACGCTGAAGACATATCCCGCGCCGCGCTCGGTCTTGATGAACTGCGGGTGCGCCGGGTCGGGCTCGATCTTGCGCCGCAGGCGCAGGATCTGGATGTCGATGGCGCGGTCGTAGACCTCGGCGTTGTGCACGCGCGAGAGGTCGAGGAGCTGGTCGCGCGTCAGGATGCGCTGCGGCGCCGAGAGGAACGCGGCCAGGATGCGGAATTCGCCATTGGTCAGGTCGACCATCTCACCCTTGGGGCTCTTCAGCTTGCGCAGGCCGATGTTCAGCTCCCAGCCGCCGAAGCGGTAGGCGCGCACCTTGGCCACGGCGTCGGCGACCGTGGCCTGCGCCTTGGCGCGGCGCAGGAGCGCGCGGATGCGCGCGAGCAGCTCGCGCGGGCTGAACGGCTTGGTGAGGTAGTCGTCGGCGCCGAGCTCGAGGCCCATCACCCGGTCGGCCTCCTCGGCGCGCCCGGTGAGCATCAGGATCGGGATCGCCGATTCCTCGCGCAGCTTGCGCGCGATCTGCATGCCGTCCTCGCCGCGCAGCCGCAGGTCGAGGATCACGAGGTCGACCAGCTCGCGCGACATGGCAGAGGCGAGCTCGGCGCCGGTCGCGCACGCGGTGACGCGGAAGTCGTTCTGCCTGAGGTACTCGGACACCATGTCGCGCACCGCGGCGTCGTCGTCCAGGGCGAGGACATGATAGGCAGTCGAAGAAGAATCGCTCATTGGATTCTCTCCTTATTCTCCCTCAAAGCGGCGGCAAGGCTGCGCGCGATGTCGCGGGCGACGAGCGGCTTGGTGAGGACTTCGACCACGCCGATGTTGCGCGCCCGCGCGGTGAACAGCGGGCTCGCGTAGCCGCTCATCAGCACGACCGGGATGTCGGGGCGGATGGCGCGGATCGCCTTGGCGAGCTCGGCCCCGGTCATGTCGGCCATCGCCTCGTCCGACAGCACGGCCTGGAAGCGCTCCGGCGACTCGCGGAACGCTTTCAGCGCTTCGACGCTACTGGTGAAACCGACCGGCTCGTAGCCGAGCTCGGCCAGCATCTCTTCGCCCAGGCGCACGAGCGCGTCTTCATCGTCCACCAGCAGGACGGTTTCGCCTTCTCCCAGGGGAACGTCCTCTGCGCCCGTGGCGGGCAAGGCTTGCGCGCTACTCCACGGCAGGTAAACGGTAAACGCGGTGCCGTCGCCGGGCTTGCTGTCCACGTCGATGCCGCCGCCGAGCTCGGTGACGATGCCGTGCACCAGCGAGAGCCCGAGGCCGGTACCCACGCCGACCTCGCGCGTAGTGAAGAACGGATCGAAGATGCGCTCGAGAAGATGCGGCGCGATGCCGCTGCCCGTGTCGCGCACGACCAGGCGGAGGTAGCGGCCGGCGGCGAGCCGGCTGGTGGCCGCCATGGTCTCGCCGCGCTCGACCACGTCGAGCGACACGGTCAGGCGGCCCTTGGATTTCATCGCCTGCACCGCGTTGGCGCACAGGTTCATCACCACCTGGTGGATCTGGGTCGCGTCGCCCATCACGGTCGCGTCGCCCGCCGAAAGCCGGCGCTCGAGCTGCACGTGCTGCGGCAGCGACGCCCCGAACAGGTCGAGCGCTTCGGCGACCACGGATTCGACATGGACCGGCGTGCGCTCGCCGACCCCGCTGCGGCTGAAGGCGAGGATGCGCTCGACGAGCGATTTCGCGCGCAGGCCCGCCGCCACCACTGCGTCGATGTGGCGCCGCAGCGGCGTGCCATCGGTCGCCTTGCGCTGCGCCATGTCGCCGTAGCCCAGGATCGCGGCGAGGATGTTGTTGAAGTCGTGCGCGATGCCGCCCGCGAGCGTGCCGATCGCCTCGAGCTTCTTCGCCTGCAGCAGCTGGCCCTCGAGGCGGGTGCGCTCGGCGGCGGCGCGCTTCTGCGCGGTGATGTCGCGCGCCATGCCGAGCGCGTGCGGCTGGCCGCGGTAGCGGATCGGCACCGCGCGCATCTCGACTTCGATCGGGCTGCCGTCCTTGCGCTGCGCCTGAATCTCCGCCTGCACCGATTCGCCCGCGATCACCCGCCGGTGCATCTCGGCCGCGAGCGCGGATTGCTCGGGGCCGGCGAAGATCCAGCGCTTCTTGCCGACCACTTCCTCGCGCGTGAAGCCGCTGATCTGGAGGAACGCCGGGTTGACGTCGACCACGCAGGCTTCGGCGTCGCGCAGCACGAGAGCGTCGGCGGCGGCGTTGAAGATCGAGCGGTACTGCTCCTCGCTCGCTTTCAGCTCGTCGATGTCGCCGATCGAGCCCGCCATGCGATGCGGGTTGCCCGCGGCGTCGCGGATGCACAGGCCGTGGATGCGCACCCAGCGGTACTTGCCGTCGGCATGGCGCATGCGGAACTCGCCCTCGTAGGCGGGGGTCTTGCCGGCCATGTGCGCTTCCATCGCCTCGACGCGCCGCGCCGCGTCGTCGGGATGGATCGGCAGCCCGGCGAACCACTCGTCCATCGGCTGCACCTCGGGCCCGGGCGGCAGGCCGCACAGCTCGCGCGCGCGCGCGGAAGCGAACACCTTGCGGTTGGCGAAATCGAAGTCCCACACGCCGTCGTCCGAGCCGGCGACCGCGAGCGCGTAGCGCTCCTCGCTCAGGCGCAGCGCCTCCTCGGCGCGCTTGCGGGCCGTGATGTCGCGCGCGATGGCGAGGTAGTGGGCCTTGCCCTGGTGCAGGGTCGGCACCAGGCGGAACTCGATGTCCAGGCGCGAGCCGTCCTTGCGCCGCCCGGGTACCTCGAACTGCGTCAGCTCGCCACCGATCGCGCGCGCGTGCAGCGCTTCCGCGGTCTGCGCCATCTCCGGCGGGGTGAAGATCCAGCGCGTCTCGCCGAGCACTTCCTCGCGGCTGTAGCCCGACATCTCGACGAAGGCCGGGTTGACGTCGATGATGCGCGCGTCGGCGTCGCGCAGGATGAGCGCGTCGGCCGCGCTGTTGAAGATCGCGCGGTACTGCTCCTCGCTCACGCGCAAGGCTTCCTCCGCGCGCTTCCTGACATCGATGTCGCTGGTCGAGCCCGCCATGCGGTAAGGCTTGCCCGATGCGTCGCGCAGGCAAAGCCCGTGGATCCTGATCCAGCGGTACTCGCCGTCGGGATGCAGCATGCGCCACTCGCCTTCGTAGGTCGGGGTGTCGCCGCGCAGGTGCGCTTCCTGGGCGGCGCGCCGGCGCGGCGCATCCTCGGGATGGATCTTGAGCTGCGCGTTCCATTCGTCAATCGACTGGATCTCGGGCCCGGGGGGCAGGCCGGAGATCTCGCGCGCACGCGCGGAGGCGAATACGCGCTGGTTGACGAAGTCGTAGTCCCACACGCCGTCGTCGGAGCCGGCGACGGCGAGCGCGTAGCGCTCCTGCGTGGTCTGCAGGCGCGCGAGCTGCCACAGGAGGATCGCGAGCAGCGCCGCGGCAAGCGCGCTCAGCGCGAGCGTGCGCAGCGCGGTGCCGATCGACTGCGCGCGCCAAGGCGCGAGCGCGGACGCGACGTCGCGCGTCACTACCACGGCGAGCGGGTAGTCGGGCACGAGCTTCAGCACGGCGAAGCGCTCGACGCCGTCGACCGGGCTCACGTTGCGCATCGGTCCGCTGATCCTGAGCATCTCGTCGAAGAGCGGCAGGCGCTTGCCGAGCGCCGCCTCGACGCGCGGATGGCGCACGAGCAGCACGCCGTTCTGCCGCATCAGGGATACCGAGGTTGCCGGATCGAGCTGGACGTTGCGGTAGAACTGCTCGAAATATTCGATGCGCCCGCGCGCCGCGGCAGCGCCGGCGAAGCCGCCCGCCGGGGTGTCGATGCGCCGGCCCAGCGGCAGCACCCAACGCTCGTCGGGACCTTTGACCGCGTCGCCGATGAAGAGCCCCCGGTGCCCGGCCCTCAGCGCCTGGAAGATCTCCATGTTCGCGACGTTGATCGGGAACGGCGGCGGATGCGCGAGCGAGATGGCGCGCGGGTTGCCATCCGGGAGGATGATGCCGAGGCCCTCGACCTGCACGAGGCCCACGGCCTGCTCCCGCAGGTAGTTGTGCAGATCCCGGGGCTTCATCCCGTCGAACACGCCCTGACGGTGCTGCTGGGCAAGGTGGCGCAGCACCACGTCCACCGCCTGCAGCGTGCGCGCGGTCTGCTCGGCGATCAGGCGCCCGTGGGCATCGAGCTCGCGTCCGGTATTGGCGACGCTGGCGTGGTAGTTGGCGACGATGTCAAAGCCGGCGAGCGCGACGATTGCTGCGATGAACAGGCCGCCGATCCAGGCGACGGTGCGTCGGTTCCAGCTACTGAACTTCATCCAGCGTTCGGCGCAGCGCGGCCATGAAGGCGTCGCGCGTCAGCGGCTTGGGCATGGCGACAACCGGTACGCCGGGGTGCGCGTCGGCCAGCTGCCTGAGGAGCTCCTGCCTGCGCTCGCGCAGGAACGGCAGGTCGACCAGGACGAGGTCCGGGCGCTCCTCGACCGTCGTACAGCCCGCCCCGGCGAGCCATTCGTCCAAGAGCTCGGCCAGGGCCGGGTCCGCCTCGACCAGCAGGACTCTAGTCGTAACGGCCATCGTCCCTGGGGAGGTCGCGCAGCAAGCCCAGATCCGTGAAGTGGTCGAACTCGTCCGGACTCCAGGCTTCGAGCTGTTCATCCGCTTCCCCTGGGGAAAGTATCGCACCGGCGGACAGGTTGTGGTCGCTTGGTTGCATTGCGGCATTGCACGCCCCGCGGGTTGCCCCGGCATTTCGGCCCGGTTTCGTTTGAAATACACTTTGGACTCGATAGAGGAGGGAGGGGCCATGAAACGCGGAACGCTGCTTGCGCTCGCTTTTGGCTTCACCGTGGCGGGCTGTTCCGAGATGCCGTCGATGCCGGCGTGGATGCCGGGTAGCGGCTGGACCACGCTGATCGACGGCGAGAAGGGGCTGGAGAACTTCGAGCGCGTGGGCGACGCCAACTGGCGCGCCCAAGGCGGCGCGATCGTCGCCGACAAGGGCAAAGGCGGCTTCCTGCTAAGCAAGAATTCCTACAAGGATTTCGCGCTACGCGTGGAGTTCTGGGCGGACCACAACGCGAACAGCGGGGTCTACATGCGCTGCTCCGACGCGAAGAACCTCACCGACAAGCTGTGCTACGAGGCGAACATCTTCGACCAGCGCCCGGACCAGACCTTCGCGACCGGCGGCATCGTGCACCGCGGGAAAGTTCTGCAGCGAGTCAAGGCCGGCGGCCAGTGGAATCTCTACGAGATCACCGCCAAGGGCTCGAAGCTCACGGTGGTGCTGAACGGCACCAAGACCGCGGAGATCGATAACGTCGAGTATCCGGCCGGGCCGTTCGCGCTGCAGTTCGGCAACCTGCCGAAAGCGCCCGGCGGGGCAATCAAGTGGCGAAAGGTTCAGATCAAGGAGCTTTAGAAATGAGCGTGGAAGCAAAAGCAAGACCGCAGGTCGCGGTGATGAACGCGGTGCACGACCTGCCGGTGCTAGTGGCGCGGGACGAAGGCTATTTCAAAGACGAGGGGCTCGACCTCGAGTTCGTCACCACGCCGGGCATGGCGCAGGTGACTACGTCGCACTACGTGAAGTTCGACTCGGTGTTCGACCGGCCGCTCGACTCGGTCTACAACGACGGCGGCATCGATCAGTACCGCATGTGCGAGTGGGGCATCATGAAGCGCGCGGTGGAGGCCGAGAGCCAGAGCCTGCGCGGCCGCAAGATCGTGGCGCTCGGCGCCTCGATGTCCAAGTTCGCGATCGTGGTGTCGCGCGAATCCAGGATCTACGAGCCCGAGATGCTGAAGGACAAGCCGATCGCGGTCACGCCGAACAACGGCTCGGATTTCACCACGCTCAAGATGATCGAGGGCTTCCTCGAGCCGAAGCACGTGAAGCGCACCAACGTCGGCTCGATGCTGAAGCGCCTGGAGGCGGTGCGCGACGGCCGCGTGGCCGCGGCGAGCCTGATGGAGCCCTGGATCAGCGTGGCGCAGAAGTGGGGCCTGCGCATCCTGATCGAGTCGCACTCGACGCGCGCCGAGGCGGCGGGCGACGCGCTCGACGGCCCGACGCTGAAGAAGATGTTCAGCGCCCAGGCGCGCGCGGTCGAGGCGATCGAGAAGAACCCCGGCAAGTACGCGCACTACCTCGCGCGCGAGACCGGCGGGCTGCTCAAGCCCGAGGAGCTGCAGAGCTGGCGCCTGCTGCACGCCGCGCCGCAGCCCTATACGCGCGAGCGCTGGGAGGACACCTACAACTGGACCGTGAAGTGGAACATGACCGTGCCCGGCGCCACGTACGAGAACACCGTCGACAACCGAGCCTGGCAATAGAGGAGGCAATGCCCATGAAACGCCTAACGACAATCGCAATGACCCTGCTGCTCGCCGCCTGCTCGTCGATGCCTGCGTGGATGCCCGGCAGCGGTTGGACGACCCTGATCGACGGCGAGAAGGGGCTAGAGAATTTCGACCGCGTCGGCGATGCCAATTGGCGCGCCGAGGGCGGCGCCATCGTCGCCGACCGCGGGAAGGGCGGCTACCTGGTCTCGAAGAAGTCCTACAAGGATTTTCAACTCCGCGCGGAGTTCTGGGCGGACCACACCACCAACAGCGGCATCTGGATACGCCTCACCAATCCAAAGGAGATCACCACCAAGAATTCCTACGAAGTGAATATTTTTGATCAGCGCGCCGACCCGACGTACGGCACCGGCGCGATCGTCGATCTCGCGAAAGTCGTGCCGATGCCCAAAGCCGGCGGCAAGTGGAACACCTACGAGATCACCGCCAAGGGCTCCCAGCTCACCGTGGTGCTGAACGGCCAAAAGACGGTCGACATCCAGGACACCAAGTTCGCGCAAGGCCCCATCGGACTGCAATTCGGCAACCGGCCGCCGAAAAACGACCCGGGCGGCGCGATCAAGTGGCGCAAGGTGCAGGTGCGCGAGCTGTAACGAGTAGTGTTCATCGGGCACTTCGCGGTCGCCTTGGCCGCGAAGCGCGCAGCGCCCGAGGTTTCGCTCGGCACGCTGTTCCTCGCGGCGCAGCTCGCCGACCTGGTGTGGCCGACGCTCGTCCTGCTTGGTTACGAGTCGTTTTCCATCCGGCCGGGGATTACCGCGGTCACGCCGCTCGACTTCACGCGCTATCCGTATTCGCACAGCCTGGTGGGAATGGCAGCGTGTGGAGCGGCATTGGGAACGCTGTACTTCATTCTCAAGCGTCGCCTGTTTCCCGCTTTCCTCCTGTTCGCAGTCGTGCTGAGCCACTGGCTGCTCGACTTCGTGGCCCATCGCCCGGACCTGCCGTTGACCCTGACCGGCGCCGAGCGCTATGGGCTCGGCCTGTGGCATTCGCGCCTCGCAACGCTGGCGGTGGAGGGACTGCTGTTCGCGGGCTGCGTGTGGCTTTATGCGCGCACGACGCGGCCGCTGGATCGCACCGGGCGCTGGGCGTTCATCGCGCTGGTGGCGTTCCTGGTCCTGACTTACTTTGCGAACCTGTTCGGCCCGCCGCCGTCCAGGGTGGTGGAGGTGGCGTGGGCCGCGCAGGCGATCTGGCTACTGGTGGCCTGGGGCTACTGGATCGACCGTCATCGCGCCGCGAACCGCGCCGTTAAGACTTGAAGCCGAGCCTGACCTCGAAGAGCACGGCAAGCGTTTTCTTCAGTGCGTGTTCCCTTTCGTCGTCTTTTCGAGGAACTGCAGCAGCCGGGGCAGTGCGCTTTGCTCGGTCTGTGCTTCCGGCGGCGCGTCCCAGTATTCTGCCTCGGGAAGGCACTCCTCCAGGTAGCGCGCGGCGGAGGTGGCGTGCGACTCGTCCCGGCCGGGGACGACGAGGGCGGGGATATCGAGTTTGAAAAGGTCCTCGGGCGAGGCGCCCGGCGAGGTATCGCGGTCGAACAGGGCGTCGCGCATGCCCTTGACGATGCTGGTATAGACGCCGCGATTGATCGCCGGGAAGGAGGCCGCGAACGCCGCATCGCTGCGGATCGGCGAGGCCCACGGGCCGCCGCGCGCATCCGCGTTGAACGCCTTACCCTCGCGCTGCACCAGCGCCGCGGCCGCCTGCAGGCCGTGCTCGCGCACGAACGCGACGTGATCGGTGAAGCGCGCGCGCGACTTGATGCGGTATTTGACGCCGCCGACCGGCCACCAGAGGATCATGCTCTGCGTCGCCTCGGGATACGCGACCGCGAACGCCATCACGCACGAGCAGCCCATGCAGCCGCCGATGAGGTGCGCGCGCCGGATGCCGAGGTGCTCGAGCAGCGCCTTGCCCTGGTCGGCGTAGTCGCGCCAGGTGATCTGCTCGACGCGTCCGCCCGACTGGCCGCACTCGCGCCGGTCGAAGGCGATGCAGCGGTATTTCTGCGGCAGGTGCTCGAGCAGCTTGATGCGCTCGTAGACGCCCGCCGCGCGCCATTTTTCGATCGTGGCGTCGAAGCCGCCGGGCGCGTACATGAGGAGCGGCGGGCCTTCGCCGAAGACTTCGTAGCGCGTCGCGATGCCGTGGATCGTGGCCTTAGGCACGCTGTCCCTTGATCTGCTTGGCCGCGCGTACGTCTTCCGAGTAGGCCTTCAGCGCGTCGAGCGCGACCTGCGCCACGTTGGCGTAGGTTTCGATCTTCGAGTCGAGGTTGGAAGCGGCATAGCCGATCGCGGCGTGCGCCATGCGCATGCGCCCGTCGAGCCACGGGCCGCCGCCGAGCCCGCCGATCACCGGGATCTTCACCGCGCGCGCCACCGCCTCGCCGGCGATCGGCCCGGAATGCCGGAAGTCGAGCAGCGAGGCGCCCGCGTCCTCCAAGCGCCTGGCGTGGTCGACGAGCATCGCCGCGTCGTCCTTCCCGCCGTGGAACTCGGCGAACACCGGAACGCCCGCGCGCACCACGCTGCGCACCAGGTCGGCGGAGCCGAGGAGCTTGACCATCTCGGCGCCGCATTCCTGGAGCTTGAGCGCCGCCTCGACGTTCTGCTCGTGTGCTGGGAGATCGACGCTGACTGCCGCGCGCTTCACGCCGCGGCGTACTGCCCTGCTGACGGTGAGCATCTCCTCGATCGTAATCTCGTGCGGCTGCTGGGCCCAGAGATTGACGCCGACGCTGTCGCCGACCGAAACAAGGTCGACGCCGGCGCGGTCGGCGATCTGCGCGATCTGGTAGTCCCAGCACACCACGCCGACGATCTTGCGGCCCTCGCGCTTCAGCGCGTGCAGGCGGGAAGTGGCGGTGACTTGCGCATCGCTCATTGGATTCGAGCCAGCGCGCGCTCGAGATTCCTGCGCGCAGGCAGCTCGAGCCGTCTATAGGGGGCGGTGTGGTACACGCGCTCGCGGCCGAGCAAGGACTCGAGCACCTTCGCGCGCCCGTGGCGATACTCGGGCTCCGGAACCCACGCGTACTCTTCGCGCACGGCGCGGTCGTATTCGTCGAACTGCGCCTCGTCGGCGCCGAGGATCGCGAGGTCGATGTCGAGCAGCAGCGCCTCATCGGGCGTGCGCGGCTCGGCGGCGTGCGCGGTGCCCATGATCATCGCGCGGATGCGCGCCTGCTCGTCTTCGGGGCGCTCGAGCTGGTCCATCACGCTGCAGGCCCAATCGGCCGATCGCGCCTCGTTGTCCTGCCGCCGCGGATCGTAGACCGCATCGTGGAACAGGAGCGCCCAGCGCACCTCCTCGAGCGCGACCGCGTAGCTCCAGGCACCCGCCAGCTCATCGAGGCACTTCTCGATGTGCGCGACGGTGTGATAGCGCCGATGGGGCGCCGAATAGGCGGCGGTGAGCTCGCCGGCGAGCGTCTGCTTCAGCCCTTCGATTTCCCGGCTGCGCTCCTGTTGTTTTTTTGGATACCAGGCCAACAACACGGAGAACAGGGCGCTCGCTACCGTATTCCCCGACGGTGTCCAGCCAGGCGAAACGGGATCGAGGGCCGCCAGGCGTATCGCGCGCGCGTAGAAGTCGGCGAAGGCCGCGCGGTTGAGACGCGCGCGCTGGGCGAGCAGGGCGTCGTACAAGTCGAGATGGGCCCATTCCCACAGCCGGGTGCCGAAGTTGTAGGCCACCATCGCGACCGCCACCTCGCGGCGCCAGCGATCGACGGCATCGCGCTCCAGTCCAAGGGCCGCGAACCAGTCGAACTGCCGGTCGATGGATTCCTGCTCCTCCCAGGTGTCGAGAAACGGATCGAGCAGCGCGCTCCACACTGATCTGCGGCGCTCCACCGGGATATCGTGCCGATTGAGGAAGGCGACGAGCGCGGCTTTTCCGGACGACGGGACAAATAGGATATCGCCGCTTGCGAGCCTCACATGACAAGGGTAGCCCAGGTTGACTTCGCTGATTTGCGCCGGCGCCACGGTTCCGCCTGGAAAGATCGAGGCCGGCTCGAACGGATAGCGCGCAAAGCGCAGGACCGGACCGTCGAGCGTCACCTCGGGATCGGCCGCGCGCAGGTTGGCGAGCGTCTTCCAGTATCCGGGCGTGAGCCAGCTCGAAGCGAATGCGCCTTCGATGCCGTATCGACCGGGTTTGCTCATGCGCGTTCCGCTTTTTCTTCAATGCTAGCATTCCGCCTCCATGGTCATCGACATCCACGGGCACTACACGACCGAGCCGCCGCCGCTGCTCGCATTCCGGGATAAACAGCTGGCCGGCCTTGCCGACCCGATGCGGAAGCCGGCGACGAGCGAATTGAATATTTCCGATCAAGACCTCGTCCGCAGCGTCGAACCCCAGATGAAGCTGCAGAAGGAGCGCGGCTCGGATCTGACGATCTTCTCACCGCGCGCCGCGGGCATGGCGCACCACGTCGGCACCGAAGCGACCGGGATCGAGTGGTCGCGCATGTCGAACGACCTCATCAGCCGGATCTGCCGGCTCCTGCCGGACAACTTCGCGCCGGTGGGGCAGATGCCGCAGCACCCGGGCGTGTCGCCCAAGAACTGCATTCCGGAGCTCCAGCGCCTCGCGGGCCTCGGCTTCGTCGGCGTGAACCTGAATCCCGATCCCGCCGGCGGCTACTGGACCGATCCGCCGCTCACCGACAAGTGGTGGTACCCGCTGTACGAGAAGCTCTGCGAGCTCGAGATGACCGCGATGATCCACGTCACCTCGTCCTGCAACCCCGCGTTCCACTACACCGGCGCCCATTACATCAACGGCGACACGACCGCCTTCATGCAGCTCATCCAGGGCAACCTGTTCAAGGATTTCCCGACGCTGCGCTTCGTGATCCCGCACGGCGGCGGCGCGGTGCCGTTCCACTGGGGGAGATACCGGGGCCTGGCGCAGGAGATGAAGAAGCCGCTGCTCAAGGACCACCTCCTCAACAACGTGTTCTTCGACACCTGCGTCTACCACCTGCCGGGCATCGAGCTGATGGCGAAGGTGATCCCGGTCGACAACATCCTCTTCGCCTCCGAGATGCTCGGCGCCGTGAAGGGCGTCGATCCCGAGACCGGCCACAACTTCGACGACACCAAGCGCTATATCGACAAGCTGGGTATTTCCGATGCCGATCGAAAGAAAATATTCGAGGGCAACGCGCGGCGGGTGTATCCGCGCCTCGATGCGTTATTGAAAAAAAGCAAAAAATAGCGATCGCGATCGGCGATCCGGGCGGCATCGGCCCGGAGGTCGCGCTCAAGGCGGCGCTCGATCCCAGGGTGCGCGCGCTCTGCCACCCGGTGCTGATCGGCAGCGGCGCAGCGCTCGCCGCGCATGCGCGCGCATGTGGTTTACCCCGCAAAAAACTTGAGATGGTCGAGCTTGGTCCCGCCGAATTTCGCATCGGCGAGATCGATCCCGCGCATGGCCGTGCGGCGGTGGCCGCGGCGCAGCGCGCGATTCACGGCGCGGCGCAGGGCGAGTTCGCCGCGGTGGTCGCGGCGCCGCACAGCGAGACCGCGATCCGCGCCGCGGGCATCGAATTCGATGGCTATCCCTCGCTCGTCGCGCGCACGCTCGGGCTGCCGCCGGAGGACGCGATCCTGATGCTTTGCTTCCGCCATGCGGGTCGCGAGGTGCGCATCGCGCACGCGACGCTGCATTCCGGTGTTTCCGCCGCATTGCGGATGATCACCAAGGATCGCGTGCTGCGGACGATTCGTGCGGTGGATGCGGCCTTGAAGAAGCTCGGCTACCGCGAGCCGAGAATCGCGGTGAGCGGTGTCAATCCGCACGCCGGCGAGGGCGGGCTGTTCGGGAACGAAGAGACGACGGCGGTGAGCCCCGCCATCGAGGCGGCGCGCGGCGAGCAAATTCTTGCGGATGGACCGGTCGGCGCCGACACGCTGATCCAGCGCACCGGCTACGACGCCTACGTCGTGATGCTCCACGACCAGGGTCATATCCCGGCGAAGGTGCTCGCGCCGAACGGCGCCGCCGCGCTGACGATCGGAACGCCGGTGCTGTTTTCTTCCGTCGCGCACGGCGCGGCATTCGACATCGCCGGCCGCAATCGCGCCGACCCGGCCGCGATGGTAGAAGCGGTTACACGGTTAGTGACTCGTCGACGTCGCGCCGTGCGGACGAAAAAAACTCAGTAAGAACAAGCGCTTGATCCGGCACGCGCGGCGGCGGGTCCCGGCTGCACGACGCACGCCGCGCATCCGCGCGCCCCTCAATGAGCTAACTACTTGTCGCAGCGGGAATTCACTCAGGTGGCACGGGGCTTGCGAGAAGTCGTCACCTACAAAATTGCCACCTTCCGCTCGACCGGTGCTCCTATGAATCCCAGACTTCGCCAACAGCGAAGCGTGTTCCTGCTGTTCCTCGGAGCGTGCTTCGTGGCGCTGATTTCAGCGCTGCCGATCGTCACCGCCCAGACCGTGAAGAACGCCGACGCGTCGAAGGAGGCGCCCGCCGCGAGCGGCGCTACGGCGCCCGCGACCGGCGGCGCCACCGCGCCCGCGAC
>Ga0075430_100000671_pt1 | contig 26160 bp, 22 predicted proteins | sample RhiMetdeltSRZDD4_FD_75294 | JGI IMG/M metagenome (GOLD analysis project Ga0075430, IMG submission 75294) | Populus rhizosphere microbial communities from Tennessee, USA - Rhizosphere MetaG P. deltoides SRZDD4 | ecosystem: Host-associated > Plants > Roots > Rhizosphere > Soil | place: USA... | reverse complement strand
CCGCCCATCAGGCGGTCGACCACGTCGATCGGGACGACGCATAGCCGCGACAGTGCCGCGATCATCTCCTCGTATTTGCTGAGTTTGGCGAAATCGACCAACGCGCCCTCGTTGAGCTTGCCTTCGCGATGCAGCGCCTCGATGACGCGCTCGGCGGCCGAGTAGTCGCGCGATTTGGCGCTGCCGACTTCGTGGGACACCCGCGCGAGCACGCGCCGAATCTCCGCCTGGGTCTCCGGCTTCGCGGCCTCGATCAGGCGCTGCTGCACCACCTCGGTTGCCTTGAGGAGGAGGTCGCGGAACAACCGCGGCGGAATATCGGGACGGGTGCCGACCTTCTCGGCCAGGATGCCATCCTCTTCCGCCTGGCTCACCAGCGTCGAGAAGCTTCGCTCCGACAGGCGGGCCGCCCGGTTGTCGGCAACGCTGCGAACGACCTGGCGGTCGCCGCGGCGGATCAATTCGTCGGTCACGGATTCCGCGATCCCGGTCCGCCCGGAGATCGCGAGCAGATGCGCCTGGCTCTTGGTCTTGGCGATATCGACCAGGTCGGCCTCAGCGAGCCGCGGCGATTGCTCCAGCACCGGGCCCGCCACCGCGATGTCGTCGTCCTTGGCGAGCCGCCGCATGGCCTCGACCGGGGCGTTGCTGACCGGCGCCAGGCGATGGGCCAGCTCGGCCCGCGCCTTGGTTTCGATCTCGTCGATCAGGCGTATGAAGACCCCGTCGAACAGCTCGACATGGTCCTCATTGTAGAGGTCGGCGCTGTTGAGAAAGAGCGATGTGATCCGCTGCAAGGTGCGCGCGCGGCGCTCAGCCGAGCCGTGTTGGAGGACTTCCTCCAATTCGGGAATCAGCGAGGCGGGGGCGGCCATTCTCTCGATCCTGCGGGATCGACGGGAGAATCAAAAAAAGGCCCGTCGGCGGGAACCACAAATATGCGCGGAATCTGAAGGAAGGGTTAGCCAATTCCTACCCGGGAGGGCTCGGAAGGGCCCGGGATGGCCTTGCGCGGATTGGCCAAATTGCTATATTTCGCCTGTCCGCTAAGGACGTCTCATAACGGTCGGATTGAAATCTGATCGGTTTTTGAGAGTGGGTTCCCCCCGGGACCCGCTCTTTTTTGTTACCGCGTGACGGGGCTCAGTCGGCCCCGCGAACGGTCGAAATCCCGGGGGAACGTATCGCCGAGACCTTGGACTGAATGACTGAAGCGTATCCGAGCCAGTCGGACTCCGAACCGCGCCTGATCGTCGAACAGGGCGTGGCGGCTCGTGTTGCGGCCATCGCCGAGCCGGTCCTGACCGGGCTTGGTTTCCGGCTGGTCCGCGTTAAGGTCTCACGTGTCGACGGCTGCACCGTCCAGATCATGGCCGAACGGCCGGATGGCACCATGGTCGTCGACGACTGCGAGGCCGTCTCGCGCGCGCTCTCGCCGGTGTTCGACGACACCGATCCCGTCGCCCAAGCCTACCGGCTCGAGATCTCCTCGCCGGGTTTGGACCGGCCGCTGGTGCGGCGCTCCGATTTCGAGCGCTACGCAGGCAACCGGGTCCGGATCGAGATGGCGGTCGCGGTCGCGGGCCGCAAGCGGTTCCGCGGCCTGCTGACCGGCGTGGACGGCAACGCCGCCCGCGTCCAGCGCGAGGATGCGGCGGCCGGCGAGCCGGCCGAGGCGCTGCTGACGATCGACGAGATGGCGGACGCCAGGATCGTGCTGAGCAACGAATTGATCGCGAACTCGCTGCGCCGCGGCAAGCAGGATGCCGAGCGCGCGGAACGCGCCGAAGACCAGACCAAGCGGAAAGGGCCGGGCAAATACCGGCGTTCCAAGGGTTTCCAGCCGCAGCCGGCGCAAGGCCGGCGGGCGGCCCACCAAGAGGGAGAGTGACCGATGGCCGTCAGCGCCAACCGGCTCGAATTGTTGCAGATCGCCGACGCGGTCGCCCGCGAGAAGTCGATCGACCGCCGCATCGTGATCGGAGCGATGGAGGATGCGATCGCCAAAGCAGCGCGCTCCCGCTACGGCATCGAGACCGACGTGCATGCTGAGATCGACCCGAAGAACGGCGAGCTCCGGCTGTTGCGCCACATGCTGGTGGTCGAGACCGTCGAAAACTCGTCCAACCAGATCAGCCAGGAAGACGCCCGGCGCCGCCATCCGGCCGCGCAGGTCGGCGACACCATCGCCGATCCGCTGCCGCCGCTCGAATACGGCCGCATCGCCGCGCAATCCGCGAAACAGGTGATCGTGCAGAAAGTGCGCGAGGCCGAGCGCGACCGGCAATACGAAGAATACAAGGACCGGATCAGCGATATCGTGAACGGCATCGTCAAGCGCGTCGAATACGGCAACGTGATCGTCGACCTTGGCCGCGGCGAGGCGATCGTACGCCGCGACGAGATGCTGCCGCGCGAAGTGTTCCGGAACGGCGACCGCATCCGCGCGTTCATCTACGACGTGCGGCGTGAGACGCGCGGTCCGCAGATCTTCCTGTCGCGCACGCATCCGCAATTCATGGCCAAGCTGTTCGCGCAGGAAGTGCCGGAAATCTACGACGGGATCGTCGAAGTCCGCTCGGTCGCGCGCGACCCCGGCTCGCGCGCCAAGATCGCGGTGATTTCGCGGGATTCCTCGGTCGACCCGGTCGGCGCCTGCGTCGGCATGCGGGGCTCGCGCGTGCAGGCGGTGGTCAACGAATTGCAGGGCGAGAAGATCGACATCATCCCGTGGACGCATGATCCCGCGAACTTCGTGGTCAACGCGCTCGCGCCCGCCGAGGTCGCCAAGGTCGTGCTCGACGAAGACCGTCAGCGCATGGAAGTGGTCGTGCCCGACCAGCAATTGTCGCTCGCGATCGGCCGGCGCGGCCAGAACGTACGGCTGGCGTCGCAGCTTACCGGCTGGGACATCGACATCGTCACCGAGCAGGAAGAGTCGGAGAACCGCCAGGCCGAGTTCGAGAAGCGCACCAAGCTGTTCATCGACTCGCTCAATGTCGACGAGGTCGTCGGACAGTTGCTCGCGTCGGAAGGCTTCAAATCAGTGGAAGAGCTCGCGATGGTCGACGAGAAGGAAATTGCCGGTATCGAAGGCTTCGACGAAGAGACCGCCGGCGAGTTGCAGACCCGTGCCCGCGAATTCCTGGCGGCACAGGAGGCCGAGCTCGACACCAAACGCAAGGAGCTTGGCGTCGAGGACGCGCTGCGCGAAGTGCCGGGCATCACCACGGCCATGCTGGTGAAGCTCGGTGAGGAAGGCGTCAAGACGGTCGAGGATCTCGCTGGCTGCGCCACCGACGACCTTGCCGGCTGGAGCGAGCGCAAGGACGGCGAAACCACGCGCTTCCCCGGCATGCTGGACGGCTTCGAGCTGTCGCGCGACGAGGCCGAGTCCCTGATCATGCAGGCCCGTGTCAAGGCCGGGTGGGTCAAGGAAGAAGATATCGCAAAGCCTGCGGAAGCGGAGGCTGACGCCGAAGCCACGACCGAGACCGAACAAGCGCAAGCGTGAGGACGCGATCGAATCGATGATGCTCGCTGAACCGATCGAAGACGCACTCGACACCGGGCCGCGCAAGACTGCGCACGGCGCGGAGCGCTTGTGCGCCTCGACCGGCACCGTGCGACCCGTCGACGACATGATCCGGTTCGTCCTGTCGCCGGAGGGGTCAGCGGTTCCCGATCTGAAGCGGCGGCTGCCGGGACGCGGCATCTGGATCACGGCAACCCGCGCCGCGCTCGGCCAAGCGATCACGCGCAAGGCGTTTGCGCGCAGCTTCAAACGCGAGGTGCGGATTGCGCCGGACCTGATCGAGTCGACCGAGCGCCTGCTCGAACGGGCGGCGCTCGACGCGCTCGCTATCGCCTACAAGGCACGGCGGGTGGTGGCGGGATTCTCCAAGGTCGAGGCGGCCTTGGTACAGGGCAACGCGATCGCGCTGCTGCACGCCTCCGACGGCGCCCCCGACGGGGTGCGAAAACTGAACAATGTCCTGCGCCGGGCCAATGAAGAGGACGGTGACGGCCGCAAGCCCGTCGCGGTCCTGAACGCATTCACCTCGTCGCAATTGGATTTGGCAATAGGGCGGTCAAATGTGGTACATGCTGCGCTGCTTGCCGGCCCCGAAAGCAAAGCGGTTCTGACGCGCTCGGCGCGTCTTGAGCGGTTTCGGACCGGAACGGTCGCGAACGACCGCCAAAAAAACGCCCGGGAAATGGAACGGAATGGCTGAAACGACTGAAAAAACTGGCGATAAGAAGCTGAGTATCACTTCGTCCAAGACGCTGACGCTCAAGCCGCGCGGCAGCGAGACGGGCGTGGTGCGCCAGAGCTTCAGCCATGGCCGGACCAAATCCGTGGTTGTCGAAAAGGTCCGCAGCCGCGGCGCCCCGGGCAAGCCCGCGGCCACCACCGCCAAGGCGGAACCCGCGCCGGCCCCCGCGCCCGCGCCTGCCCCCAAGCGTCCGGCGCCCGCGCCCGGCAGAGCCGCCGCTCCGGCGGCGACGCCCGCAACGCCACCCAAGTCATCCGGCGTCGTGCTGCACACCTTGACCGACGAAGAGCGTAGCCGCCGCGCGCACGCGCTCGGGGACGCCCGCCTGCGCGAGGCCGAAGAACGCAAGATCGCGGAAGAGGACGCCAAGATCCGCGAGCAGCGCTCCGCGGTCGAGCGCGCCGAGCGCGTCGCGGCCGAGACCCGCAAGCGGGAGGAAGACGAGCGTCGCCGCCACGACGTCGAGGTCAAGAACAAGGCCGACGAAGTCGCCAAGAAGCGCCTCGGCGGCGAGGAAACCACGACGACGACGACGACTGCCGCCCGGCCGGGCGTCCGCCCGGTGGTGACCGCTGAAGAAGACGACGAGGCTCCGCGCGCTCGCCGTCCGGGCATCGCCGGCCGTCCCGTCCTGGCGCCCAAGCCGACGCGCACCGTCGTGCCGCAGAAGCCGCGCGGGCGACTCACGGTCGTCACCGCCTTCAAGGCCGACGAAGAGCCGGAACATTCCGTCGCCGCCTTCAAGCGCCGCATCAAGCGCCGCATGAAGGCGGAACCCGGGCCGAAAGAGAAGCTGGTCCGCGAAGTCACGATTCCTGAGGTGATCACCATTCAGGAACTCGCCAACCGCATGGCCGAGCCGGCGCGCAGCGTCATCGCGATCCTGATGAAACAGGGTCACATGATGACGGTCACAGATTCGATCGATGCCGATACCGCGCAGCTGATCGCCGAGGAACTCGGCCATACGGTAAAGCGCGTCGCGGAGTCGGACGTCGAGGAAGGCCTGTTCGACGTCGCTGACGATAATACCGAGGCGCTGGAGCCGCGTCCGGCGGTGGTGACCGTCATGGGTCACGTCGACCACGGCAAGACCTCGCTGCTCGACGCCATCCGCGCCACCGAAGTCGCAGCCGGCGAAGCCGGCGGCATCACGCAGCACATCGGCGCCTATCAAGTCACCGCGCCGTCAGGCGGCAAGATCACGTTTATCGACACGCCCGGCCACGCGGCGTTCACCGCCATGCGCGCCCGCGGCGCGAAAGTGACCGACCTGGTGATTCTGGTGGTCGCGGCCGACGACGGCGTGATGCCGCAGACGGTCGAAGCGATCAATCACGCCAAAGCGGCCAAGGCGCCGATCATCGTTGCGATCAACAAGATCGACAAGCAGGACTCCAAGCCGGAGCGCGTGCGCACCGAGCTGCTGCAGCATGAGATCCAGGTGGAATCGCTCGGCGGTGACGTGCTCGACGTCGAAGTCTCCGCCACCAAGAAGATCAATCTCGACAAGCTGCTCGAGGCGATCGCGCTGCAGTCGGAAATCCTCGACCTGAAAGCCAATCCGGCACGCCCCGCCGAGGGCACCGTGATCGAAGCGAAGCTCGATCGCGGCCGCGGCCCGGTCGCGACCGTGCTGGTGCAACGCGGCACGCTGCGGACCGGCGACCTCATCGTGGCCGGCGCCGAATGGGGCCGCGTGCGCGCGCTGGTGTCCGATACCGGACGTCCGGTTTCGTCGGCCGGCCCGTCGACTCCGGTCGAGGTGCTGGGCTTCGCCGGCACCCCCGACGCCGGCGACCGCCTTGCGGTAGTCGACAGTGAATCCCGCGCTCGCGAAGTCACGGCCTATCGCGCCCGCGAGAAGCGCGAAAAGACCGCCGCGCGTGCCAGCGGCATGCGTGGCTCGCTCGAGCAGATGATGGCGCAGGTCAAGATCTCTGGCCGCAAGGACTTCCCGCTGGTCATCAAGGGCGACGTGCAGGGTTCGATCGAAGCCATCGCCGGCGCCTTGGAGAAGCTCGGCACCGACGAGGTTGCGGCACGCATCCTGCACTCCGGCGCCGGCGGCATCACCGAGTCGGATATCCGGCTGGCGGAAACCTCGAACGCAGCGATCATCGGCTTCAACGTGCGCGCCAACAAGGAAGCGCGCGAGGCGGCCGAGCGCGCCGGCATCGAGATTCGCTACTACAACATCATCTACAACCTGGTCGACGACGTGAAGCAGGCGATGTCAGGCTTGCTGGCGCCGAGCGTCCGCGAGACCATGCTCGGCAACGCGGTGATCCTCGAAGTCTTCAAGGTCTCGAAGGTCGGCAACATCGCCGGTTGCCGCGTCACCGACGGTACGGTCGAGCGTGGCGCCAGCGTGCGCCTGCTGCGCGACAACGTCGTAATCCACGAAGGCAAGCTCTCTCAGCTCAAGCGCTTCAAGGACGACGCCCGCGAAGTCAGCGTCGGGCAGGAATGCGGCATGGCCTTCGAGGGCTACCAGGACATGAAGGTCGGCGACATCATCGAATGTTACCGGTCCGAGACGGTGCAGCGCTCGCTGTAAGCGCCGCCACCTATTGAGCGTTTGAACCTTTTCCGGTTTCAGGCCGTCACAGGGAAATGGCCGGTGCGCGAAGGCATTCCGCCGCGCCCGGCCGCCATCCCGGAGCCGACATGGACGACTTGAGCACCCCATCTCCCTGGCAAGCGACGCGCTTCGAGGTCCGCACGCAAATCGAACCGCTCGACTACGCGCACCTGATGGGCCAGCTGCACTGGAGCACAATCGAACGCGTCGTATCGTGGCTGGTGGCGGTCGGGATGGCCGGCATCGGCGCGGTGACCGCGCTGATCGCGGCGGAGCCGTTCGTCGAGCGCCTGCCGGTTTATTCCTACTGGGACTGGGGTCTTGTCATCGCGCTCGCGGGTGCGACGGCGGCGTTCTTCGTCTACAAGATCTTCATCATGGGTCCGTACGTGAATTCGATGTTCCACGGACAGCCAGTCGGCATGGGCGAAACCACGATCGTCGCCGACGCGAAAGGTGTGATCGCCACCTCGGCCGGCGTCGGGATTCATATTCCCTGGGACAGGGTCCAGGATGTGGTCGTCACCGACCAGCACCTGTTCGTGATGTTCGCCCGGCTGGTTGGCGTCATCGTTCCACGCCGCGCTTTCGCCGACGATGGCGAGGCGCAGCGTTTCGCCGAGTTCGTGCGCAGCAAGACGCCCAAGCCGGCGTAGAAGATTTGCGTGGTCGCATGATCTTGTCCGAAAAGTCTGCAACTTTTCGGGATCATGCTTAGAGGAGAATCAATGGCGCGCGGAACCCGCCGCGAGAGTTCGACCGGTCCATCGCAACGCGTGCTGCGCGTCGGCGAATTGATTCGGCACGCGCTCGCGGACATGCTCACCCGCGGCGAGGTGCACGATCCCACGCTCGAAGGCCACATGGTCACGGTGCCGGAAGTGCGCATGAGCCCCGACCTGAAGCTTGCGACCGTGTACGTGATGCCGCTCGGCGGGCGCGACACCGATGAGGTCGTGGCGGCGCTCGAGCGCAACAAGCGCTACCTGCGCGGCGAGATCGCGCGGCGCGTTAACCTGAAATTCGCACCTGACATCCGATTTCGCGCGGACGAACGATTCGACGAAGCGGAACGGATCGAGAAATTACTGAGAACACCCGAGGTCCAGCGCGATCTCACGCCCCGAAAGGACGACGATGAGTGAGGAGCGAATCGCTCCGGCGGACGCGCGGCCGAAGATCAAGCGCGTAAAGCGCGACGTGAATGGCTGGTGCATTCTCGACAAGCCGGTGGGCATGACCTCGACTCACGCGGTGAGCGTGGTGAAACGCCTGTACCAGGCGAAGCGCGCCGGCCACGCCGGGACGCTCGATCCGCTGGCGTCCGGGCTGCTGCCGATCGCGCTCGGCGAGGCCACCAAGACCGTTCCGTTCGTGATGGATGGGCGCAAGACCTATCGCTTCACCGTGCGCTGGGGCGAGGAGCGCGACACCGACGACAGCGAAGGACGCGCCACCGCCAACAGCGACGCGCGGCCTACGCCGGACGCGATCCGTGCGCTGCTGGCGCGCTTCACCGGCACCATCGAGCAGGTGCCGCCGCGCTATTCCGCGATCAAGGTCGACGGCGAGCGTGCCTACGATCTCGCGCGTAGCGGTGAGATCGTGGAGCTTGCGGCCCGCCCGGTCGACATTCACCGCCTGGACGTCGTCGAGACGCCGGACGCCGACCACACCGTGCTCGCCGCCGAATGCGGCAAGGGCACCTATGTGCGCGCGATCGCCCGCGACATGGGCCGCGCGCTCGGGTGCTTCGGCCATGTGTCGGCCCTGCGCCGCACCAGCGTCGGCCAGTTCCAGGAAGCGGATTCGGCGCAGCTCGCCGATCTCCAGGCCGCGGCGCCGGCCGAGGATGGCGACCGGACTGCCCTCACCGCGCTGCTGCAGCCGGTCGACGCCGGTTTGCGTTCCATCCCCTCCCTTGGCGTCAGCCGCGCCGACGCCGCGCGCTTGGCGCGTGGTCAGGCGGTTTTGCTGCGCGGCCGCGACGCCCCGATCATGCAGGGGTTCGTCGCGGTATCCACCCACGGCGACCTGATCGCGCTGGCGGAATTCGAGCAGGGCGAACTGCGGCCGCGGCGAATCTTCAATCTGGGGACCAGCGGCTGAACCGGAACGGGAAGAATTCTTCTTGTATTTTCAATGCTTAACGCCTTGCGGAGAGCATTGCGGCCTTGACTTTGTGGCGGGTTCCTATATCCCGCCGGGCACGTGCGGATTTGTGCTCGAACGTAAGAGCTAGCCCGCGCCATGTGGCGACCTCGCTGGACGACATCCCGGCTTGGCCGCAGATCGTAAACCCTCAGACAAAAGGAAACCCGATGTCGATTACAACCGCGCGTAAAGCGGAACTCATCCAGGCTTATGGGACCAAATCCGGCGACACCGGGTCGCCGGAAGTGCAGGTCGCGGTCCTGTCGGAACGCATCAACAATCTGACCGAGCACTTCAAGAGTCACGTCAAGGACAACCATTCCCGGCGCGGCCTGCTCAAGCTTGTATCCCAGCGTCGTCAGCTTCTCGACTACCTCAACCGCACCGACGAGGGCCGTTACAAGACCCTGATCGGGAAGCTGGGCATTCGTCGCTGATATCGTTGCGCGCGCGGCGTTGTCCGCGCGTTTCGGTGCGGATCGTTCAAGACTGATCCGCCCTTCATCCGGCAGCGAAATCGCTGCCGACACTGCGGCGGTGCGAATTGTTCGCCCGCCGGACCAGGAAGGCCCGAAGGCCATGGCAGGATCGCCAGACGCTGCTCGTTCGCGGAACGTCGCCGCACGTGACAGCCTCTCGCCGTCTTGCACATGGCTTTCGCCCCTTCGCGAAAACCATGAGAGACCATCGCAATGTTTAACGTTCATCGAGTTGAACTCGATTGGGGTGGGCGCAAGCTCACGCTCGAGACCGGCAAGGTAGCCCGCCAGGCCGACGGCGCCGTCATCGCAACCTACGGCGAAACCACTGTCATCGCGACGGTGGTCGCGGCGAAGCAGCCCAAGCCGGGCATCGACTTCCTGCCGCTGACCGTCAACTACACCGAAAAATACTACGCCGCAGGCCGCATTCCCGGCGGCTACTTCAAGCGCGAGCGCGGTCCGACCGAAAAGGACACGCTGACCTCGCGCCTGATCGACCGTCCGATCCGTCCGCTGTTCGCCGACGGCTGGCGCTGTGACACCCAGGTGATCATCACCGTGCTGTCGCACGACATGGAGAACGATCCCGACATCCTCGGCATGGTGGCGGCGTCAGCGGCGCTCACGCTTTCCGGCGCGCCCTTCATGGGCCCGATCGGCGGCGCCCGCGTCGGCCTCTCCGCGGAGAACGAATACGTCCTCAACCCGACGATCGACGAGATGAAGGAAAGCAAGCTCGATCTCGTCGTCGCCGGTACCCAGGACGCCGTGCTGATGGTGGAATCGGAGGCGCACGAGCTGTCCGAAGAGATCATGCTCGGCGCCGTGATGTTCGGCCACCGCCACTTCCAGCCGGTGATCGACGCGATCATCAGCCTCGCGGAGAAGGCGGCGAAGGAGCCGCGCGAGTTCGCGACGCCGGATACCTCGGCGATCGAAAAGGAAATGCTCGGCATCGTCGAAGCCGACCTGCGCAAGGCCTATTCGATCCCGCGCAAGGCCGAGCGCCAGGACGCGGTCTCCGTGGTCAAGAAGAAGGCGATGGCGCACTTCTTCCCGGACGGCACCGACAATCCCGAGCGGCCGATGACCCTTGTCGCCGGCGTGTTCAAGGAGCTCGAGGGCAAGATCGTCCGCTGGAACATCCTCGACACCTCGAAGCGCATCGACGGCCGCGACCTCGTCACCGTCCGTCCGATCGTCTGCGAGGCGCCGTTCCTGCCCCGCACCCACGGTTCGGCGCTGTTCACCCGCGGTGAGACGCAGGCGATCGTGGTCGCGACGCTCGGCACCGGCGAGGACGAGCAGTTCATCGACGCGCTGCAGGGCACCTACAAAGAAGCGTTCCTGCTGCACTACAACTTCCCTCCTTTCTCGGTCGGTGAAACCGGACGCATGGGCGCCCCGGGCCGCCGCGAGATCGGTCACGGCAAGCTGGCCTGGCGCGCAATCCGCCCGATCCTGCCGTCAAAGGAAGAGTTCCCCTACACCATCCGCGTCGTGTCGGAGATCACCGAGTCCAACGGCTCGTCGTCGATGGCGACGGTGTGCGGCACCTCGCTCGCTCTGATGGACGCTGGCGTCCCGCTCAAGCGCGCGACCGCCGGCATCGCCATGGGCCTGATCAAGGAAGACGCTCGCTTTGCGGTCCTCTCCGACATCCTCGGCGACGAAGACCACCTCGGCGACATGGACTTCAAGGTCGCCGGCACCGAAGTCGGCGTGACCTCGTTGCAGATGGACATCAAGATCGCCGGCATCACCGAAGAGATCATGAAGGTCGCCCTCAACCAGGCCAAGGGCGGCCGTCTGCACATCCTCGGCGAGATGGCGAAGGCGCTGGACACGGCGCGTGCCGAGCTCGGCGAGCATGCGCCGCGCATCGAGTCGTTCAAGATCCCGACCGACAAGATCCGCGAAGTGATCGGCACCGGCGGCAAGGTGATCCGCGAGATCGTCGAGAAGACCGGCGCCAAGATCAACATCGAGGACGACGGCTCGGTGAAGGTCGCATCGGCGAACGGCGAGTCGATCCGCGCCGCGATCAACTGGATCAAGTCGATCACCTCCGAGCCGGAAATCGGCACGATCTACGAGGGCAAGGTCGTCAAGGTGATGGACTTCGGCGCGTTTGTGAACTTCTTCGGCGCCAAGGACGGCCTGGTCCACATCAGCCAGCTCTCGAAGAACCGCGTTCAGAAGGTCACCGACGTGGTCAAGGAAGGCGACACTGTCAAGGTGAAGCTCCTCGGCTTCGACGACCGCGGCAAGACCCGGCTGTCGATGAAGGTCGTCGACCAGGAAACTGGCGAGGACCTCGAAGCCAAGCAGAAGGCCGAAGGCGGCGACCAGCGCGAAGTCGTCGCTGGCGAATAACGATCGCCTTTCCAGAACAGCAAAAGGCGGCCTTCGTGGCCGCCTTTTTTTGTTGGGCGATCTCGTAGAATACCTTTTTTTCAACACGGGCAGCCGCTGGACTCCCCTCCCCCCGTTCGCGCAGCGAATGGCGGGGAGGGGCGGCTCGCGGCGCGACCACCCCTCTCAATCGACTTTTCGAATTCGCAGCAAGCCACAGGTCGTGCAACGACCTTCACGCCTTCTCGCGCACCAGGAAATAGCCGCGCACGACGCCGATGCCCTTGAGCTCGGTGGTGCCGCGATCCGTGAACTCGAAATGGCCGAGCGTCAGCGCGCGGAAGTCTTCGCTGACATGGATCCGTCCGGGCTCGCCGCTCGATTCCATGCGCGCGGCGACGTTCACGGCATCACCCCACACATCGTACGAGAAGCGCGTATCGCCGATGACGCCCGCCGTCGCCGGGCCGCAATGAATCCCGATCCGCAGCCGTGGCGCGCGGCCGCCGAGCGGCGGCTGGCTGCCGATGGCCTCGAGCATCGCCAACGCCAACCGGCCGGTTGCGACGGCGCCGGCCTGGCCCTGACCGTCGAAACCCGCGGCCGCCATGTAGCTGTCGCCGATGGTCTTGATCTTGTCGACGCCGTAGCGCGCGCTCAGAGCGTCGAAGGCACGAACCATCTGGTCGAGGAAGTCGACCACCTCCTCGGGCGGCAGATGATGCGCCGACTCGGTGAACCCGACGAGATCGGCGAACATCACGCTGAGCGTGTCGATGCGGTCGGCGATGCGCTCCTCTCCTGATTTGAGGCGCTCGGCAATTGGCGCGGGCATGACCGCGCCGATCAGCGCGTCGGAGCGGTCGTTCTGGAGCTTCAGCTGGAGCTCGGTACGCCGAAGCGCCGACAACGCGTAAAACAGTACGAAGGCGAAGATGACGAGGGTCATGACAAACGCCTGGGACGACAGCAGTTCGCGCAATTGCACGTCTTCGGGCGATATGAAGCCGTCAAACGGCGCGAAGTTCAGCGCGAACAGCAGCGCAATCAGATAGAGGACGATGACGATCAGACAGCTTCGCCAGTGCTGCACGCCGAACAGCAGCAGGAAGGTGCCGGCCAGCGTGTAGTAGACTTGCAGATCGCTGTTGCGACCCATCGCCCAGACGATGAACATGTGCATCACCAGGATGAGCAAGGCGAGCGTCATCGCGCCGACGTTCTCGCCGAAGCGATGCAGGCGCGGGATCAACAGCGGCAACACCGTCATCACCGCGTTGTAGAAGTGGACCGGAAGCAGGCCCTGGAAATCGTAGACCGCGTTGAACACCAGGTGCGAGAAGCAGTCGAAGGCCGTGACGTACGACGCGACGTTCACGAAACGCTGACGCCGCACGGTGTCCGGATCGGTCGAGACGATGCCGGCGGACAAAAGCCGCTCGAGCCACGCCGGCAGTACGATGCCGCGTTTCGGCTCCTGGAGAACGAGATCGCGTCGTTGCATGGGCTGAGGGCGGCAATCGGGTGCGTGGGCGCATGTCCGGTCCGAGAGCCGGCTCCGGAACCATACTGTTAGCGGCAGGCGGATACTAAACTCCCCTTTTCCGTCGAAAAATAGGCTTCGAGACAACGGCTTGCTCCCGGGCCGCCGGGCAAACCGCATTCCTGTGACCCCCATCACATCCCTTCCGGGCTTCTCAGGGCACTAACAGGTCACACGCCAGGGCGATGGTCGCTCTGGAGACACCCCAGGAGAAGTTCAAATGAAGCGTTCCATCCTCACCGCCACTGCGGCGGCCATCGCGCTGACGGTTGCGTCTCTCGCCACCGTGAGCGACGCCTCGGCCCGTCACGGCGGCGGCCACGGCGGTGGCCACGGTCATGGTCATGGTCATGGTCATGGTCATCACGGCCATCACCACCACGGCCACCACCACCACGGTCACCACCACCACCGGCATCACCGTCATCACCGCCACTTCTACGTTGGCGGGTATTCGAGCTGCTGGGTGTGGAGCCCGATGTACCAGCGCACCATCAACGTCTGCTACGTCCCGTACGCGTACTAAGCAGATCGCGATAAAGGGCCTGCCCGGGCGTATTCGCCCGGGCGGGTCTTTTCCTTCCGATCACCCCGTCACCCCCTTGGAAAAGCCATGACCACCCCGCGTTCATCCCTCATAGCCGTTGCCGTGGTTGCGCTCGCCGCCGCGCTCGCGACCGTGAGCGATGCGTCGGCGCGCGGTCAAGCCGGCGGGCACGGGGGCCACCATGGCGGCGGTCATCGCGGCCTGCATCCGCACGGCCATCACCTTCACCTGCGGCATCACCGCCACCCTCAGCAGCGGCACTTCTTCAGCCGCTTCACCCCGTGCGTGGTCTGGACGCGGCAAGGCTGGACCAATACCTGCAACGCCACGCGCTAGCCTTGCCATGATCCATCTGGAGGACGTGTTCCGCGCCCCCATTTGCAGTAGGGTGTGAGCCGATCTTGGATGAGGCACCATGGCAAAGACGCCCACTCCCCCTCCGACCGACATGCTGTCCGCCTTGCCGGCGGAGCTATCGTCCCGGCTATTCGCCAAGGTGCGTCCGGTGTCGCTCGGCGCTGACCAGACGCTGTTCCTGGCCGGCGATGCCGGTGACGGATGCTACCGGGTCGACGATGGATTGCTGAAGGCCAGTGTGCTGTCGCCGACCGGCGGCGAACGTATCCTTGCGATCTTCGGCGCGGGCGCCGTGATCGGCGAATTGTCGATGATCGACGGCGCCGCCCGATCCGCGACGGTGACGGCGCTCCGTGACGCCAAGCTGCAGTTCGTGAGCCGCGCTGCATTCGACGCGTTCGGCGCTGACAATCCGGAAGTCTACAAACACCTGGTCGCGCTGCTTGCCGGCCGTTTACGCGACACCAACGGCGCGCTGATCGCCACGAGCTTCCTATCGGTGAAGGGCCGCGTCGCGCGGGCGCTGCTTAACCTGGCGGAGGCCTTCGGCCACGACGTCGGCAACGGCCGCATCCTGGTGCGGCAGAAGATGACGCAGAGCGACCTCGCCGCCATGGCCGGCATCGCCCGCGAGAACGTCAGCCGCGTGCTGCAGGACTGGATGAAGCGCAAGGTCGTGAGCCGGCTCGCCGGCTACTACTGTATCGAGGACAAGCGGTCGCTGACCGGCGAAGTCGAGGTGTGAGCGGCGCCTGCCGCGCTATTGCATTCGCAACGAATCCGAGACGCCGAGCGCTTCCGCCACCAGCTGACCGAAGGCGATGAAGTCGACCTTGCGCGGCGAGGTGCGCCGCCACGCCAGCCCGACGGTGCGGCCCGGTTGCGGCGCGGCGAAGCGCAAGAGCTTCACCCGCTCGTCACGCACTTCGACATCGACCGCGATCTGCGGAACCAGCGTCACGCCATAGCCGTTCGCGACCATCTGCATGACCGTGGCCAGGCTGGTGGCGCCGAGCCCCATCGGCCCACCGTTGCGGGCGCTGGAACAGAACGCCAGCGCCTGGTCGCGCAGGCAGTGACCTTCCTCCAGCAGGATCAGGCGGTCGTGCTCGATATCGCGCGGCGACACCCGCGCGGTGTCGAACCGGACGTCGGTCGCGGGTACCGCCAGCAGGAACGGATCCCGAAACAGCTCCAGCGTTTCGAAGTCAGGCTCGCTCAGCGGCAGCGCCAGCATCACGGCATCGAGCTGGCCCCGGGCAAGCTCCTCGAGCAGCACCCGCGTCTGGGTTTCGCGCAATTCGACCTGCAGATCGGGATAGCTGCGCGGAAGCATCGACAGCATCCGCGGCAGCACGTAAGGCGCCAGCGTCGGGATCACGCCCAGGGTCAGGCGGCCGGTCAGCACGTTGCTGCGATGCCGGGCGAAATCGACCAGATCGCGCGCCGCGGCCAGGATCTGCTGGCTGCGTTCCGCGACTTCCTGGCCGATGTCGGTCAGCACCACGTCGCCCGGGCGGCGCTCGACCACCTGCACGCCGAGCTGCCGCTCCAGGTCGCGGATCTGCATGGACAGCGCCGGCTGGGTCACCGCGCACGCGTCAGCGGCCCGGCCAAAATGCCGATGCGCCGCCAGCGCGGACAGATACTTCAGCTGCTTCAGGGTAAGCACATCGATAAGATAAACTTATCGGTAGCGTCAGGCAATACGATTAGACCTGATCTATGAACCGTCGCAATTTTGAGCTACTCCAAACGCCCTCAATGAGGCCGTTCCCCAAGGGAACGACGAAATCGCAAGACACGATCGGAAACATCATGGACGCAAAAACGGACGACAAAGGCGCGGGCAAGTGCCCCTTCAGCAGCGGACATTCAAACCGTGACTGGTGGCCGGATGCACTGAGCATCGAGATGCTGCATCGGAATTCCAACCTGTCCGATCCGATGGGCAAGGATTTCGACTACGCCAAGGAATTCAAGTCGCTCGATCTCGACGCGCTGATCAAGGACTTGCGCGCGTTGATGACCGACTCGCAGCCCTGGTGGCCAGCCGACTTCGGCCACTACGGCGGTCTGTTCATCCGCCTGGCTTGGCACGCCGCCGGCACCTACCGCATCACCGACGGTCGCGGCGGCGCCGGTACTGGCCAGCAGCGCTTTGCGCCGCTCAATTCGTGGCCGGACAACGCCAACCTCGACAAGGCGCGCCGCCTGCTCTGGCCAATCAAGCAGAAGTACGGCCGCAAGATCTCGTGGGCCGACTTGCTCGTCCTCGTCGGCAACGTCGCGCTGGAGGACATGGGTTTCAAGACGTTTGGCTTCGCCGGCGGCCGCGCCGATGTCTGGGAGCCCGAGGAGCTCTACTGGGGTCCTGAAGGCACCTGGCTCGGCGACGAGCGCTACAGCGGTGAGCGCCAACTGTCGGAGCCGCTCGGTGCCGTGCAGATGGGCTTGATCTACGTCAATCCGGAAGGGCCCAACGGCAACCCAGACCCGGTCGCGGCGGCCCGGGACATCCGCGAAACGTTCTTCCGCATGGCGATGAACGACGAAGAGACCGTCGCGCTGATCGCCGGCGGCCACACGTTCGGCAAGACCCACGGCGCCGGCGATGCGTCGCTGGTCGGGCCGGAGCCTGAAGCTGGCGCCCTCGAAGATCAGGGCCTCGGCTGGAAAAGCAAATACGGTACGGGCATCGGCGCCGATGCCATCACCGGCGGTCCGGAAGTCACCTGGACGCAGACGCCGACGAAGTGGAGCAACCACTTCTTCAAGAACCTGTTCGAAAACGAATGGGAACTGACGAAGAGCCCGGCCGGCGCGAAGCAATGGAAGGCGAAGGGCGCGGCAGCCACCATCCCGGACGCCTTCGACCCGGCGAAGAAGCATGTGCCGACCATGCTGACCACCGACCTCTCGCTGCGGTTCGATCCGGCCTACGAGAAAATCTCGCGGCGCTTCCATGAGCATCCGGAACAGTTCGCGGACGCATTCGCCCGCGCCTGGTTCAAGCTCACGCACCGCGACATGGGTCCGCGCGCGCGTTACCTCGGCCCGCTCGTGCCGAAGGAAACGCTGATCTGGCAGGATCCGATCCCGGCCGCGGACTCGCAGATCGGTGAGCAGGATGTAGCTGCGCTGAAGGCGAAGATCCTCGCGTCCGGCCTCACGGTGTCGCAGTTGGTCTCGGCCGCTTGGGCGTCGGCGTCGACGTTCCGCGGCTCCGACAAGCGCGGCGGCGCCAACGGCGCCCGCGTTCGCCTCGCGCCACAGAAGGACTGGGAGGTCAACCAGCCGGCCCAGTTGAAGACGGTCCTGGAGAAGCTCGAAGCAATCCAGAAGGAGTTCGGCAAGAAGGTCTCGCTCGCCGACCTGATCGTGCTTGGCGGCGTCGCCGCGGTCGAGAAGGCCGCGAAGGACGGTGGCGTCGACGTGAAGGTTCCCTTCACGCCGGGCCGCGCGGATGCTTCGCAGGACCAGACCGACGTCGACTCGTTCGCTCCGCTTGAGCCGCGTGCCGACGGCTTCCGCAACTACGTCAACAGCAAGAAGCTACAGTTCATGGCGCCTGTCGAGGCGCTGGTGGACCGGGCCGCTCTGCTGCGGCTGACAGGACCGGAAATGACGGCTCTGGTCGGCGGCTTGCGCGTTCTCGGCGCCAATGCCGGCGGCTCCAAGCACGGCGTCTTCACCGCGAAGCCCGGCACGCTGACCAACGACTACTTCGTCAACCTGCTCGACATGAGCACGGAGTGGCAGGCGCCGAACGCCGAAGGCGTATACGAGGGCCGCGACCGCAAGACGAAGGCGGTCAAGTGGACCGGTACCGCTGTCGACCTCGTCTTCGGGTCGCACTCGCAACTGCGCGCCTTCGCGGAGGTCTACGGGTGTTCGGATTCGAAGGAGAAGTTCGTGAAGGACTTCGTGGCGGCGTGGACCAAGGTGATGAACGCCGATCGCTTCGACGTGGCGGGCGCGAAGGCCGCGTAGTTCAAAACAACGACCACGGTCGGCAACGACCGTGGTTCCTCTATCGGATGTGAGCGGCTTCTCTAGGCCGCGGTGCATCGGGTCTTCAGGGGCAGCCGTGCAGGGCTGCCCCTGATGCTTTTGCGGCCCAGCCCTGGGCGGCGAAAGCGCCGCCATGGCACGGCGGGCGCGGCACGCGCGCTTCTACATTCCAGATTGAAAATGACGCTGGGACCGCCGCGCTACTGCGCGGCGTCCTTCACCGGCGCGCCGTCAGCGGCGCCGCCCTCGGCTTCGTGGCCGTTGGTCAGCGAGGCCGGCTGCGGCATCGTGATGATGTTGTAGCCGGAATCGACAAAGTGGATGTCGCCGGTGACGCCGGTCGAGAGATCGGACAGCAAATAGAGCGCCGCGCCGCCGATCTCGTCCAGCGTGACGCCGCGGCGTAGCGGCGAATGCCGCTGCTGGAACGAGAACATCTTGCGTGCGTCGGCGATGCCAGCGCCCGCCAGGGTGCGGATCGGGCCGGCCGAGATTGCGTTGACCCGAACGCCGGTGCCGCCGAAATCGACCGCGAGGTAGCGCACGGAGGACTCGAGCGCGGCCTTGGCGACGCCCATGACGTTGTAATTCGGCATCGCGCGCTGGCCGCCGTTGTAGGTCAGCGTCAGCATCGAGCCGCCTGCCGGCATCAGCGCCGCGGCGCGCTTCGCCACTTCCGTGAACGAGAAGCAGGAGATCAGCATCGTGCGCAGGAAATTCGTGCGCGTGGTGTCGGCGTAACGGCCCTTGAGCTCGTTCTTGTCGGAGAACGCGATAGCGTGGACCAGGAAGTCGAGCGATCCCCACTTCTCGGCGATGGTGGCGAACGCGCTGTCGACCGACGCGATGTCCTCGACGTCGCACGGCAGCAGGAAGTCGGCGCCGAGGGACTGCGCGAGCGGCTTCACGCGGCGGCCGAGCGCCTCGCCCTGATAGGTGAAGGCCAGCGTCGCACCATGACCGGCAAGCGTCTTTGCAATACCCCAGGCGATCGAGTGGTCGTTCGCGACCCCCATGATCAGCCCGCGCTTGCCTTGCATCAGCCCCGACATATGCATCACCACGCTCTACACAGCTTCCGGCCGTCGACCGGCCCTTCCCCAAATGCTCCGCCTCGAACCCGTCGCCCCCGGATGCGGCGCCCTCACGCGTCCAGCCGCTTGAACACGACCGACGCATTGGTGCCGCCGAACCCGAACGAATTCGACAGCACGCATCCGAGCGTTACATTGTCCCGCCGCTCGCGTACGATCGGCATGTCGGCGAAGTCCGGATCGAGAGTTTCGATGTTGGCGCTTTCGCACACGAAGCCGTTGTTCATCATCAGCAGCGAGTAGATCGCTTCCTGTGCCCCGGCCGCGCCCAGCGAGTGTCCGGTCAGCGACTTGGTCGCCGAGATCATCGGACACTTGTCGCCGAACACCGCGCGGATCGCCTCGATCTCCTTGAGGTCGCCGATCGGCGTCGAGGTCGCGTGCGGATTGATGTAGTCGATCGGCGGCTTCACGGTCGCCAGCGCGAGCTTCATGCAGCGCATCGCGCCCTCTCCCGACGGGGCCACCATATCCTCGCCGTCGGAGGTCGCGCCGTAGCCGGCCACCTCGGCGTAGATTTTTGCGCCGCGGGCCTTGGCGTGCTCGAGTTCCTCGAGCACCAGCACCCCCGCGCCGCCGGCGATGACGAAGCCGTCGCGGTTCGCGTCATAAGCGCGCGACGCCTTGTCCGGCGTCTCGTTGTACTTCGAGGACATCGCGCCCATCGCGTCGAACATGTTCGACAGCGTCCAGTCGAGCTCCTCGGAGCCGCCGGCAAAGATCATGTCCTGCTTGCCCCACTGGATCAGCTCGGCGGCGTTGCCGATGCAATGGTTCGAGGTCGCGCAGGCCGACGAGATCGAATAGTTCACGCCCTTGATCTTGAACCAGGTCGCGAGCGTCGCCGATGCCGTCGACGACATCGCCTTGGGAACCGCGAACGGCCCGATCCGCTTCGGGCTGCTGTTCTTGCGCGTGATGTCGGCGGCCGCGACGATGGTCGAGGTCGAAGGACCACCGGAGCCCATCACAATGCCGGTGCGCTCGTTGGAGATGTCGCTCGGCTCGACGCCTGAGTCGCGGATCGCCTGCTCCATGGCGACGTGGTTCCACGCCGAACCCGGACCGAGGAAGCGCATGGCGCGGCGGTCCACGGTGCCGGACGGATCGAGCGTCGGGGCGCCTTGAACCTGGCAGCGGAAGCCATTCGCCGCGAACGCCTCCGAACGCGAAATGCCGGACTTCGCCTCGCGCAAGCTCGCGAGCACTTCCTGCGTGTTGTTGCCGATCGACGAGACGATGCCCATCCCGGTGACGACGACGCGTCTCATAACACTAGCCTCGCCTGCATTAGATTCGGGCGCGATCGCGCGCCAAGTACAACCCGCGCTAAGTGGCGCTTGGCTCGTCCTTGAACAAGCCGACTTTCAGGTCGCTCGCACGGTAGATGACTTGTCCGTCGGCCGAAAGCCAGCCGTCGGCGATGCCGAGCACAAGCTTCGAGCGCATCACCCGCTTGATCTCGACGCCGTATGTCACCTGTTTGTGGGTTGGCAGCACCTGGCCGGAGAATTTCACCTCGCCCATGCCAAGCGCCCGCCCCTTGCCGGAGGAACCGCTCCAACCAAGGAAGAAGCCGAGGAGCTGCCACAGCGCATCGAGCCCGAGGCAGCCCGGCATCACCGGATCGCCCTTGAAGTGGCAGGGGAAGAACCAGAGGTCGGGCTTGAGGTCGAGCACCGCGCGCACCAGGCCCTTGCCGTATTCGCCGCCCGCTTCCGCAATGTCGGAAATGCGGTCGAACATCAGCATGGGGGGCAGCGGAAGCTGCGGACCCTCATTGAACATTTCACCGCGCCCGCAGGCCAGAAGGTCCTCGTAGGTGAAGCTAGACTGCCGGTTCCCCATCCTCATCCCGTCCGTGTGCCCACCCCATAGGCGAGCGGCGTCGAAGTCCTAACATAGGCGCTGTGACCCGAAAACCAGAGATCCACCAGGTATCCATCGGATATCTATAGAACATCTCCCAGGCATTTCGACGAGGCATAACATTTGGTGACCTGTGGCATTCCAGCCCCAGAACCGCTATTTGCGAGCCAGTTGCATGTTCGGCTGAATATGTTACAAATGAAACGATCGCTGTATTAGAGTGTGCCAATGAACACCACTTCACGGACCATGGTTTTCACGAATTATGCCGAGGTAACCGCCCCCAACGCGGCGGAGCGCGCGGCATTGACCGGCTGTCCCTGGCACGACGTCAAGGCGATGCTGCGCGAGGTCGGGCTTCGCCCCACCCGTCAGCGCATGGCGCTTGGCTGGATCCTGTTCGCCAAGGGCGACCGGCACATCACCGCCGAAATGCTCTACGAAGAGGCCACCAAGGCCAAAGTGCCGGTGTCGCTCGCGACGGTCTACAACACTCTGCACCAGTTCACCGATGTGGGTCTGCTGCGCCAGGTCGCGGTCGATGGGTCCAAGACCTATTTCGACACCAACGCGTCCCAGCATCACCACTTCTTCGTCGAGGGCGAGAATGCGCTGCTCGATATCCCGCACGCCGAGGTGATCGTCGGCAAGACCCCGATAGCGCCCGAAGGCTACGAAATCGCGCGGGTTGATGTGGTCGTGCGGCTGCGCCGCAAGAGCCGCTGAGCTTTTCACCCTTTCTCGGTTCCGATGCCCGGGTCGATCCCGGGCATTGTCTTTTTTGAAACCCGGTTTTTTTTCACCCGGCATTCCTCAAAAACTGCGTCGTTGGGCCGCTTGCGCCCCGCTTCCGGCTGTCATCAACTGGCAACAAAAGTCGCCGATGAAGTCCGGCTGAGGAGTAACCCCATGAAATTGACATCAGCGCTTCGCGCTGCGGCCGCTGCCGCGCTTGCATGTGCCGCGATTGCCGCGGGCAATACGCAGGCCCAAGAGGGCAAACAAGAAACGGGAAAAGGCATCGAGAACCGGCTCGTGATCGTCACGTCGTTCTCGAAGGACGTGACCGAGCCCTACCGCACCGCGTTCGAGAAGAAATATCCCGGCACCAAGGTCGAGGTACAGAACCGCAACACCAACGCGGCGGTCACGTTCATCCGCGAAACGCGCTCGAACCCGCCCGACATCATGTGGGCGTCGGCGCCCGACGCCTTCGAGGTGCTCAAGAAGGACAAGCTGCTGCACAAGTACCAGCCCAAGGCGACGGGCCTTGCGGCGAAGGTCGGCTCTTATCCAGTGAACGATCCGGACGGCACCTTCATCGGGTTTGCCGCGTCCGGCTACGGCATCATGTACAACACGCGCTATCTCAAGGCGAACAACATCCCGGCGCCGCGCGAATGGGACGATCTCAAGAAGCCGGTCTATTTCGGGCATGTCGGCATCTCGGCGCCGTCGCGCTCCGGCACCACGCATCTCACGGTCGAGACCATCCTTCAGGGTGAAGGCTGGGACAAGGGCTGGGCGACGCTGCTCGAGATCGGCGGCAACCTCGCACAAGTATCGGATCGCTCGTTCGGCGTTCCCGACGCCGTCAACAGCGGCCAGTACGGCCTCGGCATCGTCATCGACTTCTTCGGATTGTCGGCCAAGGCGTCGGGCTTCCCGGTCGAGTTCGTCTATCCGACCGTGACCGCAATCGTGCCCGCCAATGTCGGCATCATTGCCAATTCGAAGAACCAACGCGCGGCCGAGGCGTTCGTCGAATTCCTGCTGTCGGACGAGGGCCAGCAAATCCTGCTCGACCCGAAGATCCAGCGGCTGCCGGTGCGGCTCGACACTTATGCGAAGGCGCCAGCCGGCTATCCCAATCCGTTCAAGGACGCGCGACTCGCCAAGGGCATCACCTTCAACTCCGAAGTGTCGGAGCAGCGTTATGAGTTGCTCAACTCGCTCTACGACCGCGTCGTTACGTTCCGTCTCAAGGAGCTCAACGCGGCCTGGAAGGCGATCCAGACCGCCGAAGCCAAGCTCGGCGCGAAAGCCAGCGCCGCCGCGAAGGACCTGATCGCACAGGCGCGCCGGCTGGCGTCGACCGTGCCGATCACCGAGAAGGAAGCGAGCGATCCCGCGATTGCCGCCGCCTTCCAGGCGTTGAAGCCCGAGCAGAAGCCCGCCGGCAGGCAGGCTGAGTTCGAGAGCCGCTGGGACGCGGCCGCGCTCAAGAACTACACTGAGGCGAAGGCTTTGGCGGAACGCGCGCTGACGGCAAAGTAGCCTTCGGCCTCGTGTCCCGGGCGCACCTGCAGCACGAAGTGCTGCAGTGCAGACCCGGGACCGTCCCAGCGGTGGTCTTGCGGTTCGGAATTTGAAACGATCCCGGGTCTGCAGCGCATCACTCCGTGCTGCGCCGCGCCCGGGACACGCAGCAATCAAGTCGCACGCACCGCCGCTATCCCGCCCACGGCCCGAACGATATCATCGCCGCGTGTCAGACCTGTCGACGATTGCTCAACCGGCTCTCATATCCCGCCTCCGCGCGCCGAGGCGAAGACTCATATTTGTGTTGGGATTCCTGCTGATTCTCGTACTTCCACCCGCCATCTTCTATGGCTGGTTTGAGCTTCAGTCCCGCGCGACGGTTGACCGCAATGCACTTGACCCAGGATTCGCAAACGCGCTGAAGCATGCGGACGCGGCGGCTACCGTCTATTCGGTGTTGCGACTTGTTGGTGTTAGTGCGGGGGCGGCTGAGAACAGCGCCGTCAAGCTCGGCATCATCAACGAACAAGTCGAAATATACGTCAAGCGCGGCAGCAAGGATTCGACGATCGAGATGATGCGCGATTTCCACAACAACATGGTCGGCATCACCGTCGCGAAGTGGCGTTATAGCTTGACAGCATCTGATCGCCGCAGCCGTTCTGAGCAGTTGGTCGCGCTCGCAAGAACCGGAGTGTTGCTTCGATCGCGGCACGATATCAGCCTGTCGCCAGAGGAGGCCCACCGTGCCGAACAAGGCGCCGACATCGACTGGGCGATAAACTGGTTCCGCCGGAACATGGCGGCGATCGAGAAGCGAACCATGCAGTCCCTGCGAGAAACGGGGTTATAGGCTCGGTGTCAGCCCTCTCGACGATAGCGGTCGCCCGGCCGTCGCTCACGGTCCGCCTCGGCGGCAGCCCGGCGCAGATCGCGATCCTCGTCGGCGTGGCGCTGTTCCTGATCGCTTTCCTGATCGTGCCGATCCTGCGCGTGATCATGGTGGCGTTCACCGGCCATGACGGCGGCTTCACCCTCATCCATTTCAGCGACTTCTTCGACAACGCGCTGCTGCGCGACTCGTTCTGGAACTCGATCTATGTCGCCGCCATGACGGTGGTGGTCGCGAGCCTGATCGCGGTGCCGCTGGCGACCATCATCGCGCGCTTCAATTTTCGCGGCGCGGCGCTGATCCACACCCTCGGCGTGGTGCCGCTGGTGATGCCGCCGTTCGTCGGCGCGGTCGCGATGCAACTCATCTACGGCCGCAACGGCAGCATCAACCTGCTGCTGAACGAATGGTTCGGCTTCCGTATCCCGTTCATGGAAGGCCTCAACGGCGTCATCTTCGTCGAGGCGCTGCACTATTTTCCGTTCATCCTGCTCAATCTCTCCGCCTCATTGTCGAACATCGATTCGGCGATGGAGGAATCCGCGCAGAACCTCGGCGCCCACGGCCTCACGCTATTTCGGAAGATCGTGTTCCCGCTGGCGCTGCCCGGCTATATCGCCGGCGCCGCGCTGGTGTTCGTGAAAGTGTTCGACGATCTCGCGACGCCGCTGCTGCTCAACGTCACCAACATGCTGGCGCCGCAGGCCTACCTGAAGATCACCTCGGTCGGCATCAACGACCCGATGGGCTACGTGATCTCGGTGATCATGATCCTGTGCTCGCTCGGCGCGATGGCGCTCGCCGCTCTGACCTTGCGCGGCCGCGACTTCTCGACCCAGCAGCGCGGCGGCGGCGGGCTGTCGCGCCGCACCATGAGCCGCGCCGGCAACATCGCCGCCGGCAGCTTCATCGTGATGATCCTTCTGCTGGTGCTGTCGCCGCACATCGGCATCTTCCTGCTGTCGATCGCCACCGTCTGGTCGTATGCGGTGCTGCCGGACGGCTTCACGCTCGCGCACTACACCTCGGTGTTCCGCGAATCCGGCCAGATGATCTCGAACACCATTCTCTATTGCGGGCTCGCCGGGCTGATCGACGTCGTGCTCGGCGCGTCGCTCGCCTATGTCGTGCTGCGCACGCGCCTGCCCGGCCGCAAGCTGGTCGAGCAGGTCGCGATGTCCGCGGTCGCGGTGCCTGGCCTCGTGCTCGGCATCGGCCTGCTGCGGACCTACTACGATGTGCAACTGCCGTGGTCGGGTGAATCGCTGGCGACGTTCTGGTTCATGCTGGTGATCGCCTATGCGGTGCGCCGCCTACCTTATGCGCTCGCCGCTGCCACCGCCGCGATCCAGCAGCTCCACGTCAGCCTCGAAGAAGCCGCCGAGAACCTCGGCGCAGGCAAGTTCACGACGCTGACCCGCATCGTCGTGCCGCTGATGACCGGCGGCCTGCTGGCCGGCTTCGTGACCAGCTTCGCGACCGCATCGGTCGAGCTGGCCGCGACGCTGATCCTGGTCGCCCGCGCGCCGGACGCGCCGCTCGCCTACGGAATCTATGTCTACATGCAATCCGCCGCCGGCCGCGGACCAGGCGCGGCGCTCGGCGTGATTGCCGTCGTCGTGGTCTCGATCGCCACCTACCTCGCCTATCGCGTCGCCGAGCGCGAGCGCGGCCTGAAATCGAGGGCGTTCTGATGGCGCGCGGCGTCAGCATCGATCACGTGACCTTCG
>Ga0075430_100000667_pt1 | contig 26227 bp, 27 predicted proteins | sample RhiMetdeltSRZDD4_FD_75294 | JGI IMG/M metagenome (GOLD analysis project Ga0075430, IMG submission 75294) | Populus rhizosphere microbial communities from Tennessee, USA - Rhizosphere MetaG P. deltoides SRZDD4 | ecosystem: Host-associated > Plants > Roots > Rhizosphere > Soil | place: USA... | reverse complement strand
CGGGTTAACGCCACCCTGCCGGCCGAGGAAGACCAAGCTAAGCACCGGTGTTCAGGGCGTTGTGCTATCAGGTGCGGCCAAGGGCGGAGAGCGGTTAGCCGCGAGCCCTGGCGGCCAACCGGACTGGGTCAGCCCGCTCGATGCGCAACGCTCGTTCAGGGATTCCTAACGGAAACAATCAGTCGCCACGTGCTTATGAATCGGCTTGTGCCAAGGACGGATCGCGATGCGTGATCCGTACGGATGAGGTGTACCTGTTTTGTACCTGCACCCAGGGCTTTCTCGCCGATTTCGAGGATTGAGCGATTCAGAATTCGTGTAAGTCGTTGATAGAACGCGAATGGGTGCGACCGAATCCCCCTCCCTCCGCCAGCTTCGCCCAGGGGCGAAGCTGGCTGGAGTAAACCGTCCTCAGGCGCGCCGCATCTCGCCGTCGGTTCGTGCGAGGGGGCACGAAGCCCAGACTTCGTCAGGTCGTCCTCGTTCCGCGTCGAGCGGCGGCTCCCACGGCGCGTTATCTGTTCAGCAACGCGCGCCAGTTGACGACGAGCGTGATGGGCGCCGGCGCGGCCTGTTCCGCGAGCGTGTTCACGAGGAAGCGCTGGCCGTCGGGCGAGACGTCGTACATGAAGCCCGTGTTGCCAATCGTGAGCGCACGCGTATCGAACAACGGTCGTACAGCGCCAACCTCAAAGGCGGACCCCGCGCCGTTTACCGCGGCACTCATCAGCTTCTTATCAGGAGCCAAATAGAAAATCTCCTTGGCATCGCTCCGCCACCGAGGCCAGCTGCCGCCGGCAGTGGAGACTTGCCACTTGCCGCCAGGCCCTGGGAACGACGCGACGTACACTTCCCCTCTGCCGGATTCGTTCGACGCGTACGCAATCCAGCGGCCGTCCGGAGAGAATCGCCCGGGGACTTCGGTGAATGGCGTTTGCAGGACGGGAAATGCCTTGCGGTCGCCGAAGAGCGGCAAGACCCAAAGATCGGTTCCGGCCTGGAACGCGCCAACCCCAAACAGAATGAACCGTCCGTCGGGCGACCAGTCAAATGGCACTTTGTCAACACTGTCCGCCAGCAACTCCTCCTCGGTGCCTGCACCACTCGACGCCTTCTGATAGAGATCCCAATGTCCCTTGCGGTTCGCGTTGAACACGACGCGGCTCGCATCTGGAGACCAGACGGATGTGAGTTCTTCTGATGGATCGAATGTGAAGTGCGTCCTCAGATCGCGCGCGATGTCAAAGAGCCAGATGTCACGTCCTCTTCGCGCTCGATCGAAGAGGCTCACCGCCACACGCCCGCCGTCTCGAGTCAGTTCGAGGTTTCCGTAGCGGGCCTGATCTCCGAGCGTACCGATCTGCTTCCCGCTGCGGTCAAACCAGGCGAGGTGTGTTGGCGCGCCGGCTTGCCCTCCAGTATCCGCGGGACCCGTCTGATACGCGAGGACGCCGGTCTCCGAGACGCTAAAGGAGCCGGCCATCCCGGATGCGCCGCCGGTCATCACGCGTTCGGCGATCGGCACCGCGTCGCCAGTCAAGTCCAAGCGCTCGACATCAAAGGGCTGGGCCATGAGCGTCTGCTCACGGAGGAAGAGGAGATAGCCCAGTGCATACTTCGCGGTCGACCCGCCGGGCACGAGCAGCTTCCGCTCGTTCGAGTCGAGGGCGGCGACATAGATGCCGTTCGGGCTGTTGGGGCCACCGGCCTTACTCCCGACCGCGAAATAGAGGAAATGCCGGCCGTCTGGCAGAAAGAACGGAAACCAATGCCGCGTCTCCCCATTTTCAGCATTGAGCGTCGTCACCGGGGATGCTGCGCCGCCCGACGCAGACACCCGACGGAGGGGACTACCAGTGCGAAATGAGGCAAAGACGATTGTGCCGTCCCGGTTCCAGGTTGCGCCGGGGTTAGGGACGGAGTCGGTCAGAGTGACAGGCGGGCCGCCGGTCGAATCGACCCTTTTTATTTTCCCGCCCACGAAAAACCCGATGAACCGGCTGTCGGAGGACCAGAAGGGAGAGGCAGCGCCCTCAGTACCGGCCAGCGGCTGCGCAACGAGCCCGTCGAGCGATTGCACCCATAGCCCGATTGCACCACCGTTTTCTCCGACGAACGTCAGCCGCCGGCCATCCGGTGAAACGGCGAAGCCACGCGTTGGAACGTTCTCGCCCGCTGGCGGCAAAATTGAGCTGCGATAAGCACGCGTGTCGGCGGGTGCGCGCTGGAGATAGAGCCCACTCCCGGCACCGAGCACCGCAGCCAAGGTGACAGCGGCCAATGATATCCAGGCCATCCGCTCGCGGCGGGCACGGGGCGCGACCGGAACACCGGTGGCTCGGCCTGCGAGCGCATCGTCCAACTCGATGCGCGCATCGCCGATATCACGCACCCGGTGCCGGGAATCTTTCTCGAGACATCGCTGCAGCAGGCGTCGTACGGCGGCCGGAGTGGGGTCCGGCAACGCCGTCCAGTCCGGTTCGCGTTCCAGAATCGCCGCAATCGTGTCGGAGACGGTCTCACCCGCTAATGCTTGTCGCCCGGTGAGCATTTCATAGAGCACGCAGCCGAACGCCCAGATGTCGGTCCGCTTGTCGACAGCCAGTCCGCGCGCCTGCTCGGGGCTCATGTACGCGGCCGTGCCGAGGATGACACCGTCGCGCGTGCCCGTTTGCGCCGGCGACTGCGACCGATCCGGTGCCGCTCCGTCGTCGACGGCTACCTTCGCCAGCCCGAAGTCCAGCACTTTGACCGTCCCGTCGGGCGTGATCTTGACGTTGCCGGGCTTCAGATCGCGGTGGACGATCCCTTTCTCGTGCGCTGCCTCGAGCGCGTCGGCAATCTGGTGCGCGATTGTGAGCGCTTCCTGAATCGGCAACGGGCCCACCGCGAGACGTTCACCCAGCGTCGCGCCTTCTACGAGCTCGAGCACGAGGGCCCGCACGGCCGGCTGCCCTGAGTCTGCCGACGCGTCCGCCTTTTCCAATCCGTAGATCGCCCCGATGTGCGGATGGTTCAACGTCGCCAGTACCCGCGCCTCCCGTTCGAAGCGCGCGAGTCGCTCTGGATCTGACAGAAAGACGTGCGGCACGACCTTGATCGCGACATCGCGGCCCAGAGTCGTATCGCGGGCCCGATAGACGTCGCCCATGCCCCCCGAACCGAGGAGCGACAGCATCGTATACGGGCCGATCTGCCGTCCTACGAGCGACGCCTCGGGCTTATCAGCAAGAACGCGCATTGCCATCGCTCCCAGCGGTGCCGCGAGAAACCCCTCTGCCCTCGTCGCGTGCGCCAGTAGCGCCTCCACCTCGCGGCGCAATGTCCCATCACCCGCGCATGCCGCCGCCAGGAACGTGGCTCGATCGGGCGCATCGTGGTCGAGCACGGCGTCGCAGAGTTCTTCAATGCGCCACCGGCGCTCAGGGTCTGTCACCGCTCGTCTCCTTCGAGCTCACGAAGCAACCAGAGTTTCGCCAGGCGCCAGTCGCGCTTGACGGTGTCGGGCGACACATGGAGGACTTCCGCGGTCTCCTCCACGCTCAGTTCCCCGAAAAATCGGAGTTCGATGACGCGGCTCTTGCGAACGTCGACAGCCGCCAATGCCTCCAGCGCGCGATCCAGGGCCAGGACGTCCACTGCAGGTTCGGGTAGCGCTGCGAGCCCGTCGCTCAGAGTGACGTGTTGGGCGCCGCCTCCGCGTTTGCGGTATCCCCGGGACCGCGCGTGGTCGACAAGCACCCGCGGCATCAGGCGGGCCGAGATCCCCAAAAAGTGTGCGCGGTCCTGCCACGGGAGGTGCCGGGCATCCGTCAGCCGGAGAAACGCCTCATTCACCAGTGTGGCTTGCAAGGTGTGTCCGCGCCGCTCGCGGCCCATGTACCCGCGAGCCAAGCGGCGTAACTCCGCTTCCACGAGCGGCGTCAGCCGCTCGAGCGCGTCATCATCGCCGTCGCCCCACGCCCGCAGCAGCTCGGTGACCGCGCCGGGTGACGGTGCCGCCAAGACCATCAGACCAGGCTTAGAAGGCGAACCGGAAAGCCGAATTGCATCATCAGTGGCCCGTAGGCCAGCGCTGCGTTGAACGACGGCTGCCCATAGTTTGCGTTGCTCTCGTTGGTGACGATGCGATAGACGCGCGTCCGCACGAGACGCGAAAGGCACCGCGCTCGTCGGTGACCGCCAGAAACGTTCCATACGACAGCCGATTCGCGCCGAGGTCGTTTTCGGCAGGCTGCGACGTGCTTGCTACACTGGCGTATCGGGCGCTACATCGCTGTACCGTCTTGAACACCCCCTCGGCGAGCCCCTTCCGAGCGCGCCATCCTCGTCGTCGCCCAACGCCCGCCGCAATTCGGTGACCGCCCCAGGGTGACGGTGCCCCAAGACCTTCCGATCGACTCCACGCGCCAGCTCGATCCCGGATCTCGCCGTTTCTAACGCGTTTTTGAGGATGTTCAACCTGCAGACCGGCGTTCCCGCATTCCAGCGTGCGGACGGCCTCACGGCCGTCCAGCGGAGGGAACGCTATGAGCCGGAGATCCCGATTCCTGACCGTAGGCTTGATCCTGGCGCTCGGTCCGCCGGGCGTCGAACAAACCGCATCCGCTAATCAGGCGGGACCAGCTCCGATCGCTCTGCGGATCCGCGACGCTGCTCAGGGTCCAGACTTCATCCAGACCCGAGCGCAGGCAGCGGTCAGGCGAATCCACGCCCAACGCAACACAGCTCCGCCAGCCGGTCTGCCCGGACCGAGGATTCGGACGGATAGCCCGATCCTCAGGACGTTGATTCGCGATGCGTCCGAACGATCTCAGACCTTTCGTGCGCTCGTCGCCGCAATCGACGCCACTGATGGCCTCGTCTACCTCAGCGTCGGAACGTGCGGGCGCTTGCGTGCCTGTCTCGTGCACCGGGTGACGCTTGCCGGGGAATATAGGGTCCTGAACATTCTCGTGGACCTGGAGCCCAGCACGGATCCGACTCCGGCCATCGGTCATGAGTTGCAGCACGTACTCGAGGTACTGGGTGACTCGACAATCACGACTGACGTTGGGATTGTCGCGTTCTATCGGTTCCACGCGCGCAAGATTCGAGGCGTGCTCGAAACCGACGCCGCCATTCGCGTCGGCGACGCCGTACGTGCCGAACTGCGTCGGACCATCAGTCCGTGATCAAGGCCATGACGTTGAGATGACCGGCCCCGGTAGTGGGAGGAGGCCGGCGACATCTGCGGATGGAGTGGCGACGAGGCGCTGGCGTGTGTGGCCATGAATGCACGTGCGAATGTCGTCGAGTTGCACGATAACAGCGGCAGCTTGCTGCCGTAGGCGTTCGCGTCCACGGCTCAGCCCGGGCGTGGCCGCTGCGCGCACACGGCAGCGGCCCGTCGATGCCGGGTGACAGACCCGGTGGGTATTCAAACCCGCGTGCACAGAGACTCTTCTGACGCCCAGATCAACCTCGCCAACCGCCTGGGCTGATCCATCCCGATAAGCGGTTACGCCTATTGACGAAAGGAAGACCTATGAAACCCATTGGTGTTCAGAGCCGCGTCGTCTTGTTCGTGATCGCGGTCGTAATGCTCCTCCAGATTTCACCCGGCCTAGCCGACGCGCCTTATGCGGGGCTTGCGATGACGCAGGGCACCTCCCCCCTTTTAGGCTTGCCGATCCCTAGCACGCAAACAGTAGTGAGCGTATACAGTGCGCCCGTCGAAGTGACCTACACGAGGATAACCACCTTGCCTCTCATGGAGGGCTTTACCGGAGGCGATGTTCCCGGCAAATTTGTCGGGGAGGTTCTTCAGCGACAAGTAAGCCGTGATCTTCGTATCATTCGACTCGAGGCTATCTATGAGGTCCAAGCCGGGGACCACTCCTTTACCGCGCTCATCCGAGGCGGGACAGGCGAGACGAAAAGCGGTGAGCCGGCCAGTGCCACCGGCGCGGCCCTATTGGACGGCGTCATCCTGGCCGGGTGGCGGACCGGCGCGGAAGTGCATGTGGCATTCCAAACGATTAGCAGCTGCACTGACCGTGATGGCGTCACGCATGGCCCGTGTTTCGAGGGCACAATCCGCATTGAGCGAGCTCCTCGGGAGTAACGGTTGTTGCGGAATTTGCGACAGTCTCGCTGAGTCACGATAATTTTCGCGGCCACTTGCTTCTCGACGCTACGCTCGCGGAAACCACATCGGGGTGGAAGGCTGTCGCGGCGAGAGTAGCGCAACCGCTGTTCCGTCGGCGAGGCGGCGGGTCGAAGCTGCCGATCCGAATCTCAGGACCACGCGACAAACCCGATTTCGGACTGGATGTCCGCCGAGCACTCGGTCCTGGATAGGACCAGTCACCCAATTTGTTCTTTCCAGTCTGCCGTTTTCACGATTCGGTACCGCGACGTTGGTTGCCCGGTGCTCTCCGGAAACTCTTCGTAGACGAACGTCAATTCGTGGCGATCGAAGTTGTCGAACCATTCCTCCCAAGAAATCGGTCGGAAACGTCCGAACCCTGGGAAGTTGAACCGGATGCCTGCGTCGCCGTCTTGGACGTCAACGGTGGCCGGACCTGATCGGGTCGCTTCGCCAGTTGCGGGTTCCGCCTGACGGCTTGCTGCCCAATGTCTGATAACGTCGTGATCGCGGGTGGCAACAGTACGTGCCACCCTGGTGTCATGTTCTGTCTGGGCGGTCACGATGGGCACGTGATGTGGCTCGGTCAACAACGGTTTTTGAGGGTCCATGGGTTCACCTACATTTGCTTGACGATTTAGCGCGAATTCGTGAGAACGCCGTGTCGGCGGTTTAACGCGATGTGTTACAGGTGCGAACCGCTGGGGATGCGATGCGAGGAACGCACTTCTGGGAGTCCGCATCGCCGCTCACGGGCCGATTGGTCGCCCAGCAACCAGCGGCAACAATACGAACCAAACAATCGCTGCGACGCACGCCAGAGCCAGTGCAAGCCTGGCCACGAAGATCGTCTGGTAGCGCACCCGTGCCCACCACGCCGCGACACTCTTATCTCGCTTCGACGGTAATGACAGCGCGACGAGCAATAACCCAAGAACGATCAGGAGAGGGACAACCAGAAGTCACACCTGGCGACGCAGTCTAGCTCACAAGAGCCTCCAGGCTCGAACTGCGAGACTAACGATTCGAACTGAAGCGCCCGTCGCGGGACTTGCTGCCCGCGCAGCAGCCGCCACGCTGCTCAGCGAGCACGCGACGGCCCCCGAGCGATTCGCGGAGATCGTTTGCCGCTATGGTCGGTCCACCGCGAACTCATTCCCACATTCTTTACACCGGTACCAATCGTGCGCATCGTCATACGCGCGCATCTGCGTCAGCCAGACAAGCGACTCGCTGCGGCACCGCGGGCATCGTTTGGTTTGGCTGAAGACAGTTCGGTGTGTGCTCTCTTGCGGGGCGTCCGTGATCCCAGACATTGCCGTTCACCTGTACAAACCGTGTTTATGGTGAATACCCGTCGATTGAGCTCCAGTGACGCGGAGCTCGACCAAACGGTGCTCGACGGGCCAAATCCTCGCGTCGTTGTCGCCCTGTAGCTGGGGTGTACTCCGAGCCGACAGGTAAGAAAGACATTTGTAGCTAATCGGTCGTGACGACGGTGCAACAGGCTACAAACTGTTTGATTTCCGCCTCGTGGCAGAGGCGGTGTGCACGAACAGCGCCACTCGTGCGGCGCTGTTTACTGATGAGATGTGGATCGATCCGTAGAGCGGTTACGCGGTGTCCCGCCCCCTGCTGCGACCGCCCGAGAATACAGGGCCAATCTCAAATAGACGCCCTTCGTGTACGCGCACGGCTTCGCACGAGATATGCGATGCGAATCCGGCTTTCACTTCATAGAGCCGGCGGTCCGCCCGCGCAAAGAGGTCCCCCGCAATAGTCCGCGCGTTGAGTTGACGGTCGCTGAGCCGCCCGAGCTGCAGGCAAGTCACGCCGATATCCACGGTCACTCTTGATGTCGCAACCCGGAGATCGTCGGTCGCCCAGTCGTATTCAGCCACCGCGTACCAGAACCGCTCTCCGATCGTGCATGCCACCTCCGGGTCGTCGAGATCCGACAGGAAAAAGCAAAACTCATCGCCGCCGAAGCGAGCATGTAAGGCAGGTGGCCGCTCGACATCGGGCTGATAGCCCAACAGATCGGAGCACCGAACCTCACAGCGCAGAAGGTCAGCGATGCGTTCCAACACTCGATCGCCCGCGGCATGGCCCAGCGTGTCGTTCAAGGCCTTGAAGGCGGTGATGTCTGCCACGCCGAGCGCACACCACCGTCCTTCGCGGTCCACCGACAAAGCTATCTCGACGTGTTCCATGAATCGACGGAAATGCAGAAGTTGCGTCTTGGCGTCGCGATGGGTCCGCTCGGTCAAATCTGCAACGACCCGCTCGAAGTAGCGCGCTACGTTCCTGGAAGTCGCTTCGCGAGCACTGAGCTCTTCGCGCAGGCGATCGAAGCGCTGTGCGAAACCTGTCGCGACCGCCCGCAACGCCTCGTCCTTCGATGAGCGCCACACGCGTTCGTAGTACAGCAACACCTGGTCAATCGCGTTGACCAGCAAACGCTCCGCGTCGGGCGGCAACGACAACGTCTCGCGAATCCAGGCGTGCAAAGTTGCGCGTGTCGGGGGCTGCTCGGTGACGGCGAGTGGGTGTGCCCCATCGCCGACATTCATCGGCGGATTCGAATCTAGAGACCGCCGTGTGACTGTTTCGGATGCAAGCGCCTGTGAATATCGCGGCTGGGCCGTCTGTATATCCGAAGGTAGGTCGTCGACCGTTACGACGCCAGAACGGTTGGTCGCGATCATGTGTTCCACAACCTTTTTGACTTCGGCCACATTACCTGGCCAGGCGTACACGAGGATCAGTTGTGCCGCATCGGGTGTGAGTGTCGGCACCGGCACGCTACGGCGTTGTGCTGCGTCAGCCACGTAGTGCTCCCACAGCACCAGGATGTCAGTGTCCCGGTCGCGTACTGGCGGCACGTGAATCTGAATGACATTCAAGCGATGGAACAGGTCTTCGAGGAAACGATGCTCGGCAACCAGCGGTTCGAGGTTTCGACGGGCGGCGCTGATGACGCGTACCGGCGTGATCGAGCGGGCTGCACCGATGCCGAGCGGACCCTGCGACTGCAGAAACTCCAAGATTGAGGCCTGCGTGTGCAGGCTCAGCTCGTCGACGTCGTTGAGAAAGAGCGTCCCGTCCGTCGCGTGCTCCACGAGACCGATCTTGTCGCGAAAGGCTCCTGGAAAGCCGCCACGAACGTGGCCGAACAGGTGCGACCTGAGCAGTGCCGGCGGGATGCCTTTGCAGTGCGCTACGACGAATGGACGGTCGCGACGCTCGCTCTGTGCGTGAATCAACCGCCCGACCGTCTCGGTCTCCGTACCTGCCTCGCCATGGATCAATATGTGTGCCTGCGCGCGTGCCGCGAGCGCAATCTCCATGCGAAGGGTCTGAGCGGGTCGACTGCCTCCTACGAGAACCGGCCGCCCGGGTGACGATAATCCGTGGTTCACGACCTTTCCTGCTGTGCGATCGGGTTGGGTCTCATGGCGTGCACCGCGTCCACGATGTCGGCCAACGCCTGGACGATGAGCTGTAGATCGTTAACCGCGCTTGAATGCTCGTCGGCGCTCACAGGGACGCGGGCTTGTGCTTCATTGTTGAGGTGGGCAATCGCCGCTACGAGATGCGCGTGAACGACGCGCAACCGGTCGAATCGCGGCTCGGTATCGTTCGACACAAGCGTGAGCATGGATTCATCCGTTCGACTAAAGACTGATTGATCGGCAACGCGATCGCCTGGCCGGCGATCCGCCCGAAGATGCTTGATCCGTTGCAACGTGGCGTTGACGCGGGCGTCGCGTTCTTCTTGCTGGTCGTTGGGGTTCGGACCCTGTGGAGCCGAGGGCGGCTGCCGGCGCGCCATACTGGACGTGTGGTTGTGCTTTTAACGCATCAGGGGGAGGCAATCAAGTAGGGCGAAGGTTCTATATCGCCACCCTCTGCCGATTTTCACATTGTCGCGTCCGACCTACGGCGTAATCGTCAGCTTGTACGCCACGATTTTGTCCACGCCTTTGCGCGTATGCGGCAGCGGAAGGTACTGGCCGCTCGCGAGCAATTCGCGGTTGTTGCCGTAGAAAGGACTGCCGGGCTGGCCCGATTGTCCCGGCGCGTTGGTCCATACCGAGTTGTCCACGTTCGAGAGATCGATGATCCGCCGGAAGTTGGCGCCGGTCGCGTTGACCGTGTTGAATCCACCCGGCCGCTCCGCGGCGGGAAGGCTGTACTCGGGAATGAACTGGTGGTCCAGCGTGCTCGTGTTGATGCGGCCGTAACGCCACTGACTCCAGTCCGCTCCCCAGTCCTTCGTCAGCCGATCGAGCGCCTGACGAAGTCCCGTTTCAACGAGCGCCTGTTGATTGGCCCCGGTGCCCCTCCTTGTTTCACGCTGGCGCGCGGCTTCGGTCCCGGTCCAGCGGACGTAAATAGCCGCCGGCGCGCTGTCCTTCGTCAAGGTCTTGTCCCAGCCTTCAATCATCGCCCGCGCTCTCTCGATTTCCGCATCCTTGCTTCTCCATCCCTTGAACAACCGGTGGTCGCGCTCGGCACGGAGCGAGTACGCGTCGTGCTGCATCCGTTCGTGGTCTTCGACACCGAACTTCTGGCCGGTCCCGAGCATTTGGCGGATTCGCGCGATGCGCGAGATCTCCACGCCAACTGATGTGCGGAAGAGCACCGGCCGGCCCTTGTAACCGGGCGGATGCGTGTTGTCGTTCGCCGTTGCGATGTAGCCGCGCTCCGGATTGAATTCGCGCGGCAGATCGCTGCGGAACCCCTTCCACTCGTACTTGCCAGTGCCAGGCGCCGGGAGGCGACCGTTCCACCCGTCGCGGTCCGGCGTGAGACCGCTCACCTGGAGCGCGATGTTGCCCTTCTTGTCGCCGCAGATCAGGTTATGCGTCGGCACCTTCCAGAACATCGCGCGATCGAAGAAGTCCTCGCAACTCGTCGCCTGCGCGAGTTTCAGGCTCCCCTTGAACGCAGCAGTGCCAGGCTCCTGGTTCACCGACTTCGCCACGTAGGCGCGACGGTTCCTCAGGTCTTCGTAGAACACCGGACCGTGACGGGTGAACTTCAACTCGACGACACGCGGAGCCGCCTCGCCTTTTACCCGGATTTCCTCGCGGACGATTTTCATGCGCTCCCACGAGCCGTTGTACATCGTCTGGCTCGGATCGGCCGGGTTCGTCTCCTCGACGAATGTGTCGACCATGTCGATGCCTGCGAAGGTGAACCCCCAAGCCATGTTCTCGTTGCTGCCGCCGTCGACACCGAAATACGGCGGTTCGGTGCCGCCGATGACGTTCCATCCCGGAGATACCAGATGGACGAAGTAACGGAGCGACGGCATCTCGATCGTTCGATGCGGATCGTTTGACACGATCGGCACGCCCGTCGGCGAGAGCTTGCCGCTGACGACCCAGTTGTTGCTGCCGTCCTCGTCCTGCGGCTCTCTCGACACGCGCGCGTGCTGCAGCGTCGAAATCAGATGGCGGTATTCGGGGACGATCTCGAGTGGCGGCAACACGCCCGGTCCGAACGGATTACCATCCCCGCGGTTGACCGCTGCGAGCACGTCATTGGTGATCAACTTCAGGTCAAGGCCTTCGGGCAGCGTCAAGTCGTCCCACGGATCCGGTGCAGCCGCTCTGTTAGCCGCAGCCGCGCCCATCTTCGCCACGTCCATGGCGAGGCTGAGCTCCTGCGCCGGTGTGTTGGCAGCGCTGTCGAGACCAATTTCAGCCCAGCGCAGGGTCAACGTCTTCGCCGTCCACGGCTCGGGCTTGACGCCTGTGAGCTTGAATTCGACAGGCAGGTTGTCGGCGTTCTGCGCGACCCACGCGTTCAACCCGTTGGCCCACGCGGTGAAGAGCCGCTCCGCATCGGGGTGATAACTGGTCCACTCCTTTTCATCCCACGGTCCGCGGAACGCCATGAGGCGCGCCCGCTCGTCGAAATCGACCGCAGTCGGCCCGTAGATTTCGGCGAGTCGTCCTTCACGCCACCGGCGCCACATCTCGAGCTGCCAGAGCCGGTCCTGTGCCATTACGTATCCCTGCGCGAAAAACATGTCACTGTCGTTCCTGGCGTAGATGTGGGGCATGCCGTTCCGATCGCGAAGGATCTCTACCGGCTCCTTGAGCCCAGACACCTTCAGTTCGCCTTCGATCTGCGCGAGCGACTGCTTCGCGAGCTCATCGAGTGACTCTGGCACGGGCGGCGCCGGCGGAGTGGAGCACGAGGACATCAGCAGCGTGAGCAGAGCCGGCAAGCAACTGGCCGCAAATCTTCGAGGAGTAATCATGATGTAGTCCTGTCAGACGTTACTGCCGTGCCAGGCGCCCGTGTGGGCGGCCTGTGTCGAAGAGTACGCTTCCCTGAAGAAGCGAGCATAGAAGTCAGGGTCGATGTGATGGCACTGCATCCAGATACCGGCCGAATCGATGGCATGGCAATGCGCAGGAAACCGACCGTAGGTCTTCCAGATGTACCGGCAGATGGCACGCACGATCTCGACGACCTCGGGCTCGACATGCGGCGCTTCGCGAGCGAACGCCGCCGCTACATCAGGCTTCATGCTCGGGGCGGCGCTGGCGCCGTCGCGATAGAGACCTGACGGTCCGTATTTCTCCGCGAGGATCGCGTCGATGGCGGCATCGGTGTCCTTGAAGTATGGCGGCGCGTACGACTGGAACACCCCGTCGAGCCCGACCGGATTCGGCGCGGCCGCCGGGTACGGCCGCGGGACGAGGCGCTTCCTGGGCCGTTCGAAGCGGAAACCGAGGCCGGGCCCGATGTCGGGATAGCCGCCAAGCAGGATCGATGTTTCGAACGCAGCATGAATCCACCCGCCGAGCCCCATGCTCTGTGCGACGAGCGCAAGATTCTGGAGAAGCAGCATCGATTCGTACTCAGTCCGCCCCTTCGCGTAGAAGCTGAGCGGGATGGGGATGTCCTTGTTGAGAAATTTCGATTTGACCCACCGCTCGCAGCCGCACGGCACGTAGTTGTTGAAGTCGTCCACGAAGACCGGGCGCTGGCCGGGTTCCTGTGCGAGCACGTAAAACAGGCCATTGATGTATTGCCGTGTGACCTCGGTGACCGGCATGAACATCGTGCTACCCGGCACGTTCGACACATAGCGGTTGCCGCTGGCGTACGCCGGGAACCGCCGCGGAAAATCGGTGCGGCCGTCTTTGATCTTGACCTTGCATCGCTCTGCGTGAACGACGAGATCCTCGGCCGACATTGTGCGCACATCCGCCTGGACGGCGGGGCCGTCGGGCCGCTTGAGCATATAGGTGCCTTCGTCGTTCCACATGAAGAACACCGTGCTCTGGGCGTTATCGGGACTGCCAGCGGCCCGACCCATGCCCTCCAGGCAGGGAGTGCCCAGAAGCGGCTTGCCATCGGCCGTCTCGTACGGATTGTCCGCGTACGGCAACCCCGTGACGCCGGTCGCCGATATCAGGAACGCTTCCTCGAGCCGCGACAACGGCTGCGGCGCGAGCGCCGATTGAAAAGACAGCGTGCCCGAGCGGAAGGCCGCACCCGCCGCAACCCGACGCGATCGTCGTCCAAAAATCGCATCCCACAACGGGTACTGCCGCGCGGTTCTGAAACCTTCGACTGAACTCATCGCGAAGCCTTTCGGTTGATGCCGTCACCGGGGGGGAAGCAAGTGTATGCTCGCATTGAGCGAGTCGATTTCTCGAAGGAATTCGAAAGGTCTCGACTCACCACCCGGCGAGACTTCGCGTCAGTTGGGTATTACACTCGTCTAGCAAGCCCCTTCAGATCCGCCTCACACACCCGTGTGTTGACGGAACATGTTGCTTCAGGCGGATGTTCCGAAAGGTCTCGATTCGCTGGCTCCAGTCGCGGCCTCAGAACAGCGTGTAGATAAACGGGGCCGCTGCCGTGCCAGACAGAAGCATGAGCACGCTGAACACGACGAGCACGACCAGGATTGGAAGCAGCCACCACTTCTTGCTGGTTCGGAGGAAATAGAGGAACTCGGCGGCGATCCCCGAACGCTGGTTTGCTTTCGCCACGTCTTCGAACTTCACCATGGTGTCTCCGATCTAAAACTGCCTGAAATACTCGTCTGTGGTTTCCGGGCGGGATTGCGCAAGCCAGTACGACCGCCGATCGCCTCTGTGCAGGCGTAATGCATCGCGTCCCATCAACCGGAAGATGAAGGCAACAGGTGTGAAGACCGCGTAGAACGTCACCGCGAGCACCAGGCGTGAGATCGTCCAGCCGATTGGGAACGCCGCGATCATCCATCCCGTATAAACAAACCGGATCGCCATCGGCCAAATCAGGCCGATGCCGCCGACCACAAGCGCTCCGATCGCCAACGCCTGAGTCCAGGCGTCGACCTGTCCCTGCCACGCGCGCCACGCCGCCAGGCCGCCGAAGACGACGAGCCACAACCCCCCAAATTGACGGAGCATCTTCCGGGACGGAGGCGCAGTCACGTCACTCCACTGCATGGTGTCTTTCCTGTCTCGCCTGGTCAAAAACGAAAACGCCTGACAACATCGTCCTGGCTCAGTCCAACTGGAATTGCGCGAGGTATTTGTCGCGCGTCGCGGTATCGACCTTCTCGACGTCGTCCTTGAGCAGCACGACATCCCCCATCACCAGCGCATCCATCTCCGTACCGAGGAAGCACCGATAGGCGTCCTCGGGCGTGCAGACGATCGGTTCCCCGCGAACGTTGAAGCTCGTATTCACGAGCACCGGACACCCCGTCCGGCGAAAGAACGTTTTGAGCAGGCGGGCCAGGCTGGGATTGCGGTCTTCGTCCACCGTCTGAATCCGCGCGCTGTAGTCGACGTGCGTCACGGCGGGAACCGTCGACCGCTGGACGTTGACACGGTTGCGCAGATCGGGATCATTCGCCATCATCGCGCGCTGTTCGCTGGAGACCGGCACTCTCCGCTCCTCGAGGACGGGCGCCACGAGCAGCATGTATGGACTTTCCTGCCCCGGCTCGAGCGCGAACCAGCGATGCGCTTCCTCCTGCAGCACACAGGGTGCAAACGGCCGGAAGCTCTCGCGGAATTTGATCTTGAGGTTCATGGTCGCCTGCATCTTCGGCGACCGCGGGTCGCCCAGAATGCTTCGCGCCCCAAGGGCGCGCGGGCCGAACTCCATGCGTCCCTGAAACCAGCCGACCACCTTCTCTGCGACCAATAGATTGGCCACGTCCTCACAGAGTTCGACTTCGTTCGCCGCGCGCCGGTATTTCGCGCCGACGCTGTCCAGGAAACGGCACACGTCGGCCGTATCGAACGCCGGGCCGAGGAAACTGCCCTTCTGGCGGTCCACGCCGTTTGAAGCGCGAGGCTTCTCCAAAAGCTGATGCCAGACGAACAGCGCCGCGCCAAGGGCGCCGCCGGCGTCGCCGGCGGCCGGCTGTATCCAGATGTCGGAGAACGGCCCCTCTCTCAGCAACCGCCCGTTGCCGACGCAGTTGAGCGCGACACCCCCGGCCAGCACGAGGCGGGTCATGCCAGTTTGGCGAAACAGCTCGTGACCTATCGCCAGCATCGCGTCCTCAGTGACGGCCTGGATACTGGCTGCGAGATCCATATGGCGTTGCTCAATCGTCGACTCGGGGTCGCGCGGCGGCCCGCCAAAGAGCTCGTCGAACGCGCGATTGGTCATCGTGAGCCCCTGGCAGTAGTTGAAGTACTTCATGTTCAACCAGAAGCTGCCATCGTCTTTGAGATCGATCAGATGTTTGTAGATGGCATCCTTGTACAGCGGGCGGCCGTAAGGCGCGAGGCCCATCAGCTTGTACTCGCCGCTGTTGACCTTGAACCCGCAATAGTACGTAAACGCGGAATACAGCAGACCGAGCGAATGCGGAAACTCGATCCGTTTTGTCAGCTCGATCCGATTCCCGCGCCCGATACCGATCGTCGTCGTCGTCCATTCCCCGACGCCGTCGAGCGTCAGGATCGCCGCCTCGTCAAAGGGACTCGGGAAGAACGCGCTGGCGGCGTGACTTTCGTGGTGATCGGTAAACACCAACGGAACCTTCGAACCATTGCCGAGGCCCTGTCTGATAACGCTTGGCAGCCGGACTTTTTCTTTGAGCCATACGGGAATCGCCATGTTGAAGCTGCGGAGCCCGCTTGGCGCATAGGCGACGTACGTCTCGAGCAGGCGCTCGAATTTCCGGAGCGGCTTCTCATAGAACACGACGTAATCGACGTCACGGGTCGTCCTACCGGTTTGCTGCAGGCAGTATTCGATGGCGCGTGCCGGAAACCCCGGATCGTGCTTTTTCCGGGTGAATCGCTCTTCCTGTGCGGCGGCGACAATCTCCCCATCCACGACGACGCACGCGGCGCTGTCGTGATAGAAAGCCGAGATGCCAAGTATCGTGGTCATCGTCGAGGCCTTAGCGAAGAGGTGACGCTCGTCCCGATGCCTGCACGACTAAGTCTAGCTGGTCGGCCAAATACACGGCTACGACACGATTGACACCCGTTGAGATGACCTCAAGACGGTAGTAAAGGTCCTCATAAACCCCGAGAGACGCTCGGTGCCTTGACCGCGACGTGCCGCCCGCGCGGGTGCAGGAGACTAGTGCGCGCCGTCTGCGCTTCTTCTTGGATGTGGACCGCTGGTTCGGCTGGTCGAAGGCCGGCCTTCGTCCTTCTGGTCCAGGGCAGTCTCTATGCGCGCTTTGAGCATGCGGGCGTCCTTGCCGAGGTTGCGAAGTTGCCTGAGCATGTCGGCCGTTCGCTTGCGACTGAGTTGTGGATCCTGTCCGGGCAAATCCGTGCACCGGCGCGCCATGTAATCCTCCGCGGGGGGTTTCGGAATGCGCGGCGTTCCAGCAAACCGACGCTGTCTTATCAGACTTTGCCGACGTTACTGAAGTGCGACGACGGCGTTACTTTTGAGGAACGAAAATACTGTGTCGAAGTCGCTAAACCCCGCAGAGATACTTGCCGTGGGCGGGATCATTTACCTGCCCAGATGCACGCCCACTACCGCGTTCACGCGAACGTGCAGCTCCCAGCCGACTCGCGCCTCAACGCCGAGCATAAGCCGCTCTCCGACGAGCCCCCTGACACCGCCACCTGCGGTAAATGCGCCCTCGCTGGACGTGAAGGTTTCATTGTCGAGAAACGACTCGCGTGTTTGAAACAGCCCGGCGCCGACAACGACAAACGGTGTGATCAATTGCGGGGCGCCATTCACGGGAGCGACAAGGTCCAACATCACGTTACCCGTGAGCATCAAATGATTGTGGTTGTCGCCCCGGATGTACGCGATCTCCGGTCCCAGGCTGACTCGCGGCAATACATAGACACGGACGGATCCCCCGACAAAGCCTTCCGTCACGACCCCGTCGTCGGCGAAAAGCAGCGCGCCGGCCGCGAGCTCCGCCGCCGGTCCGGGACGTTCCTGGGCTGCCGCCGGACGCCCCAAGGGCGAGACGATGAAGATCGTCGCGAAAACGACCACGCTGATTGCCGGCCGCATCGGATTCGATTTCGGACCTCTCAGATTCAGTGGGCGAACCAAGTAGCGCCCAGCGCGGTGAAACACCTTAGCTGGTCGAGTGGATAATCGCGAGCAAAAGCTGATGTCGCTTGAATCACCACACCCCCTCTTCATAGTTGCCGTCACAATCGTCGCAATCATCGTCCTGATGTGGACGGGGAAGATCTGGGCGCGCAGGCAAGTGACGCGGTGGTGCGAGCGAGAGGGGTACGAGCTCGTGAAGTTCCGAGGTGCGTGGTTCTACGAAGGACCGCGGGCCTGGCTCCGCACCGAGGAAGAAGACGCCTACCATGTCGAGGTCCGGGACCGACGCGGCGATACGAGGACGGGTTACGTCGTGTTCGGCTCCTGGTACCCGTTCAGCGGAAAGATCACGGTTGAATGGGACTGAGGCTCATCAGTGGATCGTCCGCGTCATCATGCCGCGCGAAGACACAAGGAGATCCAGATCGCACGGGTGTCTACCTCTAGCCTGCTTGTCAGCGGCGAGGAGCCTGTAACCAATCTGCTGCGCAAAGTTCGGGCGGCCATTACTGCCGAGTCGGCGTCCGGCTGGTGTTTTGGCCGCTCGCGCCGCGAGGCCGAGAATCATCCGCTCGCGTCCTAGTCGCCGGCTCGCGAACGCGTAGATCCGACAGGGTGCCCGTCGATTTCGGAGTACGTGTAGGTCATGCGGAGGGTCGCGGCACCAAGCATGCGGAGCTGGGCACTCGATTCAAGCATCACTGGGACGATTGCATCGTTGATCCGTTCGTAGGATCGAACGATATCAGCGTGTTTGACCCAGAACGACGGGCTTTTCGCGAGCCGTCCTTCGAGTCGAACCAAGCCGCCGTCGCGCTGGAGGAACATCGTTCCCGATACGAGTACGCGTTCCTTTCGACGAGGCGACAAGAGAATGTTGACGAGACCCTGGGCGTCGACTCCGTTTGTTTGAAACGTGTAGTTCGCGCTCCGCAGTGCCGAACGCGCTGCCTCGCCCTGTGCGATGACTTCTCGCTCGCCGTCAAGTACGGCTCGCAGCACCCTCGAGCGAATATAACTTGACCCACCTTCGGCGGTGATTTCGTAGCGGAAGCCGCTCTGCCGCGAGTACTCGGTTACGGCGTCGAGCCATCCCGTTCGGCTTCCGTTCTCGGCTTCGAGCCGACGTTTGGCGCGATACGGCGGCTGCGCAATGTCCTGTGCGAGGAATTGCCTGATGGAGTCGTCGGCCGCCCTGGTGGAGTCGTCGGCCCCGTCGGGAACCGTCGCGGAAAGAGTGTGCCCGAACGCTGTCAGCAACAGAAGAACCGGGATCCTGACGACATTACGAGCGGCGATGAACACGTGTACATAAGGTGCACCGATCATGCCGCCGTTCGCCGTCGCAAGACACGATCAGATAGAGATAAGAAGAACGGGGCGTGTCGGGAGGCAAAACTGCGCCTCCCGCCGAGTGGGTGGGATGATGTCGCCGTCCAAGAGTGGACCGCGAGCGATGTTGCCCATTCACGAGCAATCGAGATGCCAACGACCGCCCGATATGGCTGCGTTCTTGCACCAGCTTTCGGGCGGATATGCGGAGATGAAGAAGTTGCCGCCGACGACACATCGCAAGCGCTCTCTCGGCGAAAACGATGCGACCGTCGCGATCTTCAGCAGGGAAACATGGATCTGATTACGCTCGGTGCAATAGTCGTCTCGTCGATTGGATTGGGCCTGGCGGGATCCTGCGCGATTCTGTCCGGTGTGTTCTGCCTCGTGATGCGACCGATTGGCGGGGACCACGTCGTGAGCATCCCAGCCACTGGAGAAAGTGGATCATGAAACGCACACTATCAGTCTCGCCTCGCCCGCTGCTTAACTGGGTTCTCTGCCGGGGATGGCAGCTCCTCACGTGTCGAGTCGAACGGACAGGCAATCGCTACAAAGTGTCTGCCCTTACACAGGAAGGGCATCAGCACGTGTACGTCAAGCGGTTTAACGCCAGCGTCGCGGCGTTCCAAAACCATGCGGCGCTGGTGGCAGGCCTTCGCCGTGCAGGTTGGGTGTCGGTCGCGTATCGCTAGCGTTGAGCCGGAGTTGTGGTTGGCTGACCGAGCAGAGCCCGGAAGGTCAACACTAATTTAAGGAGTGTTATGAGTCTGCTACTGATTCTGATTATTCTCCTCGTCGTGCTCGGCGGCGGAGGCTTCTATGCTGGTGGACCGCGTGTCGGAGGTGGTCTCGCGGGATTGATTCTCCTGATCCTGGTGATCCTGGCCCTGTCGGGGCGACTCTAGTTCGAGTCGCCGCGGAAACACCACGGATCGACTGCGATCACGGCGCGATCACCACCGCGCCACGTCCTCGCGGCGCAACGACAGAAACGAGGCCGCGCTCAAGCCGAAGAGCGCAAAGCTCAAGATGTACAGGCCTCGTTCCCCGCGTGGGAACAGATCGATGAACCCGAACAACGCCACGACAGCCGCCAGAAACAACACGAGCGATGTCCAGCCCACATTGAGCCCCTGCGTCGAATGCCTCGTGGTGGCGTATCCAGCGATGACGCACAAGATCGTTGCGAGCGCCGCCGCCGGCAGCGCATCCTCGCGGGCACGCTGACTCACCGGCAATACCTGATAAGCCCGTTCGACCCATGGCAAGCCTGCGGCAAAGAGGCTTACCGCGGCTCTAATCTCTTCAACGATTCGCATTTTGAATGGCGAGCGGCCGTGTGCCGAAGATTGTGCACCCGTTGCGCGGAACCACATAGCGATTTTGAAAACGCAGTGCGCGGCAAAGGGATACTGGGGTTTGAATTTCTGCGTGCTAAGATCTGCTCCCTTCAGGTCTATTCCTGCCTCACATCCAGTGGGAGAAACAGCCATGAGTGACCAAGCCACTTCGACATTCGAAAAGAGTCTTCGCGGACGACTGGTCCGTCCCACCGATGCCGATTACGATGCCGTGCGCGCGCTTTACAACGGCATGATCGACAAGCGGCCCCGCCTGGTCGCGCGGTGTGTCGATGCGGCTGATGTCATCACGGCGGTGAACTTCGCGAGAAACGAGGGCCTGCTCCTCGCGATTCGGGGTGGTGGCCACAACGGTCCCGGTCTCGGCAGCTGCAACGACGGCCTCATGATCGATCTCTCGACGATGAAAAGCGTGCGCGTCGACGCCGCGAACCGGACCGTCCGCGTAGAGCCGGGCTGCACGTCGGGAGACGTCGACCATGCGACGCACGCCTTTGGTTTGGCGGTACCGTTCGGTATCGTCTCGACTACCGGCGTTGCCGGCCTCACTCTCGGAGGCGGCACCGGTTATCTGACGCGTCGCCATGGTCTTACGATCGACAATCTTCTCGAAGCCGACGTCGTGCTTGCCGACGGAAGCTTCGTCACCGCCAGTAAGTCACAGCATCCTGAGTTGTACTGGGCGCTGCGCGGCGGCGGCGGCAATTTCGGCGTGGTCACGAGCTTCCTGTTCCAGGCGCACACGGTGGACAACGTCTACGCGGGTCCCATCTTCTGGGAAGCTACTCACGCGAAAACGATCATGCGCACCTATCGCGACTTTCTGCCGACCGCATCCGAAGATCTCGGTATCTTCGTGGGGCTCAAAACGGTGCCGCCGATGGATCCCTTCCCGAAAGACTATTGGGGTAAGCGTGCGTGCGCGATCATCGGCGCGTACAACGGCTCGGCGGCGGATGGCGAGCGGGCGATGGCGCCGCTGCTCAAGAGCCTTCCGGCGCCGATCTTCAACTGGATGGGCGCGATGCCGTTCCCGTCGATAAATGCGCTCTTCGATCCGTTTTTCCCCAAGGGGCTTCAGTGGTATTGGAAGGGCGACTACGTGAAGGATCTGCCGGATGAGGCGATCGAGACGCACATCGCGCAGGCCGCAGGCGCCCCGAGCGATCTCTGCCTCATGCACCTTTATCCCATCGATGGCGCCGTCCATCGTGTCCCCCGCGACGCTACGGCGTGGAGCACGCGCGATGCGAGATGGTCGATGGTGATCGCCGGCATCGATCCCGATCCAAAGAAAGCGGATGCGCTGAAGACATGGGGGCGTGCGTACTGGAAGGCTGTGCACCCGTACAACCTTGCCGGCGCATACGTCAATTTCATGATGGACGATGAGGCGGCGGGTCGTGTTCAGGCGACGTATGGCGACAACTACGCGCGCCTGACGCTCGTCAAAGCGAAGTACGATCCGGGCAATCTATTCCGGGTCAATCAGAATATTGAGCCGGCGCCGGCGGTAGCGTAAATCATTTCAGATTGCTGCTCGGTCGATTGAGGAATGTTGTCGATTGACAATTTCGCGATCGCTCGAATTGATTGACGAATCAACAATCGATTCATCAATCGGCACTCGTCAATCGACAACAGTCCATTCAATCGGTCAATCTGCAATCTGCATTGCAGATTACCGAGGCACCGTTGCGGCGCCCACCCCTGCCGGTATCGGCTCCCGGCGTGTGTCCTCGAATGGTCGTTCAGGGTGCATCAGCGGCGCGAGCGCCGCGCCCAACAGCAGGAGCCCGAGCGACCCGGCAAATGGGAGTACCCAGTTGCCTGTCGCATCCGCAACCATGCCAAAGGCCAGCGGCGACAGTATCGCCGCCAGTGCGGACCCGGAGTTCATCAGCCCGCTTGCCGTCCCTGCAAATTTCCCGGCAATGTCCATCGGAATCGACCACATCGGTCCGATGATCATTTCCGCGAAAAAGAATGCCCCTCCGAGCGCCAAAGTGATGACGGTGATATTCGTCGTGAGGAAGATCGGCAGCATGCAGACGAACGACGCGAGGAACGCGATCATCGCGACGTTGCGCCGCGCTCTTTTGAGGTCGCCGGTCTTGTGCAGGATGCGGTCGCTGATCTCGCCGCCCAGTACGTTGCCGATAACCCCGGGGAAGTACACCGCCGCTGAGAAGAACGCGGACTCGCGGGTATTGAAGCCGTACTCGTTCTGGAAAAACGACGGCAGCCAGCTCAGATACAACCAGAGCGTCCACCCGTAGCAGAAGTACACGGCCGTCACCGGCAACATGCGGCGTACGAGCGGTCCCCACGGGACCTGCGGACGTTGCACATTTAGCGGCCGCCCATTGTTCGGCAATGTCGCGAGCAGCTCGGGTGTCATGCTCTCGTGCTCGGCGGGTACGTCGCGGAAGTACCAGACCCACGCTACCACCCAGAGGACGCTCAAGCAGCCAAGGATCACGAATGAACCGCGCCAGGTGACCAGCGCCATGAGCCACGCGACCAGAGGCGGAGTCGCCACGATGCCACCGCGGGCAAACGCATGCGTAATGCCCTGGGCAAAGCCGCGGCGAGAAGCGGCCGTCCAGCTCTGCATCGCGCGCGTCGCCACCGGAAACGTCGCGCCCTCACCGACACCGAGCAGAACCCGCATAAAGAGAAGGCTGGCCATTCCGCCGGCGAGCCCGGTCAGAATCGTCGCGCCGGCCCAGACCAGACCGCAGGTGAACAACGTCCTGCGCGGTCCGAATCGATCGCCTACCCACCCCCCGAACACCTGGAACGCGAGATAGGGGTATCCGAAGACGGAGAAGATCAAGCCATATTGAGTGGCCGTCAGGGACAACTCGCGCCTGATGTCGCTGGCAGCGGTCGCGATGTTCACGCGATCGACGTACGTGATCAGGTACATCAGACACAGGAGGAACAGGACGAAACCAGGCGGAGTCGGTCGCAAGAGTCGCTGCCACCACTTCATACGTGCCTCCGTAAGTCAAAAGTCCGTCTAGCTCGCCTTCCGGAATATCACCAGGAACAGATCGTTCGGCTGGCTCTGGGCCGACCACTGCCGATTCTGGCTCACCATAGTCAGTCCTGCGCCCTTGACTTCCTGAATCACCACATCCGGGGGAACGCCGTGGCCGTTGCGGTTGGACGGAACTCCCGCCGGCAGTTCGCTTTTGGGTCGCGGCGGGAAGTCGATGATTGCCAATCGGCCGCCGGGTTTCAGCGATGCCGCCACGCTGCGCAGCATGTCGTTCGGCTGAGTGAGGTGGTGGTAGGCGTCGCGAATCAGGATCGCATCGCAGCAGTTCGCGGGAAGGTTCGTTGACCGTTCGGCGCCCGCAAGTACTGTGACGTTGGTCAACCCTTCGCGCTTCGTGGTCTCGCGGAGAAATGCCAGCTGCTTTTCGCCGATGTCAGTTGAATACACGCGGCCGGACGCGCCCGTCCATTTCGAGAACGCCGTTGTCCACGCACCGAAGCCCGCTCCCACGTCTCCGATTGTCATTCCGGGCTTTAATTCCAGAAGATCGACGAGCCGCGGCACTTCGATTGCCGCGGTCTTGATCATCGCCTCGGTGAGCCCCTGCTGGCCACCCTGTGGCGGGGCAGCCGCCTGTTGCGCAACGAGTGAGGCGAGAAACAAAAGTATGAAGACGGGTACAACGACGGCCTTGCGCATCGAATCTCCCTCGAAACGAGCTCACAGGTTGAACAAGTCGTCGAACGCCTTTCGCGCATCATCGACGCGTGGCGTCGTCGTCTCGCGCTCGACGGTCGTGCGTGGAGCATACAACGTGCACGAGTTTTTCGAGTTCTTCGGGGTGATTCGGGCGGGCACCGCCTGCATGCATTCGAACCGGCTGCCTGGATCGAATGACGTGCACTGCGAGCAGCTGTGCAGTTCGACGCCGCATCGCGGGCATCGGCTCTCGAACCCGACGTCGGCGTCCGCGATCACGGTGCCGCACTGCGCGCATCGCACGACGGTGCGGAACCCCGGCATGTTGATGTTGCGCGGTTCGACCTGTGAGATACGCCGCGTCGCAGCCGGCGCGCCCGGTTCCGGCGCGGGGCGGGCGGGCTGCGGCTTGCGTTCGCGATCCCGATCGTCGTCCTGATATCCGCGCTGTCGATATTTGCGCTCGCTCATGGGTGTTCCAGCCGTTCCGCGCGCGATTCTACGCCCTTCGGCAACTCCGCGACACTCCAACCAGCGACATGGTCGATGCCATTGACCCAGCGACCCTGAAACGGTCCACCCGGGAGGGCGGCCGCGAGAGCGGCCCGACTCACACTAACACGTGAAAAGGCCTACATTCCGGGCTGAAACCGGGCCGTCGGCACGGTAGAGGTGCGATGCCAGAGCTTGCACCTTTTTTCACAACATAGTACAGATCGATCGTTTACCGGGGGAAATACCCGCCTGATCTGTGCCCTTCCGCTGGAGTAAGGCGAGCGCCCGCCAAACGGGCCACCCGACAGTCAACGTTCGATGCCTCAGATATTCCGCCGTAGCGCCAATACGTTCGCGCGAGCCAGCGTTGTCGGCGTTCTTCTTCTGGCCGGCGGGACGGTCGGGCTCCTCATCGTCATCGGCCGGTCGTCCTATGTGACACGCGCCGAAGAATTCGTCGAGCAGCCCATTCAGTTCAGCCATCTCCACCACGCCGGCGACGATGGCATCGACTGCCGTTACTGTCATACATCCGTCGAGACCTCGTCGTTTGCAGGGATTCCACCTACCAAAACCTGCATGAACTGTCATTCCCAGATCTGGTCGACGGCTGCCACTCTCGAGCCGGTCCGCGCGAGCTTCCGCGACGATCGCCCGCTGCGATGGGTTCGCGTGCACGACCTGCCGGACTTCGTCTACTTCAATCACAGCATCCACGTGAAGAAAGGGGTGGGGTGCGAGACCTGCCACGGCCGGGTCGACCAGATGCCGTTGACGGTGCAGAAGAACTCGCTGCAGATGGATTGGTGCCTGGGGTGTCACCGTGCGCCAGAGCAATTCGTTCGGCCGCGAAGCGAGGTGTTCACCATGGGGTATCGCCCCCCGGTGCCGCAGTCGGTGCTCGGCCCGAAGCTCGTGCACGAATACGGCATCCAGAGTCTGACGACCTGCTCGACCTGCCATCGGTGACCGGTTCATGACCCCGCCATCTGACATCGAAGCCCTCCGAGCCAGGCTCGAGAACACCCGAGGGCGGGAGTACTGGCGCAGCCTCGAAGCGCTCGCGGAGACAGCCGAATTCAAGGAATTTCTGCACCGAGAATTCCCCCACAACGCCTCGGAGTGGCTCGATCCGGTGGGTCGCCGGAGCTTCCTGAAGCTGATGGGTGCGTCGCTGGCGCTGGCGGGCGTCAGCGCTTGCACGCGACAACCGAACGAAGAGCTCGTGCCGTACGTCCGGCAGCCCGAGGAGCTGGTTCCCGGCAAACCGCTCTTCTACGCCACCGCCATGCCGATGAGCGGCGCCGGGTCGGGGCTCCTCGTTGAAAGCCACGAGGGGCGGCCGACCAAGATCGAAGGGAATCCCGATCATCCATCGAGTCGCGGATCGACAGACCTGTTCGCGCAGGCGTCGATTCTCACTTTGTACGATCCCGACCGCGCACAAATCATCACGAACGTGGGCGCCGTTCGTCCGTTCACCACATTTGTTGCGGCGGCGCAGGCGGCGTTCTCGGCAGGGCAGGCGAATCAGGGCGCCGGCATCCGTATTCTCTCGGAAACTCTGGCCTCGCCGACGCTTGCGGCCCAGCACGACGAGTTCCTCAAGCGCTTTCCGCGCGGCAAGTGGATTCAATGGGAGCCGGTCGGGCGCGACAACGCCCGGGA
>Ga0075430_100000663_pt1 | contig 26243 bp, 24 predicted proteins | sample RhiMetdeltSRZDD4_FD_75294 | JGI IMG/M metagenome (GOLD analysis project Ga0075430, IMG submission 75294) | Populus rhizosphere microbial communities from Tennessee, USA - Rhizosphere MetaG P. deltoides SRZDD4 | ecosystem: Host-associated > Plants > Roots > Rhizosphere > Soil | place: USA... | reverse complement strand
AGGACGGCGACGATCGGCTCGTGGCGACCGTGCTCGGCGGGGCGCGCGACGGGACGCTGCTCGTGCGCCTCGCGGACGGCACCGATCGACGCATCGTGGTCGGCGAGCTGCTGCCGTGAGCGCCCGCGTCGCCGTCGCCGAGGCACCGATTCGCCCGGTCGAGCGCGTCCGCTTCCGCTGGCTGCTGGCGGTGGAGCTGCTGGCGCTGGTCGGCGTCCTCTGGCTCGCCGTCGCCGTCCGGCTGCCCGGTCTGGGCGATCACACCGACCTCTCCGACGAGGGTATCCGTGGCGTCCAGCTCCGGCTGCTGGCGGTCGGCTTCAAACCCGTCTCGGAGATCTACGCCTCGCAGGGGCCGCTCTCGCTCTGGCTGTTCTGGCCAGCCGTGGCACTGTTCGGGCCGGAGATCGTGGTCGCTCGAGTCACGGTGGTGGCGTACAGCCTGGTCGTGCTGGCAGGCTCGGCCTGGATCGCGCGGCGGGCGGCCGGCCCGATCGCCGGGATCGCGGCCGGCGCGGTGCTGGCGGTCAGTCCGGTCTTCCTCGATAACTCGCGACTGGCGTTCGTCGAGGTGCCGTCGATCGCGCCGACGGTCCTGGGGCTGGTCGGCCTGCTCCTGTTCCGCCGGTCCGGGCGCCGGCGGTGGCTGGTCGCGTCGGCCGTGCTGGTGGCGCTGGGGATGCTGGCGAAGCCGATGGCGGCCGTCGCGGGGCTGCCGGCGCTCGTCCTGCTGCTGGCGCCCCGGCTTGAACGATGGGGAGAGGACGAGGGGCCGGAGCGAGCGTGGCGTCGGCGCCTCGTCGACCTCGGGCTCTTCGCCGGCGTTGGCCTGGCCGTCTGCGTCGCCGTGGTCCTGGCGGTTGGCCCGACGACGCTCTACGAGCAGGTCGTGGCGTATCGGCTCGGGGCGCGGGCCGTGCGCGGCTGGGATCTGGCGTCCAACGCCGGCCTGGTGGCGGCCCAGCTACGGCTGCACGGTTGGGGCGTCCTGCTGGCGGCGCTCGTCGGCATCGCTGGCGTGGCGCTGGCGGGCCGTCGACGGGCCTGGGTCGGGATCGCGGCGGTCACGTGGCTGGCCGGAGCCCTCGGCGCGCTGCTGGCGTACTCGCCGCTCTGGGAGAAGCACGTCACGTACGCGCTGCCGCCGCTGGCGATCGTGACCGGCATCGGCGTCTCGTCGGTTGCGTGCCTGGCGAAGGGCATGCCGGACTGGCGGCGCATCGGCTGGCCCCGGGTAGCGATCGGCGTGACGGCTGTGGCGGCCCTGGCCCTGGTGGCGGCGCACCTCCCGACGCTCGCGGCTGGCACGCGGGCGATCATGTATCGCCACGCCGGCGGCGACCTCTCGCGCTACGCCGACGACCTGGAGATCGTCAAGGCGGCGACCACGGCCGGCGACTTCGTGGTGATCGACGATGCGTACCTGGCGATGCTGACGGGTCGCCTGACGCCGCCGTTCCTGGCGGACCTCTCGTGGAATCGAATCCTGGCACGGGCGCTGACGGCCGACCAGGCGATCAATGAGACGCGCCGACTCGACAGCAAGATCCTGATCCTCCAGGACGACCACCTCGGGCAGGTCCAGCGATACCTGACGTGGGCGGACCGAGAATACGTCCTGGTGAGGTCGTACGTGCAGCGGCGGCCGGCCCGGTTCCGGCGGGTGTACGCGAGCCCGAGCGTCGACCTGGCGCCGGTCCGCGATGCGCTGCAGGCGACGCTGGCCTCGCCGACGGACGTCCGGATCGGGCCGGCCGCGTTGCTTGGGTACGACCTGGAGCGGCGCGAGATCAAGCCGGGCTCTAGAGTCGACCTGACCCTGATGTTCGAGGCGCTCCAAAGCCGGCCGCCGGAGCACGCGCTCATCATCCGACTGCGCGACCGCTCGGGCGAGGCGGCCTGGGAGAGCGAGTGGAAGGTCGGGGACGGCGGCCAGGAGCTGCACACCTGGCTGGCTGGTCGCTGGCAGTCGCAGGCCCATCGGCTGCTGATCGACGACGTCCCTGAGGGCAGCTACACGCTGACGATCGCGCTCCAGCGTCCGAACGGCAACGCGGCGCGGGTCGAGGCGCGGTCCGGCGCACGGGCCTGGGGCAGCGGCGACGAGGTCGATCTCGGCGACGTGCTGGTGGTCCGATGAGCGACGCCGTCCTGCTCGAATCATCGCCGTCAGCGTCCAGCCCGAATTTTGGTCGGCGGCAATCGTGGGGCTCGTCGCGCATCGGCGCGGCGCTAGCGGGCGTTGGGATCGTGGTCGTCGCGGTGGCGTCGCGCGCGTACGAGCTGCGGGACGTACCGCGCCTGACGGACGAGACCGACGAGGTGATGCGCGGGCTGGCCAGCGCGCGGGGCGAGTCGGACCTGGTGGTCGTATCGCCGAGGCTGCTCACGAGGCTCGACAAGGACTTCATCGCCGAGGCGCCGCCGGGCGAGCTCGAGGCGCGCCGACAGCGCCGGGCGAGCTTCGTCGTGGTGCGGATCGCCGGGCAGGCCGAGGACCGGCACGACTTCGACCTCGTCGCGTCCGACCGTCCCGGCCGGTGACGCGTTGGGGCGTCCTCTCGGACATTCACGGCAACCGGCCCGCGCTGGAGCGGGCGCTGAGCGCGTTCCAGCGGCGGGGAGTCGAGTGGATCGCGGTGCTGGGCGACAACCTCGGGCGCGGCGACTCGGACGGCTGCGTCGAGCTGATCCGGCGGGTTGCGGACGTCTCGGTGGTCGGGAACCGCGACCTGGACTGGCGGGATCGGGTTGGCGGCCAGGCGCGTGACTACGTGCTGGGGCTGCCCCGCGTCGCTCAGGCGGACGGGCTGGCGTTCAGCCACGGCGACGTCCGGCTCACTCGCGAGCTGTCGTCGGACGACATCCGGGCCGGATTTCGCAGGGCGCGGGCCTGGCTCGCGGCGAACGAGTGCCGGATCTGGTTGTTCGGGCACACCCACCGGGCGCGCGTCTGGACCGTCGGTGGGCCGGATGATCCGCCGCGCCTGCTTTTCGACGCGGCGACTGACCCATTGCCGGCGACGATCGAGCTGGATGCCAGGCCAGCCGTCTGGATCGTCAACGCGGGATCGGTGGGGCTGCCCTTCCCGGGCAAGGGGCCGGCCTCGGCGACGGTGGTGGACGTCGAGGCGGGGGTCGTCGAGCTCTTCCCATTCTAGCGCTCGGGGTCAGGCGGCCCTGACCCTTGCCCTCTCCCAGAGGGAGCGGGAGCAAGGGTCAGGCGGGGCGGAGCAGCACGAGCGTCGCGGTGTCGGGGTCGAGGTACGCTTGCGCTACGCGCTCGACGTCGTCGACGGTGACGCTGGCGACGCGGCGCAGGTACTCGTCCAGGGGCGGCTCGACGCCGATCGCCTCGCGGTCCGCGAGGTATTGGGCAAATGCGATACTGGTCTGGAGCCCGAGCACCGCCCGGCCCTCGATGTAGCTCTTGGCGTCTTCGAGGTCTCCGGCCGAGATCGGCTCGGAGCGGATCCGGCGGATCTGCTCGGTGATCAACTCGACCACCTGGTCGACGTTGCCCGGCGAGGTGCCGACCATCGCCCACCAGCAGCCGACGTCCGAGAGGGTGCTGTACGACGACCCGACGCCGGAGGCCAGGCCGCGTCGGTCGCGGATCTCCCCGACCAGGCGGCGCCCGACCTCGCCGAGGGTGGCGCTGACGATGTCGAGGGCGTAGGTGTCGAGGTGGTCGGCGCCGGGGGCCGGCAGGCCGAACACGATCTGCGCCTGGGTGCCGGGGATCGTCTCCTCGATCCGGCGGGCCTTCGCGGGCGGCATCGGCGCCGTCAGGAACTCGGGCTTGCGGCCGTTGGGCATCCGCTCGAAGGCGGCCGTGACCCGCTCGACGACGTCCTCGTGCTTCTGGTCGCCGACCACCGCCGTGACCATGTTGCTGGCCAGGAAGTTGGCGTCGCGGAACGCCACCAGGACCCGGCGGTCGGAGTTCGCCAGCGTCTCGCGGCTCCCGATCGGCAGGTTGCGGGCCGGGTGCTCGTCCCAGACGTTCTTGAAGAACAGCTCCACGGCGTACCGGCGCGGATCGTTCTTGCCCCGGATCAGCTCTTCGAGGACGACCTGGCGCTCCTTGTCGATGCGGTCCTCGGCGAAGAGCGAGTTGACGAGCATGTCGGCGAGCGTGTCGAGCGCGAGGCCGAAGTCCTCGTTCTTGACGACCGCCTGGAAGTTGATGTTCTCGAACGACGTGTAGGCGTTCAGCCAGCCGCCCCGCGCGCTGATCGGGCCGAAGACGGCGTCCGAAGTCGGGCGCGATGGCGTGCCCTGGAAGAACATGTGCTCCATGAAGTGCGCCGCGCCGACCGTGTCGTCGTGCTCGTTGCGCGAGCCGCCGCGGACGCTGATGCTGATCGCCGTGACGTCGGCGTAGTCGCGCTCGCGGGTGAGCACGGCCATGCCGTTGGGAAGGTCGTCGCGCTTCGCGTCCTCGTCGCGCCGGGCGTCGTCGCTCATGGCCGAATCACCACCAGGGTCGCCTCCTCCGGGCGAAGGTACTGCTGCGCGACCCGCTGGACGTCCTCCGTCGTCACGCGCTGGATGCCCTCCCGATGGGCCTGGGACAGCACGCGGACGCCGTACGTCTCGTCGCGGATCATCTGGAACGCCTGGGCCGCGAACGTCTCCAGCCCGACCACCAGGCTGCCGTCGAGATACTCCTTGGCGTTGGTCATGTCCTCGTCGGAGAGCGGCTCGACGGCGAGGCGCCGGATCTCCCGGTCCATGATCTGGAGCACCTCGTCGAGGTTGGCCGGGTCGGTGCCGGCCGCGGCCATCCAGAGGCCGGCGTCCGGAAACTGGACCACGGCCGGCGAGGGATCGTACGAAAGGCCGCGCAGGTCGCGGATCTCGCGAAAGAGGCGGAAGCCGGAGCCGCCGAGCACGGCGTTCGCGACCGACAGCGGGAAGCGATCGTCGCTGCGTAATCCCGGCACCGGCCCGCCCATGATGATCCGTGCCTGGGCGCTGCCGGCCCGCTCCTCGATGCGGCCCGGATTCGGCGGCGGCGACGGGACGTCCGAGGGCGGGGCCGGCTCGCCCTTCGGCAGCCGGCTGAAGAACCGCTCGACGTGCGCGAACGCCTGGTCGCTCTGGAGGTTGCCGGCCACGGCGATGACGGTATTCGCGCCGACGACGAGCTGGTCGCGGAAGCCGACGATCGTCTCGCGGGTGAGCCGGGGGGTGTTCTCCAGGTCCCCGGCCGTCGAGCGGGCGAGCGGGTGGCTGCCGAAGACGGCCGGGAAGAAGATGTCGGCCGCCAGGACGTTCGGGTTCGCCTTCCTCGCGTTCAGCTCTTCGAGGATCACGCGGGCCTCGTTCTCGATCCGGTCCTGGCTGAACGTGGACTCCAGCACGACGTCCGAGAGCACGTCCAGCATGACGTCGAGGTCCACCGACCGGACCTGCGACTGGAAGACGACCATCTCCGAGCCGGCCAGCGTCCCGACGCTGCCGCCCCGGATCGTGACCGGCCGCTGCACCAGCTCGGGGCCTGGCCGCCGCGACGTGCCCTGGAGGTAGAGCTTCTCCAGGAACTTGGCCGATCCCGCCGTCCGATCGTCCTCGAAGCGGGCGCCGGCTCTGGAACCGATGCAAATCGCGACGATGTCCGGATCGGGCAGGTAGCGCGACAGGACCACCGCGCCGTTGGGGAGGACCGCGCGCTCGATGTGCTCCTCGTGCAGGCCACGGCCCCGATCGCCGCGTCCCATCGTGGCTCGCGCCACGCCCGGCCGGTCCTGAGGACCGAGCGGCGCCTCGAACGGTGTCGTTCGCACGCGTGCTGCCCTTCCCGGAGTAGTCGAGAGGCGGGCCGCGTGGACCCGCCTCGGAGAAAGGATAGGTGGTGCCGGGGCGTCGCGGCAACCGGCGGCGGGGCGCGGGAAGAGGGGCGAGTGGATCTTTCCTCGCGACTCGCTGCTACCTGCGCCAGAGCTCGCGCCAGAGGTCCCAGAGCTCGCGCTCGGCCTGGCCCTCCGGCGGGAGGGTCACGTGGGTTCGGAGGCCGCGCACGAGCGTCTGCGGCTCCGGATCGACGTCGGTGCGGCTCGGGATGCGCCCGGCTGACGCGAGGATCGCCTGGGCGTCGTGCGAGAGGAGGTAGTTGGCGACCAGCCGGGCGCCGTTCGGCCGGTCGGTGGACGCCGAGACGACCATCGCCAGCGGCTGCGCGATGACCGGATCGGGGCCGACCCAGGCCGTCTTTCCGCCCCTTCGACGCTCGCGCTCGACCACGTCCAGGCGCGCGTCGACGGCGACGGCATCGTCGCCGGCCGTCACGAAGATGACCAGCGAGCGCGCATCGCGTCGGAAGGTCACGGCCTGCTGCGCGAGGCCGCGAATCAGCTCGCCGGTGGCCTCGGGGCCGCGCGTCTCGATCATGCCTTTGAGCCAGGTCAGGCTCAGGTCCTGGATCGCCAGCCGACCGAAGTAGCCGGGGTGGCGCAACGCGTCGTACGTCGGCGGCACGTAGGTCGGAGGAACCTGTTCGGTGCTGTACTGGATGACGTGCAGCGTCGCGGCCAGCGCGTACCAGGCGCCCTCCGGATCGACCAGCGAGGCGGGCACGCCGCGGGCCTCGGGGGGCGTCCAGCGGAGCGCGAGCCGGGCCGTCTTGAGCACGGGGCCGCTGTCGCCGACGTAGACGTCCCAGTCGGCGCGCTGCGCGCGGGCTTCGGACAGGATCGCCTGGAGGAGATCGGCGTCCGGGGCGCGCCGCCACTCGACCTCGACCTGGGGGTACTTTCGGGCGAGCGCCTTGGTGAGCGCATCGACCTCGCCGGCCGTGAGATCGGCGCGAATCCGGACCCGCTCCTCGGCCTGGGCCGAGAGGTACCACCCGCCGACTGCTGCCGGCGGCTCGGCGGTCGGCCGGGGGGCCGGCGTGGGGGTCGGGACCACAGTCGGGGGCGGCCGATCGGACCCGAAGCCGCAGGCGGCCGCGAGGATCGCCATGAGCAGCGCGAGGGCGCGCGCCAGGAGCTGGCCGCGCCGCGTCACGCGGCGCCGGCCAGGGTGGAGAGGCGGCTGCCTGGGTACTGACATAGCGTTCTGGAAGGCGACGGGATCATCGGCGACGGCGGGCGGGGGCTGCAAGGGAAACGGCGGTCGGGGCCGCCGTCGCGTGGCGGGAGCCCGCGCCCGTCCCGAACCTGCCATACTTTCCCCACTTCCTCCTTCAACCTTTCCTCACTCCGTGGATGCATCCATGTCTGAAGCTCCCCAGGATCAGGCGCTCCTGCTGATGGCGCACGGCAGCCGCGATGCCGAGGCGCGCGCCGAATATCGGCGAATCCACGCGGCGCTGGCCGAGCGGATGGCGCCAACGCCCGTCGTGTTCTCGGTGCTCGAATTTCCCGGCGACGACGACCTGCCGTCGATCGAGGACGGCTGGCGCGCGTGCCTGCGCCTCGGCGCCGAGCGGATCGTGGCGATGCCGTTCTTCCTCTTTCCGGCCGGCCACGTCCGCGAGGATCTCCCGAACGAGCTGCGGGCGGCGCGCGAGGCCGCCGGCTCCGCGGACCTCGAGCTCCTGCCGCCGCTCGGGGCCGCCGACGAGCTGCTCGACGCCGTCGAGGCGCGGGCCAGCGATGCGGCCGGACCGGAGGCCGGCCCGGGCACGGCGTTGATCCTGGTGGGCGCCGGCACGAGCGACCCTGACGCCAACGGCGATCTCTGCAAGGCGGCCCGCCTGCTCTGGGAGCGGTTCAACGCGCGGTACGCGCTGGTCGAGACGGCCTGGGTGAGCCTGACCCGGCCGACCATCGCCGAGGCCGTCGACCGTTGCGTCCGACTCGGGGCGGATCGGGTCGCGCTGGTGCCATACTTCCTGAACACCGGGATCCTGCTGAAGCGAATCGACGCGCGCCTCGCGGAGATCCGGCCGGAGCACCCCTCGGTCCCGATCGCGCGCGGGAGCCACCTGGGGCTGCATCCGCGCCTGCTGGACTTGCTGGAGCGGCGGGCGCGGGAGGGGCTGGACCGGCGCGCGCCGACCGACGGGCCCATGGCAGTCTGTGGCCGTCCGTCGTGCGCATCGGTGGTGAGCGGGCGCGCGATGCTGCGCCGCCCCGGCGCCTCGATCTGCTGATATCGGGCCGCTCGTGCACGGGTCCGACCGCCGCGCAAACGGCGCGGTTCGGGCCCTACGGTGGAATTACGAATCGCTCATCTGTTCGCTCGTGCGAAGGCCGTCTGCCTATACTCCGTTACGGACGTGAGGTGGAACGTGGAGGATCGCGGGGTATGGCACGGTGGTTCGCTGCCGTCGCCCTGGTCGTGGCCTTCGGGATAGTCGGGACGTTCGTCCTCCCGGGCTTCTTGCTTGAGGGACCGCGCGAGCCGCTCGAGCGGAGCGACGCCATCGTCGTCATCAGCGGGGACGAGGCGCTCGCGAGGTATCGCGATGGCGTGCGGCTGTACCAGGCCGGCTGGGCGTCGCGCCTGATCTTCTCGGGGGCGACCTGGGACGGCTCGCACTCGAACGCCGACGTGATGCGCACGCTGGCGATCTCGGACGGCATCCCGGCCTCCGCGATCCTGGTGGACCCGAACGGCGACGACACCTACGGCAACGCCGTCCACACCCGCGACCTGATGCTGGCCCACGGCCTCAACAGTGCGATCCTGGTGACGTCGCCGTACCACCTCCAGCGCGCGGTCCTGACGTTCCGTGGGGTCTACGACGGGACCGGCATTCGGGTCATCGGCCGCTCGGCGCCGGACGGCGAGTGGCGCAAGACCAACTGGTGGATGAACCCCGAGACGCGCGCCCTGACGGTCCGCGAGCTGGAGAAGCTGGGGTACGTCACGCTGACCGGCCGCTACAACTGACGAGTGGGCAGTGGGCTGTGGGCAGTCGGCAGTTGCGAGTTACTGCCGACTGCTCACAGCCCACTGCCCACTCGTTAGTAGCCTACCAGCTCGACGTACCCCTGGCCGGCGATCGGCCGGCCGTTCGCGGTGCCGACGATCGTCTGGGCGCCCTCCCAGTAGGCGAGCGACGTCGAGCGGCGCGTGTCCAGCTCCTGGTCGAGGATGACGGGCGTGATCCGCAGATCCAGGGCCGGCTCGCGGACGGTCGCGCGCCAGCCGCTCGGGTAGGTGATGCCGGTGGCGGGGCTGCTCCACGTCCCGAGCGCGCTGACCTCGAACTGGCCGGCCGTCAGGTGGCGGAACGCGCCGTCCGGGGCCACGTAGGTGCCGTAGGCGATCGTCGTCTGGCCGGCCGGGTCGCGGATCAGGTTGAGCATCAGGTCGCTGCCGTCGTCGAGCTGCATGCTGAACCAGTCCCAGCCGCCGCCCATCACCAGAAAGTTGCCCCACTGCTTGTCGAACCAGGCGAGGCCCGTGACCGGCACCCGCTCGCCGCGATCGTCGATCGTGCCGGCGACCTCCATCCTGGTCCGCGAGTAGTAGTACGAGTCGCCGGCCGGGCCGAAAGTGACCAGTCCGCCGTCGTGGAGGACCGGTGGCCGGCGGGTGGTCAGCCGGAGGTCGACGCCGTAGCCGGCCATTGCGGCCTGGAGGCGGTCGTCGCCGAGCAGCCCGCGCATCTGCCAGCCGGCCACGTCCAGCGCGAAGCCTTCCGGCGGCTGAGCCTGGGCGCCCTGGGTCTGGCGCTCCTCGTAGTGGAACATGCCGCGCTGGCGGTCCGTCACGGCGAAATGGGCCACATAGTACGGCTGCAACGTGGCGCGCTGAATCTGGAACGTGACCAGCTCGAAGCCCCAGCGCCGGCCGTCCGCGGACGCCAGGTGGCCGGTGTAGTACCACCACTCGGTAAGGTCGTCGTGGGGCGCCTCGTCCTTCGGGAAGGTGACGGGAGGATTCACGGCTGGCGTGGGAGGTGGCGCCGGCGGCAGGCCGGGCTCGGGACGTCCGGAGCAGGCTGCCAGCAGCGCCGACGAGCCGAGCAGCGTCAGGAGCCGGCGGCGGGAGATCGTATCGCGGGCCATCAGACGGTCCCTCCGAGGCGGGCCGGCAGCAGCCGCAGCACCGCCCGCGGCGCCCACCAGTTCCAGTCGCCGAGCAGCTGCATCGTGGCCGGCACCAGCAGGCCCCGCACGATCGTAGCGTCCAGGAGCACGGCGATGGCGGTGCCGAGGCCGAGCGCCTTGATCAAGATGATGTCGGCGGCGATGAAGCTGCTGCTGACCAGCACGACGATCGCCGCCGCGCTGGTGATGAGCCGGCCGCTCCGCTCGAGGCCCACGGCGACGCTCCTGGCGTTGTCGAGCCCGCCGTCGTACGCCTCCTTGACCCGCGAGAGCAGGAAAACCTCGTAGTCCATCGAGAGGCCGAAGAGGACGCAGAACATCACGATCGGCAACGAGGCCTCGATGAAGCCGAGCGGCTCGAACCCGAGCAGCCCGGCCAACAGGCCGTCCTGGAAGACGACGACGAGCGCGCCGTAGCTTGCCAGGATGCTGAGGGTGTTCATGACGAGCGCCTTGAGCGGCAAAATGACCGAACGGAACAGGAGCAGGAGCACGAGATAGGTCGCCACGACGATGAACGCCAGCGCCCGGGGGAACTCCGCGTAGAGGCCCTCCGCGTAGTCGACGACGCCGGCCGTGCCACCGCCGACTTTGAAGTTGAGGTCGCCGCCGATCGGCGTGTTGCGAATCGCCCTGACCAGCGACTTGGAGACGTCCGAGGTCTGGCCGGCGCGGCTGACCACGCGGACCAGCGTGAACCGCTCGCGGGTGGTGTCGGCGGCGAGGGCACGCGCGTACGGATCGGCGATCTTGTTCGGGTCGGCGAAGATCAGGAGGTGCTGGTCGAGGGTGAGGCGCGGATCGAGGCTGACGATGCTGTCGACGCGCTCGACACGGGAATCGGCCCGGATGCGCGAGACGAATTCGTCGAGGGCGACCAGCCGCTCGGGCGTGGTGATGGCGCCGGGGGCGGTCACCGCGACCAGGATCGGCGAGATCTCGCCCTCCCCGAAGGCGGCCCGAAGCTGATCGAACCCACGCCGCGACTGGACGTCGGCCGGCAGGATCGAGGCGTCCGGCGCGCCGAACTTCACGTGCAGGAACGGCGCGCCGAGCAGGACCAGGAACGCCAGCACGCCCACGAAGACCAGTCCCGCGTGGCGCATCACCCGCCCGGCGACGCCGTGCCAGAGGCCCGCCCGGCCGGCGCCGGGGCGGAGGACCGGCAGGGCGTCGATCCGGCGCCCGACGGCGGCCAGGATCGCCGGCAGCAGCGTGAGGGCCGCCAGCCCCGAGAGCGCGACCACGATCGAGCCGGCGATGCCGAGCGACCGCAGGGCGTTGAAGGTGAACGTCGTCAGGCCGAGCAGCCCGATGAAGACGGTCAGGCCCGAGAAGAGCACCGCCTTGCCGGCCGTCGCCATCGCCACGCCGAGCGCGTCGGGCACGTCGTGCTCCTGCAGCTCGTCGCGGAAGCGGCTGACGACGAACAGCGAGTAGTCGATGCCGAGGCCGAGCCCGAGCATGCTGACCAGGCTCATCGCAAAGATCGAGACGTCCGTGACGCGGGTGACCAGCACCACCAGGCCGAGCGTCACGACGACCGCCGTACCGCCGATCAGGGCCGGCACGAACGCGGCCACCAGCGAGCCGAAAACCAGCAGCAGCGCCAGTCCGGCGAACGGGAACGAGATGAATTCGGCGCGGCGGAGGTCGCGCTCGGTCACGGACTGGATGTCGCCGAAGAAGATCGGGGCGCCGGTCAGCGTCATCTCCAGCCCGCTCGGGCGCAACGCCCCCTCGATGCGCGGGATGACCCCTCGAAACTCGTCGGGGAGAGTGCGCAGCGCGATCATGGCGTACGCCGTGTGGCGGTCCGGGGCGGCCTGGCGCGGATTGTCGCGGTGGGTCGTGATCCTGGCGACCAGATCCAGGCCGCGAAGGTCGCGCAGCGAGGCATCGACGGCGTCGAGGTAGACCGGATCGTGGGTGCCGAGCGTCGGGTGGCGGAAGATCACCAGCAGCGCCGACGGGTTCTCGCCGAGCGCCGTCTGCATCGTCCGGGCGGCCTGCGACGCTTCGAGCTGCGAGGTCGAGAAGCCGCCCGGCGAGAGCGCCCGCGAGGCGCTCGGCGCCAGGGGGAGCGCCGCGAGCACGGCGACGGCCCAGACGGCGAGCACCAGCCAGCGGCGCCGGTGGACCCAGCGCCCGAGTCGGTAGAACGGGTCGGCTGCGAGTGCGTGAGGGGACACGGGCCTCTCGATCGGAGGGATAGCAGTGAGCGGGGAGGAGCCGCCGCCAGCGCGGCGCCGCCGGGGCTCCGTAGAACCTTACGGAACGGCGGCCCCGACGTGCTTCATTTCGCGGCGTCGACCGTGCGGTCCAGGAAGCTCCGGACGGCGGCGTTGAACGCGGCCGGGTCCTCCCAGCACGACATGTGGCCGACACCCTGGAGTACGACCAGCTCCGAGCCCCGGATCACCGACGCCAGCTCGCGCGAGTCGTCCGGCGTGGTGGCCGCATCCTCCGCGCCGACGAGGACCAGGGTTGGCAGGTCGACCTTCGCCAGGGCGTCGAGCATGTCTGGGCGGGCGGCGAGCCCCTGGAGCGCCGCGACGACGGCGTGGGGTCGCTGGCTGACGATCGTCTGGCGGAAGCGCTCGACCAGGGCCGGGCGCCGCTCGAACACGGACGCGGCGAACATCCTGGGCAGGACCATCTCGGCGAAGGGGGCCAGGCCGTCGCTTCGAATCACCTCGGCCTGGTCTGCGCGGGCCGCCTTGCGCTCCTCGCCGTCGCCGCGCCCCATCGTGTCGGCCAGGACGACGGCGCGCAGGCGCTCCGACGTGCGCGTCATGAGCTGGATCGCGATGTAGCCGCCCATCGAGAGGCCGACGACGGCGGCCCGGTCCACGCCGAGCCGATCCAGGAGCGCCAGGACGTCGGCGGCGTAGTCGACGGTCTGGTATGGGCCGTCCGGGGCCTCGGTGGCGCCGTGGCCGCGCAGGTCCGGGACGATCAGGTGGTAGCGGTCAGCCAGGGCAGGGATGACGTCGTCCCACATCGCCCCGTTGAGCGGGAAGCCGTGGAGCAGGACGACCGGGCCGGCGCCGCCGACGCCGTGCTCGACGTAATGCAGTGGTATCGGTGGGCGCGGCATGACGTCCCTCCAGCGCGTCGGTGAAGCCCTGGGAGCGCGGCCATCCTGGCCGCATCACGTTAGGCGGCCGGATCGTACCACCGTCCGGTCGCCGGAGGGTCGGGATGTGCCCGGTATACTGCCTGCCATGAGCGAGCGACCGGCGGGACCGGTGGCGTACACCGATGGCGGCTGTATCGGGAACCCAGGAGCCGGTGGCTGGGGCGTCCACGTCGAGTACCCAGACGGCCGGGTGATCGAGCTGGGCGGCGCCGAGCTCCAGACGACCAACAACCGGATGGAGCTGCGGGCGGCGATCGAGGCGGCGCGGGCCGTCGCGGGCTGGCCGGCCGCGACGATCATCGCCGATAGCCAGTACGTGCTGAAGGGGATCACGGCCTGGGTGGCGGGCTGGAAGCGGAAGGGCTGGAAGACGGCCACCGGCCAGCCGGTCTTGAACCAGGACCTCTGGGAGGAGCTGGACGCCGTCGCCACCGACCGTCTGACGTGGGAGTGGGCAAAGGGACACTCGGGCGTGCCGGGCAACGAGCGCTGCGACGAGATCGCGTCCTGGTTCGCCACGAGCGTCCGGGCGCTCGACGGGCGGCATCGTGCGGTACGGCGCCCGCCCGCCTCAGGTCTGGCGTCGTCGAACGGTCAGGCGCCCGCGCGGCGGGCGGCTCCGCCCGGCACGTCGTACATCAGCCTGGTGGACGGGATCCCGGCGCGGCACGTCACCTGGCCCGAGTGCGACCAGCGCGTCAGGGGCGTCAAGGGCGCGCGGTTCAAGAAGATCAGGAGCCCGGCCGAGGAGCAAGAGGTGTTCTCGTCGTGGGGAGTCACCGCCGATGACCTCTTCGGGATCTGAGCGCCTGGGCGGCCTGGAGGCGCGGTTCGAGGGCGCGTTCGGGCGCCGGCCGGACCTGGTGACCTCGGCGCCGGGCCGGGTCAACCTGATCGGCGAGCACACCGACTATAATGACGGCTTCGTGCTCCCGCTCGCGGTGCCGCTCAGGACGCGAGTGGCCGTCGCCCGGCGCCAGGACGACCTGGCCGGCGTGACCAGCCGCGAGCGCGACCCGGGCCAGATCGCCGAGTACCGGGTCGGGCAGGAACGGCGCCGGCGCGACTGGCTCGACTACGTTCAGGGCGTCTCGTGGGTGCTGCGCGAGGCCGGGCACGTCGTGAGCGGCTTCGACCTGGCGCTCGAATCGGGTGTGCCCCTCGGGAGCGGGCTGGCGTCGAGCGCGGCGCTGCTGCTGGCGGTCGCGCGGGCGCTGCGCGAGGCGTTCGGGCTGGGCGTCGACGACGTGACGCTGGCGCGCCTCGCCCAGCGGGCCGAGGTCGAGTTCGTGGGCGCCAGGGTCGGGATCATGGACCAGTTGTGCGCCAGCCTCGGCGACGAGGCGCACGCCCTGTTCGTGGACACCCGCACGCTCGGCTACGAGCGAGTGCCGTTTCCGGCCGAGCTAGGGCTGGCGGTGATCGAGTCCGGAGTGGCGCACAGCAACGCGGCCGGCGAGTACAACACGCGTCGCTCGGAGTGTGAGCGCGCCTGCGAGCTGTTGGGCGTCGCCTCGCTACGGGACGTTGGCGTGGACGACGTCGCTCGGATCGACCAGCTTCCGCCGCCGCTCGACGGGCGGGCGCGGCACGTAGTCACCGAGAACCAGCGGGTGCTCGACACCGTCGCGGCGCTCGGGGATGACCGCCTCGATGCGCTCGGTCCGCTGCTGGCGGCCTCGCACGCCTCGATGCGCGACGACTACGAGGTCTCAGTGCCGGAGATCGACCTGCTGGTCGAGCTTGCGACGGGGCGCGCGGACGTGGTCGGGGCCAGGCTGACGGGCGGGGGATTCGGCGGCTCGATCGTGGCGCTGACGCGGGCCGGCCGGGAGGCCGAGGCCGGTCGGGCGATCGTGGATGCGTACCGCGCCAGGAGCGGCCGGCCCGGCCGGCTGCTGGTGCCGACCTCGCCGTAGACTGCCACTCCCACGGCCCGGCCCGGCATCAGTCCGGTGCCGCCCGGGGCCGTCCCCGCCAGCGGGGCCGGGCGCGTTCTAGCATCGGCGCACGGCCCGGCTGCCCGCCGGATCGTGCGCTGGGCAAGGTACGTCCGGCGGCGATTTGACGGAAACCCCGTACTCTTCCCGATCTGTTCTCACATGGATGGTCAGCGGGCGGGGCGGTGCGCTATCCTCCCGCCGCCGGAGGTTCGGAATGGCCGTGCGAGTGCGCGCCTGGCTCCTTGCCTGCACGACGCTGCTCATCTTGCTGGTGCCGATCGCGGTTGCCGGGACCGTCGTCGCGGCAACGGATCGCGGCCACGGCGCGATCGCCGCCTCGCAGCCGTACGGCGGCGCCGTCACCTCCGCGCCGACGCAGGCCGCCTCCGTGACCCGCCAGGCCTACGACCTGCTGCTCGACAACTTCGTCACGCCGCCGCCGCCGGGCAGCCTGCTGGCCGCCGCCGCCTCCGAGGTCGGCCGCCGGGCGAGCGACAGGGGGGCCGCCGCCCTCACCGTGCCGCTGGCGGCGCCGCTGTTCGCCGTCGACGCCTCGCGCGACGACGCCTGGCAGGCGTTCGAGGCGTGGCTGGACCGCGCCGTGCCGCTCCTGGCGCCGGTGATCGATCGGGCGGCCCTGGACGACATCGTCGTGCGGGCGCTGACGGCGGCCGTCTCCGAGCACCACACCCGCTACCTGGATCCGCGCCAGAACGAGGAGCATCAGGCCTGGCGTCGCGGCGAAGTCCGGTATGACGGGATCGGGGCGCGCCTGCGACGGCCGTCCACCGTGGTCCTCGAAGTGTTCGACGGCAGCCCGGCGGCGAGGGCCGGCCTCCGGACCGGCGACAAGATCGTGGAAGTCGACGGCGAGTGGGTCGGCGGCGGTACGTCCGAAAACGCGATCGGCAAGATTCGCGGCTCGTTGGGATCCACGGTCCAGATCGCGGTCGAGCGTCGCGGCGTGCCCGGGGTGCTCCATTTCGCGCTGGAGCGGGCGGAGATCAAGCTGCCGTTCGTGCGATGGGATGTCATCGAGCGCTCGGACGGACGGAAGATCGGGTACCTCCAGATCAGGGGATTCCCGGAGCCGAGTGTAGACGAGCGCGTCGGACAGGCGCTCGCCGAGATCGACCAGCGCTCCGTCGACGGCCTGATCCTCGACCTGCGGGGCAACAGCGGCGGGCGGATCGACGTCGGCATGAAAGTGGCGAGCCGCTTCCTCCGCGACGGCGTCGTCTTCCAACAGGTCGATCGGAGCGGCCGAGAGCGTCAGGTGCGGCCGGCGAACGGGCAGTACTGGGAGCGCTCGATCCCGATGGTGACGCTGGTGGACGGCGGCACGGCCTCGATGGGCGAGATCCTCGGGTCGGCGCTCCAGGAGGCGGGCGCGGCGCGCGTGGTCGGGACGCAGACGGCCGGCAGCGTGGCCGGTGCGCGCCTCTTCCCGCTCGCGAACGGCGGCGCCCTGCAGATCACGGTGCTGACGATCACGTCCGGGCGGGGCACCGTGCTGAACGACGTCGGCATGACGCCCGACGTAGCGATCGACTTCTCGGACGACGACCTCCTGGGTGGGGTGGACGTCCAGCTCGAGACCGGCATCCGCAGCCTGAACGTCGGGGCGCGCCAGGCCGGCGTGACGCTGGCCCCGGCGCCGAGCCCGGCGCCGTTCGTGGCGGGGCTGGCGGCGTGACCGACGCCGGCCAGGCCCGGGTGGACGTCCTGGACTCGGAGCGGCACGTCATCCTGGCACAGGTCATGCTGCCGGCGGATGCGAACCCGTCCGGCGACGTGCACGGCGGCACGCTGATGAAGCTGGCCGACACGGCCGGCGGGATCGCGGCGGTGCGCCACGCGAAGCGTCGCGTCGTGACGGCCATCGCCGACTCGATGACGTTCGAGCACCCGGTGAAGGTCGGCGACCTCGTCCTGCTCGACGCGCAGGTGAGCTGGGTGGGCCGGACCAGCCTGGAAGTGGAAGTCTCGATCTTCGCCGAGAAGGTGCTGACGGGCGAGCGCCGGCGGACCTCGCTGGCGTACTTCGTGTTCGTGGCGCTCGGACCGGACGGCCGCCCGCACGAGATCCCGCCGCTGGATCTGCGGACGGACGCCGAGTGCGCGCGGTTCGAGCGGGCGGAGGAGCGGCGGCGGTTCCGCCTCGCCCAGCGGGGCCACCCGCCGACGTGAGAGGTCGGCCGCCGCGCGCGAACCGCTCGGGCGCGCGGCCGGCAGCGAGCTGCGAAAGGTATGGCGAGCACTGAAGCCCAGCGCAGACGCCTCAGGATCGTCTCCGGCCTGGAGCTGCCGGGCCGTCCGCTGAGCCAGGCCCGGCGCGACGCCTGGCGCCTGATCTCGCACCGCCGGACCCTGTTCGTCGCCTGCGAGGCGCTCGCGCTGGCGGTCCTGGCGGGCGCCATCGTCGCCGTCTTCTGGCCGATGCTGCTCGGGATCGGCGTCTACGCCGAGTCCGACACGTTCACGTTCTTCTACCCGGTCTTCGCGCAGCTCCACGCCTCGTTGCGGACCGGCGAGCTGCCGCTCTGGACGCCCAACCTCTTCGGGGGTTTCCCGCTGTTCGCCGAGGGACAGATCGGCGCGCTCTATCCGCCGGGCCTGCTGGCGGCGCGGCTCGGGTCGCCCGTGGACGGCTTCCTGTGGCTGCGGGTCTTCCACGTGGCGGTCGCGACCCTCGGCGCGTTCGCGCTGGCGCGGGCGCTCGGCGTCAGCACGGTCGGCGCGACGGTCGGCGGCCTGACGTTCGGGCTCGGGAGCTTCGTGGTGGCCCAGCAGCACCACGCGAACCTGCTGGCGGCGACGGTCTGGCTGCCGCTCCTGCTCGCCTGCGTGGAGCTGGGGCTGGCGCGGCAGGGCTGGCTCGGGCACGGGCTGCTCGGGGTGGCCGCGCTGATCCTCGGCGTCGAGGCGCTGGCGACGCACGTCCAGCCGCTGATGCTGACCGGCGCGCTGCTGGCGGCGTACGTCGTGGCGCGGCAGGGCTGGACGGCGATCGGCGAGGTGCGGGCGAACGTCGCGCGTCGGGGGGCGCTCGGGGCCGGCCTGCTGCTGGTCGACGCGGCGGCCACCGTGATCTTCGTCGGGGCGGTCGGGGCGCTGATCGCGGCCGCGCAGATCCTGCCGCTCTACGAGCTGAGCCAGGAGTCGTGGCGCGCGCACGGCTGGTCGTACCAGGACGCCATCGAGTATTCGCTGCCGCCGATCAACCTGGTGACGCTGATCTTCCCGTTCTTCTTCCGGCTGCCGGACGGCGGCCAGTGGTCGCTCTGGCAGGTCTGGGAGTCGGTGATCTACGTCGGGGTGGTGCCGCTGGTGCTGGCCGTTGCGGCGGCGCTGACGGTCCGCCGCTGGGCGGTGGCGTTCTTCACCGCGGCGGCCCTGGTGAGCGGCCTGTTCGCGCTGGGCGGGTACGCGCCGTTCGGCCTGTACGAGTGGCTCTGGCACGTGCCGGGCATGAGCCTCCAGCGCGCCCCGGCCAGGTTCACGCTGGTGACGGTGCTCAGCCTGTCGGTGCTGGCGGCGTTCGGGGCCGACTGGCTGGCGTCGGCCTCGCACGCCGGCGACGGTCGGCGTCGGCGGTTGCTGGCCCTGCAGGTGGCGGTCCTCGGCCTGCTCGGGGTGCTCGTGTTCCACCTGGTCGCCTGGCGGGCCTGGATCCAGGGCGATCGGGCCTGGGCGATGCAGGCGCTCTCGCAGACCTACCTGGCCCTGCCGCGCGACCCGCTCCAGCTGCTCAAGCCGATGGACGCGGTGCTCGGGCTGGAGTCGGCGCTCGACCTGGCGAACCCGAAGACGATGCTGCCGCTGGTCCTGCTCGGTCTCCTGGCGCTGCTGCTGGTGGCCTGGCGCGAGCTGCCGAGGGCCCGCCCGCTCTGGCAGGCCGTCCTGGTGCTCCTGGTCGTGGCCGACCTGACGCTGTTCGCGAGCGACTTCCATCCGCTGGTGGACGTCTCGTACCTGGGCGACCCCGGGCCGGCCGGCCGGGCGCTGGTCGAGCGGGCCGGCGACTGGCGGGTGCTCACCCGGCCGGAGGTCGACACGCCGCAGCCGAACGAGCTGCTGCCGCACGACGTCGCCGAGGCGTCCGGCTACAGCCCGCTCCAGCTCGAGCGCCACCGCTGGTACGCGCAGTCGGTCCAGACCGTCGACAACGTCTTGCTCGACCTCTGGTCGGTGCGCTGGATCGTCGAGACCTCGCGCCCGGAGCCGATGCCGTCGTACCAGCTCGTGAGCTTCCATCCGCGCCGTCCGCTGATGATCGGCGGGGCGGGCACGCCCAACGGCCAGATCACGCTCAAGCCCGAGCCGCGCCCGGCGACCCACCTCCGGCTGATTACGGCGCTCAGCGGCGGCGAGGCGATCCGCGACGGCGAGATCGTGGGGGAGTGGCTGGTGACCGATGCCGACGGCGTGCGCCAGGTCCTGCCGATGCGGGCCGGCCGCGAGATGGCCGACTGGCGGCCGCGCACCGCCGGCGAGAGCGTCGCCCATCGGCCGGTCCAGACGGCCGCGACGATCCCGATCGGCGACCAGGGGACGCCCCGGTCACTCGGGTACGCCGAGCTGCCGCTGGCACGGCGGATCACCGTGACCAGCCTCCAGTACCGGCACGTCAACTCGGCCGGCCGCACGCTCCTGTACGGCGTCGGCCTGCACAACCGCCAGGAGGACTCCACCGACCAGGTCACGCGCGAGGACCGCTACGCCGTGGCGTATCGCGACTTGGACGTCACCGTCTACGAGAACGCCGGGGCGTACCCGCGAGCGTTCGTGGTCCCTGAGGCGGTGCTGGCATCCGACGGCCCGGCGGCGATGGCCCGTCTCAGAGACGGCCCGCTCGATCCAAGGCGGCAGGTCGTGGTCGAGAGCGCGCCGGAGGGCGGCCTCGGGCCATTCGCGGCGACGGCGCCGGTCGACGCGACCGTGGTGGCCGAGGGGACGGCCGTGCTGGACCTGCGGGCCGATGCGCCGGGCGGCGGGTTCCTGGTCTTGACGGACCCGTACTACCCCGGCTGGCGGGCGTTCGTGGACGGTGTCGAGACGCCGATCCTGCGGGCCGACTACCTGTTCCGGGCCATCGCCCTGCCGCCCGGCAGCCACGAGGTCCGCTTCGTCTTCGTGCCGTGGTCGCTCCAGCGCGGGGTGCTGCTCTCGGCGGCCGGCCTGCTGATCACGGTCAGCGCGATCCTGGTCGGCGTCGGCGGGTCGCTGGTGGCAGGCCGGCCGTGGCGGCGGCTGATCCGGCGCCGGCGCGATCCGGATGCGGCGTCCGCATCCGAGGTCGCCGGGGCCGGATCAGCCGCCAGAGGTCCTGTCGAGGACCGGAAGTGAGCCGAGGCGGCGGGCCACCCATGATATACTCCGGGGCAGCGGCTGAGGTCGTGGATCGGGAGTCATCACTGGAAGCGCAAGCACTCGCCAGGCGGATCGTCGAGATCGCATCCGACAAGCTGGCTACCGATATCGTCCTGCTCGACATCCGCGAGATCGGGTCGTTCGCCGACTATTTCGTGGTCGCCAGCACAGCCAGCGAGCGGCAGATGCAGGCCGTGGTGCGAGACCTCGAACAGACGCTTCGGAACGACGATGGCGTCCGTCCGTCCCGCGTCGAGGGCGAGTCCTCGTCCGGCTGGGTCCTGTTGGACTACGGCGACGTCGTCGTTCACCTGTTCAGCGCCGAGCAGCGAAGCTTCTACCGTCTCGAGGAGCTCTGGTCCGCTGCCGTTCCTCTCGTGCGGATGCAGTAGTGAGCGACGAGGCCTCCATGCGGTATCGTGCCGGCACGCTGTTCGGAATCGGGTTGAGTCTCGGCGTGGTGATCGGGATCGCCGTCGGCACGGTCGTGGCGATGCGCGTCGGGTCGGACGCGATGGACACGCTGCGCGGGCTGCTCGATCGGGTCTCCGGCCGCAACAACCAGGTCAACTTCGAGCTGCTGCTGCAGTAGCGACGGCCGGCCGCGCGAGGCTGGCCCTGCGGGGCGCTGGCGCCGGGGCCGGTCAGGCCCCGGGCACGGTGATCCGGAAGATCGTGCCGCCGCCGTCGCGCGACTCGTGCCGGACGGCGCCGCCGGCGTACTCGAGCTGGCCCCGGGCGAGATACAGCCCGAGCCCGAGCCCACGCACGCCGGCCTCGCGGGCGTTCGAGCCCCGCTCAAACACCCGGTAGATCCGCTGGTCGTCGCCGGCGGGGACGCCGATCCCGCGATCGGCGACGACGATCTCCACGCGGTCGCCGCGCACGGCGACGCGCACGTCGACCGGCGACCCTTCCGGCGAGTACCGGACGGCGTTGGTGAGGACGTGCTGGAGGACCTGGCTCAGGAGCGTCGGGTTGCACCGCGCGACGGCCGAGCCCTCGATCTCGATCGCATGGGCGCCGCCGTCGCGACGGGTGATCTCGTGGACGACCCCATCGACGATCTGCTGCGCCTCGACCTCGATCGGCGTGGCCACGACGTCGCCGGACTCGAGCTCCGCCAGCTCGGACAGCTCGCCGAACATCGCCGCGAGGCGAGTCGACTCGCGGACGACGATCTTCAAGGCGTTCGACGCCTTCGGGTCGTCCCGCAGCGACCGCTGGAGCACCTGGGCGTAGCCGTGGATCGAGGTCAGCGGCGTCCGCAGCTCGTGGATGGCGCTCGAGGGCAGGCCGGCCTGGCGCCGCGCCCGGTTCGGATCGGTCAGGTCGTCGGGCTCGTCCGGCCCGAGGTGTGCCCCGTTCGTCATCGCGCGATCCTTGGAAGGAGCGCCGACCGGTACGGCGAAGTCGGTACGCGTCAGCGAAGAGACGCCGAGCTTCTCGCCGCCTGACATTCGATACACTCCGGGGTGGTGATTGCGGGGCACGGTGAGACGAGACGGTGTACATTTGCCGCCACGCCCCACAGAGCGGAAATTACTGCAGGAGGCGTGCCACCGATGGGTGCCCGGCGACAAGATTCGGTAGACGCGAGCGTTACCCCTCCGGCGATCGTCGGCGACGTGGTCTTCGGGGGGGCCGACAGCCCCGTGGCGGTTTGCACGCTCGGGAACCGGTCGCTGCTGCCGGCGCTGGCCGGGCGGCCGGAGATCGCCGTCGCGGGCCGCGTGTTCACCGAGAACGTCGGCGTGGAACGGATGATCCAGAACCTGGCCGCGTTCGAGGCGGTCCGCTTCCTGATCGTCTGCGGGCGCGAGACCAGCCACGGCGTCGGGCGGACGATCCTGGCGCTCCATCGGCACGGGCTGGACGCGGGCCGGCGAGTGATCGGGTCCGATGCGCCCGAGCCGCTGATGCCGGGCCTCACGGACGACCAGCTCCGGGCGTTCCAGCGGCGGATCACGGTGGTCGACCTGATCGGCGTGGACGACGCGGAGGAGATCGTCCGGCGCGCGGGCGCGCTCACGGCCGGATCCGTCCCAACGTCCGTCCCACCGGTCGCGCCCCGGGCGTCCGAGCCCGCGTCGTCCGACGAGGCGGAGGTCGTCGCCGCGACCCGCGATCCGTCGTCGGCGTGGGAGTACGACCCGATCGGCTACTTCCTGGCCTTCGTGGACCGGGCGCGCAGGTTGCTCCGGGTCGAGCATCGGACGGCCGAGCATCGTCTGGTGACGGTGTTCGAGGGACGGCAGGCCGAGGCGCTGTGCCACACCATCGTGCGGCGGGGCGGCGTGACGCTGCTGGCGCACGCCGCCTACCTCGGCCGCGAGCTGGCGAAGGCCGAGACGGCGCTGGCGCTGGGGCTGGAGTACGAACAGGATCGGCCGCTGGCACGCCCAGACACGGGCGGCGACGCGGCGGCCGACGAGAGGGAGGAAAGTAATGGCGACGATTCTGGCCATCGCCGCACACCCTGACGACGAGCTGTTCGGGGCCGGCTACCTGGCGAAGCTGACGTCCGAGGGGAACGACCTCGTGATCCTCTGCACCACGCGTGGCGAGGGTGGGGAGGTCGGCGAGCCGCCGGTCGGGCCGAAGTCGCGCCTCGGCGAGTATCGCGTGGTCGAGATGCAGAGCTCGGGCAAGGCGCTCGGGGCGCGCGAGGTCTGGTTCCTCGACTTCGTCGACCCGTGGATGGAGATCGGCGGCGAGGCGCTGGCGATCGACGCCGAGCCGGCCGCCTTCGTCGCGGCGCTGGCCGAGCGGATCGCCGCGCTGAAGCCGGACGTCGTCATCACGCACGGCTCGAACGGCGAGTACGGCCACCCGCAGCACGTCTACACCCACCGGGCCGTCCTGAGCGCGCTCGGCGCGTTGGCACCCTGGCGGCCGGGCGCGCTGTTGACCTGGTGCGCAAACACCGGCAACGCCGAGACCGACCGGGTGGTGAACCAGGACGACCCGGCCGACTTCGACCTGGATGTCTCGCCCTGGTTCGACCGGAAGGTGGCCGCCGCCAACGCCCACGTGAGCCAGCACGCGATGTTCCTGCGGAACAACAAGACGACCGACCTGGCGAACGCCCTGCGGCGGCACGAGGCGTTCAAGCGCTGGCCGATGGAGGGGTTCCCGCCCGTGGAGGGCGTGGTGCGGCCCGATGGGCGCGAGGTCGACAAGTGGCGCTGACGGCGATCGCGCCGAACCGGGCTGGCGCCGCCGTGCTCGACAATCTGGCCGATGCCCAGCGACTATGATTCCGAGACCATGACCGCGGGGAGCCCCCAATGCTGCGTCTGACCGCATACGAGAGTCCGTTCGAGGTGACGCTGAAAGGCGTCGCCGCCGGACTGGTCGGCACGCTCGTGATGACGAGCGCCCTCCAGGCCGCCGCTCGCCTAATCGGGCGGGTCGAGCGGACGCCCGAGGACGATCCGGACGACTACTCGAACGTCGGCGAGCTGACTGCACTAGACGCGTCGCCACAGGTCCCGGCCACCGAGCAGGTGGCCGAGCGCCTCGCCAGCCAGGTGTTCCGGCGCGAGCTGTCGCAGGAGACCCGCCAGCGGCTTGGCGTCGGCATCCACTGGGCCTACGGCGCGTTCTGGGGTGCGCTCTCGGCGCAGGTCCAGTTGACGCTGCACCCGCCGGCGCTGCCGTACGGAGCGCTGCTGGGGGTCGCCGTCTGGGCCGTCGGGCCGGCGAGGCTGGTCCCGGCGCTCGGCCTCTACGAGCGGCCGGCCTCCTCCGGGATCACGCACCGGGCGCTGGCGATCGGCCTGCACGTGCTCTACGGCGTGAGCACGGCGCTGACTGTGGAGCGCCTCAGCGCGACCCGCTGACGCCGCCTCCGGACCCGCACCACCGTGGCGGTGCGGGGCGGAAGACGGGGCCGGGTTACAGAAGGCTTAACTGCTTGACATCCGGCCGTTCGCCGCACGAATAATGAGTCTCGGGCAGCCCCAGACCGTCCGGCCTGGGCACCGCCGCGCCTCCAGATTCGAGACTGTGACGGACGGTTCAGCCGACGATGAAGCTCTCCCGACGCCTGTTCTTGCGTGCGGCCAGCGGTGCCGCCGCCGCCCTGGCACTCCCTCTCACGCCGTCGCCGGCCGCCGCCTGCGCCCCGGACGACGGCACCGGCTCCGACGCGATCTGCGGCCCCGCGCCGTCGACCGCGCGGCCGGCCGGCGACCCGCCGTTCGAGGCGTTCTGGGTCGCCACCCACCTCGGAACGAAGCTCTGGCCCACGGCGTCCTCCGTGCAGGGCGACGTCGGCTCGGTCGAGCCGGGCCGCCTGTTCCGGGTCGAGTCTCCGCAGGCCGGGTACCGATTGCTGGTCTGGGACCCTAGAGAGAACCGCCACGTCTACATCGGGTCGGAGGCGGTCGGGCCGGTCGAGACGCCCTTCTGGTCGGCCTTCGCCGAGGACGGGAAGTGGCTGGACGTGACGCTGACGACGCCCCAGAACATCAAGGCGATGCAGGGCGACGAGCTGATGTTGCGCGACCTGGTGACGGCGGGCCTGCAGGGGACCACGAAGCCGGGCTTCTACCGGATCCTGCGGCGGGTCTACAACGAGACCATGGACAGCCGGACGATCCCGAACTCGACGGACACCTACCTGCTGAAGGACGTGATGTTCACCCAGTACTTCACGGGCGACGGCGCCGCGATCCACTACAACTGGTGGGGACCGCCGCGCGGGTTCGGGAACCCGGGCTCGCACGGCTGCCTCGGGATGCGCTGGGACGGCTCGAAGTTCCTCTGGGACTGGGCGAACATCGGCACCCCGATCGTCATCCACACGTAGGCCAGGCGGTAGAGGTCGTGAGCGGCGCGTTAGCGCTTCATCAGTCGGTCGGTTGGCGGCTGCTCGGCGTGCTCGGCCGCCCGGCGAGCCTGGCCCTGTTCGGGCTGATTGTCGGGAGCGCGCTGCCGCTGGAGTGGCTGACGAGCGGGCCATCGGTCTGCCCGTTCAAGCTGACGACCGGCCTGCCCTGCCCGGGCTGCGGCCTGACCCGAAGCGCGGTGGCGCTCCTCCACGGCGACCCCGCGGCCTCGCTGTTCTACCACCCGCTCGGCGCCCCGATCGTGATCGCGGCGGTCGCGATCGGCCTGGTGGACGCCTGGACCTGGTGGCGCAGCCGGCGGCCCGGAGAGGCGGCATCGTCGCCGTCCCGGCTGTTGGAGCGGCTCGCGAGATCGCCGGCGCCCTGGGTGGCGATCGGCGCCCTGACGCTGGTCTGGTTGATCCGGCTGCCGCTTTACGTGACCGGGGCCTGGACGTTCTGATCCGGGGCTGAGACGGGCTCCGGCCCGCCGCTGCCGCGCGCACGCAGCCGCGTGACGAGCCGGACGACGGCGCGGCCCACCACCGCGACAGCCACGCCCGCCGTCACGACGTTCAGCGTCACCAGCGGCGCGAAGTAGTGCGACGAGTCGAAGCCGAGGTTCGGCGTGACCACCGCGTAGCTGGCGGCCAGCCAGCAGAGGAAGAGGAAGGCCGGCCCGGCCAGCCCCCGACGCAGCTCCGCGAGGGTCCGCCAGGCGAGCACCGCCAGGCCGGCCGGCACGAGCACCGCGTCCGCCGAGAGCGGCAGCGGACCTTTCGGCGTCGCGTAGGTGTCGAAGGTGCGGCGGGCGACTCGCGCGACGCGGGATCCGAGGTCGTCCGGGACGGCCTGGGACGTGAAGACCGACCGCTGGAACTCCATCTCGTCCTGGCGGTGCTGGATCAGCCCGACGACGCGGTCGGCCGGCGCAACG
>Ga0075430_100000659_pt1 | contig 26384 bp, 24 predicted proteins | sample RhiMetdeltSRZDD4_FD_75294 | JGI IMG/M metagenome (GOLD analysis project Ga0075430, IMG submission 75294) | Populus rhizosphere microbial communities from Tennessee, USA - Rhizosphere MetaG P. deltoides SRZDD4 | ecosystem: Host-associated > Plants > Roots > Rhizosphere > Soil | place: USA... | reverse complement strand
CGGCAAGTCGATCGCGAAGGCGACCGGCCGCGACTTCGTGCGCGTGTCGCTCGGCGGCGTGCGCGACGAGGCCGAGATCCGCGGTCACCGCCGGACCTATATCGGCTCGATGCCTGGCAAGGTCATCCAGTCGATGCGCAAGGCGAAGTCGTCGAACCCGCTGTTCCTCCTCGACGAGGTGGACAAGATGGGCGCCGATTTCCGCGGCGATCCGTCGTCGGCGCTGCTCGAGGTGCTTGACCCCGAGCAGAACGGCACCTTCAACGACCACTATCTCGAGGTCGACTACGATCTGTCGAACGTGATGTTCATCACCACGGCGAACACGCTCAACATCCCGCCGCCCTTGATGGACCGCATGGAGATCATCCGCATCCCCGGCTACACCGAGGATGAGAAGGTCGAGATTGCGCGCAAGCACCTGATCCCGAATGCGGTCAGCAAGCACGGTCTCGATTCGAAGGAATGGTCGATCACCGACGATGGGTTGCTGCTGCTGATCCGCCGTTACACGCGGGAGGCGGGCGTCCGTAACCTCGAGCGCGAGCTGTCCAACCTGGTCCGCAAGGCCGTGAAGGAGCTCACGCTGTTCCCGGACAAGAAGTCGATCGTGGTCGACGCCAAGACCATGGAAGACTTCCTGGGCGTGCCGAAGTATCGCTACGGCGAGCTCGAGGACGAGGATCAGGTCGGTGTCGTGACCGGTCTCGCCTGGACCGACGTGGGCGGTGAGTTGCTCACCATTGAATCCGCCATGATGCCGGGCAAAGGCAAGATGACGGTGACCGGAAACCTGCGCGACGTGATGAAGGAATCGATCTCGGCTGCGGCCTCGTATGTGCGCATGCGGGCTACCGCCTTCGGTATCGAGCCTCCGGCCTTCGACAAGAAGGACATCCACGTGCACGTGCCCGAGGGGGCAACCCCGAAGGACGGTCCGTCGGCTGGCGTTGCCATGGTGACGGCGATCGTGTCTGTCATGACCGGCATCCCGGTGCGCCGTGATGTCGCCATGACCGGTGAGATCACGCTGCGTGGTCGCGTGCTGCCGATCGGCGGCTTGAAGGAGAAGCTGCTGGCGGCGCAACGCGGTGGCATCAAGACGGTGTTCATCCCTGAGGAGAACGCGAAGGACCTGGTCGAGATCAACGAGTCGATCAAGAAGGGTCTCGAGATCGTTCCGGTCTCGCGGATGGACGAGGTGCTCCAGCGGGCGCTGGTCCGCAAGCCCGAGCCGATCGAGTGGGACGAGGAGAAGGCCAAGGCGGCCGCGGTCGCAGCCGATCCGGCGGTGGAGGACGATGCCTCGGCGCTCACCGCGCACTGACGCGGCAACGCACTGAAAATAGAACGGCGGCGCTGGCAACAGCGCCGCCGTTTTCATTTGTGTCGCCGCCCACGCAGAATCGGCACGTCTGTATCACCGCCCGTACACGTCGACGTTTCCGCGGACATCGCCTATTCGATCACAGGGATCGGAGGTCGATGCGGCGGCGTCGACAACAAAGCGGAGAGGTAGACCGGTGAATTTGGCTTTGATTATCGGGAATGCCGAACGCGAGATCGAGCGACTAAGTCGCCGACACTGCTCGGACGCAGAAGTCTTCAGCTTCGGTGCGACCGATATCGACCCGCGCCATTTGGCGATTTGGATCACGACAAAGACTGACCGGGACCGCGATCGCTTCCGCGCCAATCGCGTGCTGATATCTGAGTTTCGCACCGTCCTGCTCAACCTCGGCTACCCTCCTGCAGCGGTTCCCAACGTCGGATTTGCATTCGAATCGAAAGAGACGGTCGATCGCGATCACGGAGGCAATTGGTGGTACGCGATCAAGTGATCACGCCGCCATAAGCCAGCCAGACTAGATCCGGCGCCGCCGGCGGGCCGGCAAAACCGCGCACGCGATGGAGTAGGGCGCGAGGACGCGCCTTTAGCGAGCCGTGCGCAGCAGTGCGCATGCGGGGAGGCGCCCGCCGTGTCGCGGGGAATGCTTTGTCGCGGCTGGGGTCCACATGGCTTGGCTTGCTGGAGACCGACGCAAAGCGCAATCTGACGGACAAGACGGACAAGAAGAACCGGCCTGGGGAGGGGACGGATGATTGGCGCGGTTCGCTTCGCTGTCATGGTCGCGGCGGCATGTCTCACATGCTGCCAGGCCCAGGCCCAGGCCCAGGACTTTCCGGCACGCCCGATCACCATCATCGTCGGCGTCGCGCCCGGCGGCATCACCGACGTCTCGACCCGCATCTATGCCGACGCGGTGGCGAAGAGCACCGGCCAGAAGATCGTGGTCGAGAACCGCCCGGTCGGCGGCGGCACCGTCGCCGCGGTGGCGGTGCAGAATGCCCAGGCCGACGGCTATACGCTCCTCACCATCACCGGCTCCGCCCATGCGGCGATCCCGGCGATGCAGCCGGTGGCCTACGACCCGGTGAAGGGCTTCGCGCCGGTGACGCTGCTGTTCCGGATGCCCGCGTTGCTGGTGGTCCCGCACGACAGCCCCGCGAAATCGGTCGCCGACCTGCTGGAGCGCGGCCGCAAGCGGCCCGGAGGCCTGTCTTTCGGCTCGGCCGGCGCCGGCTCACCCGCGCATCTGATGGCGGCGCGCATCGGGCTCGGCACCAAGACCCCGATCGAGATCGTGCAATACCGCGGCGGCGCGCCGCTGATGGCCGACCTGATCACCGGCCGCATCGACTTTGCGTTCGCGTCCTACACCTCGGCGCGCGCCAATCTCGACGCCGGCAAGCTGCGCGCGCTCGCGGTCGACGCCGAGACGCGGCTGCCGGCGACGCCCGGCGTGCCGACCTTGATCGAGGTCGGGCTGGCGCGTGAGCGAATCGCCAACTGGTTCGGCCTGGTCGGGCCGGCCGGGATGCCCGGCGCGGTGGTCGCCCGGCTCAACGCCGAATTCGTCAAGGCAGCGAGCAATCCGGGCGTGATCAAGCGGATGGCCGACAGCGGCACGCTGATCGCGACCACGTCGCCGCAGGCGATGGGCGCCATGATGCGCGACGAGGCGAAGAACATGGCGGAGCTGGTGCAGGCGCTCGGGCTGCAAGTGAAATAGGCGCTATTCCGCCTTGATCCAGGCGCTGCGACCGGTGCCTCGGCACGCTCTGTCCCAAGGACAAATCGCGCCCGCGGGCCTTGCAGGATCGGGCCCAAACCCGCAATTTGCGCCCCGCCGGGCGTCCGGCCAAAGCGTCAGTGAGGATGAAACAGTGATCGATCTCTACACCTGGACCACTCCCAACGGCCGCAAGATCTCCATCGCGCTCGAGGAATTCGGGCTGCCCTATACCGTGCATTCGGTCGACATCGGCAAGGACGAGCAGTTCAAGCCGGAGTTCCTCAAGATCAGCCCCAACAACCGCATCCCGGCGATCGTTGATCGGGACAATGGCGTTGCGCTGATGGAGTCGGGTGCGATCCTGATCTATCTCGCCGACAAGACCGGCAAGTTCCTGCCGCGCGAAGGCGAGGCGCGCTACCGCGTGATCGAGTGGCTGATGTGGCAGATGGGCGGCCCGGGACCGATGTTCGGCCAGGTGCATCACTTCACCAAATACAATCCAGGCAAGGCGCCCTATGCCGAGGAGCGCTATCTCAAGGAAGCACACCGGCTCTATGGCGTGCTCGACAAGCGGCTGGCCACCAGCGACTACGTCGGCGGCGACTACTCCATCGCCGACATGGCGATCTGGCCATGGGTGTCGCGCTTCGAGTGGCAGACCGTCGATCTGAACAAGTATCCGAACGTCAAGCGCTGGTACCTCGCCATCGCGGCACGGCCTGCGGTGCAGAAGGGCTACAAGGTGCCCAAGGACGTCGGCGAGGTTCCGATCCCGGCGTGAGCCGTCCCGGCCAGGGGCGAGGGGCGCGGCGAAACCTGCCGCGCTCAACTTGCCACCCGGGCGCCCTCGGCGATAAGGAAGGGCCCCGGCAGGTTAGATTCGGGCGGTTAGCTCAGTTGGTAGAGCGCCTGCTTTACACGCAGGATGTCGGCGGTTCGAGTCCGTCACCGCCTACCACTTAATCGACGATTTTAAATAGATAGAGCGCCCGGCGCGTCAGCGGCCTTGCGGCCGCCGACGTCGCACGGAAGGGGTAAGCCGGAATCGGTGGTTAGACCGCTTCCTTGAGTTCTTTGGCAGCGCGGAACGCGACCTTCTTCGACGCCTTGATCTGGATCGGTTCGCCGGTCGCGGGGTTACGGCCCATGCGGGCGGCGCGCTTGCGCACCTGAAGGATGCCGAGACCGCCAATACGGATGCGGTCGCCCTTCTTGAGGTGCTTGGTCACCAGACCGACGAGATCGCCGAGCACAGCCTCGGTCTGCTTTTTCGACATCTCGTGGCTGTCCGCGAGGCTCGCGGCAAGGTGCTTCAGGGTAACGGTCGGTGCGGACTTCTTCGCAGCAGCAGGTGCCGTGGCCATGGATGACCCTCCTCGTTGGTAGGAAGTGGCCTAAAAGCCACTCATCACGCCGGTCGCTTTAGGCGATTCGGATAGTGTCTGACCATGGACTTCATAGCGAAAAATGTGGGTTTTTTCGGACTTTTGGGCTTGGAGATGCCGGTTCTATGGGGGTTTCTTGCATCTGATTCGCTCCGAAACGGCCTCTGAAGCTTCTTTTGCGCAGGTTTCGCGACGCGCGCTTGACTTGCAGGGGTGGCGCATTTAAGTCCGCACACTCCCGAAAATGGGGGCGTAGCTCAGTTGGTTAGAGCGCCGGCCTGTCACGCCGGAGGCCGCGGGTTCGAGTCCCGTCGCTCCCGCCATTTAATTAAAATGCGGTGAGGAAGTTGCGCGCGCCGATCAAGCGCGCGTTTATTTTTTGCGCGCCATCGGTGCGACGTTCTTCGACAATTCGATTTGCACTAGGCGGCCAGCAGGAGCCGGTTCTCGTTCAGTTGGAAGAGAGCCGTTCGTTCGGCGACCTGCGCGACCTGCGCCGGGGCGACCTTGCAGGCGTTGGCCGGGCGAACCACTGCGTTGCGCAGGTGCGGCGGTTTCTGAAACCACAGATATTCGAAGATGTGGCCGGTGATCTTGTGCGCCAGCCGGATGGTGCTGCCCTCGATCGCAACCTCGAAGTCGGGCTCTTCGCTTCTGACGTTCAAGGTCGGACATCGCAGGCTGTAGAGGCTGTGCAGCAGGCGGTCGACATCAGCGGAATCGAACGGCTTGTGCAGGAACGCCCGCGCACCGCTGTCCATCGCCTCACGCTCGGTGGCGGCATTGTGCTCGCTGGAGATCATCGCCACGCGCAGCGCGGGTTGGATCACCATGAGCTGCTTCATCGTCTCCACGCCACTCAGGCCGGGCATGTTGCAATCGAGGAAAACCACGTCGAACTCCGCCGATTTGCAAAGCGCCAGCGCCGTATGGCCATCGGCCGCCTCGGCGATATCGCAGTTGAACATGCTGCCTTTGACGACCTTCTGGACGATCTGCCGGACGGTCAGCGAGTCGTCGACGATCAGCACTTTGGAGGGGGAGGTGATGCGATTGAAGGTCTTCATGATCGCCGTCGCGTCCTCGGGTCTGAACGGCTTGAACAGGAATTCGTAGGCCTTCAGCCTGCGCGCCATCTCGACGGCTTCGGTCGACGGCGGGTTCGACATCAAGGTGACGAAGGTCTGGATGCCTTGCTTCCTGGCTGCCCAGAACGCCTCGGTGCCGTTGAGCTCCGGCATGTGCACATCGATGAACGCCAGATCGATGTTGCCGCCGTTGAGCAATGTCAGGCAGTCGCGGCCGTTGTCGGTCACGCTCACGCGCAGCGGCAGCTTCGATGCGCGGCCGGCGTCGCTCAATATCTGTTGGATGAAGTGAGAATCGTCAGCGACAAGCATGCTGATGGTGCGCTGCATGGAATGCTCCAGCCCCGTTCTTGTTCGCGCAGCCGCGCGGCCCAATGCATCGTATCGCCGTGCATCGGTGCAGGGTGGAGCGTTGCAGCTTTGACTGAAGTCTCTGTTGCCGCCGCCGGTGAGGATCGCGACAAACTCAATTCAAGTTGCAGACAACATTTCCATGACGGACGCGATCGCACCGGGCGGGGCTAGGGGGCCGCGCCAACCGGCGGCGTGAATCACTCCCGATGAATGTGGATTGGCTCAGGGCCGGGTTTGGCGCCGTGAGGCCGGCTTGGGCAAAGCCGGTTCGGGACAACGCCGGCGTGTGATCAGCAACCCGACGTGTTGTCGCCGGCGCGCGCCATGGGCTTGCCGTTGATGAAGACGTTGCTGGAGCCGCGGACAATCACGCCGCAATTGGTGCGGTCGCCGACGCGTCCCGCCGCCTTGCCTTCGATGAAGACGTTGCTCGAACCTTCCACCACGCCGCCATCCGGTGTGGTGGTGGCGTCGCCGACCCGGGCGGCGGGGAGGTTGCCCGATTGCACGGTTGAACTGCCCTGGACGACTACGCCGGGAGCGGGGGTCTGGGCATAGGCCGGGGCCGCGACCATGGCGACGAGGCCGAGGGCGAGCAAAGTTTTGTGCGAGGTCATGGAACGTCCTGGTTGGCCGGCGAGACTTCACCGCTCGTTTGAGGCGAAGGCAAGGTCCGCGTCTAAAATTCCCGTCATCTGGGGCTCCGGCCCCTCCTGCTTGGCGACCATCTTGGGCGTGCGCGTTCGGCCACGCAGGATAGGAAGGCTCCCCGATCTAGGTTGGTCGCGCCGAGCGGGGCGCCGGTTCGATTTCGAAATCGTTTTTCTTCGCGTTGGCGAGGAAGGCGTCGCTCGTCGGCATCGACGCGACGACGGGCAAGCCCTTCAGAAATATTCCGGAGCTGTTGCCAAGGGTAACTAATTCAAAGCCACGGCGTGCGCTATCAGCGCATTCAATCGTCGGCGCAACGCGTGATGCTCCGTCAACGCGTCGGGTCGGTCGATCGCTTCTGGATCATAATGCCATCGGCCGCTCAAAATTTGCGCGAACGCGTTCTACTCCTTGAAGCGCTTCTAATGCAGGTCTAGGCTTGCACACAACAAACAAGGACTCGCCAACAACCGGCGGGTCAATAGGTGGGAGAAAACGTTCATGCGCATCGCAGCCGCACTGCGTATTGCCTTTGTGTTGCTTGCCACATCTTTCCTTTCAGTCGACACCGTCACCTCACAAAACGCCACCGCACTGACCGGCGTGGTCAAGTCCGCCGAGGAAGGCGCGATGGAAGGCGTGCTGGTCAACGCCAAGAAGGGGACGATCACGATCACGGTCGTGAGCGACGCTCAAGGCCGCTACAGTTTCCCAGCCAGCAAGCTCGCGCCGGGGCAATACGCGCTGAGCATCAGGGCGATCGGATACGATATCGAGAATGGCAGGAACGTCGACGTCGGGCCGCAGACCACCACGCGCGATCTGACGCTGCGCAAGACCGAAGATATCGCCGCGCAAATGTCGAACGGTGATTGGATGCACAGCATCCCGGGCACCGATCAGCAGAAGGGGATTTTACTCGGTTGCGTCGGCTGTCACACGCTTGAGCGTGTCATGCGCTCGGAACATGACGCCGAAACGTTCATGAACGTGACGCTGCCGCGCATGCAGGGCTACGTCAACCAAAGCATTCCGCAGAACCCGCAGCTCCGGCGCGGCGAGCGGTTGATGGAGGAGCGCGGCGATCAGCGGGTCCAGATCTATCGGGCCGCGGCCGAGTATCTCGCGTCGATCAATCGCAGCAAGAACGGGCAATGGAACTTTGATCTGAAGTTGTTGCCGCGTCCGAAGGGCCGCGCGACCCGCGTTGTCTACACGGAATACGACCTTCCGCGTGAGACCATTTCACCGCACGACGTCGTGCTCGATAAGGACGGCATAGCCTGGTACTCGAGCTTCGGCGAGCAGTTCTTCGGCCGGCTCGATCCCAAGACCGGCGCGGTGAAAGAATATGCGATGCCGCTGCACAAGCCGGAATTCCCGAAGGGTTCGCTCGGGCTGCGCGCCGACCAGGCCGGAAATTGGTGGCTCGGCAACATGTATCAGGCCGCGATCGTCAAGTTCGATCCGAAGACCGAGCAATTCACGGCTTGGCCGATGCCGAAGGAATACAACATCGACGCATCCCAGGTGAACATGGTGCGCCCGGAAAGCGCGCATGTGGACGGCAAGGTCTGGTCGCAGAACAACGGCTTCGCGGCGGTTCACCGTCTCGACCTCGCCAGTGGCAAGATCGAAACCTTCGAGCCGTTCAAGACGTCGAAAACTCCGCACAACATCTACGACGTCATCCCGGACTCGAAAAACAACGTCTACTTCACCGACTTCCGCAACTTCCACATCGGCCGGATCGACGCCAAGACCGGCGAGGTGAAGCTCTACGCCGCGCTGACGCCACGCTCGGCGCCGCGCCGCGGCTACATGGACGAGCAGGACCGGTTGTGGTTCGGCATGTACCGGGCTGACCGCGTTGGTGTGTTCAACACGCGCACCGAGACGTTCAAGGAATGGCTGATGCCGACCAAGTGGGCATCGCCCTATGACGTGGTGCTCGACCGGAACGAGGACCTGTGGACCGGCTCGATGATCACCGACCTGGTCACGCGCCTGAACACCAAGAACGACGACATGGTCGACTATCTCTTGCCCCGAACCACCAATATCCGCCGGGTCTACGTCGACAACACGACCAGCCCGGTCACATTCTGGGTCGGCTCGAACCACGGCGCTTCGATCATCAAGCTCGAACCGCTCGACTAGTCTGTTTGCAATCGCTCGTCACGCCTTTCCGCTCGTCCCCGCTTTCGCGGGAATGAGCGGGAGGTACGTTCGAATCAAGGAACGCTAGCTCTTGGGAGGTTTCATCATGCGCATCACAGCGGCACTGCTTGTCGCGTTCACGGCCTTCGCGGGTTTCGCGCTCGATCCCGGCGAGGCGAGAGCGCAGTCCGCCGCTGCCTTGAGTGGGCAGGTCACCTCAGCCGAAGAAGGCGCGATGGAGGGTGTGGTCGTCAGCGCCAAGCGTGACGGCTCGACCATCACCATCAGCGTGGTCACTGACGCGCAAGGCCGCTTCGCCTTTCCGGCCGCCAGACTGGAGCCTGGAAAGTATACGTTGCGCCTGCGCGCATCCGGCTATCAGCTGAGCGGTACGCCGACGGCCGAGGTAGCCGCGGGCCAGGAAGCCAAAGCGGATCTGAAGCTCTCGAAGCTGCGCAGCCTCTCCGCGCATCTCACCAATGCCGAGTGGCTGCACAGCATGCCCGGCACCGATCCGCAGAAGAAGTTCCTGCTCAATTGCATTGGCTGCCACACGCTCGAGCGCATCATGAAATCCTCCTACACCCCGGAGGGTTTCATCGAGGTGATCGACCGGATGGCGACGTACTATCCCGGCACCACGCCGTTGCGGCCGCAGCGGCTCGCCGGAAATTTCCAGCGCATGCGCGACCGCGGCAACGTGAAGCCGATCGTGGACTGGCTGGCCACCATCAATCTGAGTCAGCAGGACACCTGGCAGTTCCCGCTCAAGACGCTGCCGCGCCCGACCGGGAAATCGACGCAGGTGATCTTCACCGAATTCGATCTGCCCGAGGCGCACATCCAGCCGCATGACGTGATCATGGATAGCAAGGGCAACGTCTGGTACTCCGACTTCGGCCAGATGTTCCTCGGCAAGATGGATCCGAAGACCGGCAAGGTGACGCAGTATCCGATCCCGGTCACCAAGCCCGGCTTCCCGCTCGGCTCGCTCGATCTCGAGATCGACCGGGACGACAATATCTGGCTCGGCATGATGTACCAGGCGTCGATCGTGCGCTTCGATCAGAAGACCGAGACCTTCAAGGCTTGGTCGATCCCGAAGGAATGGGATACGGACGGCGCGCAGTTCGGCCACCTTGCGGTGAACGGTACCCATGTCGACGGCAAGGTCTGGGTGAAGAACTCGGACGGTACTAAGATCTACCGGCTCGATCTCGCCACCGAAAAGTGGGAGGACCTCGGCGCGCCGAGTGATCCGCGCACCAAGCGCCGCATCGGCACCTACGGCATCCACGCCGATACCGCCACCAACGACGCGTATCTGCTGGACTTCGCGGCCGGCAACATCGTCAAGATCGACGCCAAGACCAAGGAGACGACCGTCTACCTGACGCCGTCGCCGAACTCGACGCCGCGCCGCGGCCGGGTCGATTCAGAAGGCCGCGTGTGGTTCGCCGAATACCGTGCCGACCGCATCGGCATGCTCGACCCGAAGACGGCGCAGATCATCGAGTGGAAGGTGCCGACGGAATGGAGCGCGCCGTACGACGCGGTGTTCAGCCGGCATGGCCACGCCTGGACCGGCTCGATGGTGACCGACCGCGTCGCGCGGCTCGACATCGAGACTGGGCAGTACACCGAATACACGCTGCCGCGGCCGACCAACATCCGTCGCGTCTACGTCGACGACCGCAGCAATCCGGGTCACCTGTGGATCGGCAGCAACCACGGCGGATCGATCGTGAAGGTCGAACCGCTGGATTAGGTCATCGGACGACAATTCCGCCCTCATCCTGAGGCGTGAGCGAAGCGAGCGTCTCGAAGGATGGGGGCGGCCCCATGGTTCGAGACGGCGCCACAGCGCGTCGAAGACGCGCGTAAACACGCTCATGGCGCCTCCTCACCATGAGGCCGATTGGAGACGCACATGTCGCTTCGTCCGACCTTGTATTTTCTTGCCGCTGTTTTAAGCACCGCCGCGCCCGTTCACGCGCAGAGCTTCAAGCAGGTCGCCAGCATTGAAATTCCAGGCGTACCGATCAACGACTACGGCGTCCTCACCATCGACCAGACCACCGGGCTCGGTTATCTCGCCGACAAGGACAACAAGGCAGTCGTCGTCTTCGACACCAAGGCCGACAAGTACGTCACCCGCATCACCGGCTTTGTCGGGGTGACCAAGAGCGGCAATGGCTCCGGCCCGAACGGCCTGGTTGTCGTGAGGGGCGGTGCCGAGCTTTGGGTGAGTGACGGCGATTCAACCATCAAGGTCGTCGACCTCAAGACCAATACCATCATGGCGACCATCGTTACCGGCGGCAAGCTGCGGGCCAACGCCATGGCCTTCGATCCGATCCGCCGGGTGGTGATCGTCGCCAATTCCAACGAAGAGGTGCCGTTCTTCAGCCTGATCTCGGCCGAGCCGGGCCAGAAGATCCTTGCGAAGCTGCTGGTGCCGCAATCGGCCGAGAACCTGGAACGCTCAGCCTGGCATGCGCCGAGCCGCACGTTCTATACGGCGATCCCCGTGTCCAGCGCCGACCAGAGCAAAGGCCTGTTGGCGCAGACCGATCCGAATAGCGGCACCATCGTCAAGCTGCACGAACTGGAGCGCTGCCACCCGCACAGCCTGTCGATCGTCTCCGACACGACGATCTTCCTCGGCTGCAGCCTGGCGCACGGTCCCAATCGCAAGCCCGGCGGCGACATGGCGGTGTTCGATATCCCGAGCGGCAAGATCGCGAGCTACGGTGAGGGTTGGGGCGGCAACGGCGGCTCGACCGTCAATCCGGCGCGAGCGCAATATTATCACGCCACCACCAACGGCGCGCTGGTCGTGGTCGACACCAAGACCCGTCAGCTCATCCAGAAGGTCCCGACCTGGAGCGGCGCGCGGTCGCTCGACGTCAGTCTCGCGACCAACAAGATCTATGTCGCCACCAGCGCCAAGGGCGGCCCGTGCGGTGGCTGCGTGGTGGCGTTCGCGCAGGAGTGAGCGCGTCGCGGGAACGCCCGTTGCGGCGGGGACCGCGGCCCGCTCAGAGGGTCGGGACGTAGGCTTTAAGCCACGGCATCGCGCCTCCCAGCACCGTTGGCGGCCAGGGGATCGACAACAACTGATCGAAGACCACGTAGATCAGCGTCGTCATGACGGCGGCCATGATGAAGGCATGCCGCCATTTTTCCGGTCCTTCGAGCCGCATGTAGGCGACCACGAAGACCGGGACGGTGGGGAGCAGGCCGATCACCGCCATCGAGCACAGGAACGCGACCAGCCAGCCGAAGAAGATGAAGCCGCGCAGCAGGATCGTTGCCGCCGGCAGGTGTTCGGTCTTCGATGCGACGTCCATGTGGATCTTGCTGCTTGCGACCGCCGCAAGCGCCGGGGCACCGTCGGTGCAGGCGCGGCCGTGCTTGCTGAAGATATCGTTGGCAAGGCTGAGGCCGCCGGTCAGTAGCGCGCCGCAACCAACGATGACGGGGATGATCTTCGCCGCGAACTCCCATTGCAGGGATACCGCGAACATGACGGCGATCAACGTCAGCAGCGCCGCGGGAAACAGATTGGACGGCGCAACGCGCGGCGCGCCGAAGGTCTTCAGCATTGCCGCGATGCCGTGGTGCTCGCGAATGTCCTGCAGGAACGGGCGCGTGATCGTGAGCAGCGCCAACGCAAACATCGCCAGCACAATAGGTCGCGTCAGCCAGCTTGCACCAAATCGCTCGATCGAGATGAACATGTAACGCTCGATGATCCCACCGAGGATGAAGCCGAGCACCAGAGGCGGTCGCGGCCAGCGGAAGTGCTTCATCGCCCATCCGAGCATGCCGAAGAACAGCAGCGAGTAGAGGTCGCCCCATTGCCGCGTCGCTTCGAAGCCGCCGATGTAGATCAGGCTGAGCACGCACGGCATGATCAGGGTGTAACGGAGCGTGGCGAGCTTCGCGAGATGTCCGCTGAATGCGAAGCAGAGTCCGGTGCCGAGCACGTTGGCGAGCGCGATGCTCCACACCATCGAATAGGTGATGTCGAGGTTCTTGGTCAGCATCTCGGGCCCCGGAACGAGGCCGTGGATCAGGAAGGCGCCGAGCAGGATCGCCATCGCGGCGCCGCTCGGCACGCCGAACGCGACTGTCGGAATCAGGTGGCCGCCTTCACGCGCGTTGGTCGAACTCTCCGCCGCGATGACGCCGCGGACGTCGCCTTTGCCGAAGGTCTCGGCGGCGCCTTTTTCGGTCTTCATCGCGTGGCCGTAGGCGATCCAGTCGATCACCGACACGCCGATGCCCGGAACGGCGCCGAGCGCGGCGCCGAGCCACGAACAGCGCAGGATCAGGAACCAGTGCGTGAAACAGTCCTTCACGCCGAGCAGCATCCCGCTCTTGGTGTCGAGCGTCTTGCCGGCCGCGACGACCGGCGTCCGTCCGATCGCGAGATCGCACAGCTCGGGCAGTGCGAAGATTCCGAGCGTGAGCGGCACCAGCGGCATCCCGTCCCACAAATAGAGCGAACCCATGGTCCAGCGCAGCGTGCCCGACTGAGGATCGGTACCGATCATCGCCAGCATCATGCCGAAGCAGGCGGCGCAGACGCCGCGCAGCGGTGCGTTGCCGGACAGCGTCGACACCATTGAAATCCCGAACACCGAGATCGCGAGCAACTCCGGCGAGCCCAGATACAGGATGATGGGCCGCAGCATCGGGATGCTGACTGCCATCAGCGCCGCGCCGAAGATGCCACCGATCATCGCCGACAGGTAAGACGCGCCGAGCGCGCGGCCGGCTTCGCCGCGCTTGGTCATCGGGTAGCCGTCCAGCACGGTCGCCGCCGATGCCGCATGGCCTGGTGCCCCGAACAGGATCGCGGAGATCGGGTCGGTGGTGCCGGTGGTCGAGCCCATGCCGAGCAGCAGCGCGAAGGCCGCGGGGGCATCGAGGTTGTAGGTGAACGGCAAGAGCAGTGCGAGGCCGGCGACGCCGCCGATGCCGGGCAGGATTCCAAGCGCGAGCCCCATGCACACGCCACCGAAGAGATAGGCCATGCGCATGGGATCGAGGATGATGAGCAAGGCTTGGCCGGCCGCATGAAGCATGTCGGCTTCCATGGGTGTCTCTCCCAATTTTATGGGGTGGACACGCGAAGCCGTTCCTGAGCGGGCGGAGCGGAGCGATTGCGGATTGGGGGAAGGGCCCGGTCAGGAGCGAATACGGCGCTGCTCCACCGTCAATCGAACGATGCTTCGTTCAATGTGCGTGCCCTTGTTGAGGAACTAGTGCGCGCATCACGAGTCGCAATCGCCCGGCCGCCGACCTCTCTTGTTGTTGATCGGAGTCTACGCCAAATTTATGCGGTGGCCGCGCCAGCACTAATTGTGCGCGCTCTGGAGCCCGAGGATTTCCCGCGCTTCATTCGGCGTGGCGACGCTGTCGCCGAGCTGCTCGATGATGCGCCCGGCCTTCTCAACCAGCGCCGCGTTGCTGGGGGCGAGCTGGCCTTTGCCCAGATAGAGATTGTCCTCGAGCCCGACCCGGACGTGGCCGCCGAGCAGGACGGTCTGCGCCACCATCGGGAACTGGTGCAGCGAGATGCCGAAGGCAAACCACGGCGAACCCGCAGGCAATAGGTTTCGCATGTACATCATGGCCTCGGGGGTCGCCGGCTGGCCCCAGGCGATGCCGAGGCAGATCTGGAACATGCCCGGGCCTTTGACGTAGCCCGCTTCGAGGAATTTCTTGGCGAGCAGCAGGTGGCCGGTCTCGAACACTTCAAGCTCCGGCATCACGCCGGCTTCCTTGATCGCGAGCGCCATCTTCTGCAGGTGCTCGGGCGTGTTGATGAACACCCGGTTGCCCATGTTCAGGCTGCCCATGTCGAGGCTGCAGATGTCCGGCCGCAGCTCCTGTACGTGGCGCACGCGATCCTCCGGCCCGCGTAGGGTCGAGTCGGCGCTGGCCTTGGTCGGATCGTGAGGATCGTGCTGGAACCGCGCGCCCGGGCCGGTGGTGAGGTTGATCAGGACGTCGGTGCCGCTGGAACGGATGCGCTCGACCACCTCGCGATAGAGCGCGCCGTCCATGCTCGGCTTGGTGGTCTTGGGATCGCGCACGTGAATGTGGACGACCGCCGCCCCGGCCTTGGCGGCGTCGATGCAGGAATGCGCGATCTGCTCCGGCGTCACCGGCACCGCCGGGTTCTTGCCCGGCGAGTCCGCCGATCCGGTCACCGCGCATGAAATGATCACCTTGCGTTGCATGGCCCTCATACTCCCCTGCGAGGGCTCTGACCGGCCCCCTAAACAAAAGCGCGTTCACGCGCGTCTTCAACGTCCAAAAGCGCGTTCACGCGCGTCTTAACGCTCTATCGAACCTCAGCTACCCGCTGGCCGCAAGCCAAATGCGATGGGTTCAGTCTCGGCCGATTTGCTCAAGGTTCGTTCCTGCGGTCTCGATCCGCCATCGCCAGGTCACCAGCCCACCGAGAAGCGAGGCTCCGACCAGGATGTAGAGCAGCGCCTGGGTACCGATGTCGACGAGCAGGATCGGGAACAGGAACGCGGTGATGACCGCGCCGATCTTGGCGAATGAGGCGGCGAAGCCTGCTCCCTTGCCGCGGATCTGGGTGGGAAAGACCTCGCCTGCAATCAGGTAGGTCTGTGCATTCGGACCCATGTTGTTCATGAAATTGAACAGCATGAAGCCGGCAAAGATCAGCAGCATCTGCTCCGTCCCGGTGAAATGGGTGGACAGGGCCGCGATGAGCAGGCCGGCAGCGCAGCCGATGAAGCCGACGATCTGCAGCTTGATGCGGCCAAATCGGTCCGTGAGCCAGACGGCGAAAACGATGCCGACGATGAGGAGGACATCGATGAAGGCGGCGCCTTTCGCCGCCAGCAGGTCGTTGTGGATGATGTCGGCGATAGAGGCGGCATGCTGCCGCTGATGGCCGATCGAGGCGGCCAGGATGGTCGGTGCGAAAATGCCGATGCCATAGGTACTGAGATCCTGGAGAAACCAGGGCACCGAGGCGAGAACGGTGGCGCGGCGATTCTTGGCATCGAACAGCGCGCTCCAACCGGCGCGTTGTGTCTCGCCCTCGGTGACACGTCCGCTGGCTTCGGCGCCTGCGAGGTTGATCTCCTTCGGATAGGGCGGGTCGCGCGCCAGCAGCCTGAGGGCAGCGCCCGCGGCTTCCTCGGTGCGGCCGTGCGACATCAGCCAGTTCGGACTCTCCGGGATAAAAAACCGGCCGATGATGACGACGACGGCGGGGATGATGGCGGTCGCGTACATCCAGCGCCAGGCTCCCAGGTCATGGGCGTTGGCGAGGATCAGATAGCCGACAGCCGTGCCGGTGAGGGCCCCCACGGCCTGAAAGCCGAATGCCGACAGCACCAATCGGCCGCGCGCTTGTGACGGAATGGATTCTGAAACCACCATGTGCGCCGTCGGATAGTCACAGCCGAGCGCGAGCCCGATGCCCAGGAGGCATATTGAGAGCCAAACAAAGTTCGGGCTGAAGCAGATCAGGACCAGGAAAATGGTGAAGATCACCATCTCGGCAATGAACATCGACTTGCGGCCGAAATAATCCGCAAGGCCACCGAGCATCGTCGCGCCGATCAGAATTCCGAACAGCGAGGCGGCGGCGACAACGCCGTGCTCCCAGGCGCCGAAACCGAATTCTTTGGATATGAGCGGCAGCGCCACGCCCGTCATGAAGACGACCATGCCCTCGAAAAATTTGCCGGCTGCCGCGAGACCCCAAATACGCCGCTGCATGTGCGTCAGCGGGGCGCTCGGCGTGTCGGTGCCGTCGGCCCAGACCGGCCGCTCGTCGATGTATTGCTGGACGGACTTGGGACGGGGGCTTGCCACCGAGGAACTGCCTGCGTCCACCCGCTGGTCCATGTTGTAGCCGTCCTGTGTCTGGCCGATCCTGCGGGTCGGTCGTGGTCGCGTGGAAAAAAAAGACGCGATTCTCCGCAACGGTCACATTGGCTTCTTGCTTACATCATCGGCGCGATTCCCGGTTTTTGCCCGCCCGGCGGAAACGACAATTCCCCTGCGTTGTATGGCCGTCACATTCCCGCGACGGGAAGGGGCACGGAGGATGGAACCGTGCGCCATAGTGGCCTCCGTGCCGCAGTCGGACGCCGATCCCTGCATCACGCACAGCCCTGGTTCCCGGCGGCTTGCCTCGCTTTGTGCACTGCGCTAAGCCAGCACAAATCCCGTTCTTGGAACGAATCCGAACTGTTTCAGGGGCGATTTCGGCCTGCGGCGCCGCCAGCGGCGACCGGGGTCCGGGAGCGGGTTTCCGATGGGGCGAGGGCTTCGGAGCTGAGGGTCGCCGATGAGCGAGCTGCTACTTGATTACCTGCCCCTAGTGATCTTCATCGCGGTCGCGATGGCCATCGGCGTCGCGCTCCTCGTGGTGCCGTTCCTCGTCGCCTACAAGCAGCCGGACCCGGAAAAGCTCTCCGCCTACGAGTGCGGATTCAATGCGTTCGACGACGCGCGCATGAAATTCGACGTGCGCTTCTACCTGGTCGCCATCCTGTTCATCATTTTCGATCTGGAAGTCAGCTTCCTGTTCCCGTGGGCGGTGGCCTTCGGCGAGCTCGGGCTGTTTGGCTTCTGGTCGATGATGGTTTTCCTTGGCGTGCTCACCATCGGCTTCATATATGAGTGGCGTAAAGGAGCGCTCGAATGGGATTGACGCCGCAGCGCTCCGCGGTCGTCGCGCCGGCCGCCACGGGCATCCTCGATCCGCGCACCGGGAAGCCGGTCGGCTCCGACGATGCTTTCTTTGTCGGCCTCAACGACGAACTCGCGGACAAGGGCTTCCTGGTCACCGCCACGGATGACCTCATCATCTGGGCGCGCACCGGCTCGCTCATGTGGATGACGTTCGGCCTCGCATGCTGCGCGGTCGAGATGATGCAGATGTCGATGCCGCGCTACGACGCCGAGCGCTTCGGATTTGCGCCGCGCGCATCGCCGCGGCAGTCGGACGTCATGATCGTTGCCGGCACGCTGACCAACAAGATGGCGCCGGCGCTGCGCAAGGTCTACGACCAGATGCCGGAGCCGCGCTACGTCATCTCGATGGGTTCGTGCGCCAATGGCGGCGGCTACTACCATTATTCGTATTCGGTGGTGCGTGGCTGCGACCGCATCGTTCCGGTCGACATCTACGTTCCGGGTTGCCCGCCGACCGCGGAGGCGCTGCTCTATGGCGTGCTGCTGTTGCAGAAGAAAATCCGCCGCACCGGCACGATCGAGCGGTGACCCCCATGAGCGAAGCCCTCAACAGTTTCGGCGAGACCCTCGCAGCGGCGCTGCCCGGCGCCGTTGTCGGGCACGCGGTCGCCTATGGCGAGCTGACGGTCACCGTGAAGGCGTCCGAGATTCTCGCCGTCATGCGCTTCCTGCGCGACGACGAGGGCTGCAAGTTCTGGAATTTCATCGACGTGACGGCGATCGACTGGCCCGGCCGCGAGCGCCGCTTCGACGTCGTCTACCATCTGCTGTCGCCGGTCCATAACCGCCGCATCCGCGTGAAGGCGGAAGTCGGCGAGGACGACACGGTGGATTCGATCATCGGCATCTTTCCGGGAGCCGACTGGTTCGAGCGCGAGACCTACGATCTCTACGGCATTCCCTTCGTCGGCCATCCCGACATGCGCCGTATCCTCACCGACTACGGCTTCGAGGGACATCCGCTGCGCAAGGATTTCCCGCTCACCGGCTTCGTCGAGGTGCGCTACGACGACCAGCAGAAGCGCGTCGTGTACGACAAGGTTCGCCTCGCGCAGGAGTTCCGCAATTTCGATTTCCTCTCGCCCTGGGAAGGCCCCGACTACAAGCTTCCCGGTGACGAGAAGGCGAGTTGAGGCGCGCATGAGCCAGTCAGCAACGATGAATGGCGGTTGTCTCTGCGGCGCGGTGCGGTTCACCGCCGCGCCGGCGAGCCGCGACATCGGCATCTGCCATTGCAGCATGTGCCGGCGCTGGTCGGCCGGTCCGTTCTTCGCGATCGATTGCGGAACGACGCTGAAGGTCGCCGATCCGGCTCAACTCGGTGTTTTCCGTTCTTCGGAATGGGGCGAGCGCAACTTCTGCATGCAGTGCGGCACGCCGTTGTTCTACCGGCTGGTCGCGCAGAACCATTTCTTCGTGTCGGCCGAAGCGCTGGACGATCGCGGCGCCTACGAATTGAAGAGCCAGATCTTCATCGACGAGAAGCCCGGCTATTACGACTTCGCCAACCAGACCCACAACATGACCGGCGCCGAAGTGTTCGCGGCCTTCGCCCCGCCAAGCGACGGTCAGGGGTAGCGCACAGTGGCTGAGAACCTCCGCAACTTCACCATGAACTTCGGGCCGCAACATCCTGCGGCGCATGGCGTTTTGCGCCTGGTCGTGGAACTCGACGGCGAGGTGGTTGAGCGCGTCGATCCGCATATCGGGCTGCTCCACCGGGGCACCGAGAAGCTGATCGAGCAGAAGACCTATCTGCAGGCGATCCCGTATTTCGACCGGCTCGATTACGTCGCGCCGATGAACCAGGAGCACGCCTTCTGCCTCGCGGCGGAAAAGCTCCTCGGGCTGACGGTGCCGCGCCGCGCGCAGTTGATCCGCGTTCTGTTCTGCGAGATCGGGCGGCTGCTCTCGCATCTCCTCAACGTCACCACGCAGGCGATGGACGTTGGCGCGCTCACGCCGCCGCTGTGGGGCTTCGAAGAGCGCGAGAAGCTGATGGTGTTCTACGAGCGCGCGTCCGGCTCGCGCATGCACGCGGCTTATTTCCGCGTCGGCGGCGTGCACCAGGATCTGCCGCCGAAGCTGATCGACGACATCGAAGCGTTCTGCGACCCGTTCCTCAAGGTCTGCGACGATCTGGAACGTCTGCTCACCGGCAATCGCATCTTCAAGCAGCGCAACGTCGATATCGCCGTCGTGTCACTGGAAGACGCCTGGAAGTGGGGCTTCTCCGGCGTGATGGTGCGCGGCTCGGGCGCCGCCTGGGACCTGCGCAAGTCGCAGCCCTACGAATGCTACGACGAGATGGATTTCGACATCCCGATCGGCAAGAACGGCGACTGCTACGACCGCTACTGCATCCGCATGGAAGAAATGCGGCAGTCGGTCCGCATCATGAAGCAGTGCATCGCCAAGCTGCGCGAACCCGAAGGGCAGGGGCGCGTGGTGGTCGACGACAACAAGATCTCGCCGCCGCGCCGCGGCGAGATGAAGAAGTCGATGGAAGCTCTGATCCATCACTTCAAGCTCTACACCGAAGGCTTCCACGTGCCGGCGGGCGAGGTCTATGCCGCGGTCGAGGCGCCCAAGGGCGAGTTCGGCGTCTACCTGATCGCCGACGGCACCAACAAACCCTACAAATGCAAGATCCGCGCGCCGGGCTTCCCGCATCTCTCGGCGATGGATTTCCTCTGCAAGGGCCACATGCTCGCCGATGTTTCCGCCATCCTCGGTTCGCTCGACATCGTGTTCGGGGAGGTGGACCGATGAAAGCGTTCTGGATTGCATTGCTTGCGGCGCTGATTTTCAGCATGGGCGCGCCGGTGCAAGCAGAAACGCCGCTCGATATGTTGAAGCGCGTGGAAACGGAAAAACCGCCGCCACCCGTGAAAATGAAGACGCAACAGGAAATCTGTGCAGAACTGGTTCGCGATGCAAGCCCGAAGAAATGTCGCGGACACTACATCTCAATGAGCTACGCGTCTCAATGGCGCGGTGTGGATCGGAGTTCAACTCATCCACTTTTGCTCGAGGTGCTGACTCGAGGTGATGACGCCGTGGTGTGCTTCGGTGTCGTATTTCTGGCGATCGACAACCCGGCGGACGAGTGGCCCTGCCTGGCGCTGGAAAGGAGCCGCTGATCATGGCCGTCCGCCGCCTCGCCGAACCGCATCTGCAGCCCGCGAGCTTCGCCTTCACCGACGAGAATCTCGCCTGGGCGAAGAAGCAGATCGCGAAATATCCGGAAGGCCGCCAGCAATCGGCGGTGATCCCGCTGCTGTGGAAGGCGCAAGAGCAGGCCGATGGCTGGCTGCCGCAGAAGGCGATCGAGCATGTCGCGACCATGCTCGGCATGGCCAACATCCGCGTGCTCGAGGTCGCGACCTTCTACACGATGTTCAACCTTGCGCCGGTCGGCAAATTCCACGTGCAGATGTGCGGCACCACGCCGTGCAGGCTGCGCGGCGCTGATGCGCTGCTCGACATCTGCCATCGCCGGATCGGCCATCAGTACGAGGTGACCGCGGACGGCAAGTTCTCGTGGGTCGAGGTCGAATGCCTCGGCGCCTGCGTGAACGCGCCGATGGCGCAGATCAACGTCGACTACTACGAGGATCTCACGCCCGAGCGCTTCGAGAAGATCCTCGACGAGATGGCCGCCGGCCGCACCCCGAAGCCGGGGCCGCAGGTCGACCGGCAGATGTCCGCGCCGATCGGCGGCGCGACCACGCTCAAAGAGACGACATAGGAACGCGATGCTCGCAGATAAGGATCGCATCTTCCGCAATCTTTACGGCCAGGGCGACTGGGGCCTCGCGGGCGCGCGCAAGCGCGGCTCCTGGGACGGCACCAAGGGCTTCATCGAGAAGGGCCGTGACTGGCTGGTCAACGCGGTCAAGGAGTCGGGGCAGCGCGGCCGCGGCGGCGCGGGCTTCGCGACCGGTCTGAAGTGGTCGTTCATGCCCAAGCAGGTTGGCGACCGGCCACATTATCTCGTGGTCAATGCCGACGAGTCCGAGCCCGGCACCTGCAAGGACCGCGAGGTCATGCGGCACGATCCGCATCTGCTGATCGAGGGTTGCCTCTATGCTGGCGCGGCGATGGCCGCGAACACCGGCTACATTTATATCCGCGGCGAGTTCGTGCGCGAGCGCGAGCGCCTGCAGGCGGCGATCGACCAGGCCTACGAGGCCAAGCTGATCGGCAAGAACAACGTCCACGGCTGGGACTTCGACCTCTACGTCCACCACGGCGCCGGCGCGTATATCTGCGGCGAAGAAACCGCGCTGCTCGAAAGCCTGGAAGGCAAGAAGGGCCAGCCCCGATTGAAGCCGCCGTTCCCGGCCAATATGGGCCTCTACGGCTGCCCGACGACGGTCAACAATGTCGAGACCATCGCACAGGTGCCCGACATCCTGCGGCGCGGCGCGGCGTGGTTCGCCGGCATCGGCCGGGCGAACAACACCGGCACCAAACTCTTCTGCATCTCCGGCCACGTCGAGCGGCCGTGCAATGTCGAAGAGGAAATGGGCATCCCGCTCCGCGAGCTGATCGAGCGCCACGCCGGCGGCGTGCGCGGCGGCTGGGACAATCTGCTGGCGGTGATCCCGGGCGGCTCGTCGATGCCCCTCATTCCCGCCGGGCCCGATCAGTGCGACAGCCTGCTGATGGATTTCGACGGCTGCCGCGACAAGCAGTCGGCGCTCGGCACCGCCGCCGTCATCGTCATGGACAAGACCGCCGACATCGTGAAGGCGATGGCGCGCATCGCCTATTTCTACAAGCACGAGAGCTGCGGCCAGTGCACGCCGTGCCGCGAAGGCATGGGCTGGATGTGGCGCGTGCTGACACGGATGGCCGACGGCAGGGCGCAGAAGCGCGAGATCGATGCGCTGATGCAGGTCACCAAGCAGATCGAGGGCCACACCATCTGCGCGTTCGGCGATGGCGCAGCCTGGCCGGTGCAGGGGTTGCTGCGCCACTTCCGCCCGGAGATCGAGCGCCGCATCGACGAGTACACCCGCCATGCGCACCTCTCGGATGAACACGAAAAGGTGCCGGCATGACGCTCTGGTATCTGATCGGCGCCGTTGTCGTGCTCGGCATCGCCATCCTGTCGGTGATCGGCTTCAGCGCCGGCGCGGCTTCCACCCCGCTCACCTGGGCGGCGCGGTTCCTGCCTGCGATCGCGGCGCTGATCGCCTGCATCGCCTATTGCATGGCGGCGACGCGCGCGCGGTTGGGAATTCTCGCGCCGGTGTTCTTCTGCCTGCCGCTGGCCGCGCTGGTCGCGCTGATGCTGTGGCCGCATTTCATGCCGGTCCGCAATTCCAACGTCTACACCATGCTGCTCACGATCTACCCGGTGCTGACCCTGTTCCCCGCGATGGCGCTCTGGCATCTGGCCAATGCGTCCTCGAAACGGCGGGCGAGGTAGGACGCGATGACCAAGCTTATCGTTGACGGACACGAGATCGACGTCCCGCCGGAGTACACGCTGCTCCAGGCGTGTGAGGCTGCGGGCGCGGAAATCCCGCGTTTCTGCTTCCATGAGCGGCTCTCGATCGCCGGCAACTGCCGCATGTGCCTGATCGAGGTCGTGGGCATGCCGAAGCCGCAGGCGTCCTGCGCCATGGGCGTGAAGGATTTGCCGCCCAACCGCGACGGCACGCCGAAGATCCTCAACACCCGCACGCCGATGGTGAAGAAGGCGCGCGAAGGGGTGATGGAATTCCTGCTGATCAACCATCCGCTCGATTGCCCGATCTGCGATCAGGGCGGCGAGTGCGACCTGCAGGACCAGGCGATGGCCTACGGTGTCGACTCCAGCCGCTACCAGGAGAACAAGCGCGCGGTCGAGGACAAGTATGTCGGCGCGCTGGTGAAGACCATCATGACGCGCTGCATCCACTGCACGCGCTGTATCCGCTTCATGACCGAAGTCGCCGGCGTGCCCGAGCTTGGCGCCATCGGCCGCGGCGAGGACATGGAGATCACCACCTACCTCGAGCAGGCGATGACCTCGGAGCTCCAGGGCAACGTGGTCGATCTCTGCCCAGTCGGCGCGTTGACCTCGAAGCCGTACGCGTTCGCGGCGCGGCCGTGGGAGCTCACGAAGACGGAATCGATCGACGTGATGGACGCGCTCGGCTCGTCGATCCGCATCGACACCCGCGGTCGCGAGGTGATGCGCATCCTGCCGCGCGTCAATGACGACGTGAACGAGGAGTGGATATCCGACAAGACCCGCCACGTCGTCGATGGCCTGCGCACGCAGCGGCTCGACCAGCCCTACATCCGCGAGGATGGACGTTTGCGTCCGGCGACCTGGCCGGCGGCGCTGGAAATCGTTGCCGCCAAGTTGAAGAACACCCCGAAGGAGCACATCGGCGCCATCGTCGGCGACCTTGCCGCCACCGAGGAGATCTTTGCGCTCAAGGATCTGATGACGCGGCTTGGCGTCACCAATCTCGACTGCCGGCAGGATGGCTCGGCGATCGATCCGGCCTGGGGTCGCGGCAGCTACCTGTTCAACGCGACCGTCGCCGGGATTGAGCAATCCGACGCCCTGCTGCTGATCGGCGCCAACCCGCGCATGGAAGCGGCGGTACTGAATTCCCGCATCCGCAAGCGCTGGCGTGCCGGCCCGTATCCGGTCGGGGTGATCGGCGAGCGCGCCGACCTGCACTACGCTTACGAATTCCTCGGGCAGGGGCCCGAGACGCTCGCAGACCTCGCGGCGGGCAAGCACGCGTTCGCCGACGTCCTCAAGGGTGCGCAGAACCCGCTGATCATCCTCGGCGCCGGCGCCCTGGCGCGGCCGGACGGTGCGGCGATCGCGGCGCTGGCGGCCAAGGCCGCGCAGAGCCTCGGCGCCATCAAGGACGGCTGGAACGGCTTCTCGGTGCTGCAGACCGTGGCGTCGCGCGTCGGCGCGCTCGACCTCGGTTTCGTGCCGTCGAATGGCGGAAAGACCGCGGCCAAGATCGCCGACGCCCGCAGTCATGATCTGGTGTTCCTGCTCGGCGCCGACGAGGTCGAGGTCGCGCCCGGCGCGTTCGTGGTCTATCTCGGCACCCATGGCGACAGCGGCGCGCATCGTGCCGACGTGATCCTGCCGGGCGCCGCCTATCCGGAAAAATCCGGCATCTTCGTCAACACGGAGGGCCGCGTGCAGATGTCGGCGCGGGCCTCATTCCCGCCCGGCGAGGCGCGGGAGGATTGGGCGATCCTGCGCGCGCTGTCGGACGTCGTGGGCCAGCGGCTGCCGTATGACTCGCTCGCGCAACTGCGGGTGGCGATGTTCAAGGCGCATCCGCATCTCCAGCGCATCGGCGAGATCTCGGCCGGCGATGCCGGCGACTTGGCCAAGCTTGCGAACCTGGGCGGCACGCCGGACAAGGCACCGTTCGCGTCGCCGATCGACGATTACTACCTCACCAATCCGATTGCGCGGGCGTCGGCCGTGATGGCCGAGTGCTCGGTGATCGCGGAAGGAAGCGCCGCGCGAACGGCGGCGGAATAGACGCATGTTGTCCGACATCTGGAACGCAATCTGGTCTGTGATCGAGCCGGTTTGGCCGCTGCTCGTGGTGCTGGCGCAGAGCGTCCTTTTGCTCGTCATCCTGTTGATCGCGGTCGCCTACGTCATCTACGCCGACCGCAAGATCTGGGCCGCGGTGCAGATCCGGCGCGGCCCCAACGTGGTGGGCCCCTGGGGACTGCTGCAGTCGTTCGCCGACCTGATCAAGTTCGCGGTCAAGGAGCCGGTGATCCCGTCCGGCGCCAACAAGGGCATCTTCCTCTTGGCGCCGTTCGTGACCTGTGTGCTCGCGCTCGCGGCCTGGGCGGTGATTCCGGTCAACGAAGAATGGGTGATCGCCAACATCAATGTCGGCATCCTCTACATCTTCGCGATCTCGTCGCTCGGCGTGTACGGCATCATCATGGCCGGCTGGGCGTCGAACTCGAAATATCCGTTCCTGGCGGCGTTGCGTTCGGCGGCGCAGATGGTGTCCTACGAAGTCTCGATCGGCTTCGTGATCATCACCGTGCTGCTCTGCGTCGGTTCGCTCAATCTGTCGGAGATCGTCGAGGCGCAGGACCGCGGCTACGGCATGTTCAGCTGGTTCTGGCTGCCGCTGCTGCCGATGTTCGTGATCTTCTTCGTCTCGGCGCTGGCGGAGACCAACCGGCCGCCGTTCGACCTGGTCGAAGCGGAATCCGAGCTCGTCGCCGGCTTCATGGTCGAGTACGGCTCGACGCCGTACTTGATGCTGATGCTCGGCGAGTACACCGCGATCACGACCATGTGCGCCATGGCCACGATCATGTTCCTGGGCGGCTGGCTGCCGCCGTTCCCGGTCCCGCCGTTCACCTGGGTGCCGGGCGTGATCTGGTTCGTGCTGAAGTGCTTCTTCATGTTCTTCCTGTTCGCCATGGCGAAGGCGATTGTGCCGCGCTACCGCTACGACCAGCTCATGCGGCTGGGCTGGAAGGTGTTCCTGCCGATTTCGATGGCGATGGTCGTCATCGTCGCCGGCGTGCTGCAGTATTCGGGGCTCGCACCACGATGACAGGGGCCAACGGTGCTGGATATCTCGCTTGCGGGACTGATCGGAGCGGTCATCGGGACGGTGGTCGCGGGGGTGAACTATCATCTCTACATCGGCGTCCTGGAACGCTGGATGCGCCAGCGCGAGCAGACGCAGACCGCCGAGGAACGCGATACGACCGACGTCAAGCTGTCGCTGGTGCGGCGGATCGTGCTGACCGTCGATCTGTTCGCGTTTGCGGCGGTCGGGTACTGGATTGGCAAGTCGGTCGGGGGCTAGAGGGCGCAATGCGGCCGGTCATGGAAGGAACGCGCCAATGAGACTCGATCGGGCAGCCCGCGC